>Ga0210088_1000017_pt1 | contig 43649 bp, 32 predicted proteins | sample RushMan_CattailN_6_FD_185557 | JGI IMG/M metagenome (GOLD analysis project Ga0210088, IMG submission 185557) | Wetland microbial communities from San Francisco Bay, California, USA, that impact long-term carbon sequestration -... | ecosystem: Environmental > Aquatic > Marine > Wetlands ... | reverse complement strand
CTTTGCTCGCGAGATTCCTCCAGGCCATCAAAGATCAGAAAGACTCTTCGGAATAAGTGGCTTTTACTCGCGACGGCATCGATCAAATGTTCCCTCAACTTTGTCAGGCTGCTGTCGTGTTGGGTTGCATCTTCTCCGTGAATTCTCAAAAGGATATTGTAGCCATCTAAGTAGAGATCATATTTTCCGCTTTGGTTGCTTTCGACAAATTCTTCAAGATCCCTGAAGTCATCGCCTTCTAAAGCCATCATTTTGGGAGGACTGAATTGATCATAAAGCAAGTCGAATATTTGTTGTTTCTTGCGCCGTATTTCATGCTGCAAAGGTTCCAGGCCGCTAATGACTCCAAGTGCGGACATACGATCCAAAAGTTTCTGTATGCTATTGAGGTTGAGTAGGTTCTTTGCATCGACTTCAAGCAGGCGTACCTGACGGGTCAAATCAGTCTCAGACACATGCGCTAGGTCATTCTGGAGTGCTTTTTCGATGCCAGGGATATGCAGAAGCCGCTTTTTCTCTTCTTGCAGAGCTTGTTTGACCTTGGCCACCTCGCTATGAACCACAAGAGAACTGCCGTATATCTTCTCTATTTCTCTCAGATAAAGTTCCATCTGCAAAAGTTTCTGCCGGATTTCCGACACCAGACCGTATTCTTCATCAGCTTCTCGTTGCAGTTCAAACGCACGTTCGGCACGGCTCAGAATCGAAGCGATTTGATCTTTGGTTTCCTTTAAGGTATGCAGCGCCTCTTGATCGATTGATCGATAACGGCTGTACCAACGTCTACGATGGCTATCGATCTCATCTCGCAAGCGTTGTTCGAATGAATCCTGCCATTCCGACAAATGCACTCGTAATGCCTCGGCCTCTTGTTTGTAGTGAATCAGCTGATCATGCAGGTGTTTGTGCTCCGCTTGCATCTTTTCGAGTTTGCGTTCTAATTTGAGGCGCTTTCTTTCTTCTGCCTTAACGCCAGGTTCTGCTGCTGCTGGGGGAGCCTTTTCACCCTGAGCCGGCTCAGGGGGCATTTCTCTCAGGATATTTTCGAGCCATTTGACCGCCTCGGGATATTCCTGGATAAAATATTTCCAGGCCGTCCACACTGGGATGAGGAACTCCGCCGTTTCAAAATCGGGTTCGCGCTTCCAGAAATTTTCATCTATCCTTTCCTCGAAATCGGCTTGCTGCGAATACTTTAATACGTACAGCGCTGCACAAAATCTTTCAGGACCCAGCAAATCTTTAAAGCTTTCCAGGTTCTCCAGCAGGAATACTTGATCGAACATTTCGACAAAGGCTATCAGCGCAAGTTTTTCATCTTCCCAAATGAGCAGAACTTTCTCCAAGACCTCCAATTTATTTCTGAGTAGTTTTCGCAGCCTGATATGCACTTGGGGCTGTTGAAAAGTGTTTGGCAATTTGCTGAGATGAACTGAAAACCCTTCAAAAACAAATCCTTTTACGTTAGGTTCGTCTTGCAAGAGTTTAATCCAACGACCGGTCGGAATATCGCGAATGAGTTGTTCGAAGAAGCTCTCCGGCAAGTTTTTTATGAAGCTTGAAAGGGTCTTGGTTTCCAAGGTTACTCCCAATTTTCCTCAACAGGAGTAGTAGATTATGACAAATGTACTGGTGGTTTTTGTTACCGTGGGGAATGGAGATGAAGCGTTTACGATCAGTCGCACATTAGTGGAAGAGAAACTGGTCGCATGCGTCAATATTGTTCCCCAAATTCGTTCCATATACTGGTGGAAAGAAGAAATCTGTGATGATCAAGAAGTATTGCTCGTGATGAAAACTCCGACAACTATGTTTGATTCCCTGCAAAACCGTGTTCGTGAACTACACAGCTACGAGGTGCCGGAAATCGTTGCATTGCCAGTTGAAAAAGGGCTCCCCGATTACCTCAACTGGGTGGTCGAAAGTACCTCACAGCGATGAACGTTTGAATTAGTTTTTCAGTCCTTTATTTAGTTTCGCCAGCCGCACCTTGATTGATGCGGCGTGGCCATCCAGCCCCTCCAGTTCCGCCAGACGCACGATAGAACCCGCATCACGTAAGAGAGCTTCTTTGGAATATGAGATTACGCTGGTCCGCTTCATAAAATTTTCCACACCGAGGGCCGACGCAAATCGGGCACTGCCGGCAGTGGGGAGAACGTGATTGGGGCCCGCGAAATAATCTCCAACGGGTTCGGGGGTGTAATTCCCCACAAAGATTGCACCGGCATGCTTTATTTTGCCGAGATAGGACCATGGATCCTCGATTTGCAGCTCTAAATGCTCGGGTGCAATGCGGTTTGCCAGCTTTGCTGCTTCCTTAAGATCATTGACGACAAAGATGGCGCCATACTGACGCAAGGCTTTTTTGGCCGTCTCTTTCCGTGGAAGGTGCCTGATTTGATCTTCAAGACTTCCTTTTACCCAGTCAGCCATTTGCGCGTCGGTGGTGATCAGAATGGCGCTCGCCATAGTGTCGTGCTCAGCCTGGCTGAGGAGGTCAGCCGCAATAAAATCAGGCTGTGCACTGTGATCGGAAATGACCAGGATTTCGCTTGGACCCGCCAGTAAGTCTATTCCGACAATTCCTGCAACATTTTTTTTCGCCAGGGTAACATAAATATTTCCGGGTCCGACGACGACGTCAACGGGCGCTACGGAACTCGTTCCATAAGCTAGAGCGGCGATAGCCCAGGCGCTTCCTATTTTATGAATTCGGCTGATACCCACTTCGCGAGCAGCCACCAATAAGTGAGGGTTTATGCTGCCGTCGCGTCTGGGCGGTGTTGCCATGGCAATATCTTCAACTCCGGCCAATTTCGCCGGAATTCCATTCATCAAAATGGAAGAGATGAGGGGAGTTTCCCCTCCCTTTGCGCCAGGTATGTAGAGACCTGCCGAATCGACCGGCCTGACCATCTGTCCCAGGAAGGTGCCGTCTGTGCCCGTCGAAAAGTAAGAATGCCGCAACTGTTTCTGGTGAAAAGACTTAATGTTATCAATAGCCGTTCGGAGGATATCAAAGAATCCGGCATCAACTTCAGCTTTTGCTGACTCGAATTCACTCTCTGTGGCCGTCAATTGCCGCAGGTTGAAACCGGGAGAGTCGAAGCGCCTGGTATAGTTGAGTAGAGCCTGATCCCCATCGCGGCGGACGGTTTCTAAAATCTCTATGACTTGTTTTTCCAGGGCGGGATCAGCGCCACTCTGGCGGCCGGCGATCTGGCTCAGCCTTGTATCTGCATCTCTAGAAGGATAACGAAAGATTTCCAGCAAACTATTGTCCCTCCATGGCAATGACGAAGCAATCGCCAAAGCCTTCTTGACGTAATTTATCCATTGCTTGCCGGGCAAGCAGCAAATCTTGATATAGGCCTACCTGCACGCGGTAGAAAGTTTCTCCCTCATGATCGAAAGGAAGAATTTGAATTTTACTATAAGCAGTCAACATGTTTTGTTTCAGCCGATAGGCATTGGCCGGTTCTCGAAAGGAGCCTATCTGAATGGCAAATTCTCCAAAACGGAGAGAAGGCATGGGTTCCACCTTCCAATAGGTATTTTGACCGATCCGCTGCTCCGAAGCCACTTCGACTGCTTCCACCCGTACATGAGCCACTCCCTTTCGTTTGATTCCAAGCTTTTGAGAAGCCTTTTGAGAGAGATCGATGACCCGTCCGGCGACAAAAGGTCCGCGGTCGTTGACACGAACGATGATCGAGTTGCCGTCCTCGATGTGAGTGACTTTGACATAAGTTCCGAGGGGCAGAGTTTTGTGCGCCGCAGTCATTGCATTCATGTTGTAAGGTTCCCCGCAGGCCGTTGGTTTTCCGTGGAAGTCGGAGCCGTACCAGCTGGCCACACCCTCTTCGACATATCCTTCTGCAGAGGGAAGGGGATAATACCAAACACCGTTTATCTTATAAGGTTTTTGACTGCGAAGGCCAGGTGGGGTGGGGGAAGTAATCTGTGGTTCGAGCGGAGGAGTGGGTGTTCTCTTGGCGCAGCCGGCCAGAAGAACAACCACTATTAGACCGATTCCTATGTGTCTTGTTACAGGCACTCTCACCGGACTCTCTGAGTTGGCACAAGCGGTTGCAATGCTACATATCGCCGTTTTCTTCCATTTTTGCCAAGTCTTCAAAACGAATATCGATTCCCAGAATTCCTACAATTTCTTCCAGCTCATTGCGAATGGGAGCGGACACAGTAATACACAATGCACCGGTATAGCGAGACGTATAGAAGTCCGTGACGTGGACTTTCCCGTCTCTCAGGGGCTCGGTGAACCAAGGGCGGTCGGAGAGGTCTTCACCTATTTTAGCACTTTCATATTTGGATTTATCCACAATGTGTGTGACGTTGCGAGTTATTTTGAGCCCTTCTTTGTCCGTTACGTAAATGTACTGGATAAATGGATTCAGATCCAGCAAAGTTTGCAGAGTCGATTCCTGCCGGCCTGGATCCATACTTTTTATGGCGTCGCTTTCCACGACCTCTTCTACCAGGTGAGCAGCCAGAGAATGCGCTTTTTGCTTCAGCATATCGAATTCGCTGACGAAGTATTCGGGCAGGTATCTCCTTGCCCATCGTTCCAATTCTTCATTTGAGATGGAGGTGTTGCGGCCCTGTTCATATTCGCGCATGACTCGCTTGTGCATTTTGACGATGCCGGGGTGACGCTTGTCAAGCCGTTTGTCTCCTTCCAGGCGGAGACGAATATTGACCCAATAGGCTACGCTCGAAACGCCTGATTTGTCTGTGATTATAATGCTGATAGGACGTTTGAGTATCATTTGAGTGTTGAAGATGTTGTAAATTTCTTCATCCTTTACCAGCCCATCGGCGTGAATCCCGGCTCGGGTTGCATTAAATTCCTCTCCCGCAAATGGGTAATTGGGCGGAATGCGAACACCCAGTTCCTGTTGGAAGTACTCGGCTACGTCGGTAATAGCCGTAGTATCGATTCCATTCTGGCTGCCTTTCAATCCGATGTATTCAATGATCAAGCCTTCGATTGGGGCGTTGCCAGTTCTCTCTCCAAAACAGAACAAAGTTCCGTTTGCCCCACTGCACCCGTAAAGCCATGCAGTGGCGGCATTGACAAGTACTTTGTGAAAATCGTTGTGCCCGTGCCATTCAAGCAGGTGACCGGGAACTCCGGCATCGTCAATGAAAGCTCTCACCATTTTGGGGACGCTTCGGGGTAGGGCCGCACCCGGATATGTGACACCAAAGCCCAGCGTATCGCACAGACGAATTTTGATATCGGTGCCGCTTTCTTCTCGCAGCCGCATCAGCTCTATGGCAAAAGGAATGCAAAAACCGTAAATGTCAGCTCTGGTTATGTCTTCAAAATGACAGCGCGGAGCAATCCCTTTATCCAGAGCAGCCCTAACAATGTCCAAATATTTTTTCAGTGCAGCTTTGCGGTCCAGCTTGAGTTTTAAGAACACATGATAATCCGAGACGGAGGTCAAAATGCCCGTTTCTTTCAAACCAGAGTCCACCACCAGCTGCAGGTCCTGTTCAACGGCGCGAATCCAGCCGGTAATCTCGGGATAACGGTAATCTTTGGCCAGGCATGCATCCAACGCCTGACGGTCCTTGTCGGTGTATAGAAAAAACTCTGACTGACGAATCACTCCATGAGGGCCTGACAGTCGGTGGAGAAAATCGAAAATGGTCTCAATCTGTTTTACCGTGTATGGAGGTCGGGCCTGTTGACCGTCACGAAATGTGGTATCCGTGATAAAAATATCTTCTGCCGGGTCGATGGGCTGGAGTTTGTGATCGAAAGCTATTCTGGGAACTTCATCGTACGGGAAAATTTCCCGCATCAGATTGGGCTCCGTCAGGTCGACTAGATTGTACTGCCAGAATTTGGAATGTTCATGGTCTAAGACTCGTTTCTTTTGATTCCATCTGGCCATCGCATTAGTTCCTCCCATGTTGCTCAATTTTCAAACAGAGCTCCAAAAGCTGCCCGATTTCCGGTTCGGTGGGTGCGCCGCTCATGAGGCAGGTAGCTTTTTGAGTTTTGGGGAAAGCAATGACATCACGAATAGAACTGGAACCGCTCAACAGCATGATGAGCCTGTCGAATCCAAACGCTATACCCCCATGGGGTGGAGCGCCGTATTGCAGAGCTTCGAGTAAAAATCCGAACTTTTCCCAGGCTTCCTTTTGTCCTATTCCGAGGGCAGCAAAGACACGTTCTTGTATGTCCTGCCGATGGATACGAATGCTTCCTCCGCCGATTTCTGTTCCATTCAGCACCAAATCATACGCTCTGCTTCGAACTTTTTCCGGACTCTGTTCCAAAAGTTCGACGTCTTCTTCCAGAGGCGCAGTGAAGGGGTGATGCACCGAAGTGTAGCGTTTTTCTTCGTGGTCCCATTCAAACAGTGGGAAATGAGTTATCCACACCAGCTTGTAGATAGTTGAATCAATCAGTCCCATCTGACTGCCGAGTCGTACTCTGAGGTTTCCCAACGCATCATGAACAATTTTGCTTTGGTCGGCTACGAAGAAAATGATATCTCCCGTCTCAATTTGCAGGCGCTCTACAAGCTTTGCACGAACATCGTCGGGCAAAAACTTTGCGATGGGCGACTGCCATCCGTCCGGCTGTATTTTTATCCAGGCCATTCCTTGGGCCCCAAAGATTTTCACATACTCGATCATATCATCCAAATCTTTTCGGGAAAGCTTGCTGCCTCCCGGCAGTCGGATCACTTTTACCTGTCCCCCATGCTCGACCGCCTGCTTAAAAACCCGGAATTCGGTCGCTCCGACCAAATCAGTAATATCCGTTAACTCTAAACCGAAGCGAAGATCCGGTCGATCCGTACCAAATCGATTGACGGCCTCGGAGTAGGTCATTCTTTGGAAAGGGAACTGTATGCCAATCCCGAGCAGCTCTTTAAACAAAAGCCCAATCCAATCTTCTATCAATCGATAAATTTTCTCCTCGTGAATGAAAGACATCTCCAGGTCCAGCTGAGTAAACTCCGGCTGACGATCCGCGCGCAGGTCTTCATCGCGAAAACACTTGACGATTTGAAAATATCGCTCGAACCCGGCCATCATCAAAAGCTGCTTAAAAATTTGAGGAGACTGGGGCAAAGCATAAAATTTCCCGGGGTTCACACGACTCGGGACCAGGTAGTCACGCGCCCCTTCAGGCGTGCTTTTGGTAAGCACCGGTGTTTCGACTTCAAGGAAGTCATGGTTCGAGAAGAAGCTGCGCGTGAGTTGAGCGGCTTGATGTCTTAACAGCATGTTGCGGAAATACTTGGGCCGTCGCAAATCCAGGTATCGATAGATCAGGCGAGTATTTTCATTCACTTCCACGTCATCTTCAATGTGGAAGGGCGGCGTTTTGGACGTGTTCAATATTTTCAGTTCTTTGACGATGACTTCGATCTGGCCGGTCTTTAACTTGGGATTGGTCATGCCTTCCGGTCGGAGACGCACTTTTCCTTCCACTGCGATCACATACTCACTGCGAAGTGCATGGGCACGCTCATGGGCTTCCGCATCATGCTGAGGATCGAACACGACCTGGGTTATTCCTTCCTTGTCGCGCAAATCTATGAAAATCAAGCCCCCGTGGTCGCGACGACGTTGCACCCAGCCCATTAAAATCACTGTGTGACCCAGTTGATCCGGCCCGAGGGTATTGCAGTCGTGGGACTTCTCCCAGTTCCCCAGGGAATCCAGTGTCAAAAAGCCGGCAGCTTGGCTCTCCTGTTGCTGTTCAAGTTGGTTCACTCGATGTTCCTCCCCTTCCAGGAGCAAATTTAATCATTCGCAGCGGTTTCAGCGTTGTTTTCGATTGTGTTCTTTATCATTGGCACTACTCTGTCCAGAGGAATGGTTGATTGTGATTTGCTTTCCATATCACGGAACTGCGCCACTCCTGCAAGGATTTCGTCGTCCCCGAGAATTAGCACGTAGCGGGCAGTCAATTTGTCCGCCCGGCGCATCTGACTCTTTAAGCTGTGTTTTGCATAATCCAGTTCAGTCTCAATTCCGATTGATCTCAGTTGCTGGGCGATCAGAAATCCTTCTTGTTTCGCCCGGTCCCCAAGCAGTGCTATGAACATGCTCGGTGACCGCTTTGGTTCTGTCCTTTGTTGCTGTAAAAGGAGAATCAGTCGCTCCATGCCAATGGCAAAACCGATGCCCGGCAGATCGGGGCCGCCGAGATCTCGAACCAGGCCGTCATAGCGCCCGCCACCCCCGACAGCATTTTGTGCTCCCAGGCGATCGGTAATGATTTCAAAAGTGGTCCGCATATAGTAATCCAGGCCGCGAACCATACGAGGATTGATCTCATATTTTGTCTGAAGCCTTTCAAGGTATGAGCGAACCGCCTCGAAATGATCGCGGCAATCCTCACAGATCGAATCAAGAAGCATTGGAGCATTTTCTATTATCTTTTGGCAACGCTCCACTTTACAGTCGAATACTCGCAAAGGATTTACGTGCAGACGGCGCTGACAATCCGGACAGAAGTCCGCCGCATTTTCAACAAGGAATTTCTGCAGTACCGATCGATAAGGCGTTCGGCATTCGGGGCAGCCCAACGAATTGATGTGCAATACGACTCCCGACAGTCCCAGCTGCTCCAAGAAGACCCTGAGCATATTCATCAACTCGGCATCCAGCATCGGATCTTCAACACCAAACACCTCGGCATCCAGCTGATAGAATTGTCGATATCTTCCCTTTTGAGGTCGTTCATAGCGAAACATGGGACCCATTGCATAGAATTTTCTGGCCAGCGGGTCGGCCTGCAGATTGTGCTGGATAAACGCACGAACTATCGATGCCGTGGCTTCGGGACGCAATGTCAACCATTCACCTTTTCGATCCGCAAACGTGTACATCTCTTTTTCTACGATATCGGTATTCTCACCAATGCTTCTGGAGAAGAGTTCAGTTTTTTCCAGGATAGGTGTTCGTATTTCGCGATAGCCGAAATTCTCGAGAATAGTGCGCGCAGTTCTCTCCACCAACTGCCACCATTGAATCTGGTCAGGCAAAATATCGTTCATGCCTTTGATGGCTTGAATAGATTCCATGAAATTCCTCTTTTGCAATTATCTAGACGAAACAAACCAAAACAAAAACTTCTAGAAAAGGGGTCTGCAAAAGTCAAGCAAAACCTCACATTGCAATTGCAGCAATGATCAAATAAGAGTTCGGATTATTATCGGAGGGGCAGTGGGTGGGAAGCGCTCAGAATAGCCTTCCAGCTGTCGCTCTGCTGCTGAATTGAAGCCTTCCGACCACCACAAAAAAATGGCCGCTAATGCTTTAGTTCAGCAGCGTTATCGAGCGACCCGCCGAATGGCTTATTTAATCGGTACCTTTGGGAATACAATTGGATTCATCATCACTGGTCTCTTCGCACCAATAGGGGATCTCCTCTTTACTTTTTTCGTGTCCCTGCCAATTTGCACCAGATGAGATGGCCAGGCGCGATTCTCGCTCCAAAACCAATTGCCTATCGAATTCAAATTTTTGCAGGCTTAACTCGTTGTCCAGCATCTTCTGGGACAGTTTGTATCTCAGGTAGACCATCCACACGGTAAGAAATCCCATAAACATGCTCACGCCTAAGAAGAACCATCTATATTTGAAGATGATGCCCATAGCGGCCTTTGAAAAATCAACCACCAGATTGGGAACCAGCCACAGCAGGAGTACGACAATTACGGCAAGAAAACCGAGGTGAAATATGGACAGCCGTCGGAATATATCAAGGAATGAACCTGGGAATTTAGCGCCTTTAGATGAGGAAGCCTCCGAGTCAGGAACCTCCTCTGCATTTTCCTCGCCGGCAATAAGCGCCAGGTAAGCGCGCACCAGGAAAGCCAACAACAGCACCAGCCCGACAGGCGTTCCGATAGCTGTCGCCAACCAACCCCTGAACGGAAACGAATCCTGCTTGGTCTCAACCGCGACCCGGTAATCGTTTAGAGGCCCAAAAGTCTCCTCAAATACAAGTTTTTCGTAGCCTGTCATTATATCGCCCTGGGTCTCGTATATTTTATTTCCCTGCTTGTCGTACACCATTACCCAGGACTCGCTTCCAGTCTGTCCTGCAGCACCTAAATAGATGGCTAATTCCAAAAAAAGAAGCATAATCACAGAAATGACCAGAATTTTGTGATAATCGTCCCTTTCTAGAATATCTGTGAGTTGTATTCTTTGGCTCATGATTTCACATCCTGTAAATGCATTTTTCGCTACTCGAAACAGACCCGAGGTCGTGTTCCAATCCTTTATTTAACTCTCCAATCGATAAATCCTTTTCTTAAGTATCTTCCCTGCAGGCCTGCCTATTCGAGTCCGCCCTGCAACTGCTGAAGCCCTGTGCTACGTGGGTTTTCGGACGGGAACTCTCTGACACACTTTCTACTCCTCCGTCGGAAATCCTGGGAGTGAATCCGCCCGTCTAATTGAACCTTAATCATGGCTGGCGAAGGCTGTCAAAAAGCATAACAATTAGGGTTTGACAATAAATATCAGTAAGATAATCGGGTAACGCATTTTTGGGGAGCATCGGCAAATAAGAAATAAAGTCTTTTCTCAGAGAATATACATTCAATACCCTATTAGCTTGTTCTAGTTGCGATATTAATAGATTAGCAACGCCCAGGTAGCTCGCCGAGGCACAATCGCCGATTTTTTTGTTTTCCCGCCGCCCTCAGATATGCTTTTGGCTGCATTCAGAGGAGCGTGCCGTGATGGCTGTCGGTGGATATCAGTGAGCTTAAAACCTGGGATTCTCGATCGAGTAAAAAGGGAGGAGTAGGATGAGGAATAAACTGAAGAGGAAGTTTTTCATTTTGCTAGGGATGAGTGGAGTGATTGCTGTCTTGTCTGGTTTGGCTACTAGCTGGTTTTACTCAATGAGGATGGATAGGATCACAAAAGAGTATACACTTGAAATGGAGCAGCACGGGTTGCTTTTAAAAGATCATGGCAACGATCTCAAAAGCTTGGGTTCGGCGATTTCCTCTTACGCAGAAATACAAAATCGCCATTCTCCCGGGTCTTTAGAACAGCAGAAACTTCAGCAGTATGCTGAAGAAATCCAGCAGCATGGAGAAGAGTTAAGCAAATACGGCGAGCAGCTCATCAGTAGTCTGGAGATAAAGCACCCGCACGGTGCTTTATTGGATATGTCGGACGTACAGGCAATAGTTCCGGAAAATCTTCAGAAAATAAAGCAGGAAAGACAAAAGGTCGATGCCCTTCAGGCACTGATCTTAAAGTATCGCGCAAGAATGCAGTCGATGGAGTACGAGTTGGATGCCTGCAGAATGGATGAGTCCGCAGCTCTAAGAAAAGTGCGCGAAAGTACACCCTAAGGCGTTCGCAGTAGTGTCGCAGATGCAGGCAAAAAACATGGCCTTGCGGGAAGCAACTTTTCTCGGCCTGGTCGATTAAGCCCTGTTGATTCTTCCAGTTTGGACGCTTGCGGGAAGCGCTGGATCATCATGCGACCAGGCCAGTGGCACTCGGTTCTACAGTTTTTTCGCCGCTACCAGTTTTGCAAAGTGCTCGAAAGATCGATCAAAAGTCCTCTCTGCCTCTTGTGGAAAGCAGCAGGCCGGCAACTGGCGGCTTCGCAGGTGATATTTCAAACATTCGCAGCAAACGCCTTTTCTGCTGCAAGGTTCATAGCTGCAATTACAATTCTTAAGGTGCTCTTCCTTTTTGCATTCCATTTATTCACCTCCAAGCAAGCTGAAACCATTTGACTGCATTAATCGCTTCCTTAGTGGTGCGCCACTTCGTTTTTGTCCCCTTTGGAGATTAGTAGGCTCATGAGGAACAGAAGCACTATTTCCCAGATGATAACAGCTGTCCATTTACCAAAGATGGCCCAGACCAATCCTCCACCAACGATCGCAGGAACTCCTGCCAGAACAAGCATTCCAAATCGCCACGCCCATTTCATATCATTCCTCCTAACTAGAATATTGGATTGCTTCTCACTAGCACAAGCCGTGATTGCTTTCAACCATATTGCGGCATCATGAAATCCGCCTCTTCCATACTAAAAAAAAATAAATTAACATGACTTGTTTCGTTTGTCGTAAGGACAGCTTCCTAGATATGCGGTTTTAAGGGTCTGCGCTGCGGGAAGAAAGAATTCTCGGATAAGGTACTGGTACATGACGGCGAAAGTTCCTGCCTGTATGTATCCGATCCCGGATACCAGATTTAAGATGCCGGGCAACGACATTGTCGCCTCAGTGCAGAGCAGCGTATTCTTCATCCGGCATCGGGTATCTTCTCAAACCGGATAGTGACTTCCGACGAGCTGTGCCAGCTTATGCAATCGTTTGGTTACTCTGCCGGCTGTGCGAATACCTGGTTAGGTAAAGAAAGGCGAGAAAAATGAATCAATATGCAGAATTCTTGAATAAAGACGACTGTGTTCTATTGCTGGTAGACATTCAAAAGGTAATGCTCGATCCGTGCGTACAACCTGAATTGATTGAGAAAAATACCTCGGCTCTGATCGATATAGCGCAAACCCTCAACATCCCTATTATGTATTCGGAGCACAATCCAGAAAAGCTAGGCGGATTCCTTCCTCAATTGCTCGACAAAGTTTTGGAACCAGAGGTTTATAGTAAATTGGAATTCAGTTGCCTTGAAAATGAAGCCATCTTTAGAAGTTTGCAGAAGAAGGACAAAAGAAGTCTGCTGCTTGCGGGGTTAGAGACCCACGTTTGTGTGTTTCATACGGGTGCGCATGCAGTGCGTCTGGGCTACCGCGTGCATGTGGCTTCCGACGCAGTGAGTTCAAGGAGTGTCCTCAATAAGGAGGTGGGTCTGCGCCGTCTGGAAAAAGCCGGAGCCGTCATCAGTTCTACCGAGATGATCATATTCGAATTGCTCAATCGGGCAGGAACGCCAGACTTTCGGGCCGCTCTTCCTTTGCTGAAGGCCTTGTGATGCTAAATCAATTGTTTTTTCCGGTAATGGTTGGGGAAAAAAGGAGTGGCGGTGGAGAGGCGGTTGCGCACCTCTCCACACAATAGTCGCGCGAGTCGCTATGCGTAAAGGCCTTTGATGTTCCGGTGAAGTTCGCGGGTTTTCTCCAAGCGGACGCGATCCCGATTCCCTGCAATTTCGTCAAGTTCCTGCTGAATTCCCAGGAACTCCGGGTGGTTGTGGGGCTTGCCCGCCTTATGGGCTTCGATCAAGGTTCTGTAGATTGAAATCATTCGACCTATGAGTGCCACGGGATACTCTCTACCTTGCACCTTCAGAGTGTGAACACCCAAGTCCATGTAATCCCAAAGTTCTCTACCGTTGACAGCAAATGCTACGTTGGGATGCAACCGAACCCGCGTGTTTATGGCCTGAATTTCATCTTCTTTGCGGCCTCGTTGCTTGAGAACTTTGCGCCGCTGCTCATCGGTTAAAAGACAGAGCCGAAAACAACTTCCACTGCGGTCCGGCCAGCCCTCATATTCTACGATTTCGTTGCCGTCTTCGTCATGATAGACTTTTTTTATGTAAGAATCGCTGATCAATTCATGGAAAACGCAGTTGCCGACTCCTCCCACACATCTGTTGCCGTGAATCAGGACCTCCGTAGCAACTCCAATTTCGTCTGCGGCCCTTTTAAACTCACGTAACTTGTCTACAGAGTCTATTTCCGTGCTGGCAACGATCTGGCTTGCTCCATAATTCTTGTATTCCAACATCTGTGGAGGCTTCTGAATGTTGCATCCCACACTGGCGTGGATCACAAGTTCGGGAAAGTTCTTCTTCACCATCTGCATGGCAGCCGGCGTCTTGGCGATTATTCCCTCGGCTCCCCAAGCTGCATATTTGGCGATTTTGCTCATGAGGACCATAAATTTTTCTTCAGGTATTTCCGCATTTATGGCTATTCGTACTTTACCCTCATATGGCTTTGCGGCTTCAATAGCTTCGCGAATCTGCGAGTCTTCCAGTTCCCAGGCGCATTTGCGTCGACTAAAACCTTTAGAACCAACATAGACCGCGTCGGCACCTTGGGCGAAGACCGCTTCCACCATCTCTACGCTACCACCCGGTGCCAGGAGTTCATTCATGGGACCCTCCTCATTTAGTCCGAGACTTTGTATTGCCGAAGCAAATTGTAAGATTACAAGCTGCAGTATTTATACAGGAAATCAATCAAAATGGCAATATCAATCTGATGCTCCTTTTACTTATCAAACATACCTACAGCTACTTTCCAACAAGCTGATAATGTTACTTTTTACAAACTGAACAATATTTCACAAATAACGATCTGCGACCATTCAAAGTCAGCATGCTTGTCATCCGCGTCAGCTACAATCGGGCTCGTGCCATTTTCCGGCAGTGATCAAAAGCTCGATAGACATTGCCGCAGGCCTGACCACGGAAACCTTTTACCAGGGCAATCGGTACAAGCCCCGTCCACGTCCCTATGTCCTATAATATTAGTGGTAGGTATATGATAATACTGGCAAAGAAGTCTTAATAGATAGGCCAGGGAATCCAATTGTTTTTGCGTCGGAAACTCCTCATTGAAGTTACCCACGAGTGCGATACCAATGCCTTTGGCATTCATGCCTCCTGCTTTGCAGTGCGCTCCCTTCATCTGTTTGATCCAGCGTGGGGACTGTTCGATTTGCCCGTCACCCTTACCCAAGGTGCCGTTGTCTATCAGGAAATGATACCCTAAACCGTACCAGAAGCCTCGATCGTGATGAGTTCTGTTGATGAGCATCGCGTTTCCGATATCGGTTGCCGTGTGATGGATGACTATGTATCTCCATTGGGTGCTGGGATACAAAGCGACAATGTTCCGCAGTGTTTTGGCGTTCGGAATGGTCAACTTCTGACCAATTTTAATGGTGTCTCCGGATCTTAAGCCGTTGGCGCGATAGATATCCTTCATTGGTACGTCATACATTTTGGAAAGACGCCATATTGTTTCGAGTGGTCCGACTTCGTGCACCACACTTTTGGGACCTATCATATGCGTTAGGGACTTTTCCGCCACCTCAGCCCCGGAATGAGGGGTTGCAGTTGAAACGGGGGGTTTCTGCTGAGGAGCGGGCACATGTTTGCTGCTGCAAGCACCGATCGTCAGAGTAGTGCTTGCCAAAAGCAAAGCGAACAAAAATGTATACTCAAAAGCCCCTTTTGAATTTTTCATAATGAATCTCAAAAGCTCAGAATACTCTGGAGATGCTGACTATCATAAGGGACTTTTCTTCATTTGCAACTCTCAAATGCCTTTAATCCTCATTTTTCCTGGTTTTTGAGTCAAAATATCCGAAAAAATTTTCTCCTCTTCTTGCCCGACGTTGTTTTTTGATGCACTCTTTCAGTATTTCCAGATCAAGCCAAGACCTTACCAAAGGCTTCCAGGGTGTAATCGATGTCACCTTTGCCAGTATAGTAATGGGTTACCGCCCTTAATTGGCGAGGACCGGTGGGCAACAGCAACACCCCTTCCATCTTGAGCTTTTCTGCCAATTCAGCCGGTGTCAAATCATTGCGAGCGATCTGAAAAAAGACGATGTTGGTGCGAACGTGTTCAAGGTCGACTGCCAAGTCTTCGAAGGATGCCAGACCCTCTGCCAGTTTTCGAGCGTTCAGGTGGTCCTCCGATAAGCGATTGATCATGCGCTGCACAGCGACTATGCCTGCCGCAGCTAGGACTCCGGCCTGGCGCATGCCTCCGCCCAGTACCTTGCGGGTTCTTCTGGCCTTGGCAATGAAATCCTTCGAACCGCACACAACTGAACCAACCGGCGCGCAGAGACCTTTGCTTAAACAAAAAGTGACGGAATCTGCCATCGATACCAGTTCTTTGACTGGCTTATCCAGGGCTGCTGCAGCATGGAAAATGCGAGCTCCATCGATGTGTATTTTCAGTCGGTGTTGTTGCGCCAGATCTTTTATGTTTTGCAGATAACTCGAACTTAAGGGATTCCCATTGCAGCGGTTGTGCGTGTTTTCCAGCGCAATCAGCCGGGTGCGGGGAAAATGAATGTTGTCCGATCTAATCGCAGACTCAATCTCGTCAGGATGCATTGTCCCGTCGGATTGATTACGGACCGTTCTGGGGTGAATGCCGCCGAGGGCCGACAGACCGCCTTGTTCGTAGAAAAAAATGTGCGATTGATCCCCGAGAATAACTTCATCGCCGCGCCCGCACTGAGTCAAGAGGCTGACCAGGTTCCCCATGGTGCCGCTTGAGACAAATAAAGCGGCTTCTTTGCCGAGCAGATCGGCGGCCATATCCTCTAGGCGATTGACAGTCGGGTCTTCACCGAATACGTCATCTCCGACTTCTGCGTCAGCCATAGCCCGGCGCATTTCCGGCGTTGGTTTTGTAATGGTGTCTGAACGCAGATCGACCACTTTCATTATCTTCCATCCTTTCTTCGATAAGGTTATGCGGTTCATTGAAAAAGTTTGCGGATTCAGCAGTCCTATTACCGCGTTTCCTTATTTCAGTCCATATTCTTGGCGAAGCTTTTCAGAGAGGGCTTGTACTACACCGAAAGTTTTTTCAACCGTTGTTGCGCCATCGGGATTGACAAGGCAGCAAGTTGCCGGCGAAAGGAGGCTTCGCGACAGCAGATACTGTTGATCTATCCCCTCCCTGGCTAAGACTTTCCAAAGACTCTTGAGTCGTGTCTCAAGAGATGTAAGACCCTCTTTTTCAAAAGGTTCAAAATTTGTCGGCACGATGCCCCAAATCAGCACGCCACCCCGCTCCAGGAACTTCCGAATGGATTTGGAATAGGAAACAAAAATTTCACCGTTCGAGTAGGTGTCCAAAGACAATACGTCAATGTCCAACCTCAGCAGAAAATCCCAGTCCGGATTACCGCACAAATGGACGCCGCGTGGTCTCTCAATAAGTGAAAAGAAATACTCCATATCACGTTTTGCAGCCACACTGTCATAACCGGACATGGCGCTGAAAACAAACTGCAGCCCCGGCTCATCGACAAACATAAAGGCATTGCGATTGAGTTCCTTAAGCCGTTTGAGCTGCACGTTGACTCGCTTGGCCATAAATTCGAGCATCAGGGGTCTCACCGTGTCATCGAAGATGATGGGGCGATTCTGCTCGTTCATAACGTTGAATCCAAAGCTGATGGGTCCCTCAAGCTGGCCGCGAATTGCGGTTCGATCGGACAAGTCCAATTTCAGGAAGCGATGGTAGACCACCGAATAGGCTTCACTTATGTCGAAATATTCCAGGTCGTCGAAGTGGGACAAAAAATCCTCTGCTTCTTGAGCGAATTTTTCGGATGAAAACTTCAGCTTACGGTTCTCAGCATCTACGATTATCCCGGGGAAATGCTCTGATGCCTGGACATACATGTCCTCATAATAACTTACATGTGGAAGCTGCGGCCAAAATGGTATATCCAGCGAAAGAGCCATTTCCATGGCACGATTCACATCTTTATGAGGCATAACCGCCATTGCCGTTGTAAGCAGATTTCCCGGGACGCTCATCATGGCTCCTTTGGCTTTCAGGAATGAGTTCCTCAGACATGAAAGCATAATTCATTATTTTCATTAACGCTTATTTATTGCCAACCCCTTACCAGAGCATTCACTTGGTTTAATAGTCGGTTTGAATTTTAGGTTAAAAAAAGGATGCATTATGGGGGATTGAGGAACTCAAAAAGATCGTTGAGCAGCTTCGGGTCTTGTTTAAAAACTCGCCGAAGTTCTTCGTATCGAATATCTCCGGTAAAGAGGTGACTCTTATTTTCCATGCAGTTGTCATAAAATGTTTGGAGTCGCTCCATTAAGCTTCTATCAAGTCCGGCCTTTTCCGCTTTTGACAACATGCGATTGAAGTCCGATTTCTCGTCAAAAACTTCCGCTACGTCTGAAACCTTCATCAACTGTACTTGCAGCAGATATTTAATCAACAGCAGATCGAGAGTCATTGCTTCCAGATAGTATCCGGCTTTGTGGGCGTCTTGCGACAGCCTTCTGGTGTATCCGAACACACTCGAAATATCCTCATTGTGTAGGATCGATCTTTTAGCGCGAGGTAATTGCTTTTCTCCTTTCTTGAGCAAAAGCAGCTCGACTTTTTCTAGAACGGTCAGATCATGCCTCTGCTCCAGTTCGGCAATCCTGGCATCGATTTGTTTGACATCCAAAACTCGCATGAGGCTCGACAAAAATCCTTGCTGCTGCATCGTATGTTATCCTCACTTGCTGTGGTGTTCACATCTCCAGGTTGGTTCAACTTTATGATTTGAACCTGTTTGACATTAACGCAATTCGGACAGAGCAAAAGCCTCAAGTTGGCTGGTGAGAGCTGCTGCCGGTTTGTTTTATGCTAACAGTGTTGTCTCAAACTCACTTTGCTTCAAGGCAAAGACTCGAATTGGCTTGAAGCAATTCAGATTACGCTAATCCGCAATAAACGGGTCAAGGTAAGGGAAAACAAAATAAGTGATGATCCAGAGTAAGGAAATATCGGAACCTACCAGTATGTCGCAGGCGGGATCTATTTCGCCGCTCGCAGCAAAAAGACCGGCGTTGTCGCATGATGAACTACCTTCTCTGCGACGCTCCCCAGCAACCAATGCCCGATGGCGCCATGGCCGTGAGTGGACATCATAATGAGATCGATGTGGTACTGTGCACAATGTTCTAAAATCGCTTTTGCCGCATCAGCTTCATAGCGCGTATGACTATCGACATCGAAGCCTTTGCTTTTAAGCTGCTCCTCTATTCCTTTGACATAGTCCTCTGCCTCCCTTGTTGCGGCAACCTGAGCCTCGGTGGCGTCTACGCCCGGGAAAACGTAGGCATGATAAGCTCGCATAATGCTGATGGTAGCATTGAAGGCCTTGGCCAGCATCTCAACCTCCGGTAAAATTGCCTCCCCGACCTGCGAACCATCCAATGGGACAAGTATCTTCTTATATTGTCTCATGAAACTCCTCCTTCTATCCGATTCTTTGTGTCAAGTTCCATCAACAAATGCGAGACCGTGTTCAAAACGAGTCTTGCGTTTCTACAGCCTCATCACCAGCTGCCATTTTCTACGAAAAATGTTTCGTCGTTAAAATAAGCATTCATGAAAATTGGTGCTCAAGCAACTCCGCTGGGATTGAAGATGAAACCGGTCCAATACGATGCATATGAGAGCAAATTGCATCTAAACCTGGGAGGCTGTCTGAGAACTGTTGGTTCGAGGGCATGGGTGCGTCCTTTTCCCACGCGACCATTGAGTCAGAACAAGATCATACATTTTTGCGGATTTAGAAACACGTACAGTTCCTCCCCTTCCTCCTGGGGGAGGTGGTGAGGAACCTGAGCTCTGATCATATTTCCATTTAAGCTGACGAAAAAGTATAAGAAATTGCCCAGGTACGCCTTATGAGCAATCGTGCCCTTGAACAGGTTGTCGCCCAGTTCGGGGGCTTCCGTAAACACCGCCACATCCTCGGGTCGGATGGATGCAAACACTTTTTTCCCCGGTGTTGTTGCCGCCATATCCGACGTCTTACACACCATCTCTTCACCGAATTCGGTGCGAACGTAAATATCGTGCGTCCCCTCGACGCCACGGACAACCTCTCCGGGTATGAAATTCATGGTGCCTATGAAATCGGCAACAAATCTGTTGGCGGGTCTTTCATAGATTTCTTCAGGCTTGCCGATTTGTTCCACATTCCCCGAGTTCATCACGGCGATTCGATCGGAGATGACCATCGCCTCTGCCTGGTCGTGCGTGACGTAGACCGCGGTGATTCCCATGCGCCTTACCAGGCTTTTGATTTCGAATCTCATCTTTTCTCTGAGCTTGGCGTCCAGATTGCTCAAAGGTTCATCCAACAGCAACACTTTGGGATTTCTCACCAGAGCCCGCGCAAGAGCCACCCGTTGCTGTTGTCCGCCGCTCAACTGACCGGGGTATCTATCTTCCATGCCGGTCAAACCTACTAATTCCAGAATCTGTTTTGCCCTTTCCTTAATTTTCTGTCTGGGCACCTTATCGAGTTTCAAACCGTAAACGATATTCTTGTATACCTTCATGTGCGGCCATACGGCGTAGTTTTGAAATACCATGCCGATTCCCCTCTTGGCCGGCGGTACGAATCCTTCCGCAAGCATCGACTTCCCGTCAATAACGATGTCCCCACCTTCCGGTCTCTCCAATCCTGCAATGCAGCGCAAGGTGGTTGTTTTGCCGCAACCGCTGGGCCCAAGAAGGGTAAGCATTTCTCCCTCTTTCACTTCAAGTTGTATGTGGTTGACTGCCACCACGTTCTTGAATTGTTTGAACAGATTTTGGATCTCTATAAATGCCATGGATGGTCTCTCCTTCGATGGTCATCTGATTCTAAACATAACATCGAGGCAACACCGCAAATGCCCATTTTTTATTTGCCGCCTGACTGCCAGGCCGCTTTGAGGATGCCTCCGCCGATTCTTGCTATGATGAGCAGAAGGATAAATGTGATTACAATCATTAGAAAAGCCATGGCGGCGGCTATTCCGAATTCCATTCCGCGGTGCCAATTTAAATATATTCCTATGGGCAAGGTTTCCCATCCACCTCGATAGAGGAATATCGCAGTAGAGATCTCCTGGAAGGCCATGATGAAAAACATCACCACGCCGACCAGTATTCCTTTCAGCAGCAAGGGCAACGATATACTCGTAAAAGTTCTAAGCTTGCCCGCCCCCGATACTTCCGAGGCTTCCTCGAGCGAAACATCCAGCTGCAGGTAGGAGGAATGAGCCATCCGCAAAAAGTACGGGAGTCTCCGCGCAAATAGGGCCAGCGGCATAATGATCCAGTACTGGGCCAGAGGTATGCCCCTCCAGAATGCCAGGAGGTAACTTACACCGACCGCCATGCCAGGGAAGGCAAGCATCAGCGTGATTACAAAGTCGAGCGCATCCTTGCCCGGTACCCGGGTGCGCACAATGAGGTACGCCGCGGGAAGTCCAAAGACGATCCCGAACAGCAGGGCTATTCCACTGTAGAGAAAAGAGTTCTTGATCAACAGGGGAGATTCCATAAGAATAACCCTGAAGTTATCCAGGGTCCAATACGTTGGGAAGGGTTCAAACACCCATCTCCTGGAAAAAGCAGACAATCCCAGCACGATCGGAATGAGCAGGACCAGGGCGGCGATAAAAATCATATAGGCGTAGGAGCCCACCTTAACCGCTGTGCTCGGATCGATCACTCTCCCTTCGGACGTCGTTCCTTTAGAGAGGCCGGTGTATTTTTTACGCTCGACCCACCATCTGGCGAGCAAAAAGAGAGTAATGCAAACGATGGAAGAAACGACTACCGCAACAATCCCCATATATTTGCGTTGCATATCGGTGAAGTGATAGGCGATGTTGATGTACGCAACTGAGGGGAGAAAGTCCAACTGCCCCAGAATCAAGGGCGTGAGCCAGTCCGTAAAAGGCCACAGGAATACGATGACGGCGCCCGCCAGATAAGTTGGCGTACAGAGAGGCAAAGTGACTGTCATGAACCGCCAAAAACCGCTTGCCCCTTCTACCTCGGCGGCCTCTTCAAAGGACGGATCGATGTTGGTGAATCCGGCGGAAAGACTCAGGACGATAAATGGAAGCATGTGGAGCGATTGAATGAATACCAACCCGTGCAGCCCATAGATGAAATTTATGGGTTTCTCGATCAATCCCGCATCCATGAGGAGCAGATTCATAGTTCCATATTTGCCGAAAAAGATGATGAATGCAAATACGCCGGCGTAAGCGGGCAAAACAATCGGCAAAAGGATCAGGGCTGTAAAAACGGTCTTCCCATGCTGCCTGTATCTTGCCAGAATATAGGAAAGAGGTATTCCGAACAAGGTGGTCGTCAGAAGCACGAGTGTGCTCAGAACCAGGGTATTGCCAAAAGTTTTCAGATAATAGGTGTCCTGGAAGAATCCCAGGTAATTGCCTATTCCGAAGTTGTCGGTTCCAGCGATTTTGAAGCTTTCCAGCATTAGAATTGACAGGGGGTAAAGCACCAGGAAGGCAATGATCGACCACAGGAGAGCTGCCAGAAAGAAATTACCGCGAGACATATTACATCCTTTATTTCCTGCCCTCATTCAGGCGGAGGATCACAACGAACGATGACAAATGGTCACTTAAATTTGACGATACTCGTCGAGGCAAAGCTGTAATCGCCATTCCGGCGAGCGACCATCACCCGATAGTCGCAGGGAAGCATGAGAGTCTCCTGAGTCGCCCATCCGACATTTTAGCATGCTTTCCCCTGCGTCATTCCCGCATGCTCCCCGTCTATAGCCTGCGGGGACAAGCTCTGGCGGGAATCCAGAAAAAGCAGCCAGGATACCCGCTCGAAGATGCTGCCCTAGCGGGAGTGCGGGGACAAGCTTTACAGGCATGACGCAGGGTTGCCGATGCAATCGCTGAATTTTGGCGGTAAATGATTGCAGGGAGCTTTCCCGAACGAGCCCTGCCAAGCGGGATTCGTTCGGGGAATGTAGCCTAACCATTTTCATGAAACCGCAGGACTCAGCAGTCACAAAGACGCATGAAAACAAAACGCCGGACTCCCTATGCCCCATGCTCTGCGTTTTCACAAGAGCGATTCGAGCAAGGGTTATTTGCAGCCTTTGAGTCAAAAACAACCCTATGGCGCGACCAGTAGAGATCGTGCTTTCGACGCAGCCAGTCGGGCTGCTGCATACTGGCCATCGTACTCAAAAAGGTTTCGGGCTTCTTTTATTTTGACCTCGGCCTTCGTGACGTCCATCTTCTGCTCTTTGGCCGCTTGAATTTCTCCCTCAACTTCCTCTATCAGCAGTAAACTACGTTTCAACTCGTCCCACTTTCTGTAGATCTGGTTTTCGTAGTAGCGGTTGACCTCGTCCCACCTCTTAGTGGCCAGATCCAAATTGTACTCAATAAAGCCGACCTGCAGATCCCAGAAAGAATCAACTCCCAGTGCATTCCTGGCGTGTTCGGCCATGGTCACGCCTTCCTTCTCCCACACGGAGAATTTTATGTCGTCTCTGGCGGGGAAGTAACCGCCCTCCAGCACGTATTTTTGTCCATCCATGCTGAATAGCCAGTCCAGAAAAATCTTTGCCGTCTCCTGATTTGGTGCGTTGTTCAACATCGCCACAGCTTCTGGAACCAGGATCGTTTTGTCAGGAAGCAAATCGCTTACGGGATATCCGTCCCTGCGCGCTACCATCGCATTCATTTGCGGTTGTGCAACGCCGATGGGGATTTCGCCCCGATCCACAATGTGGGTCGTATCTGTGCTGCCGGTGGAAAAACGAGCTAACTGCGCCGCCAATAATCTCAGATATGCCCAACCTTCCTTTTCGCCATAGGCTTGCAGAATGATTTCGACGGTTTCATGCATTGTGCCGGAGGCGTAGGGCAGGGTATACACGATGCTGTCCCTGTAAATAGGATTGAGCAGTTCCTTCCAGGTTTTTGGCGGCGGCAGTTTAAGGCTTTTCAAGACTTTCTGGTTGTAGAGGTTGGTGACGATCCAGGGAGCAAAGCAGGTCCAATAACCCTCCTTGTCTTTTACCTTCATTCCGTGCCATTCCGCAGGAACCTTATCCCAATCTTTTGGCTTGTATGGAACGATCAGCTTTTCTTTCAATAAGACTTCATGTGCAGGAGCACCTGCACCCAGAAAGATGTCGGCGTCCGGCTTGTCGCCCCACGCTCTGACTTTATCCAGGCAAACCGGCCACCCGCCAGGCCGCACGAACGTAATCTCCACATCCTTGCCGTAGGTTTTCTTGTAAAACTCAGTGAAACCCTTGGTCAGGCTATCAGACAGCTCCTTGTAGACGGGTCCGACCCAACCGAGTTTGTCTGCGGCTTGCGCCTCCAACGCGAAGGTAGGCATCAGCAGCAGCCCTACGGAAATGATAGTGAAGATCGATACGGTCAACATTCTCTTCCTCATTTTGACCCCCTTTCTGGTGACATTTTTCTTGTCACTGCAAAAAAATGTGAAGCTGTTTTTCGTCAATCACATCCTGCCTTGACGGCTTTCTCCATTAATAACCGACCGTCCGCCAGCAAGATTCTCCCGTTATCACCCCCTTTAAGAATGGGTTCCATGATAGAGTTACAGAGTAAACAGGATAGAAGTGTTTGAGATACGGTACTTTTTACTTATGGCAGTGAATGGAGAAAAACAGATCGAGCTCTGCCAGGAGGCCAAGCGGCCGGAAACCCGCATTGCTCTCACTTAATGCCGCCTGAAAGCCTCCAGGAAGCATGTCCCCCACCTCCTAACCTCCATGTAAAAGTTACCATCTCTTACTCCGATGATCTACCAGAAAGTGTTTTACCGGCTCCGACTCGATGGCCGCTCTTGTGCCCGCAGTAGTGGCTATGGTAATTTGACATTATTTTCGGATGTTCGTTGTGACAGAGGGATAATGCTTGTGAAAATGGAAACTCAAGTGCTGATCATTGGTGCCGGCATAACAGGAGTCGGTCTTGCCCGAGATCTTGCTCTCAGGGGAGTTGATTGCATCGTAGTAGACCGCCGGGATATCAGTGCAGGAGCTTCCGGAGCCAATAACGGCCTTCTCCACAGCGGCGCCCGCTACGTTTCTAATGATCCGGTTTCTGCTCGGGAATGTCGTGACGAGTCTCGCCTACTGAAAACTCTCGCCCCGAACTGCATCGAAGACACCGGCGGTCTTTTTGTTGCCGTCGAGGGAGACGACGAGGCCTACGTAGCTGATTTTCCTATGCTTTGCGAGCAGATCGGAATTCCGGTTCAAATGCTCCAACCGAGGGAAGTCCTCGATCTGGAACCGGTTCTCACGGATAAAATCATCGCTGCATATCGGGTTGAAGACGCGGCTGTCAACCCATTCAGACTCTCGCTGGAGACCCTCACCGAAGCCGAGGCGCATGGCACTAAGTTATTGACGCACACCGAGGTGACCGGCTTTCAGCGGAACGGTGCTCGCATCGAGATAGTGCACTTGCGCCAAAACAGGAGCGGACGGGAGATCAGGGTGACAGCGGAACAAGTGGTGAACGCAACCGGGCCTTGGGCTGGCAGGGTTGCAGCCTTAGCAGGTCTTTCCGTACCTCTCGTCTATTCGCAAGGAAGTCTGCTGGTAACCCAGACGCGTGTGACCGCCTCGGTTATCAACCGTCTTCGCCGTCCGGGAGACGGGGACATCATTTCCCCCGGCGGCACTGTTTCCCTGGTTGGTACGACATCGGTAGAGTTGAATTCACCGGATCGGTCTCATCCGACCACCGCAGAGGTGGATCGTCTCATAACTGAAGCGTCAGTAATGGCACCGGTGCTGGCCGATATACGCTATGTTCGTGCCTTTGCGGGTGTACGTCCCCTTATCGCCGGGAACAAAGTCAATGACGGGCGATCTCTAAGCCGGGGCTTCACCGTAATCGACCATCACGAGGAAGGGCTCAACAACTTCGTTACCGTAACGGGTGGCAAACTCACTACTTTTCGGCTGATGGCCGAAAAGGCGGCGGATCTTGTCTGCGGACGTCTGGGGGTAAACGCTCCATGCCGCACCAGAACACGGCCGCTTCCCTCCAGTGAGATACATCAATGGACTGAACCGGGACTTGCACCTCGTATCTGGCTGCGGCAAAACGATCCGAAAGAACCCCTGCTCTGTGAATGTGAGATGGTCCCGGCCAGTGTCGTCGACCAGATAATAAATCATCTAAGTGTCCAGGGAGAGACGCTCGACCTCAACTCCATCGGCCTCAGGAGCAGGGTAGGCAAAGGCTGCTGCCAGGGTGCTTTTTGCGGCTTCAGGCTATCCGCTCATATCTATGACCGAGGCGATTTTAAATCCGACCAGGGCCTTGTTGCCCTGCAACAATTCCTGGAGCGGCGCTGGCACGGCCTGCGGCCGATTCTTTGGGGACCTCAGCTGGCCCAGGAAGAACTCCAGGAAGCCCTTCACTGTGGAATGTTTGGATTGGAGCTGGGACCGTTGCCATGACCGACGCTGCTGCCGAAAAAAAAGCGGATCTGGTGGTGATCGGAGCGGGTTTGGCTGGATCGGCCGCAACTGCCTTCGCAGCGACACGCGGCATTAAGACCGTACAGGTCGGCTTAACTCTAGGCCACACTCTATTTGCCAGTGGTGTTCTGGATCTCCTCGGCATACATCCGCTGTCTCCCCGCAATCGGTGGGAAGATCCCTGGGCAGGCATTGCTGCACTCATCAACGATCAGCCTGAACATCCCTATGCCAAAGCAGGGCTTGAAAACATTCGCAAGGCTTGGCAGAGCTTTCTCGAAATCCTGCAAAGGGCCGGACTGCGATATTGCGGTTGGCCCGGACGAAATGCGACTTTAGCCACGTGCGCCGGCACACTCAAGACCACCTATCGGGTCCCGCAGACCATGTGGCCCGGGGTGCTGGGATTGAACGAAAAGCGAGCCGTTTTGATCATTGATTTTGAAGGGATGAAGGAATTCAGCGGCGCGCGGATTGTGGAAACTATCGGTGCTCGTTGGCCGGGTTTGCGGACCCAGAGGCTGAAGTTTCCATGCGCGTTCATCGGGGCGGATCGGCAAAACTTCTTCATGGCTGAAGCTCTGGAGTCTTCGCAAGTTCGGAGCGAATTGGCCGAAGCAATTGCTCCTTTTCTGCAGAGCGCCGAACTGATTGGGATGCCAGCCATTCTTGGCCTGCAACAACCCGAGGAAGTGACTGCCGACCTAGAGCAAAAACTTGGGGCATCGATCTTCGAAATACCAACTATGCCGCCATCGGTGCCGGGTCTTCGTCTAAAAGAGGCCATCGAGAAGGAGGCAATGCGGGCAGGGGCCGTAATCCTTCACGGAATGCGAGCAACGGCGGTCAAGAGCAAAGGACGTCGGTGCGTAGGTGTTTCAATAGAAGCCGGTCAATCTAGGATGGAGGTGGAAGCCGGAGCTTTAATTCTTGCCACTGGCCGGTTTCTTGGCGGTGGACTTGCTGCGAGTCGAAGTGGGATTCGGGAGACTCTCTTGGACCTGCCCGTCCACCAGCCGAAGCAAAGGGAGGACTGGCATCGCGCCAGCTTTTTGGACCCTGACGGTCATCCGATCAACCGAGCAGGCTTGGAGATTGATGGCTCTTTTCGGCCTCTCGGACGGAATGGACGAATCGCTTATGAGAACCTTTATGCTGCGGGTTCATTGCTGGCCCACCAGGATTGGATCAGGATGAAATGCGGCGCCGGACTTGCCATATCCACCGCCTTTGGAGCAGTTCAGCGCTTCATTGAGCAACGTTGAGGGTGAGTCCCTGTCGGGCTCTGAGTATCCTAATCATGAAGCCTGTGCATATTTTATGGCAAGAGATCCGGCCGGCACTAAGATTTCCGGTTGGAAGCGTACCAGCACTGGCCTCTCTAGGTGCCGCATCGGATTTTGGATTTTGGCTCCAACTTGGCCGACCTAAAGATAACAGAAGAGCGGCAGTAAACGATGTGCTCTTGAAAGGAAATAATGTCCTCTTTATCCGCATTCAGTTTTATGGCGCTGGCTCATGCAGCGATCACCATCGGCATCTCTAGTCGGGTTATCAAAATTCGACTCCCAGTGGCGACAACTCTGACCTGGCTGATTCTAGTATTCTTTGTGCCTTTTGTGGGAGCTCTACTCTATCTTATTTTCGGGGAAAAGCGTCTGGGACGAAAATTTACTGCAAGGGCTAAGGCCATAAGGGAACGCTACCAGAGTTGGCTGGGGGAATTGCCGCCGGGAATCCAGTCTGACCGTCAAGGGTTGAGTCCGCAGGCCAGATCTCTCAGCCGCTTGGCTGAAACGACCACGAGCATTCCGGCAACGTCCGGCAACCACTTCACACTGCTCGATTCGGCGGAATCGATTCTGCACTCCATTATCAGCGACATCGACAGTGCTCAGAAATTTTGCCACCTGGAGTTTTACATCTGGAGTGAAGGCGGTATGGCGGACCAGGTCGGTGAAGCTCTCCTGCGGGCGGCCCAACGGGGTGTGAGCTGTCGTGTGCTGCTGGATGCAATCGGAAGCGCACGATTTTTGAAAGGCCGCATGTCCGGGAGGTTTAAATCAGGCGGCATTGAAGTGGCCGTCGCCCTCCCGATCAGCCCCATCAGTGTGTTCAAAGTGCGGCCCGATCTGCGACTCCATCGGAAGATCGTTGTCATCGATGATGCAGCCGCCTACACTGGCAGTTTCAACATGGTGGATCCCCGGGTTTTCAAGCAGGATGCCGGCGTCGGCCAGTGGGTCGATGCCATGGTATGCATCGAAGGCCCTGGGGTTTTTGCTCTGAACGCGCTGTTCAGGTGGGACTGGGAGATGGTGACCGGGTGCAATCTGGGCGCCCCGGCGGCGGAGGAAGTTCCACCGGCAAATCTCATGGCAGGCAAGGCCCACGTTCAGGTGATTCCCTCAGGCCCGGGGGGGGGCGGCAAGAGTATCTATCAACTGCTATTGATGTCCATTTATTCCGCCCAACGTGAACTGGCCATAACCACTCCCTATTTCGTGCCTGATGAAGCGGTGACCATAGCGTTGCTGACAGCCGCAGAGCGTGGCGTCAAGGTTTCTGTCATTATGCCTGAAAGAAATGATTCCCGGTTGGTGTATTATACCTGCCGTTCCTATTTCGATGACATGCTGGCCGCGGGGATTCACATTTACGGATTTAAAGGCGGGCTGCTGCACACCAAAAGCATAGTCGTTGATCGGGAAGTTGCCTTATTCGGTTCGGTCAACCTGGATGTCCGCAGTTTCTGGCTGGATTTTGAGGTGACTCTCGGTATGTATGATGCGGATTTCTCGGAACGGGTATTGGCACTGCAGAATGAGTATCTCCAGCAGTCAACACTTGTAGACCCACAAACGTGGCGGCGGCGGCCGGTTAAGGAGCGTTTTATTGAAAACCTGGCGCGGCTTGCCAGTCCGCTGCTGTAAAAAGAAGCCTCAACCAAAATTGATAATCTACAAGCCGTCCAGGCGGCTGTCTGGGAATAAGAAATTCCCATCTCCCTCAATGGCAATGTCGGTGAATTAAGGGGAGACTAATCAAAAAGTCCCCCTTTGCAAAGGGGAATTTAGGGGGATTTTATAGGAAGATTCGGCCCGTTAAGAAATCCCCCCTGGCCCCCCTTTTCCTATAGGGGGGAACTGACCCGCTAATTCAGCAGCATTGTCCATCAAGGGAAAGGGAGTCCTCTGGCAGCCTCTTTGTGTAAAATATCCTGACAAGCAGCGTGTTCATTTGAGCGATAGAGTGGCGCTGTTGGCTGTCTTAACGGTTTTGTCCTTGGGCTCCAATGACTTCGGTAAGACAACGAAAATTCTCTTTGGATCAACTTTCCCGGATTTTGATAGAAAATCCATCACACTCGCAGCCCGTTTTCTGGCTAGTTCGCGCAATTCTTCGGTGCTGACTTTGACTTGGGTTGAGGGTGGCTCTTTGTTGGTTTGATCCTTCAAATTCTTTGAAGCGATTTTGCCTCCCTTCGTTTCTGTCGAATTATCTGCCTTGACAGCGCTTTGTTCCGGCGTGGGAGTCTTCTTCCCGCCGGTCTTGAAACCGGGCTGCGGTATCTGTTTTTTGCCGCTAGCATCGCTTTCTTGCATTTCAGCCTTTTCTTTCAGTTTTTGTTCTTTGAGGGCCTTCGTGTCTTTTTGCTTATCGACATACCCTGCAACGTCCAATTCCAGTGTTGGCCTTTGATAAAGGGCTTTTGCCACCACCTCGAGTTTTTTAGCCCCTTCCGATGTGATTTCGCTGCTTCCCGGTTGGAATGCTACATAACTGAGATCTTCCCCTTTGCCTGCGCCAAAAATGGAGCCCAGCAGGGCGAAAGGTGCTGTGATGACTTTTTTCAGGACGTTTGAGATGGCTGCCTTGATGATTTGAGTGAAATCGAACTTAGGATTATCGATTTCCCCTGAAACAGGAATATCCAAAACCATATCGCCGTCTCTATTCTGCAAAATAGACAAGGCGAACTTCAGCGGCAAATCAGGGGCATCGGGGCTGTCCACTTTGTCTCCAAGCTTAAGTCTATCGAATTTCAAATGATGATACGCATTGAGTTTGCCGTGATCGATTTGATAAAAAAATTTGAAATTCAATTTGCCTTTTTCTATGGGATAGCCGGTAAACTTGCGGGAATAAGGGTTGGCCAAGGTCAGATCAAGGTTGCTTCCGGAGAGCGTCATATCTACGAACAAGTCTTCTGCCAATGGATTGATTCTGCCTGAGATTTCCGCCGGTGCGTACTCTTCGAGCTTTGCTTTGATCTGGACGTCGGCACTGGTTCCCGGTTGCGATGACAACCCGGTAACAGTGCCGGTTGCATCGTAAAAACTCGCGTGGAAGTTGGGTTGTATCAGGTCGTCGGTGTAATCGATGATGCAATCCTGGAGTGCGATCTGTTTGACAGATATTGGGATGGTCTGCCTTTGAGTGTTCGATGGCTTTCCTTCTACCTCTTTGACGGTGTCTTTGGGATGTTGAGAACTCTGTGTCCGGGGCCGAGCAGTTTTCTCATCGCCGGGTTCGGCTTGCCGTTCACCGGTTGTGGGTGTCGGCATTTCTGCTTTTTCTTTCAAAACCTGTCTGAAATTAATAGTCCCATCTGGATTTACTCTCACATAAGAAGTGAGTTCGACCAGATCGATATTGTCAATGTTCAAATGCAAAGGAGCATTTCCGGTATCGATTCCCTTCAGGGCAAAAGACTTCCACTTTACGATTTCCTTGCCCTCAACTCTGGGCAGCGAAGTGAAGTCCGTGATGGAGAAGTCTCCCGAGTAGGTGACTTTTGCTTCACTTGGGTCGGCGCTGTCGAGCACGGCGTTGCCTGCAGCCGACAGATTTCCTCCTGTGATATACACTTTGACATAATCGCGGTAATAGGGCTCAAAAGGAGTGATTGCGACATCTTGTAAATTTAATTTCAAGCTGGCGTAAAGAGGATCGATCTTAACCTTTCCAGCAGCGGAAACCTTGCCGCTGTTATTGAGTTGGAACGATATCGCGACATCGCTTTCGTTGCCGGTGACCATGGAGAAGTTGTCTAGGCTCAATTGCAGCTTATCCGCAGTGATGGTGGTCGGTTTGGCGGCCTTGAGATCATTGGCTTTGACCAGATAATCACTGAATCTAGCGCTCTTGAGGGCTACATGCCAAGGCTTGCTGCTGCCTGTTGCTTTGGTCTCTGCTGGTTGGTTCGCTTGAAAATCGGATTCGGGCAGAAGCTTCTGCAAATTCAGCATACCATCTTTATATCGAGTGACACTGATGGCCCCATTTTGGGAGGAGATCTGATTGAGGTTCAGCCGTTTTTTAACCAGGTCAAACTCTCCCCCATTGAGGGCTATTATTCCGACATCCATGAAGTCTTCCCCATCCTTCATGCGGAATTTCAACGAAGACAGGGAAGACGTGATCTTGCTCAGTTTGATCCAAGGTCCGTGGCCACCTTCGGCATATTGGTAGTCGGCTGCAAAGTCTAAATTGGCGTTCTGGATGTCAAACTGAAGTTGGGCCTTGAAGTAAGGCGAATACTTGGGAATCGATATCCTGGAAAACTTCATGCTGCCGCTCGCAACCAAAGGATTGAGCGACAGCATGCTGTTGCCCGTAATGGATTCTCCTGTTTCTGTTGTTGCCGATAACCGAATTTCGGCTTTCGAGCCGGGGCCGTTAGTGAAATTCTTTATGCTCAAATCGATTGGAGCAAAAGTTGTCTTAAACGAGCCTGGAACCGCCGAATCGGCAAAATCGATTTTGCCTCCGGACAAGGCAAATTCTTCCAGAACTAACGAAAAAGAGTTGTCTGTCTTGGGTTTTGCCAATTCCTTCTCATTCTTTTTGTCTGGTGCATAAAGCATTGCGATGTTTATTTTTCCGTTACGATCGCGAATTACATTAAGATTTGGCGAATTCACGTTCACTTTGGAAATGTGCAACCGGTTTGCCAGAAGATCGTATTCGTCAACATCGACGTCAACTCGATCGATGCCGAGCAGTTCATTGCCTTGAGAGGAAAGCAGTCGAAGGTTTCTGAGAGAGGCGTTTCCGGAAAGTTTGAGCGATGTTTGTCCTTCTTTGGATGGTCCAAAGTCGACCTCTGTTTTCATGTCCAGTTGCCCGGAAACCAAATTGAAGTTCAGTTCCTTCGGCAGATAGGCGGCATAATGGCTGACATCAAAATTCCGAATGGCTATGTTGGCTTTACCGCTTTCGGGATCGGCGAGAAACTCGAGATAACCATTGATATCGAAGGGGCTGCCGTTGACTTTTGCCGTCAAATTGGGCTCGACTCTTGTTCCGCCCTTATTCCCCAAGTTTTCAATGACCGGCACGGTAATATCAACGTTGGCGATTGAATGTTCCTTGCCCAGCACAGCATCAACAATTTCCACTTTACCGTTGCGTACTCGAATATCGTGAATAGAAAACTTCGGCGGTTGGGATTCATTCTTTTTCTTCTCTTCCGTATTCACTTCTTTGTCCGGCAGTAGATCAGAAAAGTTGAATCGATTCTTGTCCATTCGGACAATTTTTAAATACGGGTCGTCCAGGGAGACTTCTTCCAGGATGGGGAACCCATGGAAAACAGATGAAATGTCTAGATTGGTATAAAGTTTATTAAACGATGCAAAAGTTTCCGAGGAGGAATCTTTCGCTCTGATGTCGAGACCTTCTATCTCCAGGGTGAGAGCAAACGGGTTGATCAAGACCTTTTTTATAGTGACTTTACGATGAAGCTTTTCCGAAATCTTAGTCACCAGAGTCGATTTCACAATCGAAGGCAGAATTAAGAAACCGGTGATGGTATACAGCAAAAAGAGCAGTGCGATGCATAAGCCCGTTTTCTGTACCCTGCCAAGTTGTTTCAAGTTTGCCAAGATTCTGTTTTTCGTAGGCATTCTTATCTGCCATCCATGTGCATTGAGCTGGGCTCAAAATAAGGTTACGTTTTGACTATTTCGGAACATACTTTGCGAACATTAACGAAGCGTTTGGTTTGAGATGCACATTCGTTAGGGCGTTAGGCATGGTCGAGCTTGCCGACCTTTTGTCATAAAAACTTATACATGGCAAAGTACAGGTCCTTTTGTGTCGGGTTACCCGTTTTCACGAAACCATGTTTCCTGTAAAATGCTTCTGAGCTTGCATACTTAGTTACTTCCACTTCGATTTCAAAGATTCCGGACCTTCTGTATCGGTCCTCACAATGCTGATAAAGCAACGCCCCGTAGCCTTTTCTGGCATGTTCATGGGCGACCTGGATGGTTCGGATGAATGGTCTTGTGCCCCTCTTCATGATCAGAGCACAGCCAATCAGGTCTCCTGTGTCGGAAAGCAGCATTGCTAAAAAACCTCTCTCGGCTTCTTGCTGGATGTTATCGGGGTTGGCAAAAGCACACAGTCTTTCAAGTTCCTGCTCGCTGTACTCACCCTGGTTGTAAGCTTTGGTATTCCGCTGGATTAACTGCGCAACTTGTGCTGCATCGGAATAATCCAGGGTCTCAACCTTTCCATCCAAGTTGTCAATTACCCGAATATTCATATTATCGAAGCACTCACTATAGCCTTGAATCAGTCCCCATCCGGAAAGCTCTCCCCGCCAGCCCTTTAAGGCTGCTTTTTTGGCAGGGCTAAAGCCCTGCGCTACGGGGTTGACGGATGGAAACGAATTAGTCACACCGTATTTAGTAATCCTAGCGGAATTTAACTGAGTGGGCAATGAGTTTTGATTGGCAACGCCAAGCCCCACTAAGTATCTGAAAACTCTTGATGGGAGATGAGTTCTAAGGTAGGTAGTTAGAGGAAAGATTTGTCACCTTTTAGGTTCGAAGAAACGTTTTTGCAAATATCTCAAGCTCCCCGCTGTTCAGGACTTTACTACCGTAAATCTGTAGCCGCTAAAGCCCGGCACTGTCAAAAAGGGTTTTGAGATAATTTGTTGATGGCAAAGGATGTACTGCCAAAGGAGTCAGCGAGTGAGAACCAGGCTTGTTAGATTCAAGGAAATGACGCGAGATATCCGCAACCTATCCACCGCCATGCGGTTTGACGAAGCTCATGAACTCATTGAGCAGGCAATGGGGGAAGCTCATGCGGAACCAGCGTACGTGCTGTTCTTCCAAAGCGAGATGGAGGGATTGGAAGGCAACGACGAGCAGCGCCTCAAGACTCTACTGGAAGCTCATGAGATGTCTCCCGATGACCCGTTTTTGTGCGTCAATGTGGGTTATGTATGTGCCGAGCTTGGAAAATTTGAAGAGGCCGTCAGGTGGTATCAAAATACTCTGCAGCTGGATTCGAATAATTCCGATGCACTCTGCTGGATGGGTATGGCTCAGTCCCACATGGGCATGGAAGAAGAAGCCGTCGAGTCGTACCAAAAGAGCATATCAGCGAATCCGGGCAACCATGTAGCCTATAGTCGGTGGGCTGAGTGCGAGTACAAGCTGGGCCGTCACGAAGAATCTTTTTCATTGATCAAAGAAGCCTATAAAATCGCGCCGGATGATCCTTTCAACCTGATTGACTTGCAGTATCTTTGCACCCTGTTGGGCAAAAATATGGACGATGTGCCTAGAGAGATCCTGGGAGAGAGCTTCAGCGAAGTTAAGCCTGGAATCGTGCTGCTTACGGCGCTGATGGAAAGGGTCAGAAAAAAATTTGGTGTCAAGCTGGTCGAATACATCAGGAAAAAACAGATTGCCGAAGCCAGGATGAAGGATTTTCTGAGCCCCAGAACGATGTTCAAAAAGGATACGAAACGCTTTTACGTTCTGCGCAAATGGAACTCCTTCACTCCTGTCGTTCCCAACTTTGACGACAGCGACGATGCCGTGGGTGGAGGTTATTTCATCTATCACAACGGCAAGGGTACGGTGATCGATCCGGGCTACAATTTCATTGAAAATTTCTTTAGCGCGGGTGGCAGAATAGTGGATATCGACAATATTGTGATAACTCATGCCCACAACGATCACACCATCGATTTCGAATCGATTCTGACCCTTATCTACCAGTACAATGCGCAAAATACAAAAAGATCCAAGCGCCACCACAAGAAAGTTAACGTTTACCTGAATATGGGCAGTTTCTTGAAGTTTTCCGGCATACTGGATTTGAGAAATTGCCCCTACATTGATCGGGTCATTGCTCTGAATCCGGGAAGCAGATTTGTTCTTGATGATGGGCTGCAAATGACAGTGCTGCCCGCATACCATGATGAAATTGTTTCACGAAAGTACTCGGTCGGCTTGCATTTCTCTTGTAAGGTAGAACACAAGAGAACCACGAATTTACTTTTCACCTCGGATTCCGGTTTATTTCCGCAAAGGCTAAAAGACAACAAAGTCGTAGCTGATGTGGGCAAAAAGGAACTGTACGAAACCTATGAGGTTGACCTTAAAGATATTGATTTGCTGGTTCCCCATATTGGTTCAATAAAGGAAAGGGAGATCGATCCGAACCTCACCGCCAAATTGGATGAGATCATTTACCCGAATCATCTGGGTATCATCGGCACAGCCAGAATGATTACCAGCATCCGTCCGAAGCTGGTGGTGCTTTCCGAGTTCGGCGAGGAGCTCAAAGACTTTCTGGTGGATCTGACGGAAATGTTGCAGGATGTCGTTGACGGTTTTTTCGAAAACAAAAAGGGGCATGTTCCGCATGTATTGCCTGGAGATGTCTCTTTTGTCTACGACCTCGGAACAAAAGGCGTCTATTGCCCCATTTGTAGAGAGTTCGTGCCGTATAAAACGGTGAGTTATAAGCTGGTAGATGGCACTTTCTTCTACTACAAGACAAATGCCGAGAAGAGCTGCAATTTGGAGGATAGCTGCCGCTCCTTCGTGACCAGCAGGCGGTTGGGGACTTTATAAAATAGATACGATGCTTCACACATGAGTGTTGGGGTCGTATCGTTTGATGTAGGCAAGTATCCGATTTGCCATGTCGCTGTTCACTTGAATTCCGGTGTAGTCTACCGAAATGTTGTTGAGGTACTGTAATATCAGCGCATCGCCTATCCTGGTTCCGGGAAGTATGCCCGCGAAGAAAAAGCCCATTTTTTCGAATTCAGAAACCAAAAAAGAGGTGATGGGATCTTCCAGGTTCAAGACCAGTTCGATGGTTGCAGCCTGCTTCAAACACAATTCGTGCAAAATTCCTCTAACCTGCCTGACAACATTGGCTCCATAGCTTGTAATGACAATGTCCGCATTTCCCTCGGAAGCCAAGAAGCTGGTTTCGACAACGGCTTCATCCTGGCTGAAATGTGGATCCAAAGTGGTGGGGACCGCAAAAGAATGTTCAGCTCCGATATTTCTATAGAGGCGCTCGATGATTTCTTTGTGATGAGGGGGTGCATAGATGGTAACGGGTCGCGGAGTTCCGATGTATCTAAAACCCACGACCATGCTGATTCGTTCTCGATTTTCCTTCGAAATTCCTTTGAAAACCCAAGTCTCGGGACTTGTTCCCAGCAGTATGCCGCAATCATTGATCCCATATTTGTGTACGGCTTTCTGCGAGTAAATGTGATTGGTTACCGCATAGGCGTAAACACCGTCAAGTTCGCGCTTTCCGGCCACCTCAAACAAAAATTCGGTCAGGCGATTCAAACACCCCGCACCGCGATACTCCGGATTGACAAATGCAAAAGTCATTTCTGCTATGGTGTCCCCGGGATGTTCGAACACCAAAGCTGCATGGCCCATGAACACGTTCTCGGGGGTCACCGCCACAGCGGAAATCATAAGGGAGCTATGGTTGAGCTCAACGATGCGTTCCGGATAATAAATGTGGTCGTCGAAGTAAGTATAACCGTGCGATCGATAAGCACATTTGGAGATTTCAATCGCTTCCTTGGGTTCCATCAAACGAATATCGTAGATTCTCTTCTCCGCGACTCGTATTGGCTTCTGAGGAATCTCCCGGGATGCTTCCTGCTCTATTGAAGGGAAATAGTCTTCGATGTTTTTGTTGTGCAGGTATTTGATGAGATAGGTCTCTTTTCCATCGGGTCCAAGGTTGTGGAAGGAGACTTCATCCATTGCCTCCTTCATCAGGAAGATACCGAGACCCTTCGATGCTTCTCCTGCCGCTAGAGAATGGGGATCAAACTTCGGCAGCTGCGATGGATCGAAAGGTATACCCTGCTCTTTGATGTTGATTTTAATGCCTAACGGAATTCGTTCGAATATGATATCAAAGGTGCTGTTTTCATCGGCTTCAAAAGCGTGCTGAATGACATTTGTGGCTGCTTCGTCTACCGCAAGTTCAATCTTGTAGAGATCGTCGCCGGAGAAGCCGATTTTTCTGGCTAACTCCCTTGCGCACAGTTGCGCGATACTGACGTAGGATAGGTTATTGGGCAAAGTTAGTTTGAGAAACTCTTTGTTTTTCATCGATTACCCTTCTTGCATTGAAGCATTTTATGCCTGTAAGAACTGTGGGAAACCCGGCTTGCGCCCAACCGTAAACTAGACTAAATAACCGGCGGCAAAATGTCATGCAAAAACATTCTCAAAAAATCTCTGCGCAATTGCATCCATTCGCACTACCCAGAGGCCCTGCCGATCTCGTCTTTTACAACGGGGTCGTTTATGCGGCCGATATTGCCCAAAACCAGTTCGAAGCGGTGGCTGTAAAAGCAGGCAAGATTGTCTACCGCGGGAGTGATAGCGGCGTTAAGCAATGGATCGGCCGCAATACCGAAATTCTTGATTTGAAGGGACGCATGCTCCTGCCGGGTTTCCACGATGCACATATGCATCCTTTTATGGGTATCGTTGATCTGCTGGAATGTCGCTTAACGGGTTTAAGCAGCCTTGAGGAATACCTCGCGAGGGTGCAGCGGTGGGTGCGGGAACATCCGGGAGAAGAATACATTCGGGGTGGTGGCTGGCTCTACAATAGCTTTCCCATGGACGGGCCACAAAGGCAAGACCTGGATCGGATCGTTCCTGACCGCCCCATATTATTGAAGGCCATAGACGGTCACTCGGCATGGGTTAATTCCAAAGCTCTCCAATTGGCGGGCATCAGCCGGACAACGCCGGATCCAGCCGGAGGGAAAATCGAACGCGACCCCGACACGGGCGAGCCGACCGGAACTCTAAGGGAATGGAATGCCATCCGGTTGGTCGAGGAGAAGTTTCCCGGGTGGAATAAAGAAAGATTGGTGAATGCTTTTGAACTCTTCCAACAACTGGCTGTGCGCTCAGGTTTGACTGCCATCCATGACAGTATGGCCTCACAGGATGATCTTGCAGCTTATTTGATGCTGGAAAATCAGGGAAGACTGAATTTGCGCGTGACTATGTCATTGTTATGCGAACCGGAATGTGATGAAACACGCATAAGAGATTTGATTGAACTGCGGCGGAAGTGTTGTGGAGATCTAGTGTCTGCTCGATCCGCCAAGATTTTCCTGGATGGAGTGATAGAAGGGCACACCGCCTTCTTATTAAAGCCATATGCCGATAGAAATGCTTTTACAGGAACACCTCTTTGGGAATGGGAGAAGTATCGAAAGGTTGCAGCTGCTCTTGAGCTTGAAGGTTTCCAGATCCACATTCATGCCGTTGGTGATGGGGCGGTTCGCATGGCGCTAAATGGGTTTGAACAGGCAAAACAGATCAATGACCTCAGCAATACCCGTCACCAGATAGCCCATCTGGATCTGGTTTCCAGCCAAGATATCCCTCGATTTGAATCGCTCGGATTAATCGCTAATTTCCAGCCGTTATGGTTCATCGATGAAGCTGCCTCAATGGAACTGGATACGCACTTGCTGGGTTTCGAAAGACCACAGCAACTCTATCCCATGCAAGAGATCTTTGATGCCGGCGGGACGATTGCCTGCGGCAGCGACTGGCCCGTCGGCGCTGAATTTATCAGTCTTAATCCACTGGATTCAATTAAAGCAGGCCTCGGCGGATTGGCAAAAACCAGCGGCAAAGAAAGACCACGCCTCAACGCTATCAACCTCAGGACGATGCTGGATTTTTATACAAGAAATGCAGCTTACGCTGCGTTTCAAGAGCAAATAACCGGGTCCATCGAAGTGGGCAAAAGTGCGGATTTGATCGTTTTGGATCGGAACCTGTTTGAGGTTCCCGCGGATGAAGTCGATCAGGCTAAAGTGCTGCTTACTATTCTTCGGGGTCGAGCAACTTATCGTGACCCTGCTCTATGATACTAACACCGAGTTTCTTGTTTTTTTGCGAAGACTTTTTTATAAGCGTTAGTTTTTGCCGGCCAAACAATTGCTTTGAGCTTTTGGCTGCGGCTATGCCGCGCTGTGACTAATTTATCCTGCAGGAATTTGAGGTTCTCGGGTATTGAGAAGAATTGGAGACATTGCATGCCCGTCGAAAAATTTGTTGGCGTCGGAACAGAGCGAAGACATGATGTGTTTGAGTATGTCCTCGAAATTCTGGAAATGGAAAGACCGACCACACTGGCTTTGGATGAAAACCCAATTGCTTTCAGCACTCTGATACAAATGCGGCGTTCTCCGGGACTGTTTAACGAGAAATTTGTCCGAGATCAGAAGGTATTTTTACTGAAAAGAGAGATAGACGTGGGAAATAGCGCCGCTATCGTTTATGCGCTGCGCCATGCCGGCACTCCGGTACATTTTGCCGACGGTTCATTCCAAGAACCCCTGTCGGACACCGGAGAAGAAAATGGAATCTATCCGTACTTTATCGACGTCGATTTCGCAGCTGCGACGGATCTGATGACCACGCCCGTTGAACTCATTAAAGAGAGGATACCCATGTATCCCGGTCAGGAGTTCGACTACCAGCTGATACACGCCTACCAGACCGATACGAATAACGAGCAGATGGACAGAGCGATTTGGCAGCGCAATCAATACACCGCCAAAGTTTTAAATAAGATCATCCGGGCCTCAAATGGCGGCATCTTAGCTTTCATCGGCGACAGGAAACGCTTCGATTCCGTACGTTACAGACGAATAGCAGGGCTCGATGAAAAGGAGTTGGCTCAGTACATGTCGTTGAATGAGCTTATCGATGCCGAACACATAGTTGTCTATGATGCCGTGGAGAAGTCCATGAAGCAAAGCTAGCCGGCATGGTACCGCATTTTATGAAACCAACTCAAATATCCACCCAGGTGTCGATAACCTCCCAATGAAGGCTGGCAGTTTAAATACCCACGGCTGTAAGTGTGTTCAAGTGTCAGGTCTAAGGGCCGAGGGTGACATTTATCGCGATACTGACTAAATTCATTCTGGATGAGAGGTAAGGAGCGGGAATGGATTTTTGGATGGAGTTTTACGGTTCGCTTTTGGTGGGAATCGATTGGATAGAGGAGAGCGAACATGATCGAGTTATTGGCTGCAGGTACCGATAATGTTGTCGGGTATCGAATTAAAGGTAAAATCGATGCGGACGATTTTGACCGGATTGCGGCCTTCATCGAACAGCACCTGAAGACCCATGACAAACTGAGAGTCTTTGCAGAAATTGAGAGTATAGAAGGAATGTCATTGGAAGCTTTTCTAAAAGACTTGAAGTTTGGTTTCAAAAACTATAATCGGTTCGAGAAGGCTGCGGTTATAACGGACAAAGATTGGTTGCGCAAGATCGTAGAAATTGAAGACAAGCTGTTTCCTGGAACGGAAATGAAGTTTTTTCCGCTCGCGGAAAAAGAAGCAGCTATGGAATGGTTAGTGAACTGAGCGATTGTAGAACAAGGCTGTTCGGGTGTAAATTTGCTTTAAGGAGGGGCACAATGGCTAAAGAAACCTTAAGAGTAGTGGCAAGAATTGTGGCCAAAGCTGATAAGGTGGAAGATCTCAAATCGACTCTTAGTGGTTTGATTGCACCGACGCGTAAGGAAAAAGGATGTATATCCTACGAATTATTGCAGAACAAAGTGGATCCTGCTGATTTTACGTTCGTCGAAGAATGGGACGATGATGCATGCCTGGAGGCTCATCTCGAAACGGAGCATCTTAAGCAGGCTCTTGGAAGGTTTCCTGAATTGACGGCTGTTGCTCCCGACATCCGCCGTTACCGTTTGATTGGTTAATCTGAAACGAACAGCCTTCAGCAGCCTGAAAACTGTGTCCCGATCCATGAAATCCAAAGAACGGGAAGGCAGGTTTCGGGCTGCTTTTTGTTAAAGGTTGCCTGAAATTGCTCTTCACGACGGATATCCTACTTCTTGGAGACCGTTTCGGGATACCTGCTTCGATTTTCCCGTCCAGTAAGTTTGGTAAGAATGGAACAATATGGCTGAGAATATCTTCGAATTACTCGATGAGTCGCAAGTGAAATTTGCCGGGATTCTTTGGTGCGACAACGCTAACGTCATACGCGGCAAGGCTGTACACATCAATAGGCTCGACTCCTATCTGAAGCACGGGGTCGGCATTTCCGCGGCTCAGCAGGCCGTTCCGGTCATGTTTGATGCGCCTGCGCCCGCAAGCGGTCTGGGACCTGTCGGCGAAATTCGTCTGGTCCCTGCTCGAGAGACTCTTGTCGTGCTCCCTTATGCCCCGGGGCATGCACATTTTATTGGTGACATGGTAGCAAATGGCCATCCCTGGGATTGTTGTCCGCGCCACTTTTTGAAACGCATGATTGCCGAAGCGGAACAGGAAAACCTGGCCATCATGGCCGCCTTTGAAAATGAATTCTACTTGCTGCAGACCAACACGGATCAAGTGGTACCGGCCGACCGCACGCTGTTCGCCTCTACTCTATCCATGGAGTTGCAGCGTCAGGTAATCGACGCCATCTCCGATGCACTGGTTGGCCAGGGGATTGTAGTGGAACAGTACTATCCGGAATCGGGGCCGGGTCAGCAGGAAATTTCCATGCTTTACACTGATGCTCTCGGAGCAGCCGACCAACAGATTCGTTTCAGAGAAACAGTCCGTTCCGTCGCAAGGCACCACCAACTCCGAGCTTCATTTGTGCCCAAGCTATTTGCCGACCAGGCCGGCAGCGGCTGCCATCTGCACATCAGTTTGTGGAGAGACGCAAAGAATGTCGTTTATGATCCCGGCAATACGGGTCGACTTTCCATTGTCGCCAATAACTTCATGGCCGGAATCCTTCACCACCTTCCCGCACTGATGGCATTGAGCACTCCCAGCACCAATTCATATCGTCGCATTCGCCCTCATTGTTGGAGCGGTGCCTTTCGCTGTTGGGGTTTCGACAATCGCGAGGCTGCCATTCGAGTCCCGACTTTTCCCGAACTTCCGAGCCCGACCCATTTCGAATTGAAAACCGTGGATGCTTCAGCGAATCCTTATCTCGCGCTAGGCGCGACTATCGCCGCGGGGCTTGATGGGGTCCGGCGCAACCTCGAGCTTGCAAAACCTGTCGATGTAGACCCTGGTAACATGGCGGAATCAGAACTTCGCGCTCGCGGCATCGACTTGCTGCCCCAGTCGCTTGGTGCGGCGCTGGAGCATCTGAGAAACAATGAGATTCTGCTGAATGCTCTCGGACCCAATCTTGCCAAAGCATTCATCGCAGTGCGCCAGATGGAGTGGGAGACTATGAAAGAGTGGGATCTCGAAAAAGAAGTGGAACTTTTGGTCGATCGTTATTGAAATTTCTGCTGGGAACACATACCTGCGATGGGTTGCTTTATGAATTAGCTGTTCCCGGGCTGCATTAATTCTTCCTGGTCAGATTGACGATTAACGAAAACCATTCGATTGGCAGTAACAACTATATGCGGAGAATGAACTCAGCACCGATATTCTCGCAAGCTCTCCGCTTAAAACATACGTGGACAAGCTTTGGCGGGAATCCAGGTCGTGGCCATCTTGGATTCCCGCTTGCGGATTGCGGGAATGACCATGTGAGGCTAATGTGGCAAAGTAGAATTAAAGTTTCTTCAACAAGAGGAGAAAATTAGGATGGATTCAACGGAACAACTGCTCAAGGAACTATCTGAAACGCATGGCATTCCCGGCTATGAGGCCGAGATTCGTTCCGTCGTGCGTCGTCATCTGCAGACCTCGGGCAGCATCGATCACGACCGTATCGGCAGCCTGGTTTGCCGTAGCGGGGAAGGCGGACCCCGGGTGATGCTAGCCGCTCATATGGATGAGATTGGTTTTATGGTAAAGCACATCACCGAGGAAGGGTGCCTCAAGTTTCTGCCCTTGGGCGGATGGTGGGATCAGGTGCTGCTTGGTCAAAGGGTGGTCATAAAAACGCACAAGGGCGATTTGCCGGGCGTGCTCGGCGCCAAGCCCCCTCATGTGCTGCCCCAGGAAGAACGCAAGAAAGTCGTCGAAGCAAAGGATATGTATATCGATATCGGAGTCACTTCGAAAGCGCAAGCAGAAGAGGCGGGAGTTCGTTTGGGGGATCCCGCGGTTCCCGATTCAACCTTTCAAACCACGATAAATAATAAGGTCTATATGGGAAAGGCCTTCGATGATAGGGTGGGAGTTGCGCTGCTGATCGAGTCGATGATGCATTTTTCGTCAAATTCTCATCCCAACGTTCTTTATGGCGCTGCCACCGTGATGGAAGAAGTCGGCCTGCGCGGTGCAAAAACCAGTGCCGA
>Ga0210088_1000016_pt1 | contig 44047 bp, 39 predicted proteins | sample RushMan_CattailN_6_FD_185557 | JGI IMG/M metagenome (GOLD analysis project Ga0210088, IMG submission 185557) | Wetland microbial communities from San Francisco Bay, California, USA, that impact long-term carbon sequestration -... | ecosystem: Environmental > Aquatic > Marine > Wetlands ... | reverse complement strand
GCAAAGTCCTTGGGGGCAAAGACTGCCACCGGTATTCCCGCACGGTCAAGACTCTCCATCCCAGGGATTGCCTCCCGACGGCTGGCACTCTGTATAACCAGATCGGGCTTTAAACCAATGATCATCTCCACATTAGGCTTCATATGAGTTCCTACTGACGGTAGTTCCCTTAAACCTGCCGGAAAGACATCCGCCTGAGTTCTAGCTATCACCTGACCTCCCGCCCCGATAGCAAAGAGCATTTCAGCAAAAGCCCCATATAGAGGGATAACACGCTGAGCAGGTTTCTCAAGATATATGGTCCGGCCTTGATCATCTTTGATTTGAACGGCAAAGGCCCGGACTGGAAATATTAATGCAAAGGCACATAGAAATGGCAATATACTTAATATCTTAAGGTTATTCCGCATAAATAGGATACACCCTGATTGTGAATTCTAAGGCAGAAAAACAACCTGCCGCTTGCCGGTCTCAGCAACCTCATGAACCAACACCTCGGCATCATATACTCTTTTCAAGGTCTCTGAGGTCATCACTTTCTCCGTCTGATCATCGGCGAGTATCAGCCCTTCTTTTAAGAGCAAGAGCCGCCGGCAAAAGAGTGCGGCTAGATTGATATCATGAAGTACGGATATAACCGTGAGCCCTTCGTCCCTATTCAGAGTGTTTAAAACCCGAAAAACCTGCAACTTTCTGTGGATGTCCATAGCCGAGGTCGCTTCATCCAGCAATAGGATTGGAGTTTCCTGAGCCAGCGCTTTTGCCATTGATACTCGTTGCCTCTCACCACCACTGATTGCCGTTATCAGTCTGTCCGAAAGAGCTTCGGTGTCCGTCAAATGCATGGCTTTCTTTACTATTTTTGCATCTATCGCGTTTCCTAATTGCCAGCGATTTTGATGCGGGTAACGTCCCATTCGGACCACTTCCTCGCACTCGAATGGAAACCGCACCGTCGACTCCTGACCTACAACAGCCATTCGACGCGCTCGATCTTTGTGCCTCAATTGCAAAATTGGCTGCTGCATAACTTCTACCTGACCGCTTTGGAAAGGTATGACACCGCTCAGCGTCAGCAGCAAAGTGGTCTTCCCTGAACCATTGGGCCCCAACAGTCCAATGAATTCGCCTCGCTCTACCTGAAATGAAATTCCCTTCAGCACGGACCTTCCCGGGTACCCACACCAAAGGTCTTCTACCCGAATCACAGCTGCAGGTATTTTTTTCGATGAAGCATTAGATAGCAAAAAAATGGACCTCCAAGGATAGCGGTCACTACACCCACGGGCAATTCCTGGCCGTTGGGGAGAAAACTGCGGGCCAAAGTATCCGACAGCAGCAGCAGCAAAGCTCCCACGAGAAAAACGGCTGGCAGCAAACGCCGATGATGTGGCCCTAAGGCCAACCTCACTAAATGCGGAACCACCAACCCCACAAATCCTATCACTCCACTGACCGCAACGGCAACGGCTGTAACCAGAGAAGCGGCAAGCATCAGTCTGAACCTTATTTGTTGAACATTCACCCCCAGCTGTTGAGCCTGCACGTCACCAAGGGTCAAAAGATCGAGCTCTCTCGCATAGTAAATGATCATGGCCCCGCCTGCTGCAAGATAGGGCAAAACTAACAGCACATGCCCCCAACTTTTGCCCGACAGACTCCCCATGACCCAGAAAACGATAGTGGATACCGAATCCTCATTAAGGCTTTTCAGCACTCCAATCCAGGCAGAAAGGAATGTCGATACTATAATGCCTGCCAATACTAGAGTAGTGGTATGGATTCTTCCATCCACACGGCCCAATAGATACACCAGATAAAGCGCAGCAAGCGCCCCAACAAACGCGGCGATCGGCAGTGTGCTCATGCCCAAAAGGTGCCCCCCGCCCCAACCGAACAAAATGTAGAGCGAGGCACCAAATGCCGCCCCGGTTGAAACTCCCAAGGTAAACGGGTCGGCCAGTGGGTTAAGAAGCACGCCTTGATAGACAGCACCAGCCAGTGCCAACGCACCTCCCACTGTCAAAGCCAGGCATATCCGGGCTAACCGCACATTGATTACAATGTAGCGTACCGTCTCATCTATTCCTTCTGCCCAGGACGGATGAAAAGGAGAAAGCCACAAACGCCAGATGATTCGATAAGGGGTTTCGAAGCTACCGATACCGGATGTTAAAAAGGCGGTCAAACCTATCACCACCAGCGCTGCCAGCCAATAAAAAAAACCAACAGTGCAACAAAGTCGGAAGTTGGAGACCGACAACCAATGTGATTTCTGTGCTGTTCTATCAGCCCGCCACCGATTTCCGGCGTTTCTTATCTCACTTTTCACCAGGAGTCCTTTGATGCATTAAGTAATCGGTGATAGACAAGAATTCACGAGGGCAACTTGAAGTGAAAATGAAAGAAGACAAAAGAACGGGGTATCATCCCGCTAAAGAGACCATCGTCCGATTTTTGCAAATGCCGGGTCCTTTTGATTTACGAAGATTCTAAACCGCGCTTTTTGATGATCATCAAAGACAGATAATTCGGCTGGGGCATTTCAACGAGCTTCTTGAAATCCCGCTCCACGATCTCGCCTTCCAATCCACAGCGACTAATAAAGCAGCAACAATCCTTCAATCCCATTTCTTCAACTCGCTGTAGAATTTGAGGAAACTGCTTATAGGTCTTCATCAAAACAACATTGTCTGAAGCAGCAATCACTTCCTTGAGACGATCTCCGCCTTTCGCTCCTGAGACCACAGTGAAAACTTCTTCGGCTTCTGCCAGCGGCACACTGGCACAAGCAGCAGCCGCCTGGAATGAAGTGATGCCCGGGACGATGGAAATTGTAACTTCCGGCAATCGCTGCCGGATTTTCCGCATCAAGTAAATGAACGTACTGAATGTAAGCGGATCACCCAATGTCAAGAAGGCCACATGCTTGCCTTCTTTCAGGATCTCTACAACTTTCTCACAATTAGCTTGCCACGCTGTTTCCAAACTTTCAGGATTGAACGTCATTGGGAAATTCAGCTGATCAACGGGAATATTTGCTGGAAGATGTTCCCTTACAATCTCGTACGCGAGGCTGTAATCATTTTTGCTGGAAGCGGCAGCAAAAACATGAGCTACTTTACTCAAAACTTTGACAGCCTTGAGCGTTAGCAGCTCCGGGTCTCCAGGCCCAACTCCAATCCCATACAATGTACCGAGCATAACTTTTCCTTTATTCACTTATTTCTAGCCAATTCCATTAAGGCGTGTAAAATGGCAACGGCTACGGTGCTCCCCCCTTTTCGCCCGAGGATGGTTATCGCGGGCTGCTGTTTAAGCCCCCAAAGAGCATCCTTGGACTCCTCAGCTTGCACGAACCCTACGGGCACCCCAATGACAACAGCTGGCCTAATGCCTTCTTCCTTCACCAAACGTAATATCTCAAGCAAAGCGGTCGGCGCGTTTCCGATGGCAACGATGCTCCCATCAAGTTGCCGTGAAAATTTCCGGAATGCAGCTACGGATCGTGTTGTTCCCAGTTGTTCCGCCCATATTTGGGATTCGCTATCAGCTGAAGGTGTTACTACCTCAGTCCCGAACCAATCCAATCGCCAAGGCGATAGTCCGATGTGTATCATTCGGGTATCGGTTATGATTGCTGCTCTTTTCCTTAAGGCACTCATGCCGGCATCGATGGATTGGGGATGAAAACGTATCCAACCGGCATAATCAAAATCGCCGGTCGTATGTATGATGCGTCTTACTATTTGCCATTGAGCCGGCTGAAAGCTATGCGGCCCCATTTCGGCATCGATAATTTTAAAACTCTCGTCTTCTATCGTTTGTCCCGCTTTTACCAGCCCCGGGCGCCCCGCTTTGACATCATCTTTAAAATCCGAGGCTATTTTAGTCATTCCTTCCTCACTTTCACCGCATAAAATCAACCAAAAATAAAAAAGTCCTTGGACCACACCCTTATAGGTGGGATCGCAAGGACTGCACCCAGCTTACTTGATCCTTTGCATTCAGGAGGAAAAATCCTCGTCCCCCAATTCAAATCTACACACTTTCTTTATTAGCAAATTCGGCCTCAGGCAGGTTTTCTGGCTCACGGATCAGTCTACTCGCCATCCCTTCCCAGCAGTCATATTCCCCCTAGTGGCTTTCATGGCTTTCGTCCCCGTTTACAGCGGCGGGCCCACGACGGATTCTCACCGTCTTCCCTATTAAATCCAAGACTTCGGATACCTGAACCTGTTGTTTTTCAAAGAGCTGATATTCGCTTCTCATGCTGATTGAAACATATCCCGCCCGGAATCCCATCCGTTGCAAAAGGCACGCATCAAGTCAACACAAACACCCTATATGTCTATCTCATTTAAAATGTTGCGTCAATCCTAATGGCGACATCCTAAAAGCAAGTTATCACATCTCCTCCATTTTCCATCACTGAATATCGGGCGATTCCCTTGCTCTAAAAGAGTTGAATGGGTAGTATAAGTGCTCGACCAAAAAAGAGGGATCCGCCATCTACATAGAAGCCTTCAAGATAATAAAATACTTTGACCAGCTCGCCGACTTGTGGTTAGATTTTTAATATTTGCCCACATTCTGTTGGGATGAATCGCAAGATGCCACATGAGTGAAAAAGGAGAGGAAAAAATGCCCCACTGGAAACGCTGGCTAGTCGCAATAGGAGCAACTGCTGTCGGCTTAGGAGTCCTTTTTCTGATAATCGCTTTTGCCTTGTCCGATTTTTTAGTAGATCTCTGGTGGTTCGATTCGCTTGGTTATGTCCTCTACTTTTGGCAGCGGCTTCTCTACCGGTATGTCATCTTCATCGGCGTAACATTGCTCTTCTTCCTTATCTTCTTTCTCAACTTCTGGGTAGCTTCGCGTTATCTGGGAACTACAAGCCCCCCCCCGTCAAAGCTGAAACCTACTTCTATCAAAGTATATAAAGACCTCTACAAAATGTTTCGAACCGGCTCTATGTGGATTTACACGCCACTTTCATTGATCATAACCATACCGGTCGCTCTTCCGCTGTTTCACGAATGGCAAGCATTCTTGTTTTATGTATTTGGGGGCAAAGCTGGCGTTCAAGACCCGGTTTATGGGAGAGATGTAGCCTATTATCTGTTTTCATTACCAATTTATACTCTTCTGATACGCCGTTTGCTGTTGGCTTTCATCTTGCTCCTGGTGGGCTTGAGTATTCTTTATTGGCTCGAGAAGCGATTATTATCTCAGCAGGAACAGCACTTACCGCGCGGCGCCAAATGGCACCTTAATATTTTGATTCTATTTATATTCCTCATCGGTGTCTGGGGCTTTATTCTGCAACTCTACACACTCCTTTACAACACCAACCATCAGCCGCTCTTCTTCGGTCCTGGATTCGTTGAAATGCGGATCATAATGCCACTTATTTGGCTCTCTATGTTTCTGCTGACGTGCACCGCTTTTTCCCTGATCTATTTCATCAATGCTCAAAAAGGCTTCAAAATATTTGGAATATCTGCGGTACTTTTGTTCCTTACTCTGGGGGCGCGGTATTCCACATTTTTACCGATGCTTGTTGAAAAATATTTAGTCAAACCCAATGAGATATCCTACGAAAGATCCTACATAAAGAACAATATTCAGGCGACTTTGTACTCGTATAAACTCGACAATGTCGAAATCAGGGACTTCACTCCTGAACGGATGCCAAAGGACGAAACCGAGCCAACCGTCGGCCCGATATTGCGCAACATACCGGTTTGGGATGGAGAGTTGCTGGAAACAGTTTACGAGCAACTCCAACAACTAAGAACTTATTACAATTTTCCAACCGTCAGCGTGGGTCGCTATACGGTCAATAATAATTATCAGCAGGTTTTTCTCGCCGCTCGCGAACTCAACTACGACCAGTTGCCCGCCGGAGCACGTAATTGGATCAACGAGCATCTATCCTATACTCATGGATACGGTCCGGTGATGACTCCGGCCGCCCAAGGTGGCGGCGAGCCCATGACCTGGTTCATTCAGGGGATTCCCCCGGTGTCTGATTTCGGAATGGAAGTGAAACAGCCCGGAATATATTACGGGAAGGAAGAGTACCAATACGCGATAGCGCCCAATAGCTCGGGAGAAATTGATTACCCGAAAGGCAATGACAATGTAATGACGAATTATGAAGGAAAAGGGGGTGTCTCGATTTCATCACTCCTGCGTAAACTTGTCTTTGCTTTCTACTACAAAGAGAAAAATATATTTTTTACAACAAAAACTACCGGCAAAAGCAGAATCTTGTTTAGACGCAACATTGTGGAACGTATCCACACCCTTACTCCCTTCCTGTTGCTCGATAAAGCGCCTTATCTGGTTGTGACACCGGAAAGACTGTACTGGATTCAAGATGCATACGTGACTTCAGATTGGTCTCCATACTCGGCTCCTTACTCGACTGAAATGGGCCCAATCAACTATATTCGCAATTCCGTAAAAATTGTTGTGGATGCCTACAACGGATCTGTTGACTATTACATCTGGGATACCGAAGATCCCATCATTGAAGCCTACAGTCGATTCTATCCCGGTCTTTTCAAAAAAATCGAAGACATGCCGCCCGAAGTCAGGAAACACGTCCGTTATCCACAAGACTTGTTTGAAATGCAGATGGAAATATACGCCAAGTACCATATGACCGATCCCGAAGTTTTCTATCAGCAAGAGGATATCTGGGTATTTGCGGGTGTTTATACGGCCGGCACCGGCAAAGAAAATCCGCGCACCCGGCCCTATTATCTGACATTGGACCTGATAGAAAAAGGCCGCCTCGATTTTACGCTGCTTGTTCCAATGCTGCCCAAAGGCCGCCAGAATTTGCGCGCCTTGCCCATCGTTGGATGCGACCCGCCTTACTACGGTAAGATCATTGTCTACAATTTTCCGAAGGGAGTTTTAGTTTACGGCCCAACGCAAATTTATGCTTTGATTGACCAGGATACTACCATTGCTCAGCAATTCACGTTGTGGAATCAAGTTGGATCGGAGGTTGGGCGCGGTAAAATGATTATTCTACCGGTTGGCAAAGTCATACTTTATATCCAGCCAGTCTATCTCAAATCCGCAACACAGGTGAAGATACCTCAGTTGCAGAGGCTTATCATGAGTGAGGGCACATATGTAGTGATGGAAGAATCTTTAGAGCAGGATTACGCGAGACTGCGGGAGCAGATCCTAAAGGAATCGGAGAGAATTGAAAAACGTTTCGGGCCAGGGCCATTGGAAGGACCGACGCCCTCACAGGGCTCCCCCCCTGCCGGGCAGCCTCCATCAAGTCACGGATCTTCTGCACCTCAGTGATGCACACTGTATGCCTACACGCTGGTGGACAAAGAGGTTACTGCTTCTGCCCAATTAAAGAGGGCGCTTTCGCGCCCTTATTTAGAATACCTCAAGACAGGTTGAGAGAAGGTGAGTTCTTGCTTAGGTTGATTTGCCTTCTTTATTGACTTTCATTTTGTCCAACGCTTTTTCGTAGTAGCGTTGGTTTTCTTCAAGCATCAGAGAGCCTCTTCGGGTCATGCTGAGCTTCAACATCAGGTAGTTGAGCTTTTTCATCTGCTTGTACTTCTCCTGGGTGTCCTGAATGCCGGCCAGCAATGCCTCAGTGGTTCGAATTTCATTACGGAGTTCCAATTCCGGAGGGAGGCAATCCGCATTTTTGAGGATTTTGTAGGCGAGACGCAGATCTTGAGGCAAGTGGCTGTCATCTTCCAATTTTAAAGGTTTTCCCTTTCCGGGAAGATCTTCAAACTCGCCATGTTCCATAGCTTCGCGGATTTTTTGATCTGCAATTTTATCAAATATGGCGAATATATTGCTCATTCTTGCCCTCGGTGCCGCATAGCTCATGCTCCGCATAAGCTCACCAGGACCAACATCTTGCACTTCAAATGCGGCAGGAATGTTTTCTTTTTTTCGAGTCTCTCACATCATCGAACAACGACAATCATAGCAAATTTTGTTGAAATGACTAGGCACGATCAATATTTCATAGTGTTTCAGAAAATGATTTTGGTTTCCAAAGTAGGCTGGGTTGAGGTACGAAACCCAGCAAAATAGGCGTTGGGTTTCGCGCTACCCAACCCAACCTTCACCAAAAACATTATCTTGGAAGCTATAGTAGAGAAAAAAATGGAAAATCACTCAAACTCACTTAGTTATCATTTTCCACCTGAAAAAATCTTTATTTTAGGCGCCGGACACTTTGGTTATGTAGCAAGTAAAAGACTGAGTCGCCGCTATCCAAAGGCTTCTTTTGCCGTCATTGATTCCAGCCAAGAAAGCCTGTCCAAAATAGAGAAAGAAATTTCTCTGCCCGTGTTGCAAAGGGATGCAATATCGTTCATCAGCTCGAATCCAATTTCAGAGGATCAATGGATTATCCCTGCCATACCAGTACATGTAGCCTTCCAGTGGCTTATGCTTAAACTGAAAACGAAGCATGCAACAAATCAGATTGATGTTCCCCAAATAGCGGATGGAAAAGTCCCAAACCCATTTCGAATGAACAGCAAAACCTTGTACGCCAGCTACGCTACATTTGTCTGCCCGGATGTATGCAATGAACCGGATGAGCTTTGTACTTACACTGGTAAACCACGTCAGGGAAATCTCTTCGACGATTTGAAGAAAGTAAAAGTGCCGGATTTTGAAATCGTGGTTGTCCGGAGCTGGCAACTTGCCCCCGGTGTTGGTGGATATCCGGGCAGTTCTCTATCCACTGCACTCGATATTATCAGCCATAATTTGGGCAATTATCTCGTCGCAACGAGCTGCCGCTGCCACGGCGTCATAGACGCTCTTCGGTGGACTGATTCGTGATCCGTGGCACTGCTTCAAGATTAGCAAAGCCAATCCCCGTGTCACCGAGCAAATGGGCTGATTGTTCCTTCCGAACTCCTACACTGGCCGTAACGACTCATGCAAAATATCTTCTGCTCGATATCCCTCAAGACGTGCTAAATTTACCAGATTAATCAGGAGCTCTCCGATGAGCTCCGGGGGTAAGGCTTCTTTATCTTTGAGTTTTTCCGCAAGTAGTTGGCTCTTACTGAAAAACTCGTGCGCCTGATAAGGCATATCATTCAGACGGTTGCTCTCGTCATGCGACGAACGAGAAAGAAGCCGGTAAGCTCTCATGAGTGCCGGTAAAGATTCGGGCACACCCCCATTAGATTTGTTACCGGATGCTTTTTCGCTAGCCTTTATTTTCTCCCAGTTGACCCTAACTTCCTGAGGAGTCCTGGCATTGACATCTCCAAACACGTGCGGGTGTCGCCTTATCATTTTCTCTGTAATGAGATCACATACATCGTCCAGCAGGAAGTTGTTGTTTTCCTCATACAAATGGATGAGAAACAACACCATAAAAAGAAGATCCCCCAACTCTTCTGCAGCCTCTTGAATCAAACCACTGCGAACTGCTGCCGCAGCTTCGTGAGCCTCCTCGATGAGATAGGTCTGCACGCTTTCGGGTGTTTGTTTTCGGTCCCAGGGGCACCCCGATTCGCCACGAAGCCGATCAATAATCTCCCAAATTTGTCGCACTTTTTCCCATCGTGCGTTGTCAGTTTCTGTCATTGCTTTATTCTCACCTCTTTATTGTTTTGCTTTTCTAATGCAACGTCTGGTGCTTTAGGCTTTTCGTAATGAGCCCAGTAACGCTCGATTTCCAGTCGCTTGCGGTCAAATAGTTGCTGAACGCCTGGGGGCGTAGCTTTGATCACAATTCTTGCCATGCCCTGGACATGAGGCGCTAAATATGACTCAAAAAGGAGAGGGCTGTCAGCAGAAAGAAAAAAAGTAAGCATGGAAATTACAATAATACTGAATAAAGTAGCTTTACCCAATCCCACCCCGGCTCCTAGAAATCGATCGAAAAATCCCAGACCGCTGCGATGCAACAATTTTGACATACCAAAACCTATCGCGCCGATACAGAACCATGCTAGAAAAAACAACGTGATGAAGCTGATGACAGGAGCCGCTGTCAGTTTTGGAAATGCATGAGAAAGCCTGAATGCAACACCTTGATAATAATGAGCGGCTGTCAGGAATCCGCCACATAAGCCAGCGATCCCAAATACTTGAGAGACTGCCCCACGCCAAACTCCCCGCACTACGCAAACCAGGGCCACACCCAGAAGAATCCAATCGAGAGCGTTCATCACCTTTATCCACATCTCATTGATCGATCACTCATATTTTCACACTATTATTCCACACAAGCCAGACCACGTCCAGTCCCCACACTGCATCAGATAGTCTGCTTTTGTTACGTTTGGGATGCGAAGGGGAAAAATACACTATACCTCACAAGATTCTATGCTCAGCACGCAACTCATTGAAATCTTGCTAACTTTGCTAGGATAGGAATTTTCTATTTGCATGGTATGGCATCGGGGAATTATAGAGAGGTTGTCGGGACCGCAAATGAATGTTAGTTATTTTGGTTCAGCGTAGTCCTGCACGCTGGAAATTTAAGATGGAGCACCTCATTCATGGCGTAAAGACAGCAAAATAGCTTCTGAACGAGGGGGACGAGGACATAGTGACTCAGCTTTCCTTTGATGACAATCTATTAGTTCAACAGCTTGCTGGGGGACAGAACAGCCACCTCAAAATTATTGAAAAGCAGCTCGATGTGCGTGTTCATCTTCGAGGGAATCAGTTTTCCATCACTGGAGATCCTTCGCAAGTAGAAGTGGCGACGCGGTTGCTCAAAGAATTAAAAGAGTTGATCCAAAGTGGTCATCCGCTCTATGCAAGCGATATCGTATACGCCATTCGTATTCTAAGTGAAAATATAAATCGCAACTTGAAAGACATTTTCCTCGACCGTGTTTTCATTGCATCCAACAAACGTACAATAACGCCTAAGAGTGTAAAACAAAAAGAATACATTGAGGCAATTCGCGCGCATGATATCGTATTTGGTATCGGCCCCGCTGGAACAGGCAAAACGTATCTAGCTATGGCGATGGCGGTGGCAGCCATGAGCAAAGAGGAGGTTCGTCGCGTGGTGCTGGTACGCCCCGCGGTCGAGGCTGGAGAAAAGCTCGGTTTTTTGCCAGGCGATTTGGCGGAAAAGGTCAATCCATACCTTCGCCCCTTGTACGATGCTCTTCACGACATGATGGATTTCGAAAAAGCTTCCAGTCTCATTCAGCGGGGAGCAATTGAAGTGGCTCCGCTGGCCTTCATGCGGGGCCGCACCTTGAATGACGCATTCGTGATTCTCGATGAAGCTCAAAACACCACTACCGAGCAGATGAAAATGTTTCTTACCCGGTTGGGCTTGAGCTCTAAAGCGGTCATTACCGGAGACATCACCCAAATAGACCTGCCCGAAAACAAAACCTCCGGTTTGGTCGAAGCCATTCAGCTCTTGAGAGGTATTCAAGGAATTGGGTTTGTGTTCTTTTCCAACCGGGATGTAGTGCGCCACCGTCTGGTTCAGGAAATCATTCAAGCTTACGAACAGGTTGAAGGTCGCAGGCTTCAATCTGGCGCCAACTGACGGAATTAAGGCCATGAGCAAGGAAAAACGCGATACCGATAAAAATAAGAGCAAGTCGAATGGACTTTTCCAGCGAAAGATATTCCCAATCGCTTTACGGGAAACTTCTTTTCAGAAAGGGGTTCTATTGGTGGGGCTTAGTTTTGTAATAGCCCTGCTTCTCACTCCATCGTTCACCGTAAACAATCCCGTTTATAGGCTTGGTGATGTGGCTGATCGAAATATCAAGGCAAAGCGGGATTTCCTCATAGAAGATGAGGAAGCTACATTCAGCAAGCGTGAAGAAGCGGTGCGACAGGCACCCTTGGTATACGATTTGGATGAAAGCGTGGCCGGAGATGTTCTTTCAAAGCTGCAAGCCGCATTCGAGGCTATGCGAGTATTTCTGGCTCAGCAAAACAACGCCGCTATGTTTCCTGATCGAGCTATCGAATCAGGCACTGAAATGCCGACTCCTGATGACGAGGCTATGCTTAGGCAGAAAAGAGATTTTGAAGATATGTTGGGTATCGACCTGGAAGATGAGGTCTTCCTAACGCTTATAACTAGTGGATTTAACGAACAGATCGAAAATAATCTATCCCAGTTGCTAAAAAACTCATTTGAACAAAGGATCGTAGCCAACAAGACTTTGCTGCGAGAAGCCCACAACAAAGAAATCGTTATTCGCAAGTTGCAGTCAAAAGAAGAGCTTGTTTTGCCGCCTCCACATCCTTTTCCCGATGTTGAAGAAGCGCAAAAGGTCCTACACATGCGAGCACTGGACCAGGTGCCGGACACTAAACAGTCTCTGGCAATCGCTTCGCTGGCATCAAAACTGCTCAAACCTAATCTGACTTTTAATCTCAGCGCAACGGAGGAATTCCGACAACAAGTGCATGAAGCGGTCAAGCCCGTGTACCTGCAGGTCAAAAAAAACGAAATGCTCGTTCGAGAAGGCCAGAAAATCGGACCTGACGAGATGCTGCGCCTCAGGGCATATCAACAGGGGCGATCGACTCAACACCCTTCGATCGTCTTTTGCTCTATCTTGACCTTTAGCGGACTCTGCATATGGCTTGTGGTCCTGGTGTCTCGCCATCACTTGCCGTTTTATAGAATGGAAATGGAAGATTTTTTATTTTTGGGAGTTCTGCTCATCTTCCTGCTCACCACCGCCCGATTTACATTGTGGATGTCGGATATTGTGGGTGAGAGTTCAACGGTGCTGAGTGGTGAAGCTTTGGTCTATGCCATTCCGCTAACGGCCGGGGCCATGCTCTCCAGTATTTTCTTTGGAGTCACGGTCTCTCTAATCTTCTCACTGGTCGTGACGATATTTGCCGGCATGCTATTCGGAATGGACTTTTGGATCTTCTTCTATTTTCTGTTCGGCTCTTTTGTGGCTGCCCACGCTGTGACACCATGCAGAAATCGTATGATTCCCATTAAGGCGGGCCTCCTGGTAGGGTCCGGGAATGTAATATTGATCGTGTTGAGTGCCCTTCTTCACCAGGATTGGGTCTTCTTGAAGATCTTGATGAACGCTTTGTTTGGGTTCTGCGGAGGTGTCTTCTCGGGCATTCTGGTAACGGGACTTACTCCGCTCGCTGAAATTGTCTTCGGCTACACCACTGATATCCAGCTTCTCGAACTAGCATCCATGGATCAACCCCTCCTCCAGGAATTGATGATGCAAGCTCCGGGGACCTATCATCACAGCATTATCGTAGGTAACATGGTAGAAGGAGCAGCTAAAGCGATTGGAGCCAATTCACTACTGGCAAGGGTTTCCGGTTACTACCATGACATCGGAAAAATTCGAAAGCCTCATTACTATATCGAGAATCAGTTTGATTGCCAGAACCCGCACCAGAAACTTGCACCCTCCATGAGCAGCCTTATTTTAATGTCTCACGTTAAAGAAGGCGTCGAACTGGCCAAGCAACATCGCGTGGGAAAGTCTATCATTGATATTATAAGTCAACATCACGGCAAGAGTTTTATTTCATTCTTTTATAACAAAGCCCTGGATGCCAGAGAAAAGGCCCAAACCAGCAAACGCTCGGAATTGCCTCCGATTGATATCGACGATTATCGTTATCCAGGCCCTAAACCGCAGACCAAGGAAGCGGGCCTGGTCATGTTGGCGGACGTTGTGGAAGCTGCGTGCCGGTCTCTCACCGATCCAACACCAGCACGGATAAGGGGACTGGTCAACCGCCTAATCAACAGCATTTTCAGTGACGGTCAACTGGAAGAATGCGAACTGACGCTGAAAGATCTTCATCAAATAGCCAAACATTTCAATCAGGTTTTGGCTACTGTTCACCACCGGAGAATTGAATATCCAGCGATGTCGGCTGCCAATGGAAAGGCTAAAACAGATGTCGGTGATTCAAGTCAGCGTGAACCAAAGCAGGATAGAGATCGATCATCTGCATCTCGAGAAGGCAGCACAGGAGACCTTAAACGCCTTGGGCTGCATTGACGCTGAGTTAAGCATAGCGATTGTAGACGATGATGAAATGACCTCTCTGAATCGGCAATATCGGGGAAGGGATTACACAACGGACGTTCTAGCGTTTTCCATGACCGAAGGGGAGTTCAGTGATATCGAACCGGACATGTTGGGTGATGTGGTTATATCTGCGTCCACGGCCGACTTGATCAGGAGACAGAATAATGTGCCGCTCTCCGCAGTGCTGGATCTTCTGCTTGTCCATGGGATTTTGCACCTGGTCGGCTATGACCATGAACGAGGAGGAGAGCAGGCTCAGCTGATGGAAAAAAAAACATTAGAGATCATGAAGTTGTTAGGGCATCGGCAAACCAATCTAAACTGGTTCTTGAGCAATAGTGCCCAGGCCTTGAATAGACAGTAAAGGAGGGATTGTGGCCAAACTGGCAATAAATGTAGACCACGTCGCCACCGTGAGGCAGGCCCGAATGGTCTCCGAACCCGATCCGGTTATCGCAGCAGCCTTGGCTGAACTAGCTGGAGCTCAGGGAATAGTGGTTCACTTGCGCGAGGATAGACGTCACATTCAGGATCGGGATGTCGAGATTCTACGTCGGACCGTAAAAACAAGACTCAATCTCGAAATGGCTGCAACCAAGGACATGATCGAGATCGCACTTCGAATCAAACCCGATCTGGTTACGCTTGTCCCGGAGAAAAGGCAGGAACTGACTACCGAAGGAGGGCTCGACGTAGTTGCCCAAGAGGACTCTCTAAAGGAATCGTTGCGGGTACTGCACGATGGTGGCATAGGAGTGAGCCTTTTCATCAATCCGGACCCGGTTCATGTCGAGACAGCCCACCGGGTCGAAGCAGATTATGTTGAGATTCACACTGGAACTTTTGCTGAAGCAAAGACCCAGTTTCGGCGCCAGGAAGAGTGTGACCGGATTTTGGCTGTTGTCAAACTTGCCGCCGAATTGAGACTGGGTGTGCACGCCGGCCATGGAATAGACTATCGGAACATTTTTTGGCTGAGAAATATTCCGGAGATTGAAGAATACAGCATAGGACATGCGGTGATGGCCCGCGCCGTCATGGTAGGGATGGAGCGCGCTGTCCGAGAAATGATTGCTTTGGTGAATGGATAAATGGCGATCTATGGCATAGGCATTGATTTGGTCAAACTTGATAGGCACCAAAAAATATTAAGCCGATGGGGGAACCGTTTCGAAAAACGCGTTTTTACCAACTTCGAATCAACAGCCTGCGCAACAAAAAAAGATCCGGCTGCCTGCCTTGCCATGCGCTTTGCGGCAAAAGAAGCATTCGTCAAGGCATTGGGAACCGGTATGCGAGCCCCTGTAAGATGGCTTGACATAGAGGTCCGAAACGACAAATTGGGAAAACCCGAGATTTTTTTGTCTGAGCGCGCCTTGTGCTTCTGTCAAGAGAACGGCATACGAGGCTGGCACCTGAGCCTTACCGACGATGGGCGATACGGTGCAGCCGTTGTTATTGTAGAAAGTTAAGAAACCAAAGCATATTATCACCGCCAACGATTAGCCCAACCGATTCAGTCCTCAAACTGGCCGATTTACCGTCGGCTGCCCCATGATCTAATATTTGAAGCGAAATCAGGAGAGTAGCAATGTTGATTGTAACTGCCTCTGAAATGGCTCAGCTTGACAAGAAAACGATAGAGGAAATAGGGATTCCAGGAATCGTGCTGATGGAAAACGCCGGCCGCGGGGCAGCAGCCTTTTTTCAGCAGGTAGTGCCAGAACTCCTCAACGGTCGCATTTCAGTTGTTGCGGGCAGCGGCAATAACGGTGGCGATGGATTTGTACTGGCTCGTCTCTTCCATCATCTGGGCGCCGCCGTAAGAGTAGTGTGTCTGCGGCCTCCGGAAAAGATCAAAGGGGACGCACTAATCAATTTCCGGATTCTGTCGAAATTGGGCGTGCCTGTTTTCGTCTGGGATGAGACAAAGAGCTTTGACGATCAATTCAAATGGATAAAAGAAACTGATGTGATCGTTGATGCTATACTGGGAACCGGTCTTAATAGTGAGGTGCGCGGACTTTTTAGGAAAATCATCGATGCAGTAAATGAACTCAAGCTGCCGGTTCTGGCTGTCGACGTTCCTTCCGGACTTGATGCAAGCACAGGCAAAATCCTTGGAACCGCCATCCGAGCCAAAGCCACTGCCACATTCGGTCTGCCTAAAATTGGTCAGTTGGTCGACCCCGGGGAAGAATACGTAGGAATACTCAAAGTGGTGGACATCGGAATTCCCAAGCTAGTTCTGGAATCCAACAATCTTCAGCGTTATTGGTTGGAGGAAGACGACCTTTCCAGTTGGCTTTCCGCTCGAAATTCGGCAACTCATAAAGGCCAGGCCGGTCATGTAGTCGTTCTGTCAGGCTCGAGAGGAAAGACCGGAGCGGCAACATTGATCTGCGAAGGCGCTGGGCATGTTGGTGCCGGCCTGGTTACCCTGTTCATTCCGGCCAGTCTAAATCCCATAGTCGAAATCAAATTGACCGAAATGATGACAATTCCAATAGCCGAAACGAAAAATCAATCGCCGGCGGATGCAGCACTTCCGGAAATCCTTAACTTTCTGGAAGGCAAACAAGCACTGGCAATGGGTCCGGGCATTTCTCTCCATCCCGACACTCAAGCTCTGGTCAAAGGGCTTCTACCCAAGGTACCCTGTCCAATGGTTTTGGACGCTGATGCTCTAACGATCCTAGCCGACCACCTCGAATTGCTCGACGAAACCAAACAGCCCTTGATTCTGACCCCACACCCTGGTGAAATGGCTCGTTTAATTCACGGTTCAGTGCGGGAGGTGCAGCAAAATCGTCTTGAAATCGCCGCGGAATTCAGTCAAAAACATGCTGTGACTCTCGTCCTTAAGGGCCATCGCAGCGTTATAGCAGCACCGGACGGAAGGCTTGCCATCAACAGCTCCGGCAATCCGGCCATGGCAAGCGGCGGCATGGGCGATACACTGACCGGCATGATTGCAGGTTTCTTGGGGCAGGGGTTTGAGCCCTTTAAAGCTGCCTGTTTGGGTGTCTTCGTACACGGTGCCGCAGCGGATCGGAGGATTGCTAAAGTCGCCTCGCGAGGACTGCTTGCTTCCCAGATTCTAAACGAAATTCCTTATGTGATAGGAAACCTTGAGCGCTGTTAAAACTTCAGATGAAACAATTAACCTTCAGCTCCGCAAATGAGAATGACAGCTCTGAACTTGGCCGTCGAATCGGAGAAATGTTAGCGGCAGGGGATATCCTCGCCATGTGGGGAGAGCTCGGTGCAGGGAAGACTTTTCTTGCCCGGAGTATAGCTCGCGGGCTGGGCGTCCCACCAACCATACCCGTGACCAGTCCTACCTTCACTTTTATAAACGAATACCAAGGGCGCCTGCATCTATATCATCTAGACCTATACAGGCTGGGCGACCCTGATGAGTTGGATACGTTGCCATGGCGTGAAGCCTTATACGGAACGGGCGTGGCAGTCATCGAATGGCCGGAGAGATTGGGGCCCTATCTACCCGACGAACGCTTTGATATTCAGCTGACCATCACCGGTCAAGAAAGTCGCACCATTAATATTATCGCACGGGGAGACATCGTCTCCGAACGCCTCGCCGAATGGTCCCGAAAGCTTCTTTGAATTTCAACTCAAATATTCGAGTTTCTAACTTTGGTTCTGGATGCTCACTTAAATGCCTGTTCGTACTTTTCAATCTCGTACTTGCTGCCGATTGCAAAGGGAATTCGTTGATGAATCGCACTCGGACGTATATCCATTACGCGCATCTCACCAGTGGTCGAAGCACCCCCTGCCTGCTCGGCAATCATCGCCAATGGAGCGCATTCATAAAGCAGCCTAAGCTTACCTTCGGGACGCTTTTCTTCTTGAGGATAAAAGTAAATGCCACCCCGATGGAGAATCTGATGTAAGTCGGCAACGAGTGCCCCAGAGTAGCGCAAGGAATACCTCTGCCCCTCCGGTGTGACGATGGAATCGCTAAAATCTCTCGCCGGTTGAATCCATTTGCTGTAGTTGCCAAAGTTGGAGCTGATGATTTTCCCATGATGGGGCATATGGATAACTTCATGGTCCAGAACAAATTCGCCAATCTGCTCATCCAAAACAAAAGTGTGGACGCCATCTCCGGCAGTATAGACAAGTAGGGTTGAAGTTCCATACATGATGTAGCCCGCAGCAATTTGATTGTTTCCCTTTTGCAGGATGGATTGCTCAACGGCGCCCTTAAGATTGCGCACCGAAAATATGGAGCCTATGACGCAATCCACATCCAGATTAGACGATCCGTCAATAGGATCTACCAGCACAACATATTTTTCTTTTCGATCGTCCGAGGAGATGGTTTCGGGTTGTTCCAACTCCTCGGAAACAAGCGCACCGACTATATCAACATATTCAAAAGCCTCTACAAAGGCAGTATTGCCCAGTTCGTCAAGCTTCTTGACCTCTTCACCCTGTACATTGACTTCTCCCGTTAGCCCCAGCAATCCCTCCAAAGCTGCCCGCCGCATGTAATTTGAGATAATCTTTGCCACAACACCGAGCTGGGTTATTACTCTAGTCAGCTCCCCACTGGCTCCGGGAAAAGCTTGTTGCCGCTGGACGAGAAACCGATCGAGCGTAACGTGTTTTTTCTGGTCGCGTGGCATTTTTCATGACCTCCGTTCTAGATCTGCTGAATCCAAAGCTCCCTTGAGCTGATAATATAAGTCCTTAATAGTTCAAAGTAAGGTTTTGAGTGCAAAGTAGGATTTTGCAGATTGCCCGCTGACAGCTTCTGAAAGCGCAGCAGAAACAACATTAACGGCCTGCGGCCTTGATGTACTGAGAGTTCATCATTATTGTTTTCTTAGGATTTGGGTCGGAAGGCTTGATGTGAAAAATGCGGAGTGCTCAGCTTTCACGTGAAAGTCTTGCGATAAGAAATTGCCTCATGAGTAGGAGTTGCCAAATGTTGGACGAACCAGTCTATCGATGCGATAAGTGCGGATGGAGTGGGCCGGGCACGAATGCTCTTTTCCCTATGCATCCGGAACCGAACCAAAATCCAAAGTGCCCGAAGTGCTTTGCTCCGTTAAGCAGAGTGGGTGAAGCAGACAAGTGCGATCAAGAGGAAACGGAATCTCGGCAGGGGTGAATCTAAACTTGACAAGTAAAATGCTATTCAACAAGCGGCTTCAAGAAATCGTAGGCACGCTGTGCCGCGGATACTCCATCGTGACTGTGGCGGCTTAGTTCCACATTTAATCCACCTGCGTAGCCTGCTCCAGTCAATGCCTTGATAATGGGTGGAAAATCGATCTCGCCTTCGCCAAACATCAAATGCTCGTGGACACTTCCGCGCATATCTTCGATGTGAACGTTTACAATCCGATGGCCCCAGCGTGTAATGCACTCAGCAATTGACGTTTCTCCAGAACAGTGCAGATGGCCTACATCCAGAGTCAGTTGAAAGTAAGGACTTTCCAGAAAGCTCAGCAATCTTTTAAAGCGGTCCATGCTATCGATAAACATTCCCGGTTCGGGTTCAAAACCTATTAAAATCCCGCGCGGGATAGCATAATCCAGCACACGCCCCAGCCCTTCCACCAGTCTGGCAAACCCCTGGTCCTCAGTAATCGGCTCACGCGGAGTTCCGGACCATACTGAAACACAATCACTGCCAAGCCGCTCAGCAATGTCTATGGAACGGCGATAAAAATCGACGCGCTCATGCCTATCCTCTGAACTTGGCGACATCAACGTCGGCTCATGCTTAACTCTCGGATTCAACAGGAATCGGGCTCCCGTTTCCAGGACCGAGCGCAAACCTTTGCTTTGAAGCTTTGCATTCAACCTCCCGATTTGCTCGTCAATTCGGTTCCCATAAGGGTTTAAACAATGATGATCTATGGTGATGGCAATACTTTGATAGCCGATATCCGAAAGGATGTCGACCGCGTCGAACAGATCATGATGCGCTAGACCGTTGGTGTTATAACCTAGTAGCATGATACCTCTCATTGAATAAAACTGCCCCGCTTCCAAACCACGCCGGAGTCACAAAAAACCGTAGACGACCTGGCATTATCTGCCCACGTCCAAGCCATTTTAATTGAAGAAATGGGGCTGACGCAGGTCGAGGCTCATGACGGAATAGTCTCGGTCACATTGAGTGCTCCTGCGTTCATGCAAAAAGAAATGGCATCAAAAATCAGCAATATCGTCGGCAAAATAGCCGAAGTTAAAAAAGTAGAGGTTTCAGTCTCTCCACCGAAATGACGCAGCTCTCCCGATGATGGCTTCCTTCGTGATTGTCTGTAAAGTCTCCTTCCAGGCTCAACCCTCGGGATATAATGAAGATCGAGATCTGAAACGGGATTTAGGACACCAAAGCATAAGCCATTGTAGATATTTATCTTTTTACGACAAGGACAGGCTTAGTGCATTTTCTTACAACCTTTTCGGTGACTGAGCCAAGCAGCATCTCCTCTATATTGCTTTTGCCGTGAGATCCCAAAAGCAGCAAGGATATATCGCCATCCTCTTTTTCCATATTCAGAATCTCTCGAAACGGGACCCCCACACGAATGTGGCTTTCTACCTCAACTCCAAGCTTACTTATCTGTTTGGCCAGAGCCGCCATGTCTTCTCTGGTTTCTTCTTTTAGTTTTTCCTCGAGGCCATCATAGAATCTTACTTCGTTGAGCGTCCGAGAGTCTATGACATGAAGGAGGATCACGTGCTCAGTGCCGGCTTCCTTTAGCTTTTTTATGTATTCCAAGCCTTTTTCCGAAGCGCCGGAAAAATCCGTCGGATATAAAATTTTCTTAAACATGATGTCTACTCCAAGGTTTTGATCATAGAGCGAATGAACCCCAAAAAAGACTCTCTGGTTCCCGTCCGGGCAACATGGGGTAGATATTAACCAGAAGATAACAGTTTCTGGACATGCCTATAGAGAGCCTCTTTTACTAAGAAGTCCCGACGACGAAGATTATTACTTCCGGGCAGCGGCTTTGCTCACCCATTGTATCAGGCCGGCTGCCTGCCGATTCCTTACATTATGGCGCACTAAGATATCAGTGGCGTTGACCTTCTTGCCGTAATAGGCCTCATTGAGACCGTCTCGTGTCGCGACCACCGCACCATCCACAGAAACGCCCCCGAAGAGTCCTTTGGAACGGGAAAAGCTAATGATATCGGCGCTCAAGTTAGCGGTCGCAGCCGAGGCACCTGCCCCAACTGGGCCTACAGCCAGACCAACATCCGCACCAAGCTTTAGGCTGTTGCCTAGAAAGGCCGTTACCCCACGATCGGTCATTGCCAGTAAAACCACCTCCGACGCAGAACCCCCTGCCTGCAAACCAAAACTTGCCTCGCCTATTGTATAAAAAGCGGGGCCGTACCATTTATTGCTTTTATTGTCACGTGCCAGCAACACTCCGCTTCCACCCGATGCGCCAATGATAAAAGCTCCCTTCAATACCTGGGGCGCAATAAAAACTCCTCTCGCCTTCTTCATCAAGTCGCGAAAGGCACTCATTTCCTTGGCGTTCTCAAAGTTTTGAAAAGTCATTGCTGCTTTTTGAACCAACTGACTGGCGTCAGTAGCGTCGTCCGCCATGGCTTGCGAGACCCAGATCAACACGAACAGGACTGTCAATAACACACCAATCGAACTCACAAACTTCTTGCATAATCGCCTCATCTCTCTTGTCTCCTTTTTCGATAATCTGTTGCACATAGTCGCAAATTATAGACATATAGCTAAGTTGGTCATTTTCGCTGCTTAAAGCAATCAATTTCAGTGATGATCTTAAATTGCAGGACTGAACGGCACTCCAGCAAGCTTTTAAAGCTAAAATGAAGTGCATCTACAGCCCGTAGGTAGTTTTTCTATGTCACCAAAGTTCGATACCCAGTAATGCTTAACGAATAAGTAGACAATTTGTTTGATTTTCCCTGGACAAACAAATATTAGTCATAGTCGCAGTTCTAATTTTGAAGCCTTGCACTCAGCTCTAAGAAAGAATCGAAGCAATGGAAAACATGCAAGCAATCCTGATGAGGATCAAGCAAGCCGGCTCGGATGCTCTTTTCATCAGACTCCTTTTGACGGTCGTTGCTGTTCTTTTTTTGTTTTTTATCATGAAGATGATCAATGGGCTTGCTCGCAAGCTTAGCAGAGACCTGGACTCCTGGAGTGCAACGCACATTCCGCCGATCAAGATTCAAACCTTCGAGTTGATTTCGGCAGATCGAGTGACTGAAATTCTGAAAGCATTCGTCAGAGCTGGGCGTTTTGTCTTATGGGTAATAGCCCTGTACGTCTTTATTCCGGTCGTTTTGAGTTTTTTCCCGGGCCCTCGGGAGATCGTCCGGACCTATCTGGGTTATATCATTGCTCCTTTCTACACAATCCTGCGAGGATTCTTGTCATTCATACCGAATCTTTTTTTTATCGGACTTGTTGGCCTCGCAACGCGCTATGTACTTAAATTCACGCGACTTTTTTTCAATGAGATGGGAAAAGGCAATATTACTTTCTCTGGCTTTCATCAAGAATGGGTGCAGCCCACACATAAGCTCTTGCGGTTACTGATTATCGTGCTTGCGGTTGTGGTGGTTTCTCCCTACCTCCCCGGATTTGGCAGTCCGGCATTTCAGGGAATATCGATTTTCTTCGGGGTACTCCTATCTTTGGGCTCGACCGCAGCCATCGCGAATATCGTAGCGGGTTTAGCCATCACCTATATGCGACCCTTTAAGGTTGGCGACCGAGTAAAAATCGCCGACACCATGGGTGATGTAATTGAAAAAACATTGCTCATCACGCGGGTGCGTACGATTAAAAACGTAGAGGTGACAATACCCAATTCCATGGTGCTGGGAAGTCATATGATCAATTACAGTGCTCTTGCCAGCGAAGATGGACTGATTCTGCACACATCAATAACGATCGGCTATGACGTACCGTGGAGGCAGGTCCATGAACTGCTTGTCTCGGCTGCGCGGTCTACTCTAAATATATTACAGGAACCGCCTCCATTTATTTTGCAGACAGGCCTGAACGATTATTCGGTTTCATATGAATTGAACGTCTATACGGCAAAAGCCCACAATCTTTTGACAATACTTTCCGAACTCCATCAGAACATTCAAGACAAATTCAATGAGGCAAATATAGAAATAATGTCGCCCTCCTATGCAGCGCTGAGAGACGGAAATCAGGTGACCATTCCCGAAAATTACCTTCCCAAGTCCGCTCCGCCCAAAGGATTTCGTATCTTGCGGGCAGAGAGCCAAAAAACCGTCCCGATTCTGAATATCGAAAAATCAGACAACGATTAAGTTATCCGAATTCTCACTCTCAGAGCCTCGAAATGGAGACTTAATGTTCTCTTCGAACATTTTTGACTCATCATGAATACTAATCATAGTTTGTGTGCTCTCGGTCATCAAGCTGCGGCTTGGCCAAGTCAGTTACGCCTTGTAGCGGGATTCACCCTTCAGCATATTTATATAGTTCCCATCCGGAAACCCGTAGCGCAGAGGTTTAGCCCTGCTGAAACAAGCAACCCTAAAGGGCTGCGCTAAATGAGAAAAGGACTTTTCGGATGCAAACTCGATAAACCGCTGGGCTAGCGGGATCGACCTCCACCCACCAACTAAAAAAGGCCGTTTCTCATTCGAAAAACGGCCTTTTTGATTACTGGCTCCCCGGGACGGACTCGAACCGCCAACCTAGTGGTTAACAGCCACCCGCTCTGCCAATTGAGCTACCGGGGATCAAATTTGCCGTTCAGTACTGGGCCAAATCATGCTTAACTGCCTGCCCGGAATCGTGAACGACGTGCTTAACTAACAAACCCCCTGTCCGCTGTCAAGCAAAACTTGCGCAGCAGGCGGAATAGCTAAGCATCATCCATAAATTGCCTTTTGCGGCAGCCTGCATTCAGTGGTGCCAATTCTCAGCAGGGCTGAAGCCTTGCACTACAAGCCGCTGCGAGTTGTTCGGATGAGAAACAGCTAAACTTCTCCACAGCGCTCCAATAAAGCATCATACTCGGCGTCGACTCGCTCCTGAATTTTTGCGATTTCCGTTTCCGTTAAGTGGCGGAAACGCCGCTGTGGCTTGTAATAAGTGGAGATCGGTATCGGCTTGTGCACCTTGCGGGACAATTTCCATTGACCGTCGATGACCTCGTAGAGCGGAAACACTTTGGACTCTACCGCCAATTTGGCTATTTCCACGCTGGCTTCCGGCTGACTGCGCCATCCGGTCGGGCAGGGTGAAAAGACATGGATATAGGCTGGGCCTGGTATCATGGATGCCTTTTTGACCTTGTTCATGAGATCCACCGGGAAAGCCGGCGAGGCCGTGGCGACATAGGGTATCCCATGGGCCGCAGCGATGGCGGGCAGATTCTTCTTCCAGGTGGACTGACCGATACTCTTCTTACCGGGCGGTGACGTTGTAGTCATAGCGCCGTATGGAGTCGAAGAAGAACGTTGAATACCCGTGTTCATATAAGCTTCGTTGTCGAGGCATACATAAATGAAATTGTGGCCGCGCTCCAAAGCGCCGCTCAACGACTGCAAGCCGATATCAGCGGTAGCGCCGTCGCCGCCGTAGGCCAGGAAAACAACGTCCGGTTGATTGATCTTACCTTTGCGGTTCATGGCTTTGTAAGCTGCTTCCACGCCACTCACCACCGCAGATGCATTCTCAAATGCCACGTGCAGCCAGGGCACACGCCAAGCAGTCTGCGGATAGGGCGACGTTATGATTTCCATACAGCCGGTAGCGCTGACCACGATCACATTTTCTCCCAGAGCCTTCATCACCTGCCTTAAAGGCAACACTTCACCACAACCCTGACAGGCACGATGCCCTGGAGACAAGGGTTCCACCGTCGGCATATTGCGGAGGCTAAAACCTTTAAAATCCTTTATCGCTTCTGCTGCAGTTCCCATCATTCCCTCACATTGATTATTTTATAAGCTTCCGTTGCTGGTGAAGTAACGTCTTCGGCCATCTCCGTGAAATTCTGCACGGTTACATCCCGTCCACCGAGACCGGCGATATAGTTTTGCACATTGGGATGAAGGTTACGGTCATAGAGTATCGATTTAACTTCGGCACAGACAGCCCCACAGACACCGTTCAAGGTCATGGCACGATCGATCACCGCGAGATTCTTGGCTCCCTTGACCGCCTGCACAAATTCATCCTGCGGGAAGGGCCTCCACAAGCGGATTCGTGCCAGGCCGACCTTCTTGCCCTCACCCCGCATCGCGTCAACAGCACTCATAGCGGTTTCAGAAATGCTTCCCATGGAAACGATGATCGTTTCGGCATCATCGGTCTTGTATGTTTCCACCGGGTTATAGTGCCGGCCGAATTTGTCGCCGAATTCCTTCCAGGCCTCGACAATGACCGGCAAGGCCGCTTTGAGAGCCTCGTCGTGTGCAACTTTAGCCTCGGTGTACACCTCAGGCATCCCAACGGGCCCCATCGTCAAAGGGTTTTGGGGATCGAGGCGGAGTTTGGGCTTGTAGGGAGGCAAATAACTGTCGACTTCCTCTTTATCAAGCAGGATCATCGGTTCAATCATATGACTCAAAATAAAACCATCCAGATTGACCATAACAGGCAGCAAAACCCGGTGATCTTCGGCGACCCGGAAGGCATGGAAAACAAGATCGAGAACTTCCTGACCGTTTTCGGCAACGGTTTGTATCCAGCCCGTATCGCGGCTCATCATCATGTCGGCGTGATCGTTCCAAATGTTGATTGGAGCGCTCAGCGCACGGTTGGCCGTAAGCATGACGATGGGCAGCCGCAAACCCGCCGCTATGTAGCAGATCTCAGACATCAGCGCAAAGCCCTGAGAACTGGTCGAGGTAAAGGTGCGAGCGCCTGCCGCTGAAGATCCCACACAGCAACTCATGGCACTGTGTTCCGATTCCACCGGAATGAATTCGGCGTCCAAATGACCATTGGCAACCAACTCAGAGAGATGCTCGACTATATGAGTTTGCGGGGTAATCGGATAAGCAGCAATCACATCCACATCAGCCAATGCTACGGCCTCAGCAGCAGCAATGGAAACTTCCATTCCAATTCGCTTGGCCATCTTAATTGCCCTCCTGCACCATTTTAATTGCATCTACAGGACATTCGTGGGCACAAATCCCGCAGCCTTTGCAATAGTAGTAGTTCTGCTCGAAAAAACCCTCTTCGTTCCGGACATAGACCATATCAGGACAAAAAATGTAGCAGCGGCCACATTTAATGCAGGTATCAAAGTCGGTTACGGGGTACATGGAACGCCAATCCCCGGTCTTTAGTTCACCCGCGCTGCCCGGTTGTAGAATAGCGGTTCCCAGCTCCAATTCTTTCCAACTGCAAATTCCGGTTTCCTTAGGCACGGTTTAACCCTCCACACTGGTTTCATCAAAAGCGCGTAAGCATGCCGTTAGATTTTTCTCGGCAATGGGACCGAAGCGATTCTGGATGGGACCACGCAGCGCATCCACCGGAATAATTCCGGAAGCCTTGAGCAGCGCCCCAAGCATCGTCGTGTTGGTAATGGGCAGCCGCATGGTCTCCAAGGCAATTTTGGTGGCATCCACCAAAGCCAACCGAGCCTTTATCCCAGTTTCCCGCCGCACTTCATCAACACTCTTGGTCGTGTTCAAAACCACCAATCCGCCTTCTCTGAGCCCTGCTTCCACATTGACTATCTGCAGCAGCGACGGGTCGAGGACAACGACGATGTTTGGTTCATAGACCTTTTCTCGGGTTCGAATCTGACTGTCGCTGACCCGCACAAATGCCATAACCGGAGCACCGCGGCGCTCAGGACCAAAACTGGGAAAGGCCTGTGCAAATTTACCTTCCTCGATGGCCGCCAGGGCCGTGAGTTCTGCGGAGGTCACTGCTCCTTGCCCTCCGCGTCCATGAAAGCGTATTTCAACCATAGCTAGTCTCCACATTGAACGATTTGATATTAAAACTCACCTCAAGAAGGCCCAACTCCAAGTGATTTGAGCACACTCACGGCGATCCCTCGAGCGTGGTGATTATTAGATATCCGCAGATTTATACCAGCATTGTGCAAAAAAGGTCAAGGTAATTATGAACGGCATTCGTTGTGCCAATGAATGTTATTTATCAATGTTTTTAAAAAGTTAGATTCAAAAATGGAAGGGAATCTCTGGATTTTTTTGAGGTAGGTCGAGCACTCACACACAACCAAAACTCAATAATGTGGGCCTTATGGTATGTAAATTTCGATGAAACTACTCAAAAGCAAGGCGTCCCTTAAGAGCGCGCTCCAAAGTGATCCTGTCGATATATTTAAGGTCCCCACCCATCGGTATCCCGTAAGCGATTCTTGAAATGCGCAACGGGCGATCTTTCAGCAGTTTGGCTAAATAGTGGGCCGTTGCTTCGCCCTCGTTGCTCGGATTGGTGGCAATGATGAGCTCCCGGATATTTTCTTCATCAAGCCGTTTGAGAAGTTCTCGCAGGCGGATGTCGTCGGGGCCGACAGCATCCAGCGGAGCCAAAACACCCTGCAGCACATGATAGCGCCCCTTGAAAGCCCCTGACGTTTCGAGGGCAAGAAGATCGGCGGTACTTTCAACAACACAGAGCTCTCCCGTATCGCGGGTCGGGTCGGCGCAGATTGAACAAATTTCGGAGTCTGTAAAATGAAAACAGCGGGTACAGGCGTGGATCTGACTCTTCATTTGCTGGATAGCCTGAGCCAGAGCGAAAGAATCCTCGTTGGGAGCGCGCAAAAGATGCATGGCAATCCTGGTGGCACTTTTTTCTCCCAGTCCGGGCAGTTTGCTCAGCCTTCGAATCAGATCCCGTAAAATCGGGGGATATCCATTTAAGCTCATTTCTTCTTATTTATCCTGTCTAATATTGAGTTGGCTAAAATAGGGGAAAAGCGCGATACGCTGGGATTCAAGGCGTCAGAGTAAAGATGTGCCAGCAATCTTCCTCTCGCGTATTAGCCGCGTTGTATGCATATACGCAGGCATCCGGTATCTTCTCAAACCGGGAGTTGCTTCCGCCGACCGGTGCTCGTTGGTCTTCACCCGAAGTCGGATCTAATACCAAGGTGCAACTAAGTTAAAGAGGGCGCAGCCGACACCAGAACCCCCGACAAACATTGCATACAAGCAATGGAAAAAACGGGGCTCGGCAACGCGCAACCGCCCTCCTCGAATCCGCCTAATACGGCCATACAAGTTCTTATAGTATCTCCGGAAAACCTTCGGCTATTTCTATAAACCGGCCGCCATGACAGAGATCATAGCATTTCTGGCAAAACACGCATTGATCACCTTTTTCAGCCATCAGAGCGACCTTTCGCTTTACGCCTCGACCCACAAATCCGGCTACATGTTCTTGTGTGACCTGATCACAATAGCGCACACAAATACCGCAAAGCGTACAGTGCGTCTGTTCTTCCTTTGCCACTTCGAAACGGGATTTTTCGATCCCGTATTTTTTGGCCAGGGCCTTTATCGGTCCGGAAGCGGCCACCGGCAGCAACAGTTCCAGGATCATCTTTCTGACGCTGTTGATTTTCTCCGTATCGGTTTGAACCTCGATACCCTGCTCGGCAGGATATACGCAGGAAGCCACCAGGCGTGTGCGATTGCCTTTCTTGACTTCGACCATACAAAAACGACAAACGCCGGCCGATTCGACATCCTGATGGTGACACAAAGTGGGGATCTGGATGCCGATACTCTTGGCTGCTTCCAGAAGAGTTGTCCCTTCTGCAACACTCACATCACTGCCGTCGATTTTAAAGGTCACGTCCTTCATTTATTTATCTCCCTTGCTGCTCTTTTTCGCCTTGGTCCCAAAAGGAACCGGGGCCGGTGCAGTCGTGCCAGGTATCTTAACCACGGCACTAAAACGCGTCGGACAAACGTTGAAGCAGGTACCGCACTTGATGCATTTTTCCTGCTCGATGATATGAACAACCTTTTTGTCGCCAAGGATTGCGTCGGTCGGGCACTGTTTAAAGCACATGCCGCAAGCCGTGCATTTTTCAGGATCGATGTAGAATGTAGTGAGTGCCTGGCAAACGCAGGAAGGGCATTTCTTGTCTTTTACATGAGCCTCGTATTCGTCTTTGAAGTACTTAAAGGTGCTCATCACAGGGTTGGTAGCAGTCTGTCCAAGGGCGCACAGCGACGCATCATGCATGAATCCGCCAAGTTCTTCAATCAACTGGAGGTCGGTTTCTTCACCATTTCCATCGGTTATTTTTTTGAGAATTCGTTTGAGCTGACGCAACCCTTCCCGACAGGGCACACATTTGCCGCACGATTCATCAGCCAGGAAGCTGGTGAAGTACTTGGCCACATCCACCATACAGGTGTTTTCATCCATGACGATCATGCCACCCGATCCCATCATGGAGCCCATTTTGCTCAGCTCGTCAAAATCCACAGGCGTGTCCAAATATTGCTCCGGGATGCATCCACCAGAAGGGCCACCAGTCTGCACCGCCTTAAACTTCTTCCCGCCGCGGATACCTCCACCCATGTCGAAAATAATCTGGCGCAGGCTCAGGCCCATCGGCACTTCAACCAGTCCGGTATACTTGACTTTCCCCACCAGAGAGAAAATCTTGGTTCCCTTGCTTCCGTCGGTGCCCATGGAACGGAACCAGTCGGAACCATTGTTGATAATCAGCGGCACATTCGCCCACGTTTCAACGTTGTTCAAGTTGCTCGGCCGCTCGTACACGCCTTTAACCGCCGTGCGGACGTATTTGGGTCGAGGCTCTCCGACCATCCCTTCGATGGCCGTCATAAGCGCGCTGGACTCACCCGAAACGAATGCACCGGCACCCTGATGAATCATCACCTCAAAATTGAAATCGGAACCCAGTATTTTGTCGCCAAGCAGCCCATATTTCTTTGCCTCTTCGATAGCTATACCAATATGTTGAGTCGCTTGCGGGTATTCCTGGCGGACATATACAAATCCCTGGGTGGAACCCATGGCATAAGCACCAAGAATCAATCCTTCCAAAACGCTGTGCGGATTTCCTTCCAGCACAGCCTGGTCCATGTAAGCACCGGGATCTCCCTCATCCGCATTGACGATAACGTATTTCGGCTCGCCGGGTGCGTTGCGGGTAGTTTCCCATTTAATACCGGCGGGAAATCCTCCGCCTCCACGTCCCCGCAAATCAGCTTTCTTGACTTCCTGCAGAACGCCTATCGGGTCCATATCCGACAGAGCTTTGGCCAGAGCAGAGTAACCCCCTAGCGCGATGTAATCATCAATGCTCTTGGGGTCGATCAAAATATTATTGCCCAACACAATTTGGTTCTGCAGCTTATAAAAAGGAATTTCATGCTGCTGAGCAATCCGCTTGCCGGTCGCTTCGTCCTCGAACAGCAGTCGATCCACCACTTCATCGTTGACCAGGCTGCGCTCGACGATTTCCGGTACGTCCTCGACTTTAATTTGGAAATAACAGATTTTTTCCGGAAATATCATCGCCATGGGACCTCGTTCGCAAAACCCATGGCAACCCGTTCGTCTTATGACAATGTCTTTTTCCAGTCCATGCTTTTTGACCTGCTCGGCAAAAGCATCCGCAACAGCCGCCGAAGGATAAGCGCGGCAACCCGTTCCAAGGCAAACCGACACCGATTTCTTAATTGCATTTCGATCCGCGACCAACTTTGCACGCAGAGCATTCAGATCTTGTACTGATGTGAGCTTATTCATAATCATCTATCCTATAGTCTATTCGTACTTTTCGCCCATTTGCTTCAACTGTTCGACATTTGGATTACTGTAATAATCTCCATCTACCGTTATCACGGGGCCCATGGCGCAGCAGCCCAAACAGTTAACCGTTTTCAGGGTAAATTTCTGTTCGTCGTCGGTCTCGCCGGGAGCCACCTTGATGACACCTTGCATACGAGTCAGAAGTTCCTCTGCACCACGCACGTGGCAGGCCGTTCCTGTGCAGACCTGAACCATATGCCGGCCCTGCGGTTCCAAGCTGAAAGCCGTATAGAACGTAGCAATCCTCATAATCTGGGCCATCGGGACGCCCAGCCGCTCGGAAATCCATAGCAAGGCGGGCTTCGAAAGCCAGTTGTTTTGTTTTTGAACATCCAGCATAATTTGAATAAGCATGCTCTTATCACAGCCATGTTTGTCTATGATCTCGTCAACCGCCCTGATTTCACGAACAAAATCTCTAATCGCTTCTTCTTTGCGTCGAATTTTTTTGAGACTCATCATGTGGTGCAGCGCGTCTTTTTCCATGCGCCTCAGAGCAGTTTCCATGGGCTCCTGTTCAGGCCCCAAGGTGTAGTACTCAGCCAGGGTTTCCAGTCCCTGCAGGAGAATTTCCGATTTGGTCATTTTTGCCCGTTTTTGAAGTTCTGACAGCATAGCTTCCTGATCCTTGTTGACTCTAACGCCTACAATGCGTGATTTGGTTTTTTCCATCGCGGCTTCATCCCTCTGCTGTGTTTAACTGTTAAACAAAAATTTCTGTCCAGATAACACGGTTCCGCCTGGAGATCAAGAAAAAGCTCACAAGGTCCGTGGCACTCGTTATGGACGAAACATTTCGAAGAAAACTTCCGGGGGAGGAGACATTTCTCAAGGCATACCCAAGACAAGCCGTGGGATCATCATTCACCGGGCAGGGATCTACAAAATATGCAGAAGCCAGGAGTCAGAATTCAGAACCCGGAATGTGAGGTCGTCCCCATCCGTGCTCTTTATCTTATGAACCTTCATTTGTTTCATGAGATAAAAGACGCCCGATCCACTGGATGCCAGGGCTACTGGTGGGAACGCCAAATTTAGGTAGAATATAAATGCAGATTTTCATCCTTGATAAGTATCAATAGCGCTCTTCGTTAGAATAGGCCGGGAATCTTCAACCCGGGAATGTTCAATCCACCCGCAATCTTGCCCATCTCACTCGCCATCAGTTCCTGTGACTGGCGCAACCCATCGTTAACGGCAGCGACTATCAGATCTTGCAGCATGTCAATATCATTGGGGTCCACTACCTGAGGTTCGATTTTTATACTAACGACTTCCTGGCGCCCATTGACCACAACTGACACCATTCCGCCCCCGGAACTGGACTCTACTGTCTTAGTGGCTAATTCGGCTTGAACTTTTGCCATTTTATCCTGCAATGCCTTAACTTGCTGCATCGGGTTGAAGCCTTTGACCATGATTCGTTGCTCCTTTGATATATATGTTGCTTAATTTGGCTCTCTCATTCATCCACGCATCCTCTTCGTTCAAAAGGATTGGGAAGAACAATTTTTTCCTTTCCACGCAGCGCAGGGCTTTGGCCCCGCTCTACGAATACGGTCGAGATTTTTGTCTCTGACTTCTTAACTTTCTTTAGGACTCTTTATATCTATAAGCTCTCCACCCAGGATTTCCAAGGCCTGCTGAACCATGGGATGTTCCATAACCAAACGCTTGGGATTCGATTTGGATTTTTTAGAAACACGTTGGTTCTTTTTGCCGGACTGCAGTGAAGAACGACCTTTTATGCTCCATTTCGGCGTTATACCTAAAAAAGAACCGGCCAACTCTGAAAGCTTGGCCATAGTGCGCGGATCTTTCAGGGCGTCTTCAAAAACTTCGGGGACTTCCAACTCTATAATGCCATCAGCAGTTGAGCTGATTCGGCTGTGCGAAAGCTTGGCTTGAAGCACCGGGTCTTTGGCTTGGAGCCACTGCAGGAAACCGTCCCATCGGGTGAGCTCATCCGTTGAGTCGTCTGGCTCGGGTATAGGGGGTTCTGCGGCGACAGCAGCATCCAGCGGCGGTTCAGGTTCCCGGAAGAACGCATCGTCAGGCGGGGGAGGCTCTTCCGCATAACTGACCTCAGGAGAGGGTTCCCTCGAACGATTTTCACTTCGTGCTGACACAGCTTCGCTTCCGCCGTCACCCTGCAGGCGCGTCTCCAGCGCGTTGAGTCTTTCCAGCAACAACCCCAACGACTCCAGCTGAGGCATTCGAGCCAACCGCACAAGAAGCATTTCCAAAGCAATTCTTGGCATTGAGGAACGACGAATTTCCTCTTCGCCTTTCAGCAGCATCTGAAAGAAAAGATAAAGAGATTCGGAGCTGGTCTTTTGCGCCTCTTCTCTTAACAGTTGTGCTTCCTCCTCGGGTAAATCCAAATTCACGGGATCATCATCTTTTTTTATTGCCCAGAACAATAGATTTCTGAAATGGTCGCACAGCTGTTGACAAAAACGTCTACTGTCGATGCCGCGCCGGTAAAGGTCGCTGACTACCTCAAGGCAGCTGGAAGCATCCCCCTCCAAGATTGCTCGCCCTATACGGTGGACGCTTCTGCGATCCACCACCCCGAGCACATCCAGTATTTCGTCATCCGCAAGGCCCTCTGCACTAAAAGCAAGCAGTTGTTCTAACAGGCTCTGAGCATCACGCATACTGCCGTCGGCCTCGCGTGCAATGGCATACATCACATTGTCGGAAATCTGTGCCTGCTCCTGATTAGATATATCTTTCAGATGCTTTACAATTTCACCAGTAGCAATGCGTCGAAAGTCAAACCGCTGGCAGCGACTCAAAATAGTGCTCAGTATTTTGTGCGGTTCCGTGGTGGCAAAAATGAAAAGGACGTGATCGGGAGGCTCCTCCAAGGTCTTGAGCAGAGCATTGAAGGCTTCCGTCGTCAGCATATGGACTTCATCAATGATGTAAATTTTGCGGCGACTCTTGGCCGGCCGATAACGCACGGTTTCGCGCAGTTCGCGGATACTGTCGATACCTCGATTGGAAGCCCCGTCGATCTCCAGCACGTCTACCGAGTTGCCGAGAGTGATTTCCCGGCAATTCGAACAGGCATTACACGGTGGGGAATCGGTTGCTCCTTCACAATTGATGGATTTGGCCAGAATTCGGGCGACTGAAGTTTTACCCACGCCGCGGGCGCCGGTGAACAAGTAGGCATGCGCTACCCGGTTGGAACGGATGGCGTTTTGCAACGTTCTGGTCACATGAGGCTGCCCCACGACCTCATCAAAATTTTGAGGGCGCCACTTGCGCGCCAACACTAAGTAAGACATACCTTATGAACAATCCGTAACTTCAACCGACAGTTGCACGAAGATTATGGGAAAAGCGCTTGCTGTATGGTTCGGGCGATTCTGTTGGATCCGACTAATTAGGTTTCATCCGTAACCCCGTAGCGCAAGGTTTTAGCCCTGCCAAATCAGCCAGCACTAAAGGGCTGGGCTACATGAAAGGCGGTTTCCGGACGAACACTGATTAAGGCAAGAAAGGTGGCGGAGAGAGAGGGATTCGAACCCTCGGTACACCTTTTGGGCGTACACACGATTTCCAGTCGTGCTCCTTCAGCCAGCTCGGACATCTCTCCACTTGCTTCATTCTTATGCTAAGCAGCAACGTATTTCAAGCAGCTTTTGCTGTGGCGGAGAGGGTGGGATTCGAACCCACGTGCCCTGCTCTTCACAGGACAAGTCGATTTCGAGTCGACCCCGTTACGGCCACTTCGGTACCTCTCCTCTTCTTACGTTCTGTTCTTATCGCGGCGCTCTTTAAAAAAACGCCGCAGCAGATCCGCACACTCGTCCGCGCGGACTCCATCAACCACCTCGATATAATGATTGAAACCCGATACATTTGTCAAGTCTACGACGCTTTTTGCGGCACCCGATTTGGGATCGGCAGCCCCAAATACCAGCTGTTCGATACGTGCCAGCAACATAGCGCCAAGGCACATCGCACAAGGCTCCAACGTCACATACAATATCGTGCCAGGGAGCCGATAATTCTTCAACTTTCTGGAAGCTTGGCGCAAAGCTAAAATCTCTGCGTGTGCGGTTGGATCATGCATGCGGATAGGCGAATTGCATGCCTTGCCCAGCATCGTTCCGTGACCGTCTATGATGACTGCACCGACAGGAACTTCCAGCTGCATGTAGCCTCTTCGTGCCTCCCGCAAAGCCAGTCCCATGAAGTAATCATGGTCGGGTTTTGCTGCATTCTCGCGATTCACGCCGTTGGATTTGGCCAATTCGGTCTTTCCGCATCACAAAGTTCATCGCCAACAGCGCCAATCTCGAAACCGGCTTTCCTGTCATGCCTGGTTTCGGCGCCGGCAGTCTGGTGACTGCGCTCCTCACCTGAGGATTGCAATCTCAGTCGAAGCGCCGGTTCCCTAAAAGAACACTGCAAATAACATAAATGAGTTGCGCAGAAAACTATTTTTATTTTCTTGGCTTAAAGGTTATCAAATCTTATAATTCCATTACCAATGCCTAGGAGGCTGCCGAGAACTGTCATTTCGAGCCGAAGGCGAGAAAGCTTGCTCCCGCAAGCAGCTAATTCAACAGATTTCTCACTCCGCTTCGTTCGAAATGACAAAGCAGAATTCTCGAACACGCTCTTAGTGGATGGTGCTGGAGGGAGTAATTGCATTGAATGAAAAGGAAGAAAAACTACAATTTGTTCTAGTTGGCGGTTTGCAAGTGTACTCGCCCGAAAGCAGCAAAATAGACTGCCCCAAGAAGCATGCTTGCGCCGACTGTCATTTCTGCCAGTTTTGCAGTGATTCCCGCTGCCAAACCTGTCGAACTGATGGAAGACCCAATGGAGGATGCTCAGCAGAGACTCCAAGTGACTCCCACAGATCCTTCATGAAAAACGAATGCTGCCAGCCGGAATGAATAGACTGAACAACCTTACCAAACGCAGCTTTACAAATCCGTACATGTCCAAGCATGGCACCTCTGGATTCTTTTGGCTTACAGTTTTATTCATATTTATGTGTTCGTCTTCTGCCAACTTTTGTTTTGCTGCAAAAGAAACCACCGTTTCACCGGCGAAAGCTGAGGAAGTTCTATGCGCAAAGAACTCCCCCTTGTGGCATTATTACTTTTGGCAGGTCATACATCCCACATCGAACATTGACCCGACCGAAAGAGCCATTCTTTATGCTTACCAAAAACGCGATTGGGAGCCCTTCTTTTTCTCTTCAAGATTTTCTCTTACAGGTGAGGCAACAGGTTTTATGAAAAGGTTGCAGCGCCTGGAAGACGATGGTCTCGAACCCGCACCCTATCATCTGCAGGAACTTAAAGATCAAATAGCAATAGTCCAACAGTTGCGCCCCCGCATCCAATGCTCCAGCACTCATCAGAGCGCTTGGCTCAAACCCGTTCGAACTGAGCTAAATGCTGCACCCAATAACTTGTCTGAGACGGTTGACCGCAATTCAAACGCACTGCTGTCTCCGGCGGTTCAGGCACCAGGGTTCACCCCCGCGGCAGACCTGCCGCCGGAAACTCGTGAGATATTTAGCACTGCCGGCAAGATCGACATTCAGTTGCTGCATAATCTCATTCGCTATGCCAAAGAAATGGACCCCTTTTCAGGGCGAGAACTGGCAAGGACGCTATCCGGAGAGATCAGCATAACAGAATTTCTGGATCGGCTTGAGCCTGCATCTCCAGATTATGTGACTATTCGCGAGGCCTTGGCAAAATACAAACACCTGGCTGCTGAGCATCCGTTTACGCTTGTACATTTGCCCAAATTAGAACTCGGAGCACGCGGGTACAGCGTCAAAAAACTTCAAGAACGTCTGTCAGAGGAAGGATTTTATGCTGGCAAAATCAACGGGGTCTTTGACAAATCGACCAGGCAGGCAGTTCAAAAATTTCAGCTCTCTTATCAACTTAACCCGGATGGCGTCGTTGGCACGCAGACAATCGGCAGGCTCAATGAATCTTACAGCGAAAAGCTCAAAATGATCGATTACAGTCTAAAGAAGCTGCGACAAAGCCAGACTCGCCGTTATCAGAGATATGTCAGAATAAACATCCCTAAATTTATTTTAGAGTACAATAGCGAAGGCAAAATGAGGAGTTCCTATCGAATCATTGTAGGCAAGGCAACGGGGAAGAAAGTCAAACTGGGGGAGCAGACAGTTGGGGTCAACCAAACGCCCACTCTCTTCAGTGCCATTCAGCAGGTGATCTTTAATCCCAGATGGTATGTGCCGGATAGAATCCGCCTGGAACTGAACGATAACTTAAGGGCCGACCCGAACTATTTGGCAAAAAACGGTTATGTAGCAATGTCCAAATCATATCCATGGGGAGCGCCTCGCCTTTTTCAGCGTCCAGGTCCCACAAATCCGCTGGGGCGGGTCAAATTTGAGTTCCCCAATAGTTACGGTATATATCTGCACGATACTCCCAATAAGCAACTGTTTCGCCAGGCACGGCGAGATTTTTCACATGGCTGCATCCGGGTTGACAATGCTTTGGATTTTGCCGCGGTTCTCCTGACAGATGACGAAAACCCGGCCATCGCCAGAGTGGGAGACTACCTCAAGAGTAATCGACAGATTTTTATTAAGCTCAGACGCCCCGTTCCTCTCATCGTTGAATACATTCCAGTTTCTGCAGACGAAAAGGGCAAGCTCGTCTTTTGCGGCGACCCTTACGGGCTGCTGGAAAACGAACAGAACGATGAATCCTAGTGCACCTTTTATACTACCAGGAATTACTACTTTTGGCGAAAGAATCCATGTACGCGGGCAAATCATTCAATTGTCGATCGATTCTCAAGATCCACGCGCCTCAACCTTTGCATGATAAATTATCACTCTCAATTCACAATAAATAATAACGATACAATTCGAATACTTATAAAACTTTAGTAGAACTACTCCTAATATTCGGCAAAAAAAGGGTTTGACACTAGATGCTTTTTTTATTACCAGAGACCTATTCAAGGGTTTGTCCCGCTTAGATTTTGGAAGATCCAAGGAGGTTTGAACACAAATAGGAGGGCTTGATGGAGAGGGTATACTCCAGCCTTAAGTTTAGAGGAACGTGGTTCTGCTTACTTGTCATACTTACCCCCTTAGCCTTAATTAACACCGCATTTGCTATCACAGCTTCTATTGGTCGACCTTATCAGGGAAAATTAAAAAACGGCATACCGTTTCCCCAGGAGTTTCGCGGATATACGCTAAGAGACGCGGAGCATACCTACACAACACCTGAAGTGGTGGGAGCCCTTCTCGATGCCGTTGAAAGCGTGCGCCAACAGTATCCTGATTCTTGCGACCTCTATACTGGCGATTTTTCTCTGCCGGATGGCGGATGTATGCGTCATCACCGCTCTCATCAGAATGGTCGTGACGTGGATCTCGGCATGTACGCCAAGGGCAATCGCTACTTAGATCGATTTACTCCCATGAATCAGGCCAACCTTGACGTGCCCAAGACCTGGCAACTCGTTGAAAACCTCCTGCGATCGCAAAAAATACAATATATTTTCGTTGACAAACGCATCCAGAGGCTTCTGTACCAATACGCTTTGAGCAGAGGGAAGAACCCCGCATATCTGGACACGTTGTTTGGTAATGCCAGAGGCGCAATTATCCAACATCTACGCGGGCATCAGGATCACATGCACGTGCGGTTTTTTACGCCATGGTCCACTATGGCCGGTCAACTCAAAGAGGTGAATGGCCAGAAGCGGCAAGTCATTGAGATGGCTCAGCAGGCATTCCTCCCGAAGAAGGTCCACTATTATGTCAAGGGCGGTGAGCCAAACTTGAAAGCTCTAGCTCAGAGCTTTGGCGTTTCTCCCAAAGATTTATGCCGTTGGAATCGCCTGCGTGGAAACGACGTAATCACTCCTGGCAGTTGTTTGGTTTTCTACAAGAGAGCCTTTGAGGTGGAGCCTGTTCATCTGGCTCAAACGATGCAACCTAATCTGGCGTTAGACAGTTCTCCAATACAATTGGCTTCGCTCTCCCCCACAACCATTCGCGATCTCTCCCCGAAACTTACCCGCAAGATCCGCAAAACCAAGACCGTTAAGGTAATTACATACAAGGTGAAGAAGGGTGACACGCTGGGAAAAATTGCCATACGTAATGGCATTTCGCTGGATGATCTCTGCAATTTGAATGGGCTCAAGAGGAAGTCCACCATTAGATACGGTCAGATCCTCAAAGTGGGCAAGCGGCAAGTTATCGTATCAGATTCCGAAGATACCCCGATTTCGGTGGCGAGCAACAAGGACAAGAGAGTTGAAAAATCCCCAAAGAGCTTTACTTATAAAGTTCGATCCGGCGACACGCTCTGGCAAATAGCTAACCGTAACGGCATGGATGTTGCCACCTTGTGTAAACTTAACGGCTTTAAGAAAGCCGCGCCGATTCGTCCCGGCCAAGAATTGAAGATTTACTCCTCCAACCAGTCCGGGACCAAATCCAAATCACAATCTTCTACCCCTTCCTCAAAAAGAATAGCTTCCAACACCAAAAAATCCCACAAAACCCACACCATAAAAACTGGTGAAAATCTTTGGGCTATTGCGAGGAAATACGGAACAACGACCCAAATGATTTGCAAGATGAACGGTCTGTCAGCCAAAGCCAACATCCAACCCGGTATGAAAATTAAATTGCCTTAATCGGCAAAAAGCTTTTTTCGCTCTTTCCTTTTCTTTTTATCTCTGTTACATATGCATGCTTGTTCAACGGGCACACTCCTTGTGCCCGTTTTTCTTTTTGGTCGACAGAACCACCAATTTTAGAAAATAGAATGAGAGTAAAAGAACGGAGATTAGAAGGAAAACCATGCAGAACGACTTGGAAAAATTAAGAAATATTGGCATCAGCGCTCACATCGACTCTGGGAAAACAACTCTCACTGAGAGAATGCTTTACTATACCCATCGCATTCACGCTATCCATGACGTCAAAGGCAAGGACGGGGTCGGCGCGACCATGGATTTCATGGATCTCGAAAAAGAGCGGGGCATCACCATTCAGTCGGCCGCCACTTATTGCAACTGGAAGGACTATTCGGTCAATATCATCGATACCCCGGGCCATGTCGATTTCACCATTGAAGTGGAGAGGGCATTGCGCGTTCTGGATGGTGCCATTTTGGTACTATGCGCAGTGGGAGGCGTCCAGTCTCAATCAGTGACTGTAGATCGCCAAATGGTTCGCTATCAGGTCCCCAGGATAGCTTTTATCAACAAATGTGACCGAACGGGCGCTGACCCATTCCGAGTGGTTCGCCAACTCAGAGAAAAGCTGAATCATAATGCCGTCCTTCTGCAGATCCCGCTTGGGATTGAATCCGATCACCAAGGCGTAATCGATTTAATCAGGATGAAGGCCCTCTCCTTTGAAGGAGAGCACGGCGAGCAGATCGTGGAAAGCGAAATTCCTGCGGAATATCTTGACTCGGCGGAAAACAGACGAGAAGAATTGCTTGATGCCGTGTCACTGTTTTCCGACGAACTCACGGAAGCCATTCTGGAAGAACGTGTCACAGAAGATCTAATGCATGACGCCATTCGCCGGGGAACCTTGTCCCTTAAGCTCACACCGGTTTTGCTTGGGTCAGCATATAAAAACAAGGGCGTGCAGGAACTGCTCGATGCCGTTGCGACTTATCTCCCCAGTCCTCTTGACGTATCTACCATAGCGCTGGATTTAGACCAGGAAGAAACCGAAGTGACCCTGAAGAACGCTACCGATCTTCCACTGGTCATGCTGGCCTTCAAACTTGAAGTGAGCCGTTACGGGCAGCTCACTTACGTGCGAATCTATCAGGGCACCCTGCAGAAGGGTGACACCATAATCAACATACGTTCCGGAAAAAAATCAAAAGTCGGACGAATCATTCGGATGCACGCCGATCAGATGGAGGATATTGAGAACGCTTGCGCCGGGAATATCGTTGCTCTATTCGGAATTGACTGTGCCTCTGGAGACACTTTTACGGATGGCCGAATAAATTATGCCATGTCATCCATGCACGTTCCCGACCCCGTCATTTCGCTGGCCATCAAGCCGAAAGACAACAAAGCTGAAATGAACATGAGCAAGGCGCTTACCCGCTTCACCAAAGAAGATCCTACATTCAAAACTTACCTTGACGACGAAACCAATGAGACCATCATCTGCGGTATGGGCGAGCTGCATTTGGATGTTTATGTAGAACGGATGCGCCGCGAGTACCAGGCGGAGGTAACAACGGGTATGCCAAAAGTCGCTTACCGCGAGACGGTCACTCGCCCTGCCGATTTTAACTACACTCATAAGAAACAAACGGGTGGCTCCGGACAGTTCGGACGAGTAGGCGGCTTTTTGGAACCCAATACAAACGACGACTATGAGTTTGTTAATCAAATTACCGGCGGTTCCATTCCTTCGGAATTTATTCCGTCCTGTGACAAGGGTTTTCAGGCGTGTCTGAAAAAGGGTTCTCTGGCCGGCTTTCCGATTGTAGGAGTAAAAATCACCATCAACGATGGCGCTGCCCACTCTGTTGATTCTTCGGACCTCGCCTTTCAGCAGGCAGCGATTGGAGCTTTTCGAGAAGCATACAACAAAGCTCAACCCGTTTTGCTGGAGCCTCTGATGCGAGTCGTGGTAGAAGCTCCTTCGGAGTTTCAAGGGACTGTTCTGGGAACTCTTAACCAACGTCGCGGGATTATCATCAGCACCTCTGAAGATGGAGCCTTCACGAGCGTGGAATCTGAGGTGCCTCTAGCGGAAATGTTCGGCTACTCAACGGTCCTTAGGTCTGCAACTCAGGGAAAGGCAGAATTTACGATGGAGTTTGCACGCTACAATGCAGTACCCAAAAATATTGCAGAACAAGTCATGAAGGAACAAAGAGAAAACCCAAAAGCATGAAAAAAAGATTTGCTGACACTGCGTATGATTGACAAAATTTCTCCACTTCATGCTCAATATTGTTCTTCAGTCTGAAACAATTTGAAATTTGTCTGCGTTGAAAATAAATTAGAATTACGGAGGTAATCCATGGATACTGAACAGTCTACAAATCTGAACACCATGGAGCTGATTCAAAAGGCTCTCGGCAATCCTATCGGGACTGGGGATCTGGGTGTACTGTTGGCAAGGGCCGGTGTCGGTAAGACCGCATGCCTCACTCACATTGCTCTTGAACAGTTGTTGCGCGGTTTCCCTGTGCTCCATGTTTGCCTGAATGAAGTTCCCGAAAAAATAAAAGTCTGGTATGCTGAATTCTTGAAAAATCTCGTCGCATCTCAACAGAGAGTTGATTTTAATGAACTGCAACATCGCATCGAGCCGTTGCGTTTCATTTTGGCTTACTTGCATCAGACCTTTACACCCGAAAAGTTGGAGCAAAGCCTGCACAATTTGAAAGAACAGGCAAAGTTCAAGCCTTCCATGGTGGTTCTGGACGGCATGAATTTCGATCAGGTAACTCGGACTACAATTGAAGAACTGAGAAATCTCGCGCTTAGCAATGAAGTTTCCATCTGGATGTCAGCAAGAACTCATCGGCACATTTCAACAGTAAACGAGAGAGGTATCCCCTATCCCTGTAACGAAATGGACGATCTTTTTGCAGCGATTATTTTGCTCGAACCAATCACTGAAGCCATTCAGCTTAAAGTGCTAAAGCACGTTGACAACTTCCACCCGGAATATCCTGCGCTCTTTCTGAATCCTCAAACTTATATGCTGCAATTGGGCTGAATGCTCATTTAAAAAGGGGAAGGATCTGTTTACAAGGAATTCCCATGGAAGATGATTTAATTGCCAGTTTAACTCGGCAGGTTAAAGAAGAAGTCGTTGAGAATTATTTGACCGAAAGACGCCTTCTGGAACTGCAGGTAGAGGAGCTTTTCGAGCAGGCCGACAATACGAAATTCCAGGCCTCAAGGACCGGAAGACGTCTGACCAGGTTGGCTTACTTGGTTGTTAAATCAGATATGCAGGAGAAACTTCTTTGCCTCCTGAAAATACCTAGGGATTCTTTTTGGGGTGCCTGTATCACCCAGCAGTTTTCTCGCGGAGTGCGATTTATTCGGGTCAGAGGCTTCACTGACAAAGCCAAGTTCAGGAAACTTTTCGTCGAATCATATGTTCGATTCTACCAACGGATGGGTGAATATCAAAAAGCTTATGATGGCCTCAAGGCAGAATGCCAGGCGGTGAACACTAACATAAAGCGGTTCCGGAACAACTTTGATCTGCTCACCATTATTAATTTTCTCAAAAGCTTGGACACAGTGACTTTGGAAAGAAAGGTTTTTCTTGGGGAAAACTTCACTGCAGCGGAATTAGCCTCAATTGACCAGAAACTTCAAGTGAATTTAATTTCTTTCGAGATATTCAATGTGCCATCTCCATTGGCCCTATCAAAACCCGAACGTATGGAGGAGCCACTAAGCGATCTTGCTGTGAGAGTCTATCGTCAATTCCAAACCGACATTAAGCGGATTATGCGTTAACTGTTAATTCCAGCCTTTTCCTTGGCCCACCCCCCTCAGATTCGACGGGAACTAATACAAAACGGTTCAGAGATGTGGAAATAGCTTCTTGGTCTTGTTCCTCACATGTTGCTTCGTTTCCGGGAATAATTCTTGAAAAACAGCAGAGTTTTATATAAACTAAGTTTGCGGATGTTTAAATAACTTTTCTCACTTACCAATGAAATTAGAATTGGGAGTAGTTGCGCGATTTTCCTTTCTGTTTTCATTCACGGCTAGAGTTCAAGGAAGATTAGAGAGTGCATATTTTCCATTGCCTTCCTTATTATCCTGCGGAGCCGATAGCGCCCAAGGGTGCTGCTGTACTGATTTGATCGACATTTTCTACCTTCCGCTTCGATGAGGCAGGCCTAAAGTCTGCGACATTCCTTCGAAAATTGATCTTTTTGCCGTTGGTAAATTGCGACGGTCCGATATAACGCAACATTAAAATCATTTGTGATGCTTGAACAAAACTTAAAGAGGTTGGACGATGCCTGCAAGAATCGGCTTTTACATTTGCCATTGTGGGACGAACATAGCGGGGAAGGTGCGCACGGAGGAAGTGGTGGAGTTTGCGCGCGGGCTCGGCAATGTGGAG
>Ga0210088_1000015_pt1 | contig 45617 bp, 41 predicted proteins | sample RushMan_CattailN_6_FD_185557 | JGI IMG/M metagenome (GOLD analysis project Ga0210088, IMG submission 185557) | Wetland microbial communities from San Francisco Bay, California, USA, that impact long-term carbon sequestration -... | ecosystem: Environmental > Aquatic > Marine > Wetlands ... | reverse complement strand
TCTAATAGTATATAGATGCCTTCGCCCAGGCGTACTACGTCAAAAACCGTTCTATCCCCAATTCCTTGGCCCGCCTTTTTACCCTATCGATCACTTCCTGATCCATCACGATATCATCCGGCCAAGGTCGATGGTGATCGTCTTCACGGCCTTTTTTGGTGGCGTCAACAGCGATCCGGCGATTCATCTTCACGATATCGCGCTTTGGATCAACATTGTTGAAGGCTTTCCAGAGCACCAGCGAGCTGTCTTTGAGGTCTATGTTATCGTCAAAGAGAACAATGATGGAGAAAGCCGCAAGATCTGAATGATTGAAAAGCTTGCCGGACAGATGCCTTCCCGTGGTTTTGCCGTCTTTGTGGAAATTCAGCAAGAGTATGCGATTACGCGTTTGGAGATTTGGAGTGTAACAGCCTGTCAACAGAGGGGAGACTTCTTTGATGGACCTTTCGATTTCGTCCGATGCGGGCACGGCCGAAGATTGTGGGTGCTCCTCCCGATCCCTTTCACCGGCCAGTCTACGGGTTGCGTCTATTCCCAGTTTTCCGCCGAAGATCGGATCCGGAGCGCTATGATCGAGAACATCCAAGACCCCTTCAGTGACATATAGGTCCGTTTCCAGATCCAGCTCGTTCAAGATGGTCGTGAAAACTTGATCGGGGCGGCTCAGATCAATGTCTGAATCAACCAGAACGGCGACCTTGCAGAAGCTCATCTGTCCCTGGCCCCACATTGCACTCATGACACGCCTGGCATGACCTGGATATTCCTTATCGATAGCAATCACCGTAACGTTATGAAAAACGCCTTCCCAAGGCATCCAAAAATCGTGAATTTCGGGCAGAATCGTTTTCAAAAGAGGAAGAAAAATTCGCTCAGAGGCTTTGGCAAGATAGCAGTCTTCCATAGGGGGCCGACCGACAACGGTTGCAGGATATACAGCATCGCGCCGATGAGTCAGGGCAGTGACATGGAAAACCGGATACTCATCTACCAGAGAATAATATCCGGTATGATCCCCGAAAGGTCCTTCAAGCCGCCGTTCGTTGGGTTCCACATAACCTTCCAGAATAAATTCAGCCTCTGCCGGAACTTCCAGATCAACCGTAAGGCATCGAGCCATGGGGACCGGCTTACGCCTGATGAAGCCGGCAAACATGATCTCATCCAAGCCGCGTGGTAAAGGCGCCGTGGCGGCATAAGTAGTGGCAGGATCCGTACCAATCGCCACAGCGACAGGCATGCGTTTGTGTGATCTACGGTATTCCTGATAATAGTGAGATCCGTCTTTGTGAATGTGCCAGTGCATTCCCGTTGTGTCACTGTCGAACACCTGCATTCTGTACATCCCCGCATTGCGTTTTCCAGTTGAGGGGCTGCGTGTGATGACAACCGGAAGCGTTATAAAAGGCCCGCCGTCCTGGGGCCAACAGGTCAGGATCGGAAGACGGGAAAGATCGACCTCGGCACCGCGATAGACAACCTCCTGACAGGGGGCCTGCTTTTTTAGCTTGCGCGGTAAGATGTTCAAAACATCCAATCCCATGGGCAATAGCCGAAAAGCGTCGCTGAAGGATTTAGGCGGCTCCATCTGCACAAATTTTTGCAGACGCCCCGCCAGTGCATCAAGGCTCGCTATGCCCAGGGCCATGCAGATCCGTCGGTCGCTGCCGAAAGCATTAGTTAAGACCGGAAATTGGGATTCCTCGACGTTTTCAAACAGAAGTGCCTTGCCTCCACCCGGACTCTTGGATACCAAATCGGTGATCTGGGTAATTTCAAGATAACTGGAAACAGGGGCTTTAATTCGAATTAATTCTCCGGCTTGTTGGAGAGCCCGGATGAATTCTCCAAGGTTTTGATACGATGTTCCCATCTCAAGAGATCCACATGTCGGTGAACACTGCAAAAAAGATCAGTACGGATATGGCGCTGTTTAAGTGGAAAAAAGCAATGTTGATTTTGTCCAGATGGTTAGGCTGGACCAGTTTGTGTTCCAAAATCAGCAGCAAGCTGATCAGGCTCAAAAAAGCGAGGTAGATTGAACCTAGGTTGAAAGCAAAATAGATCAATAGCAGCGATATGAATGTGAGAGTGTGCAGGATGGAGGAAATTCGGAGCGCCGAATCGATGCCCCAGCGGGCTGGAATGGAAAACAGCTTGGCCTCCCGATCGAAATCCACATCCTGACAAGCATAGAGAATATCAAAGCCCGCAATATAAGTCATAAGGGCAGTCGTCAAAAGCAGTATGCGCGCGTCTATTGCGCCGGTTATGGCGATCCAGGCTCCAAGAGGAGCCAGCCCTATGGCGAACCCAAGAAACAAATGGCAGTAGGCAGTGAATCTTTTGGTGAAAGAATAAAAGAAAAGAATAAGGAGAAGGGGTACGGAAAGAATCAAACAAAGCCTACCCAACATGCCAGCGCTGATGATCAATACCGCGGATGAAAGAGATATGAAAAGGATTAGAGATGGTTTGCCGATCTGCCCTGTGGCGTGAGGCCGATTGGATGTTCTTGGATTGATCTTGTCATATTTGTAATCGGCCAGTCGGTTGAAGCCCATGGCTGCCGAACGTGCGCCGGCCATGGCTAATATAATCCAAAACAAGCCGGACCAGGTGACGGGGTATTGCCGATGAGCCAGAAGAACCGCGGCCAGAGCAAAGGGCAAGGCAAATATGGTATGGCTGAATTTGATCAAATGTCCGTATGTACGAATCTGATTCAACCACATTGATGCCTCGTTAACAGACAAAATGTATAAATGAGATGAAATTGCGAGTTCCCAGCCACACGAAAGTCAGTATATCAGCGGAGTGGAATATTAATCCCAAAGACTGACCTTCGAGCAGTTTATTAGCATAGCCGACCCGCAAAGAAAAGGTTAGAAGTGGTCAACAAATGAGAGAGTGAGCAGGGGGGCTTTTCGAAAAAGCAAAAAAAGCGTATTAATATCTCTTTCCCTAAAATCTCAAAGACGAGTGCTTATTGATGATCCAGGCAATACGAAAAGGGACCGAATTAGAATTATCGGTTCAAAAGCTGGCTTTCGGCGGCAAAGCGATGGGATATGTGGATGGTTTTGTGGTGTTCGTCGAACATGCGCTGCCCGGCCAACGCGTTAAGGTGCGCATCACCCGCAAGAAACGCCAATATGCGGAAGCTCGTGTGGTTGATTTGATTTCCCAATCACCTTCATACACCGAACCGTTTTGTCCCCATTTCAACTACTGTGGAGGGTGTAAATGGCAGGATTTGGCTTACGGAGAGCAGATTCGCTGGAAGAGACTTCATGTTGAGGAATGTCTTACGCACCTGGCGGGGAACACGGGGCGCCCGGTAGAAGTGGAGACGACTTTCCCGGCTCCTGAGACCGTCTATTATCGAAACAAGATGGAGTATACTTTCGCCAGTCGCCGCTGGCTTCTGCCGGAAGAAATTGCTCAAAAAAATATTCAATACAGCAAATCATTCGCTCTGGGTCTCCATGTGGAGAGAAGCTTCAATAAGGTTTTTAATGTCGAAACGTGTTTTCTGGAGTCAACCGAAAGCGTTGAGATTTTAAGGGAGGTTCGGGATTGGTGCCTGGCAAGCGGACTACCAGCCTACAGTACGGAAAATCATCAAGGATTCTGGCGCTTTTTGGTAATCCGCGAGGGCAAGCGCACCCAACAGACCCTCGTTCATATTTTGACTGCGCCCCATAAAGATGAGGGGAAAATTATTGATGGACTGGCGGAGCATTTAGTCGCACGATTTCCGCAAATAACCACTATTGTTCATTCCGTGAGTCAAAAAAAAGCGCAGGTGGCGGTCGGGGATAGAAGTCGAGTGTTGTTGGGACCAGGATTCATAGAGGAGCGGTTGGGAGACTTGCGGTTTCAGATTTCCGCGCATTCGTTTTTCCAAACTAATCCGGTGGCTGCCGAAAAGCTCTATGAAGCCGTGCTCGCTTTAGGCTCGTTTTCGGGGACGGAGACTGTATGGGATCTTTACTGCGGTACGGGCAGCATCGCTCTTTTCATTGCATCTCACGTGGGTAGAGTAGTAGGATTCGAGGTGGTGGAAGAAGCAGTCGAGGATGCATACAAAAACTGCCAGCTGAATGGAATAGAGAATTGTACCTTTCGAGTTGGCGATCTGAAGGATGTGATAAGGGGTGTTCGCAGTTCAGTGCAAACCGGTGGGGAACCCGATGTTGTGATTACGGATCCTCCCCGAGCGGGTATGCACCCAAAGGTTGTCCAGGTGCTGCAAGAAGTAGCCCCGAAGCGGATTATCATGGTTTCCTGCAATCCCTCGACTCTTGCCAGAGACCTTGGGATGCTGTTGGATCAATATGAAATTCGAAGTGTTCAACCATTTGACCTATTCCCCCATACACCCCATATCGAGTGTGTCGTGAGATTGGACAAAAGATAGCATGAGCACTTGAGTAGCGCTCGATTAAGGTAATGATTTTTCATAATGGCAAAAGCTAAGACTAAGATAACGAAAAATAAAAAAACAAAAAGCTATTTCTGGTGGAAATTCTTCGTTCTGGCGGCATTAATCGTTAGTGTTCTGGTGGGGGGCTACTTCTTTTACCTCTACATGGAAGTACACAACCGTTTCGCAACGCGAAAGTGGAGCGTACCATCCAGAGTATTTTCGGCGACGCTTCCAATCTATCCGGGGCAGGCTCTGTCCCTTTCCGAATTGAAGGCAATGCTGGATTTACGTCGCTACCAGGAAGCCTACAAGGAGCCATTGCAAGCAGGGGAATATAAGGTCGGTCAGAACAATCTATTGGTCCGCCTCCGCGAGTTCCACTTTCCTGGTCGCACATTACCCCAGCAGCAGGTCAGATTTGTGTTTGCCAATGATAAACTGGCCCGCATTGAAGGCGACCGGGGCAACATCGCCATCCTCGAATTGGAACCGACAGAAATTGCAAGACTTTTCGGCCCCGAGCGGGAAAGCCGTTTGCTTATAAATATCAAGCAGGTACCACCCGATCTGACCGAAGCCATTGTGGCCATAGAAGATCATCGTTTCTACGAGCACCCGGGGATAGATTGGTGGGGCATTTCGCGAGCTTTATGGGCTGATCTGGTAGCCGGTCGGGTCGTACAGGGGGGCTCCACCATCACCCAACAGCTGGTCAAAAACTACTTCCTCGAGCCCGAGAAAAGTATTAAGCGAAAAATTCTTGAAGCCAGTATGGCTCTGGTTATAGAAGTCCTTTACCAGAAAGATGAAATACTTGAAATGTATATGAATGAAATCTATCTGGGTCAAAGAGGAAGTGTGGCCATTCACGGTATGGGAGAGGCGGCACGCTATTATTTCGGGCGCAATGTTCAGGACTTGACTTTGGCGGAAGCTGCTACTCTGGCCGGAATGATTCGAGCTCCAAATTTTTATTCTCCCATAAAAAACCCGGGAACCACCAAGGAACGTCGTAATGTTGTGCTAAAACGAATGCTGGATTTGCGTATGATTTCTCCAGATCAATTCAGGCTGGCCCTTAGCCAGCCCTTGAGGATCGCCAAGTCCAATCTTCCATTGAAGTCCGCCCCCTATTTCGTGGACTATGTCCGTCAACAGCTGCAGGAGCTCTATTCACCTACAGTGCTTGAAACAACCGGGCTTAGTATTTACACTAGCTTGGTGCCGGAAATTTCACTGGCTGCGGAAAAAGCTGTGAGTGAAGGCTTGGCCGAGCTTGAAAAAACACATCCCAAATTGAAAACCAACTCTCCCACAGAATCTTTGCAGGCCGTGCTTATTGCCGTCCAGCCAAAAACCGGGGCAGTTCTATCGTTAGTGGGGGGAAGAGACTATGGGGAGAGTAGTTTCAACCGGGCTCTTTATGCACATCGGCAGCCTGGTTCCGCCATTAAACCTTTTGTCTACTTGCGTGCTCTGGATGAATTCACACCCGTGAGCTGGCTGCCCGATGAGTTGAAGACCTATTCCATTGGTGGAACAGCCTGGGCCCCCAGAAACTACAATGGCCGCTACCGCGGGAGAGTTACGTTTCGCACGGCGCTGGAACACTCGCTGAATGCAGCCACTGTCAGTCTGGCAATGGCGACGGGGCTGAATAATGTTATCGACACCCTGCATAGCCTGGGCATTCAATCACCGTTGAAGCCCTACCCTTCATTGGCCTTAGGCGCTTTCGAGGTTACGCCTCTCGAACTGGCGGGTGCCTATGCGACTCTGGACAATGATGGGCAGAAACCGCACCTTTTGACTTTGCGAGAAGTCGTAAGCGAATCCGGTGAGATCCAGCAGCGCAGAAACGTTGACTTGGTCTCCGTGACGACGCCGGCTCGTTGTTTCATCATCACGGACATATTGGAGGGGGTGGTTCAGGAGGGCACCGCGACTATCCTGAAGCGTCTCGGGGTAGATTTTCCATGCGCCGGGAAAACAGGGACTACAAGTGATTACAGAGACTCCTGGTTTGCCGGTTACACGTCGGATTTGCTGGTCCTGGTCTGGGTTGGTTTCGATGATAATCAGTCAACGCGGTTGAGCGGTGCACAAGGCGCTGCCAGAATTTGGGCCAGATTCGTGAAAGAAATTCGTCCCTGGATTCATGGTCAGCCATTCCGCATTCCCCCCGGGGTCGTGGAGAGATATGTCTGTACTCAGAGTGGAATGTTGGCCACTAGAGCCTGTCCGGACAAAAGGCTGGAATATTTTCTGGCCGATCACGTTCCAAACACTTACTGTACCTCGCATGGCGAATATTGACAGATCCAGCACATTCTCTCAAATTCCGATTCATTGTGTACAGCACCCGGACCATCCTCAATCGACTCGCAGTGGATGCTGTTTGGTTTCTATCCGTGCACCACGGAGCGCAGGACTATAGTCCAGCTGCGGTTGGGGATGGAATAAGCACCCTAAAGGGCTGCGCTGCATCCAAAAGGGAGTTTTCGAATGGGAACCATTCATGACTTATCTAGGTCTCGGGATTTTTTTTGGGATAAAATGCACAACAATAAAGGATGGAATTGGATGAGACAAATTCTTCGGAATCCGCATCACAACGGTTCATATTTGAAATCGTTCTCGCTGCTGTTTATGGCGGGCTGGCTTGCTGCCTGTGCGCCTACAAAAGCTGTCTACATTCCTCCCGATTGGCAAACCACTCCACCAAAAACCGTGGTTTCTGAGCAGCCGAAAAAAGAATCAGCCCAACCTATCCAGTCTCAACAACCTATTCTGAAAGCTCCAGCCGATATCAAGGAAATGGATGTAGCGCAAATTTCCAATGAAGCGACCTCGGCTTCTTCCGGACCATCGTCTGCCAATCCAGCCAGAGTCCCTGACGATCCGCAGTATTTGGCTTCAATGCATCTGGTCGATCAGGCCAAAGCCTCTCTTGCCCGAGGAGATGCCGACAGCGCCATTGCTCCATTAGAACAGGCTATCCAGGTGGATGTTTATAATGGCGAAGCTTTTTTCGGACTTGCCCGTGCGTGGAAAATGAAAGGCTCCCAGGGCAAAGCGCTGGAATTTGCCAACAAGGCTGAAATCTTATTTCAAGACAACCCCAAGAAGCTGAAAGAAGTATATCTGTTGAAAGCCGAACTCTATAAAGAACTACAGGATGCCTCCAAAGCAGACTACTATCTGGGCAAGGCAGCCAGGCTGGATTGAGTGGCGGACTCGGGTGTGCTCCTTGACACCTTGGCGGTTTGCCGATGAGTTTTCATCGAGTTCCTCCGAAAATCAATTTAGTGAGCGCTATTTCCAGGAATACTGTGACAAGGGATTTTGGTTTGCAGCGGGTCCCAAGAGATCCCCCCATCCCGCCTCCATGAGCCGGATGACCTGCGAGCATGCAAATTCCTCTACGATCAAGTTGGAGTTCCAGGATCGAGACCGATTAGGCTACAGTTCACCACTGATGAAACAAGAATAAGCAGCTGCAAAGGGCTTTACTGCTGTACTGCGAGAAAAAGCAGGTGTAAACGAGTCATATTCAGGGTGACACAAGGACCGACACGGCGAAACTCAACCTGGAGGGGGTGAGATATGACTGGATCGGAAGATCGTAAGACTAATTCCGGCAACACTGGGCATCGTCCCTTCCTGCTGGTTCTATTAATTTTCTCGCTATTCTTAGCTTACCTTACTCTGCGCCCTTTTCTGGAGACTCTTATTTTTGCGGTAGTGTTTGCTTCGTTGTTGTATCCATTGCAAGTTCGATTGGTAAGCCTTTATCGGGGACGGAAAAATCTTGCAGCCTTGACGGTTGTCTTTGTGCTTACCTTTTTGATAGCGCTTCCAATCTTTCTTTTCATTTCAGCCCTGGTCAATCAGGGTCTGGGAACAATGAGCCGGTTGAATGCCTGGATAAGTGAAGGCAATTTAGACATACTTTTACAAAAAATGGATGTGCCCCAGATCGAACAATGGACAAGGAAGCATCTGTCATTCTTAGACCTGCAAAAAATTGATTTACAGTCCAGTTTACTGGATTTCACGAGGGATTTTGGACAATTTGCCTTAAGAAATGCAGCGACTATTCTGGAGAATGTGGCAAGCAAAATTTCACACTTTTTCGTCATGATTTTTGTGGTTTTCTACGTTGTTCGAGACGGAAAAGGAATGATAGAGACTATAAAATATCTCTCTCCCTTGCGGGAAGAGCAGGAAGATAGAATTTTTGATGGCATACGGCTGGTGGCTCGTTCTGTCTTGCTGGGCAGTTTCTTTACCGCTCTTTGCCAGGGTCTGGCGGGAGGAATCGGGCTGACCATTGTGGGAATGCCGGGTCTTTTCTGGGGTACGGTGATGGGTTTCGCATCATTGATACCGGTAATCGGCACGGCGCTTGTCTGGGGGCCTGCCGTCATTTATCTTCTTCTGCTTGGATCATGGAAATCGGGAATTTTCCTGCTCGTATGGTCAATCGTGTTGGTAGGTTCTATTGATAATTTCCTAAGACCATTTCTTATGCGGGGTGAAAGCAATCTGTCGCCCTTCTACATCTTCCTCGCAATCATCGGCGGTGTCCAGTATTTTGGCTTACCGGGAATATTGTACGGTCCTTTGATTTTAACCTTTGCCATGGTAATGCTTTATATTTACAGCGTTGAATATCAGGATTTCTTGAACGATATGAAACATCCACCGTTGCCTCTCATATCCAAAGAATTAGAAAAATAATTACGGAAGGTCTTCAATCCTCGCTTGGTGCACATGGTGGGACTTCCTTCCCCGTGCGAGCTGAAAACCTCCTGAATTTGTCAAGCGGTTGGCGCAATCGAGGGTACCTATCCTCAATCCAACAGAGCAGTTTCGCAAACAGAGGAATGTCGGCAGCCAAAAGCAGGAATCCTAGCCCAAGGAATAGCCAGCCTTGCAATATAGGCAGAATCAGGCCGGCCAAACCGAGTAGGATAAAGATCGATCCCAACGAAATTCGCAACAAACTTGTCATCACAAGATCATAAGCAAGCCCGGGTCAGATTGCAAGCCGTTCTTGAAATCGGCTCGGGCTGTCCCGGAGTTTTCGAAGCAAGTTCGCTCCCACCCCTCTAATTTTATGCTTTGCAGAGGTAGGAGCGATCTTGACCGTGGGTCGAAATCTTTTAATATTTTGTTGTGACCATCAAGTCACGGCCGTTAGTGAGAATTTGCGAAGAATCGGTTGAAGGCGTTCAGATACGCACGGGCACTGGCCTCGATAACGTCTGGGCTGGTGCCGATGCCTGAATATAGCACCCCTTCAATTTCTACTCTCACCATCGCTTCACCCAAGGCGTCCCGCCCCATGGTTACGGCTTTGAGATCGTAATCGCGCAGCTTTCCTTGCTGTTCCAGTATTCGCTCGATGCAGTTAAACACCGCGTCAACAGGTCCATTTCCAGCAGCTGCATCGGTCAGGTCTTTCCCATCCCTGGTCAACGTCACCGAAGCCAGTGGAACCATAGTGTTTCCGCTCATGATTTGCAGGCTCTGGAATGAGAAAGTCTCGGGAACCTTGGTGAGCTCTATCTCAACGATGCTGGTCAGATCCTCGCCGGCAATTTCTTTCTTGCGATCTGCGACATTGATGAAGCGATTGTAGACCCTTTCAAATTTATCCTTATCCAGCTCGAATCCCAGTTCAGTGAGTTTATGGCGCAGGGCGGCGCGGCCGGAGCGGGCGGTCAACACCAATTCGTGTTTACGTATGCCGACGTCTTCAGGCCTCATGATTTCGTAGGTGCTTCTATCTTTCAGAATGCCGTCCTGGTGAACTCCTGAAGAGTGAGCAAAAGCGTTGGAGCCGATGATGGCTTTATTGGGTTGAACCGGTATATTCATTAGTCTGCTGACCATTCGGCTGGTGCGATAAATTTCTACCGTGTTCAAATCGGTATGTGCATTGAACGAAGCCTGCCTGGTTTTCAGTACCATCGCAATCTCTTCTAGGGATGCATTGCCGGCTCTTTCACCGACACCATTAATGGTGCACTCCACCTGATCGGCGCCGTTCCGGATTGCGGCCAGGCTGTTGGAGACCGCCAGTCCCAAATCGTTGTGGCAATGCACGCTGAGGATAACCTTGTCCAGCGCCGGAACCTTCTCGCGCAATTTTCTTATGGTTTCGCCATACTCCTCAGGAATTGCATAGCCGACCGTATCGGGCACATTGATTACAGTTGCGCCGGCTTGAATGGCCGCCTCAATGACACGGCAGAGATATTCGAAATCGGTGCGGGAGGCATCTTCAGTTGAATACTCGACATCCTCACAATATTTTTTGGCATACCGCACCGAATCGACGCACATCTGTAGGCCGGTATCCCGATCCCGCCGCAGTTTTTTTTGCAGGTGTATGTCGGATGAACCAAGAAAGACATGTATTCGGGGGCGCTCAGCGAATTGCAGAGCCTCCCATGCGATATCAATGTCCTGTTGGACCGCTCTGGCTAAGCCGGCGATGATGGGACCTTTTGTTTGTTCGGATACCGCTTTGACGGCTTGCATGTCCTCGGGCGATGAACAGGGGAACCCAGCTTCAATCACATCCACCTTCAATTTCGCCAGCTGCTGAGCGATTTCTAGCTTCTGCCGTCTGTTCAGCTTGGCCCCGGGAACCTGCTCTCCATCCCTTAACGTGGTATCAAAAATATGTATTTTTCGACTCATTTCTTCATCCTCTCTTGTTTTCTGATTCATTTCGATTTGATCAAAAGCTTTTAAGCCGGCTAAGTCTGATGGATTTTCTCTATTAGATAAATCCGCTGGACCATCTAACCCCATGCCAATCACCTCCTTTCTTTACAAAAGTCGTGGTCCAAAAAACAAAAAGGCCATGGGCGGGAACCCATGGCCTTTGTATCATCGCTGTACTGTGTTCTTTATGGCGCTCGCTTACTTAAGGCATGAGTTCCCCGCACCTGGCCGGCCAAGCTAAGAAGTAATAATAGGAGGAGGAGATTTATCATGCCCATACTCTATCTAGAAAATATTTGTTTTGATATTAATTAAATTGACATCTAAATTTACAGGAACTTAAGAGCAACCCAGAAACAAAGAATAATTTCAACAGTGAAAATAGCTGCATAAAGTATATATTTTTGAGTGGGAAAGTCCTCAATGATTCGATTCGCTTCTTCCATTACGGGCGTGGCCTGGCTATGTTCCATTTTAACCCCCTCGTGCGGTGTATTGGGAAGTATGCTAACTTCCTTCGATCAAAACTCGAGTTTGATTATATAGCCGAGCTCGAAAAGATCAAGCCTAAAGTGGGCAACAGGTCGTTTTTTCAATTTGGACGTCGGCGCAAAAAGTGAATGGATGGTGAAGGAAAAACCTAATACGATTCAAATTCCATCAGATGTGCAGACGCTGTTAAAAGGCATCCACCATGCCGGTTTTAGTGTATGGGTGGTCGGTGGGGCTGTGCGCGACTTCTTGCTGAGATTGTCGCCAAAAGACTGGGACTTGGCAACGAATGCTTCGCCGCAGGATGTTATTGAACTGTTCGAGAGGGTGATCCCGGTTGGCATTCGCCACGGCACTGTACAAGTGCTTACTGGACGGCGCACTGTTGAAGTGACGTCATACATCGGAACAGGATGGGAGGGAATTTTTGGCGATCTCGAACGGCGTGATTTTACCGTTAACGCAATTGCCTTGGCTTATCCGAGTTTAAAGCTGGTTGATCCATTCTATGGGCAGCGAGACATAGAAGCCGGCGTATTAAGAGGGGTTCGGGATGCAAGGGCCCGATTCAGAGAGGACCCAGTGCGCACACTCAGGGCGGGTCGTTTTGTAAGCGTTTATGGGTTTTCGGTCGAGAAGAACACTCTTGCCGCTTTAAAGGATGAAGTGCAGGGCCTGAAATCAGTAGCCGTTGAACGAATCCGTGAAGAAATATTCAAACTCCTGCTAGGTGATTATTTTCCGGAAGCCTTTGAATTGATGAGGCGGGGCGGAGTCATCGATATCGTTATGCCGGAAATTCTGAAGGGTTCACCACAGAATTCTAATAATACTACTCGGCAAGGGATTTATGAACATCTTATTCGATCCGTGCAATTTAGCCAAAAACGTCTCAGACTGAGACTGGCAGCTCTATTTCACGATATTGCAAAACTTGAAATGCAAACAGACAGGTCAAGCAGCAGTCATTCCCCGGGTCATCGATCATTGAGCGCTCAGATTGCCTTCGAAATCTTGATGCGATGGAGATCGCCTCGAAAGACGGCTCTGGCAGTGAGCAAGTTGGTTGAGTACCATATTTCTACAGACGTGCATGAATGGAGTGACGGGCAGATAAGGCGGGTGATGTCTGGATTGGGCATCGAACTTATGACTGATCTATTGGATCTTGCTTATGCTGATCGTTCCTCCAAAGGGGCTTCCTCAGCCCGCCTGAAGGAAATAGAGTCTTTGCGCCATCGCGTTTATTTGCAAATGGAGGCCGAACCAGTTCTGCAAATAGCCGATCTCGCGGTTGACGGCCATGATTTGATTCAGGAGTTGGGAGTGGCGCCAGGACCGGTTGTGGGGAAAATCTTGCGTGAGCTCCATAGGGCTGTGCTTGATGAGCCCAGCCTGAACGACCGTCGGATTTTAATGGATTACGCACAAAAACGAATTCGAAATAACAAACTGTAGTTCCGAGCTGCTCGTGTCGATGTGCTGGTCGTAAAACCTATAGTGTTTCCATCCGGAAACTCTGCAGCGCAGGGCTTTAGCCCTGCTAAGTTGGGCAGCCCTAAAGGACTGCGCTGCATTAGAAGGTAGTTCCCTGACGAACACTGCTAAATTGGCTGGTTGCCGATGCCGCACTGGCAAATGCTTTGCTTGTGGTATCTGTGAAACAGATATAAACTGAGCATGTCGATGGCATTCGAAACAAAGCCACGGTTGCTGCGGAATTTTCCGACATGTTCTTGGAATTCTGTTAGAATGACCTGGAATATTAGCGCTTAAAGTGGCGGATGCTATTTGCCTTTTGTAATAATAGGATTTTCATAGCTTGAGAATCAAATAGTTAGATGAAGTAGCCGGCAGTCTGCAGGTATTTACCGTGAATCAAAATGCCGATTAAGGATTGATTACTCAGGTCAGAAATCAGGTTTTTGAAAACTAAACAGGAGGAGGATAGGAGATGCTGGTCAAAAACTGGATGAGTAAAAAAGTTGTTACGATCGATGTGGATGATTCGATGTCACGTGCCATAAGCCTGCTAAAGGAACACAAGGTCCGGATGCTTCCTGTCATGAAGAAGGGGAAACTCGTCGGAGTTGTTTCGGATACGGATATAAAAAGGTCTTCTGCTTCGGATGCCACCACTCTAGATGTGCATGAATTGCTTTACCTGATTTCAAAAGTGAAGATAAAGGATATCATGTCCCAAGACCCCGTTACGGTTCCACCTGATTATACCGTAGAGGAAACCGCCGAATTGCTTATGAAAAACAAGATTTCGGGTGTCCCAGTGGTAGGCAAAGGAGGGGAAATCGTGGGAATAATCACTCGCGATGACCTGTTCAACGTTTTAATCGCTTTGAGTGGCTTGGGCAAAAAGGGCATCCAGTTTGCTTTCAAGTTGGAAGATAAACCGGGATCCATCAAAGAACTTACCGACATCATCCGCAACCACGGTGGTCGCATCGCCAGCATACTGGGCAGCTACGATCGCGTTCCAGCTGGGTTCAGGGTTGTCTATATAAGAGCGTACGATCTTAAGCGAGAAGAACTGCAGGCGATATTAGAGGAGCTCAGCGGCAAGGCATTGATTCTTTACATGGTAGATCATCGTGACGACAAACGGCAGATTTTCCATGATCTTGGGGAATAACAAACCGACCAAGCGTGATCATATAGGGTAGTCCGAATGATTTTGGGTCGACAGCAGAGCAGCCATGTAAGGTTTGCTTTGCTGTCCAGTCGATAAGTGTTGACAAGGGAGGATTCTTAGATTCCCAAAAAAGCCTGTTTTACTTCCTCGTTTTCAAGGAGTTCGCGCCCCTTCCCTTCCATTATGATTCTTCCGTTTTCCAGAACATATGCACGGTCGCAGATTGCCAGGGTTTGCTTTACATTTTGCTCAACCATCAAAATCGTCACGCCTTCCTGGTGAATCTTTCTGACCAGGCGAAATATATCCTGGGTTAAAAGGGGGGACAGGCCCAGCGACGGTTCATCAAAAAGCATTAATTTGGGTCGTAGCATCAACCCACGGGCGATTGCGCACATTTGTTGCTCACCACCGGACATTGTCCCGGCCATTTGTTTGCGGCGCTCCTTCAAGCGTGGAAAAAGTTCCATAACCCAGTCCAATGATTCTTGCCTGTGCGCTTTTGCTGCTGCGGGCAGTGAACCAATGATCAGGTTTTCCAGTACTGTCATTTCGGGAAAGAGTTGTCTGCCTTCGGGAACGTGGGCGATGCCCAAGTTACTGATGCGATATGGCGCGACCTCATCCAGCCGATTGTCTTCAAACCAGATTTCACCTTGTGTGGGTTGGATGAGGCTTGAGATGGCTTTCATAATGGTGCTCTTGCCGGCGCCATTGGCGCCCACCAGGACCACAAATTCATTCTTATCGACATGAAACGAAACATCCCAAAGTACCTGAACGTCTCCGTAACCCGCGTCAACATGCTCCAACCGCAACATGCTCTATTCCTTCCCAAGGTATGCTTCGATCACATCCTGATTGTTGGCGACTTTCACCGGAAGCCCGCTTGCGATCTCTTGTCCGTAGTTGATGCAAAGAATTCGGTCACAGATGTTCATGATGACATGCATGATATGTTCGACAATGATGATAGTCACTCCGGCATCGCGAATCTTGCGGATCAGTTCCACCCCCTCGGCCTGTTCTTGAGGGGTAAGCCCGGCCATGGTCTCGTCCAACAGCAACAGCGTCGGTCCGGTAGCCAATGCGCGGGCGATTTCGAGGCGTTTCCGATCGCCGATCGTGAGGTCTTTGGCGGGATAATCCTTTTTCTTGACAAGTTCACAAAACTCCAGCACCTCGAGCGCCTTACCCTTCGCTTCATCGAGTGATCCGGTATGGTTGAAAGCGGAAGTCACGACATTTTCCAGCACCGTCATGCGTCGGAGCGGCTTAACGACCTGGAATGTTCTGCCTACTCCCAATTTGCAGATTTTCCAGGTAGCCAGACCATTCAGACTTTGATCCTTGAACTGAATAGTACCAGCGCTGATTGGATAAAACCCTGTAATCAGATTAAACACAGTCGTTTTGCCCGACCCGTTCGGACCGATCAGTCCGAATATTTCACCTTGCTCGACCTGGAAGCTCAGAGCGTTAACGGCCGTGAGGCCGCCAAAATTCTTGGTGAGTTGCTGTGTTTCGAAAAAACTCATGGTCAGTTCCCGCTGCTTGAGTACGAAAGTGGTTTCTTTTTAAACCAGTGCCCAACTATTTTCGACCAGTCTCCCACAATTCCGTTGGCCATGTAGCGAATTACAAAAATGACCAGCAATCCGAACACCAACACATGAGCTTCGCTCACCCATTGGGGCAATAATCCAAAAAAGGCGCTGCGGAAAATCTCCTGCAGCCAAACCATGATAAATGCTCCTACAGCCGGTCCCCATAGGGTCCCTACGCCGCCGATGATGGCCACCAAAATGGCCATAATGGAAATATCGTGCAGGGAAAAGACCACGTGCGGATCAATGAACGCCATATAGTTCATGTAGAAAGCGCCGGCCATGCCCGTAAAATAAGAGCTGATCATAAGTGACAGGCTCTTGTAGCGAAACGAGCTTATTCCGATAGCTTCGGCCACATCCTGATCTTCCCGGATGGCCACAAAGTAGTATCCCCATTTGGAGTTAAGCACCAGATAAATGGTGAATACACAGGCTGTCGCCAGTGCCAGGGCCAAATAATAATAGGGAAGTTTGCTGCGGAAGGTCTGAATAATGAGGATGCCTTCCATGCCCTCGGTCAGGGTTCGCCAGTCGATGGCGACCAGCCTGAAAATTTCGCCGACGGCGATGGTGGCAAGGGCAAAGTAAGGACCTCTAAGGCGAAAGCAAATCCAGCCAATGATGAGGCCCACCAGCAAAGCCACCGGTCCTCCCAGCAGCATGCCCCACCAGGCTGAAATACCGAGCTTGGTCACGCACAGGCCGGCTGTATAGGCGCCGGTTCCGAAAAAGATGGCATGACCGAAAGAAACCTGCCCGGTGTATCCGGCCAAGAGGTTCCAGGCAGACCCGATAACAACCCACATGAGCGATATGATGAAAATGTGCCGATAGTAGTCGGATTTGATCACCACTGGAAACAGCAGTAGCAACGCGATGATGAGGATCGTTTGCCAGCTGATACGTTTCATAGCGAAACCTTTACTATATTTTGGTCAATGTCTTCAAACCGCCTGGCAGAAAAATGAGAACCAGCAGGAAAATGACCATCGCCACCGCGTCTTTCAGTGCCATGGAAATATAGGTGGCTCCCAGCGATTCGGCCACACCCAGAACAATACCTCCAAGAATGGCTCCAACCGTGCTCCCCATACCACCCAGCATGGTGATGACGAAAGCTTTAAGGGTAAACGGCCCCCCGATATCCGGAAACAGATAATAGATCGGCAGCAGCAAAGTACCGGCGGCAGCGGCTAAAGCCGAGCCCAATCCGTAAGTAAGGATGGTGATCCATTCGGCGTTGATGCCCATCAAAAGTGCCGCATCCTTGTTTTGCGCGGTGGCTCGAACAGACTTGCCGACATCCGTCTTCAGCAGGAAGAAAAAAAGTCCTACGGTCAGCAGCACCGCAATTCCAAAAGCAATGATCAGCGCGATGCTGAAAGAAATACCCCCAACGTAAAAGGTCGCTGTACTATAGCTGGTTCTAACCGATTTGTAATCGGAGTGGAAAATGAAGCGAATGATTTCAGTTAACACCATCGCGATGCCCACCGTCATCAGCACTTGGTTTTCCGGTAAGATGGAATCAACCTTCAGGAGGGGATTCAACAGATATTTTTGCAGCAAAGCCCCAAGGACGAACAGGCTTGGCATGGCCACCAGCAGTGCAAAGTACGGATCCAAATGAAACTGCTCAAAGAGAACGTAAGTGATGTACATGGCGACCATCATCAGTTGACCATGGGCAAGATTAATAATTTTCATCACGCCCATGATAAGCGTCATGCCAATGCCTATGACAGCATAAATTCCACCGATGAGTATTCCGGCTACAAACGTCTGGATAAAAACATCCATGGATCAACGTCCTGTGCAAATGGTTGGTTGGAGAAAGTGAGTTTTCTGTGTCCGTCCGGAAACGCACCTGTTTCTCTGATTTCTTGCAGGGACGAATGCAGGACGGACACTAATTAGTAAATTCTTGCGTTACTTCCAAACTTTTTCCCAGTCAATCGGGTAAACGTAAGGTTTGCTTGCCACGTCCTTGGGCCAGACAAGCTCCAATTTGCCGTCGATCCATTGGACCAGGTAGGTGGACAGTTTGTTTTGATTGATTTTCTTGTCGTAGGAAATGAACTTCACCGGACCGAACACGGTCTTCATATCGGTTTCGGACAGGGCTGTCTTTACGTCCTGCGGGGAGAAGGATTTGGCCCGTTTGAGCGTATCGGCAATCACCTGGCAGGCGGCATAGGCTTCCGCGCCATGGTACTCGGTGGGGTTGCCGTATTTTTTTACATACTCATTAAAGTATTCGGCAGCGCCTGGGTAAGGAAGTGTCTCATACCAGAGAGTCGCCGAAAAGACCAGGTTGGCTGCCTTGCCTGCGTTTTTGACAAATTCGGGCATGGTAAAACCGGCGGCACCGCCCACGAAAAGCTTGGGCATAACCCGCAATTCCATGGACTGGGTCATCAGCAGAGAGGCATCCATTATATAAGAGATCATGTAAATAAGATCGGGATTAGCCTGCTTGACATTAACGAGGAGCGGTTTAAAATCCACGCCGCCTTTGGAGTAGCCTTCCATCATGTCAACCTTCATGCCCAGGCTTTTGGCGAGCTCGGAAAATTTCTTGGAGCCGCTGGTGCCAAAAGCGCTGTCTTCATAAAGAATTGCACAAGACTTGGGTTTTACCACTTCCGTGAGAAAGCTTTCCAGTCCCTCGGGATAAGCGCTGACCGGCGGGTTCAAGCGGAATACGTAGTCCCAGCCTTGCTCGGTGATCTTATCGGCAGAGCCGGTGTTGACCAGAAAGGGAATGCCATTCTGCTGGGCCACCCCTGCCACGGCGAATGTTTCTGAACTTCCGTAGCCGCCGCCAAGCATAACGACTTTGTCTTTACTGATAAGCTTCTCTGCGGCCGATCTGGCCACCTCAGGCTTTCCCGTATCATCCTCGAACAGCAGCTCCAGCTTCTTGCCGTTGATGCCGCCGTCGGCGTTGACTTTTTCCACGGCCATTTCAAAGGAATTTTTCTCAATCTCCCCGAAAGCTGCTTGTCCTCCCGTGAGAGGGAGGATGACGCCCACCTTGACGGTTTCCTCAGACCATGCCGGTGGTGTCGAAAAAATAACGGCAAATGCTAAGATCAGGGTCAACAGCACTGCAAGTTTCCTCATGTTTGCTCCTCCTGTTTGATAAGTCGCGGTTGTTAAACTTTGGGTACCATTTTGCTCAAATGCGCTACTCCTGGGTCGATTACAATGAACGGTTGTAGCGAGGGGCGGCCCACAAACTGGAAACAGCACGAGGCACCGAATCCAATTGTACTTCAAATTGAACTTGAGCAACTAGGAGAGCATCATCAGAAGTGCACGCTCGATGGGCCACATAACAACCTTTCCACTTGGAAAATCCTCACAAAACCCGCTTCAAAATCGCAATCCATGACAAAAGATGCACTCCTTCTCTAACAGGAGCAATGATTTGCGATTAGAGGCCAAATGAAAAGATGCTCTGCGGCGGCCGCAAAGAATTTTGAGCCACAACATTAAACTATTATAGGGCTCACGCAAAGTCAAGATGGGTGACCAAAAGAAGCGAGCGTTGCGCATAGGTAAATCGAGGCATCGCCTGCTGCTGTTCCGAAGGGACCTGCTCCGCCTTAATTGCCGCATCTTTTGCTGAAGTCAGTTCTACATCATGAAAGACCACAAAACACCTGCGGCTATTGCTGAACCGATGACACCTGCGATATTAGGCGCCATCGCGTGCATCAACAGATAATTGCTCGGATCTTCCCGGTTTCCGATTAGCTGGACAACTCGAGCCGAATCCGGTACGGCAGATACTCCCGCGGCTCCCAAAATAGGATTTATTTTATTCTTGGTAAAGACATTGATAAGCTTGGCAAATAAGATTCCTCCCGCAGTTGCGACCATAAATGAAGCCGCTCCCAGCAGGAAAATGCCAACCGATTTGGCGGTAAGGAAAACATCGGCCTGGGTAGAAGCGCCTACCGTTATTCCGAGCAGGATGGTCACTATATCAATTAGGGCCGTACGGGCCGTTAGCGCCAGTCGGTCCGCAACAAGGCATTCCTTCAATAGATTGCCAAAAAAAAGCATACCCAAAAGTGGCAGAGCTGCAGGTGCGAGAAAACAACAGAGCAGAAAACCGATAATGGGAAATATGATCTTTTCTCGCCTACTGACAGGCCTTGGATCCTGCATCCGAATCAGCCTTTCCTTTCTGGTTGTCAAAAGATACATAATGGGCGGCTGGATTACCGGCACCAGAGCCATATAGGAATAGGCGGCAATAGCAATAGGTCCCACTAAGTGAGGGGCAAGTTTAGCTGAGAGGAAAATAGCAGTTGGGCCGTCTGCCCCTCCGATAATTCCAATGGAAGCTGCCTCGGTTGGCAAAAATCCGATTGCCAAGGCGGCCAGAAAGGTGATGAAGATACCGAGCTGAGCAGCGGCTCCAAGAAGCATCAGTCTTGGTTGCGCCAACATATATGAAAAGTCTGTCATCGCTCCTATACCCAGGAAGATGAGGGGCGGGTAGATTCCCTGACGGACACCAAAGTACAGATAACTCAGCACACTTCCCGGTTCATAGATGCCTAGTCCCAAGCCTTTAAAGACCGGCACGTTTCCCATTAGAATCCCGAACCCGATGGGAACGAGTAAAAGCGGCTCATAGTGTTTGGCGATCCCGAGATAGATGAAGACTATTCCAATGGCGATCATGATAAGGTGGCGGTAATCCACCATCCCGAATCCTGTGTTTCCCAAAAAGTTCAACATGTGCTCCATGGTCTTTTCAACTCCGTTTTCTGCTCGCCATTGCAGCTTTCTACCCAAGTTAAGACGGAAAATTGACTAAAATTATGGTTTCCCAACCTTGGAATTGGTAACCTGTACGTCGCTTGCCCACTTGTAAAAACCGCGTCGATCGTCTTTATCCTCAACGATGAGATTCAACTTCAGGAAGGTATCAAGATGACGGTGGGGGTTTGATATGCCATGCTCAGTTGCCTTTTCCAGCAGCTGCGGTAGAGGAAAAGGTTTTCCAAGTCTTTTGGTAATCAGTCGAAAATGATCTGCGACTTCGATTTGCTCCTGGGAAAGGCGCAGCGAGATTTTATCCGGTGTCTGGGACTCTGGATGGCCTTGCGGGGCCTCTCGAACTTGGGCCTGCTTTTCTTGCGGTTTCTGCTTAAAAGCTTTGAGCAGCTCACCTCGGCGATCCCAAGATGCCAGAATTCTTTCCATATTTGCCATTACCGCAGCTAAAACAAGCAGCCCGATAAAGACGATGGACACTCCTGAAATAGCGATTGTCCATCCGTTGGCTGCGCTGATTGCTTCCAGTCCGTACATCCCGTCTCCTGATTATTCCTGTCGTATATTGACTGGTGTCCCTTGCCGATAGTGATTGCGTTGTTCCATAATCTGGGCGATTTTCTGCATGAGTTTTTGTCCGAAAGCCGCATTCATTTGGATCAGGCGATAAAGTTCTCTGCCTGAGAATTCGTAAAGCCGAACTTCAGAAAGGCACACGGCAGTAGCTGTGTACCGGAAGGGACTGACTAAAGAAGACCAGCCAATAGCATGCCCGCCATCTCTCAATGGCATAGACCGGCCGTTTGGAAAACAGAGGAGAATCGTGCCGACTCGCAGCAGGTAGAGAGTACCCGCAGGAGTGCCGGCATGAAATATAGTTTCTCCTTCTTTCCAGCGTGTGTGTGAAGCAATGGATGCCAGGTCGGAGAGTTCTGACTCATGGAAATCTTTAAAAAATTCCATTTCCTTAAGTTCTCTGGTCGATACCATGGGGATTCCCGTCCTTTAGGTGTCCAAAAGGGGACCTTCGTGCTCGGGTTTGGCTGGTGGTCTATTCAAAGGCCTTGAATTTTTCTATGACAGGAGAGAGCCTTGGAACCACATGAGGCCGACAGTAAAACAGCTGTAAACTAAAAGCGACTTCAGCAACCTCCTATCGGTCGATGCGGATCACAAGTCCTTGAACGTTTTCCTTACGGTTAAATTCGGCGGCGAACTTCAACGCTTCCTCCCGGCTGTCGAAGGAGCCAACAAGCACTCTCGTCCAACGTCCACTTTCCGGCATATCGATGGTTTCCATGCTGGGTGTGTAACCTTTCGCCTGCAGTTTTTTTAACAAACGCTCTGCATTGCTCGAATCCTTGAGTGAAGCGGCCAGTAAAGTAAAATATTCGGTTCGGTTCTCGTCGTTAAGACTTCCAGAGGGATCGGAGTACTCGGACTCCAACGGACTGGCCTTGTCTAAAGAAACCTGTTCTACTGATGGCTTTGACGAGGATTGTGAATCTTTCCGGGGTGATTCTTTTGCCTGTTGAGTGGATGGGATAGGTGACTTTTTCAGAGGCTTTCCTGAAATAGGGTCGGTTTCATTTGTCAATGACTGGAAATAATTCAGGGACCCTAACATCTTTTTTGAGTTTTCCCAGCTTTCCGCAACATTTGCGGGGGGCTCGGGAGTTTCCCTGCCAAGCCCCATGAAGCGAAGGATTTGGGCACTAAGGGAAGTATCTTCGGCCTTGACCAAGGGCAGCCCCCTGCCAACCAGCACACCGAAGACAAACATCCATGCAAGTACCAGAACCAGACTGAAAGAATAGAGCAGCAGCTGAATGAATCCCAGTTCGAACCGAAAAGCTTTCGATTTGCTTTTTTTCGCGGACTTGGTCGAACTGCTGTTCTCTCTCGAAGATTTCATCAGCCGGCTCTATAGGTGACCTCTTTCAAATTCTTATATCCTCAATTGTCATTCGCCTGATTCTGTTGAAGCAGTTCTGCATGCCTGTGTCAACTAATTTTCTTACATCTTCTGCGGGGCACTGACTCCCAGCATCGAAAGAGCATTAGCCAGGACGATGCGCAAGGCGTCAGCCAAATAAAGCCGGGCCTGCGTCAACTCCGGATCGTCTCCAAGGATGCGATTCTGATTGTAATAACTGTGAAAAAGGGAAACCAATTCGTTTAGATAATAAGGGATTCTATGAGGTTCCAGACATTTGGCCGAACTCGCCAGGATCTCCGGATATTCCCCAAGCATTTTAATAATTGCCAACTCCTGGGGGATGACGAGGGGCTCGAGCTTGGGGGTTGCTCCTCCGTTCATCCACTCGCAGGGAACATGACGTTCTTTCGCTACCTCGAATACACTGCACAAGCGGGCATGAGCGTATTGAACGTAATAGACGGGATTGTCGTTGCTCTGCATCTTAGCGACTTCCAGATCGAAATCGAGCGGACTGTCTGAGCGACGAGTCAGGAAAATAAAGCGGGCGGCGTCCTTGCCCACCTCGTCAATTACCTCTCGCAATGTGACAAACTCGCCGGCTCGGGTTGACATGGCAACAGGCTTCCCGGCTCTCAGCAAGTTGACCAGTTGTACAAGAATAATCTGCAGGTCCGATCTCTTTCTGTTAAGCGCTTCGATCCCTGCAAGCATCCTCTCCACATAACCGTGATGATCGGCGCCCCAGATGTCGATTACGGAGTCGAACCCTCTTTCAAATTTGTTCTTATGGTAGGCGAGGTCCGCGGCAAAATAGGTGCTCAATCCATTCGCGCGAACAACTACCCGGTCCTTTTCATCTCCGAACGCAGTGCTACGAAACCATAGGGCTCCATCCTGCTCGTATATGTAGTTATTGGATTGGAGGGCTTCTATGGCGCTATGAATGGCGTCTTGGCTGTGCAGGCTTGCTTCACTGAACCAGCTGTCGAAGGTGACTCCAAAGCTATTTAAATCTTCTCTGATGCCCGCCAGAATACGGTCCCCGGCGTACCGCGTGCAGTCAGACAAAACATCGTTCAGCGGGATCTTCCGGTAACGACTCCCGACTTCCTGTGCCAGGTCCTTAGCCAAATCCAGCATATAATCGCCCTGATAATGCCCGTCTGGAAAGTCTACAGGTTCTCCCAGTGCCTGTTGATAGCGATAATAAAGGCTGCGTCCGAGGGTGTCCATCTGATTGCCGGCGTCATTTATGTAATACTCACGCTCTACTTCATATCCGCAGGACGTTAGGATGGCGGCCATGACGTCGCCTGTGGCAGCGCCGCGCCCGTGTCCAATATGTAAGGGTCCGGTGGGATTTGCGCTAACAAATTCCACCTGCACCCTTTTGCCTTTCCCTATGTCCTGATACCCGTATTTTTCAGCCTGCTCATGGATCTCCAATAACACCTTATGCCATGCATGAGGTTGAACGAAAAAATTGAGGAAACCTGGACCCGCAATTTCCACTTTGGCAATAAGGTCTTCGCCTTTTTTGAGATTCTTCACGATTTCATTGGCGATTTCCCTTGGATTGCGCTTAAGCGAGCGAGTCAGGGACAACGCGATGTTGCTTGCGTAATCTCCGTGTTGAGATGCTTTGGGAATTTCAAGCTCAACACACGGCGGGGGTTGCCCAAGCTCCTTGGCTGTCTTCTGCATCGGCATGATCGCTTCAGTAAGGACTTCGAGGATGCGGTTCCGAACGAGCGCCATAATGAGAAAATCCTCCTTGCTCCGAATGATATACTGAAAGAGTTTAAAATTACGAAATGAACTTATAACTAGTGGTCAGGGAAGGGTCAAGTGGCTTTGATTTTTATGTTTTTCGATGCTGGGGTGAGATTAAAAAGCATTGATTCCACTTCCGCGTTTGTCACTTACCGAGTGTTTCTCCTGAAAAATATCTGAAATGATGTCGTCCAATATTGCAATAAATTTCATAACTAATGGTTCCGCACAGTTCGGCAATTTCCTCCGCCGTAATGCGGTCGTTATTCTGCCGCCCCAACAATACCACCTCATCGTCTTCTCTTGCATTTGGCACACTTGTGACGTCGATCGTGATTAAATTCATTGAGACTCGGCCGATGAGCGGCGCTCGCTGACCGTGCACCAACACCTGCCCTCGATTGGAAAGCACACGTGGATATCCGTCATCGTACCCGACGGGGATGGTAGCGATCCGAGTGAGTTTATCGGTTGTAAATGTTCTGCCGTAACCGATTGGCTGTCCAGCCGGCACCTCCTTGAGCTGTAAGATCTTCGACTTAAAGCTCATGACTGGCTTCAGCTCTGCTGGAGAATGGAGTTCTTGAGAGGGCGGAGAACCATAGAGCATTATTCCTGGCCTGACCAGCTGAAAATGGGCATGAGGAAGATCAAGCAAGCCCGCACTGTTGGCAATATGTGCATAGCGAACAGGGTGGCCGCACCCGGCAAGTACGCGCAAAATTTCTCTAAACCGGCTAAGCTGTTGTTCGCTGTAAGTCTTATCGGGTTCGTCGGCGACCGCAAGGTGAGAGAGAATTCCTTCCAGATGAATTCCGGGTAAGGCCAACAGATCATCTAGAAATGTTGGGACCTTTTCCCATGGAATGCCCAGTCGTCCCATACCGGTATCAATCTTGAGATGTATCCTTGCTTTGGTGTTCAAACTGCAAGCTTTATTGCTAATTAGCTCAGCATGGTCCAATCGAAACACTGCGGGTCGCACTTGTTGTCTTATTGCTTCATCCATATCAGAGGTCTCAATGCCTGATAAAACCAGGATGGGAAGACGGATGCCCGAGGCCTGGAGTTCTTGCGCTTCCCAAAACTTGCTTACAGCCAAAAAATCGACGCCGCCGGCTGCCAATTCCCGAGCTACCGGCAGCATGCCATGTCCGTATGCATCCGATTTAACCACACCAAGGATTTGCGTATGTGCAGACATACGATTGCGGACTTGTGTCAAATTGTGGCGCAGAGCCGCGAGATCTATTTCAACCCAACTTAACGGCATATTCATCTCCAATCATTCGGGCAACAGAGAACTCTTTGCAATAATCAAAAAATATGTTAGGCGATCCGAGACTGAATGCCAAGAAAATCTTAGGTGGGATCCTGGACTTATGCTTAGTGGATATCTTTTGACCGTGGTTGGACTAATCTGCTTTTTTGAAGGGCTGCCGTACCTCGCTTTTCCTGATAGCTTGAAGAAAGTGATGCAACAAATGATCCTCACACCCAGTCGAATGCTGCGTGTGATGGGCGCTGCTCTGATGATTCTGGGTCTGCTGCTGGTGTATTGGGGTCGACACTATGTTCGATGACTATCAAAATGCCTCCTATGCCCTGCATGACTACCATTATGATCTGCCCGCTGGTTTGATAGCCCAGAATCCCCTTGATAGAAGGGATAAGGCGCGTCTGCTGGTATTAGATCGCCGCAGCGGCAAACTTAATCACCTCAGGTTTGATGAAATCTGTGACTCTTTTCAAACGGGAGATGTGCTGGTCGTCAATGACACTCGGGTTGTTCCAGCCAGGCTGTATGGCAAAAAAGAAACAGGCGGCTCTATCGAGTTGCTCGTTTTGGATCCCTACAAGAGTCGGGACCAGGGAAACCGGGAAGGCTATGAATGTCTCCTGAGAAGTGCCAAAAGGCCTCGCCAGGATAGCCTGATTTTTCTGCAAAGAGGCATTCGTGCAAGGATTCAGAAAGCTCCCGAAAACGGCAAAGCGATGGTTCGTTTTTTGACTTCCGAACCGCTCCTGGAGATGTTGGAAGACATCGGGTCCGTTCCTCTTCCTCCGTATATTCATCGAAATAATGATTTTACAACCAATGGGGACAGGCAGTCCTACCAGACTGTTTACGCGTTAAAGCCGGGTGCAGTGGCTGCTCCAACTGCAGGTCTTCATTTTACTCAAGAACTTTTGGAAGCATTGCAGAAACAGGGCGTTGAAATTGTTAAAGTGACGCTTCATGTGGGTTATGGCACCTTTGCTCCCCTGCGCACCGCGGATATTCGGGATCATCGGATGCATGCCGAGTATGCAGAGATCTCAGCTGATTCGGCTAACCGGATAAAGTCGGCGAAAACCGACAACAGGCGGGTTATTGCTGTAGGTACTACCGTGGTTCGAACCCTTGAATGGGTAGCAGCCGAATTTGGTGAAGTCACTCCTTTTTCAGGTTTGTGCGATCATTACATTTATCCCGGCTACCGCTTCAGGGTTATCGAGGGGATGGTTACCAATTTTCATTTGCCCGGATCGAGTTTAATGCTTTTGGTGTCGGCGTTTGCCGGCCGAACGGAAATACTTAGTGCCTATAACAAAGCCATTGAACTGGGCTATCGATTTTTCAGCTATGGCGATGCAATGTTGATCTTGTGAGAAAACCTATCTGAGGGGGGACTCTTTTAACCTGGGCATCATATATTCATAAGGAACATCAACGTAGACAATGGAATTTAGCATCATTGCTCAGGATCGCTCTTGTGGAGCTCGTCGTGGCCGGATGATGACCAGCCATGGGCTTATCGAAACCCCTGTTTTCATGCCGGTTGGAACCCATGGGTCGGTCAAGAGCCTCACTCCCGACGAACTGGAGGATCTTGGGGCCAAAATAATACTGGGCAATACCTATCATCTCTATTTGCGTCCCGGCGCCGAAAGAATTGCTCGGCTCGGTGGCTTGCATGCTTTTATGCAATGGAATCAGTCGATTTTGACCGACAGCGGAGGGTACCAAGTATTCAGCCTTGCCAGAATGCGCAAGCTGCAGGAAGACGGTGTGCTTTTCCAGTCCCACATTGATGGCTCCCGGCATATGATTTCGCCCGAGGTCGCCATTCAAGTTCAAATGCAGTTGGGTTCTGATATTGCCATGTGCTTCGACGAATGTACTCCATACCCTGTCACTCGACAGTATGCGCAAGAATCGATGCAACTGACGGTGCGCTGGGCAAAACGCTGCAAAGCGTCACATACTCTGCCCCAGCAGGCCCTGTTCGGGATTGTCCAGGGGAGTGTGTTTGCGGACATCCGACTAGCGTGTCTTGAGGAACTAGTGAACATCGGCTTTGATGGATACGCATTGGGAAGCCTCTCCGTGGGAGAGCCCAAAGAGCAAATGCAAGTCATTTTGGAGACACTCACCGGGTGCTTGCCCGACTCGCGGCCGCGCTATCTGATGGGGGTCGGAACTCCGGAAGACTTGGTGGAAGGGGTGCGTCATGGCGTGGACATGTTTGACTGTGTGATGCCAACTCGAAATGCTAGAAACGGAATGCTTTTTACCTCTTGGGGGAGCATCCAGATTAAAAACAGCTGTTACGTCGATGATGACCAGCCTATCGAATCAGGCTGTGACTGCTATACCTGCAGGCGTTTTTCTAGAGCCTACCTGCGCCATCTTTTTGTGTCCCGCGAGCTACTGGCATACCGTTTGAACACAATACACAACCTGTTCTATTATTTGCATCTTATGGAGAACATGAGGAAAGCTATTGATGAAGACCGTTTCGAGGATTGGCGGCGTGGTTTTTACAGACAGCGGCAATAGTAAACAATAGCATGACGATCAGAGGTGAAGCATTATATTCTCGGACAAGTTATTTTCTTAACCAAAAATTATGTGCCTTCACCTCTTGGCTTTATGAATCCGCAAATTTGTGTTAAAGTCCATGCGCTTATCATTGAATTAGTGAATAGTTGAACAAGACTGTTGAGACGGGTTGCCTAATTTCTGCTGAAGGAGGGATCAGATCACTATGGATGATTTATATGGATTTCTAATAGGACCGGCCCTTTGGGCGAGTCTTACGGTTTTCGTAGTGGGATTGATCTGCCGAATTTTTTATTTGTATGGGCTGAGCAGAGAAAGGGACAAAGTCTTTTATAATCATATGAACTGGAGCTGGGGTTTGCGCTCCGTGGGGCACTGGATTATACCCTGGGGGAGCGCTTCCATGCGCAACCAACCAGTTTTCACGTTTGCATTCTTTCTTTTCCATATATGTTTGTTCGGGGTTCCGATATTTTTATCCGCTCATAACGTATTGCTTAATGAGTGGGTGGGTTGGAGCTTCTGGAGTTTGCCCGACGGAGTAGCTGATGCACTGACCATCGTGATGCTGATTACGATACTTTTCCTGTTTGCCAGGCGTTTGATCCGCCCTGAGGTTCGTATTCTTACGACTCCTTGGGACTACACTCTGCTTTTGATGACATTCTTGCCGTTTGCTACAGGTTTTTTGGCCTATCATCAATGGGGTCCGTACCGACTTATGCTGATCCTGCACATAATATTCGGTGAGATTCTGCTTGTGGTGATACCTTTCAGCAAATTGGGTCATATCATTTTATGGTTTTTTTCGCGCTCTTTTATCGGATTCGAGATGGGAGAACGCAGAGGCGCACGTTCGTGGTGATTCCCTGACCCGATAATCGAACTCGCTGCGCAAGGTTTTATTCAGCTCATGAATTAAAAGGAGCTTAAAATAATATGAGTGAATCGATCGAAAAGCCTGTCGATGTGAAGCAAATTAAAGCATTGCTTGAGGCGAACGACAGTGCTCGAATAAGAACATGGTTGAGTATCTGTTCCAGGTGCGGTCTTTGTGCCGAAAGCTGTTTCTTTTATCTGGCGAATAACCGCGATCCGCGGCTTAGCCCCGCTTACAAGTTCAAGAACACTTTGGGGCTGATGTACCGTAAGAAAGGCAATGTGGATCGGCAATTCTTGAAGAAATGCTATGATATTATTTGGGGTGAATGCACTACGTGTAAGCGTTGCTCCATGTACTGTCCATTTGGAATCGATATTGCCACGTTGATTGCAACCGCCAGAACCATCTGTTTTTCTCAGGGGATAGTGCCCGAGGGGTTGGCGAGGACGTCGGTGAACTATCGTGAGACCGGCAATCAGATGGGCATGAGCACGGAAGATTTTATTGAAACATGCGAATGGATGGCAGAGGAGACCGCCGAGGAAATGCCCGGTCTCACAATTCCTATCGACAAACCCGGTGCCAAGTACATGTACACCGTCAATGCTCGAGAACCCATGTTTTACCCACAGGACTTGGCAATGGCGGCCCAGATATTCACGGTTGCTGAAGAGGACTGGACGATCCCCAGTACCGGATGGGATTGTACCAATTTGGCGATGTTTGCCGGAGACAAGGCTCTTGCCGGGCAGGTCGTAAAATCGATGTACGACAAGGCCTTGGAGTTGGGTGTGGGAAAGATTCTCATAACGGAATGCGGTCACGCTTATCGCTCGGCAGCTTTCGAAGGCCCTTATTTTGCGGGGTGTGCCGGCGGCAAGCCGCCTGTAGAGGTGGTGCATTCGGTAAGACTTTTCTATGAATACTTGAGGGACGGCCGCATCAAAATTGATCCCGAAAAGATGCTGACGGAGCCGGTGACTTACCAGGATCCTTGCAATGTGTCGCGCAATGGCGGTTTGTGGGAAGAGGGTCGGAAGATCGTGGGATTTCTGGCCAAAGATTTCAGGGACATGAGCCCGAATCGAGAGCACAATCACTGTTGCGGGGGAGGTGGAGGCTATATCCCCATGGGCCCTGAGTTTAAAAAACGCAGGATGCTTTCCGGACGGGTTAAGGCCGAGCAAATCAGGGCAACAGGGGCTAAAATAGTGATCACCCCTTGCCACAATTGTTTTGACCAGGTAAACGACCTGAACAAAGAGTATGATCTTGATGTCAAGGTTTTGAGTTTTAAGGAAATAATCACGGAGTCAATGATTATTCCCGAAAAGTTCCAGCCGGTGGATGAAGAGGAAGAGGGTGGTGAAGAGTAGAATTTGCTTCAGTCTTGCAGTTGAGGAATAAACTGAGAGAATTCGTTTGTCACGGAAGGCAGTATTGAGAAAAGATGCTATCCATAAGGCCCGGAGAAACATTGTTGGAGGGGGATGATCCATGAGGTTTGGTAAATACGTTGCGTTTGCTCTGATATTGTCTTTTCTATTGGTGGCTTCTGCGTTTTCTCAAGATGAGATCATAAAGCTGAACAGCGAGGAACTCGGAACCCACCAAAGGCCGGTTGTGCAGTTCACCCACGAACAGCATGCAAACGTTCTTGAATGCTTGCGCTGCCATCATGATTTCGATAAATATGGAAACAACTTGGGTTCGGAGGGTCAACCTTGCTCAGACTGTCATGCCAGAACATCGGGGAAGAATCCGGTTCCTTTGCAAGAGGCTTTCCACACGCAATGCAAAGCATGTCACGATCAAATGCTTGCAAACGGAGCACCGAGTGGGCCTGTCATGTGTGGGGAATGCCATAAGAGAAAATGAATTTCAGAACTTTGCAGTTTATTGTCTACAGCCTAACGCAGCAATTCCGCATTTCAGCGGCAGACATTTCAATAAAGTCCGGGGAAAACTCCTGCCAGATGAGAACCTTAACCTTGACTCAATATTCCTTCGAGTTAGCCCCGTAATGTGTGTTTTTTATTTCGCGCACGCTGGAGTCATTCAGGTTGGCAGGCCAATTCCGCTTGCAGGGCGGCACTCCGCTGGTTCCAAGGCCGCTTCAAGCAGGGCTGATCTGCTAAAATGGAAATTCTTATGCGATTGAGCCATTTTGGCGTAGGGTGAGATTCTATGTTCTGGCGGTCTGCGGTCTGCAAGTCGACGCCCGGAGCGGACCGGTTTGAGGATCCGCGAAACGGTCCATCCGGCAACCCGGGTTTCATCTCTCTATGGGGAAAAAATTTTCATGCGGCCGGTCAGGGTAGGCTAAAGTCTGAGAATAATAGTTGCTAGTTCAATGTGTAGTAATCGTTGGTGCCTTTAGGTCAAAAATTAACAATTGAAGGAGCTTTTTAATGGAAAGGACATTGTCCATCATCAAACCCGACGGCGTAAAGAAGAAGCTGATAGGGGAAGTGGTAAAACGTTTTGAAGAGGGCGGAATTCGAATCATTGCAATGAAGATGTTACAGTTGACCAAGGATCAAGCAATGGGCTTTTACAAGGTCCACAGCGAAAGACCTTTTTATCAGAGTTTGACCGACTTTATGTCTTCCGGACCGGTAGTGGTGATGGTACTTGAAGGAGAGAGCGTCATCCAAAAGAATCGTGATCTGATGGGCGCTACTAATTACAAAGAGGCTGCGCCGGGCACTATCCGACATGATTTTGCGACCGATATTGAAAAGAACGTGGTTCATGGATCCGATGGTCCTGCAACTGCTGTAACTGAGATAGGATTCTTTTTCAATGAGCTTGAAATCTGTTTTTGAACTTTGGAGTATTAAGCCGTGCCAAGGGTTTGCAGCGTTTTCATGCTGCCTGCGGGGTCTTTGATCTTATTTGCAAGTTTTTGGGTCGAGGGAAAGATATGAGTAGGAATAAAAAGCACCAAGCGGTTGCTTTATCAATGCTCTTATCCATTGTGGGGTTGGGATGCTTGCACGCCGTCAACTGGGCGAAGGCAGAGTCCGCGCCAACGGTTCCAGCGGTCATTGTTCCTTATTACGAGCCACCTAAGCATGCCGAACTTTGTGGAGAGCCGGTACCTCTTGATATGCCTGACGTACAGGAGCGATTGGACCGGGAGTTCACGATCGTTGTTTACAGTCATGCACAGGTTTATTTGTGGCTGAAGCGAATGGAACGTTATTTCCCATGGATTGAAAAACAGCTGGCCCGGCAAAACCTGCCCGAGGACCTGAAGTGGGTTGCCGTAGCCGAGAGCGACCTTCTCTATACCTCTTATTCTCCGGCCGGTGCCGCCGGTCCCTGGCAGTTCATATCAAGCACCGGGCGCAGATACGGACTCGATCAGACAACCAACATCGACGAACGGCACGATTTTGAGATGGCCACTCAGAGTGCTTTTAATTATTTGAAAGATCTACATGACATGTTTCAGAATTGGACTCTTGCCATTGCGGCCTACAACTGCGGAGAAGGAAGAGTCAAACAGGAGATAGGCAATCAAAAGATAGCGGACTATTATTCGCTGAAACTGCCCTTGGAAACTGAGAGATACATTCTGAGGATTGTTGCCATCAAAGAGGTACTGAGTCATCCGGAGCGCTATGGCTACGTGTTTCCCAAAGGAGCCGGATACCCTGTGATTTCTGTAGACCACGTTTCGGTCAGCCTCTCCCAACCTGTAACGATTCAGTCCGTTGCGGAAGCGGCTAATATGACTTACCGCGAGTTCAAGATACTTAACCCCGCCTTCACATCCGATAGAATTCCCGCAGGCTCCTATACCTTGAAAGTCCACCAAGGCAAGGGCAAGGTTTTACAGAGTCGAGTGGCCTCCTTGAAACCCTTGTATGAACAGCCAAAAGCACCAAAGCAAAAGGTGATCCACCATAAAGTTAAACGAGGTGAGACCCTGACCGGCATTGCCAAGCGTTATAAAGTGAGCATAAAGGAAATACGAAATTGGAATAAGATGAAGAAAAATACCATTCGAATTGGGCAGGTTCTAAAGATAATTATGTGAGATGCCCCAAAATGAATTGCCTTGACAACCGCGGGAGCTGGAACTAGCATACCGTGGTTCTATAAGGCATTAATAATTCAATAGTTTTTAGGTGATGGCGTGAGTCTCCACAAGGTCGCGGCTGAGCGTATTCTGCGTAGTCGTCATTTGATAGCTCTTACTGGTGCTGGAATTTCCGTCGAAAGTGGTATTCCTGATTTCAGGAGCCCGGGGGGGCTTTGGTCGAAGTATGACCCTATGGAGTTCGGGCATATCGAATCGTTTAGAATGAATCCGAATAGGGTCTGGAAGATGCTGCTGGAAATGGATGAGTTATTGCTGCGTGCCAATCCGAATCCTGCTCATTTTGCCTTGGCCGATCTGGAAAAACGCGGGGTGCTGAAAGCTGTGATCACTCAGAATGTGGACAGCCTCCATCAGCGAGCAGGCAGTGTGAATGTGATCGAGTTTCACGGCCATAATCGCTCACTACGTTGCGATTCATGTGGTAAGAGATTTAGTCGCAAAGAAATCTCGTTGGTCACCGTGCCGCCGTGTTGCCATTGCGGGTTCCCACTGCGGCCGGAATTCGTTTTCTTTGGAGAAAATATTCCGCCGACGGCTCATGAAGAGGCCATGGTAGCTGCTGAAAGCTGTGATGTAATGCTGATCATTGGAACTTCCGCAACCGTTGTCCCTGCATCTTTTCTTCCCAAATCAGCGAAAAGGCGGGGCGCTTTCCTGCTAGAGATCAATCCGTGTAAGACAGACCTTTCCTACCGAATGAGCGATTTACACATAGAAGAACCAGCCGGCAGGGCTTTGCCGGCAATAATCACTGAGTTAGACCAACTTGGATCAGAGGAAATAAAACCATGCTGAACGGTTTAATGCCAATGGCCCATGCTGCCGTAGAGGCAGTCGGCGCTCCCTATCAACGGGGAGGAAACGGTGTGTTGGACATGGTTGGCCATGCAGGCCCCATGGTAAAATTTGTTCTACTTGCCTTGCTGATCCTTTCAATCGGTTGCTGGTGCGTTATTGCATTAAAAGTGCGGCTTCTTCGCCGGGCGCGGAAAGAGTCGGATCAATTTATAGAACTTTTCCGACAGCGCAAAAATTATGGAGTCCTCTACAGAGATGTGCAATTGTTGGAGGACAGCCATCTTGCTCAAGTATTCCGGGTGGGCTATGTTGAGCTTAATCGATTGAGCAAATCGCTTGAAGCAAAAAATTTACAGGACGCTCGGGTCAATCCTGAAGTTCTTTTAGAGAATGTAGACAGGGCGATGCAGGGCAGCATCATGTCCGAGTCGCAGCGCTTTGATCGATTTTTGCCGTTGCTGGCCACTACGGGAAGCACTGCGCCTTTTATCGGATTGTTTGGGACTGTCTGGGGAATTATGAGCAGTTTTCAAGAAATTGGCCTGAAGGGCGCAGCCAACCTTGCGGTCGTGGCCCCGGGTATCTCGGAAGCTCTGATCGCAACCGCCATGGGTCTGGCAGCCGCCATTCCTGCCGTTGTTGCCTACAATCACTTCTCCAATAGAATTCGGTCTCTGGAAAGTGAGATGAGCCATTTTGCCGCTGACTTTTTGAATATCCTTAAACGAGATTTGATGAGGCGAGGGAGGCAGGAGGAGGCACAAATCGACCAGCGGTTTATGGTCCAAGAGTGATCTTATCTAACGCAGTAAGTTTGCGCTACATTTATGAGGCCACCGAATGCAGGTTAACGGAAACAGGTCAAAAGACAGAATGGTCAGTGAAATCAATGTGACTCCCTTTGTGGACGTCATGCTTGTTTTGCTCATTATATTTATGGTGACAGCACCATTGATGACCCAGGGGATAGATGTCAAATTGCCGGAGACAGCGGCCCCGGCCATCCCGGCAGAAAAAGAACGTCTCATGGTCACTGTTACCAAAGACCGCCAGGTTTATATAGATGAATATCCGGTTGGTCTTGATTCTTTAGGGCCGAAAATTGCCGCAATCTATCAGAACCAACAGGGGAAGCAGGGTGTTTTTTTGCGGGCGGACGAGGCCTTGCCCTATGGATTTGTTGTCAAAGTTATGGGAATAATACGTGAGGCGGGGATCGATCAAATCGGTATGGTTACGGAACCACTCACCGGTTTGGCGCAGAATGCTCCGAGCAAGAAATGAGGGTCATTTTTTCGGCGACGGAGAGCATATACCAGAGCAGGGCATGCAGAGTCGGGGGGACTTTAGAGGATTTAATTCATGGAAGCTTTATCTTTGGCACCTCGCAAATTGTCCGGAGGCGACTTACTGATAGCTCTCGGCTTGTCCGTAATTGCACACGTTGTTATAGTCTTTTTCGCTTTGGTCTTACCTCGATTAATGCCCCATCAGACAGGTCGGATCTCTTTTTACACAGTAGACCTGGTAACGATGGACGAGCTGAAGGGGCCCGTTGCGCCGCCTGTGAAGGGTGGAAAAACATCGGGTGTTAAGAGCCAAAATAGCAAAAGCAGTTCACGAAAATCCAGTGACGGTCAGAAAGCATTATCGTCACCGCTGGTGCCCGTTAAGCGCTTGCAGTTTGATGATTCTCCCCGGAAATCTGCAACCGGTCTAAAAAAAATGGAAACTTCCGACTTACCCAAATTGGAAAGTCAAGTTGATAGGCCGAAATCGTTAGAAAAAGATCTGGAGAATCTAACCAAGAAACCTAAAACTGCCACACCCCCACGGACAAAAGATGATGCGCCTGATGAAGCTTCTTCATCTGCAGAGAAATCTTCAAAAAATCCCGGTGGGACGGACCAGCCTGCCGAGAGTTCCAAGACCAATACCTCAGGTATGCCGCAAGGGAGCGCAAACGGTTCTGCCCAGGCAAGTGCAGGTGGGGCGCAGGTTGGATTGGCTCGGCGCCTTTATTACACTGAAGTATGGAACGCCATCCGAAGTAAATGGGCTCTCCCGGATTTTTTGAAGGACAAAAGTTTGGAAGCGGTACTTGTGGTGACGGTCAGGCGTGATGGTAAAATCTTGGACGTCAATTTCGAAAAGCGTTCCGGCAATGCACTGTTCGATGAGTCTGCCGAAAGGGCCGTGAAAAAGGCTGATCCATTGCCGCCATTTCCAGCCATCTATAGTCCACCCAAGGAACAAATCGGGGTTCGGTTTAGGCCCGAAGACTTATAAAGGTTGTTCACAAGCTTAGGCTGAAAGGAATTGATAATCGCATGAAAGGTGGCAAGCAGGGGTTTCTACTGGGAATTTTGACAATAATGGTCCTCTTCTCGCTTTTGCATCCCGGCATGGATGCTGAGGCCCAGACCGTCTACATAGATATCACGCAGCCAAATTTTCAAAGATTGCCCATTGCTATTCCGGACTTTAAGTACCTGGCACCTGCCCAAACTGAACTAGCCGGTGATATGGCCAAAACGCTGGCAGATGACTTGGACTATTCAGGAATCTTCCGATCTCTCGATCCACGAGGATTTTTGCAGAATCCGCAAGAAATCGGTCTGACGCAAAATGATATAAAATTCATCGAATGGCGCAGATTGGGTGCGGAATTCCTGGTGCGGGGCGCCTATCAAGTGCAGGGCTCTTCATTGAAACTGGAGATGCGGCTATTTGATGTTGTCGCAGACCGCATGGTGATCGGCAAAGTTTACGAAGGTCAAGCACAGGATTGGCGTGCGATGATACACCGCTTTGCCGATGAGGTTCTTTTGGCCCTGACGGGTGAACGGGGAGCTTTTGGCACCAAGATTGCCTTTGTGCAAGCCCAGGGCAAGAATAAAGAAATCTACTTGATCGACTTTGACGGAAGCAACCCAACCCAGGTCACTCACGATGAAAACCTCAACCTGTCGCCGGCCTGGAGCCCTGATGGCACCCAACTCGCCTATGTAAGCTACAAGGAGGGCGGTCCTAAAATCTACATTATGAATCTATTGAGTGGTGCTCAGCGTCTGCTTTGTGGATATCCGGGATTGAATATCTCGCCGGCCTGGCGCCCGAACAGCCAGGACCTGGCGGTAACTCTCTCAAAGGATGGCAATCCGGATATTTTCCTGGTATCGTCAACTGGCGCGATAATGCGGAAACTTGTCCAGAGTTGGGCGATCAATGTATCACCCAGTTGGTCTCCGGATGGTAGCAAACTGGCTTATGTCTCAAATGAAACGGGGAATCCTCAAGTCTATGTACTCGATTTGAGCAGTGGGAGCAATCAGCGGATCACTTTCAGCGGAGACTATAACACCTCGCCTGCATGGTCGCCGAAAGGGGACTGGATCGCTTATAGCGGCTTATCCGGAGGCAGACACAATATCTTTGCCATCCGTCCGGACGGAAGCCAGGTGCGTCAACTCACACACGGGGAAGGAGATAATGAATCGCCCACTTGGTCACCGGATGGACGCATGCTGGCCTTCAGCTCAACGCGCCAGGGAAATTCCTCCATTTGGGTGCTCTTGATGAACGGTGCTGGTGTGAGACGCCTCACCAGCCTTGGCGGCAGTCAGGAGATGCCCGAATGGTCGCCACGCCTGGGTAGCCGCTGACTTTGCGGGAAATGACCTATTTCCAATGGAAAATTGACTGCTTAGCTGCTTAAAATATGCGACGAATGCCAGATGGATTGAATTGACTAAATCTAATAGTAATCAAAACAACTTGAACAGCCGAGGAGGGTAGAGATGATTAGAGGGCGTACTGTCAGTTTTGCTGGAATTCTATTGGTATTTCTTTGGTTCATGGGAATGGGAGCGTGCTCCAAGAAAACAGTTCCGGTTCAACCTGGAGTCGGTCCGGGTGCGGGGGGGGCCGCGGGAATGACCGCTGAAGGTGTTCCGTCGGATGAAGCAAAATGGCGTGAACTCGGCCTCTACAGTGAACCTGAGCGAAAAGAATTTCAGGAGAAGGCCCAAGTATTTGAAAATCAGGATATTTATTTCGGATTTGATTCTTATGTCATTTCGGATGAAGCCAAAGCGATTCTGAATAACAAGGCTGAATTTATGAAACGATATCCGAAAGTGAGGATCAATATCGAAGGGCACTGTGACGATCGCGGCACCGCGGAATACAACCTTGCACTGGGAGAAAAACGAGCCCATAGCGCCTATCAGTATTTGGTCAATCTCGGTATCGATTCACAACGAATGACCACCATCAGTTACGGAGAAGAGCGCCCAATATCTATGGGGCAGTCTGAAGAGGCCTGGGCGAAAAATCGCAGAGACCATTTCGTAGTGAATTATTAGTGCAATCCATTTGCATTTCCCGAAAATCTCTCTTCAACTCGGCAAATTTTAGACAACACGGGTGAAAGGATAGATGCTCATGGAGAGCAAATACCACGTGCGGGTCGTAAGACTTTGTGTGTTGATTTTAGTAGCAACTCTCAGTTGGGGGTGTGCTACTCCTCAGGAGACGGCCAACCTCCAGCAGAGTATCAACATACTGTTCGATCGGGTCCAAAAACTCGAAAACCGGGTTCAGAGCATGGAAGGAACGGAGCAGAAGGCAGATCTTTACGCGCGTCTGGACGAATTGCAGATGAAAGTGGGAAGTCTCAGCGGCAGAATTGAAGAGCAGCAGCGCCAACTCAACCGGTTAGGGGCTCCTGCGTCCTCCGCTACGCCTCCCTCGTATGGTTCCGCCCCTGTTCCGTCATATTCCGCCGCTCCATCATCGACAGCTGAGCCCACTGCAGCCCCAAAAATTGTTATTCAGGAAGAGGAAAATCCTGAAAAGGCCATGTACAATAATGCGCTCCAGCTTTATCAACAGGGAAAATATCTGGAGGCAAGAAAAGAAGCTAAGGACTTCCTTGCCAAATACCCGAAATCGGACCTGGCGGACAATGCTTTGTTCCTTATAGGAGAGGCTTACTATTCGGAGAAAAGCTACAAGGAAGCGATAGAAAGCTATCAGCAGCTATTAGATCGGTACCCAAAAGGGAATAAGGTCCCGTCGGCACTCCTCAAGCAGGCAGGTTCATTTCAAAAACTGGGAGATGCTACGGCGGCAAGAATCCTCTATGAGCGACTTTTGGAAAGCTATCCCGGCACGCCTCAAGCACAGATTGCGGCAAAGGATCTAAAACAGCTGCCTTGATTTATTTAACAAACCAATCAATATGTGAGCCCTCCTCCAATCATGTTTGATGACAGCATGGGGCGCTCTCCCCATGCTGCAACTTTCAAACCTAGCAACTATGGCTTCCAATTTGTACACATTCTGTACTCATCTTTGTAGTGAATGAGAGAATTAGATTCAAACTATCCAAAATATCAAGTGAAGAAGCGGCTCGATTAGAATTCTTGACATTAGTTACAACAAACTGCTATTAAAATTGCGTTTTACATAGGTGGCTTGAGTCCCCCTCCTACCGCTGAAATAATCGGCACTTCAGTATGCTCTCAACCGACTAAAGGCATCTTGATGGTGGAGATTATCGAACCATGATAGCTTGTCACAAAAGTAACGGGAGCAGACTTGTCCATGGTTATTTTCCACGTGTCGCGATGTGGCCAAATAGAATCTGTTTCAGGCCTTTCAATGTGGTTAAAATTTCTGGTCTAGTGACAGCTTTCCCTTACATCTGCACGTTTTCATCTGGCTAAGGCATCATAGGGCTGGAGGGCTTGCCGCCTCGGCTTGGTAAACCTAGGGATCTTGGATCATTGGATCGAAATCCCAGCTGAAACAACCTCAAGGTCAGAAGGAGAATTGCATGAGAAGTATCAGAGCTATTGTTGTTGCGTTTGTAGTAGCATTACTTTTAATGGCGCCTATCGTAGCAAAAGCCGGAGAGACACTGGATGCGGTCAAGGCTCGGGGGTACTTGACTGTGGGTGTCAACGGCGCCCTTTATGGATTCGGAATGCCTGATGAAAAGGGCGTCTGGCGTGGTTTGGACGTGGACACCGGTCGAGCCATTGCTACGGCCATTTTCGGTGATCCGGAAAAGATTAAATTTGTAACCTTAACCACTCAGACGCGGTTCACCGCACTTCAATCGAAAGAAATCGACGTTCTTTGCCGCAACGCCACCCGCACCCTCACCAGGGAAACTGACCTGGGGCTGAATTTCGTGGCGGTCAATTATTATGATGGCCAGGGTTTCCTGGTGCCTAAGAAGCATGGTGTTAAAAGCGCCAAAGATCTCAACGGCGCCAGTGTCTGTGTACTTCCCGGTACAACCACCGAGCAAAATGTGGCGGATTTTTTCAGGGCCAACAAAATGGCAATTAAACCGGTGGTTATCGAACAGAATACCGAGCTCAACAAGGCCTTCTTTTCAGGGCGATGCGACGTCCTTACCTCCGATGCGTCGCAGCTTGCGGGCATTCGGGCAGTGGCCCCAAACCCTGATGACTACGCTATCCTGCCGGAAATTATCTCCAAAGAACCCCTGGCACCAGCAGTACGGCACGGTGACGACCAGTGGCGTGATATTGTGGATTTTTCCGTGCTGGCTATGATTGCAGCCGAAGATCTCGGCATCAATTCCAAGAACGTCGATGAGATGCTCAAAAGCAATGATCCGAACGTTCAGCGTTTTCTAGGTGTGACTCCCGGCAACGGAAAGGCCCTTGGCCTTGACGAAAAGTGGGCCTATAACATTGTCAAAAAAGTGGGCAACTATGGCGAAGTTTTTGAGCGCAACGTGGGAGAAAAAACCAAGCTGCAAATCAAGCGAGGCCTTAATGCTCAATGGAAAGACGGTGGTTTGATGTATGCTCCGCCTTTCAAATAGGCGCGGAGAAGGCTTACAAAATTTGCAGTCGATGCTGTCCGATGGTGATCCTGCACCGGATCGGTAATTAACCGCAGAGCACGCGGGGAGTGAGGGTTCCCGTTCAATAAGTTTCCCGTTTTCTATAGGCTCTCCGCGTCATCTGTACTGCTAACGTGTAGTTTCTTGAGATTTTATCAATAAATTTAATACAATGAGTTCCTTGATCAGCCCCGAAGGTCACGAAGTAGATAAGGCGGGCACCATTAAAACCCTTTGTGCTCTTCATGTCTTTAGTGGTGAAAATCATCTTTTGGGTGCGGCCGAAGGCTGCGCTGTGCTCTCTGCGGTGACCGAGGAGAATTATCAAATAATAGGCAGATAGAGTGGTAACAAGCGATGCTGAAATAGCAGGCCGGACACAGACTGAAGAAATCCCGTTCTGGCGCGATCCCACCAAAAGGGCCATTGTATATCAAGTGGTTGCCTTGGCAGTCGTGTTTGCAGTTGGCTATTATATTTTTAGTAACACTCAGACCAACCTGCGACGTCAGTCCATAGCCACTGGATTTGGCTTTCTGGATCGCGAAGCGGGTTTTGCCATTGGCGAATCGCTCATAAACTATTCTGCGGCCGACACATACGCCAGAGCACTTTTAGTTGGAGTTTTGAATACGGTAAGCGTAGCCTTCATCGGGATCGTACTGACCATCTTTTTGGGGATCCTTGTCGGGGTGGCCCGCCTTTCAACCAATTGGCTGGTTTCTCGATTGGCAGGAGGCTATATTGAGGTCCTGCAAAACATTCCAGTGCTGTTGCAGCTCTTTTTCTGGTACTCAATTTTCCACGACGCCCTGCCGTCCCCGCGGCAATCATTTAATCCGGCGGCCGGTGTCTTCATTAACAATCGCGGTTTTTATTTTCCTATTCCGGCTTCCCATCCGGCTTATTTATGGGTGGGTGTTGCTTTGGCCGCGGCTTTGCTGGTGACTGTGCTGCTACGTCGTTGGGCGAGAATACGTCAGGATAAGACGGGCAAGATATTTCCGATCTGGTCGGTCTGTTCGGGATTATTTGTGGTTTTGCCTTTCATCGCATGGATTGCCGGAGGCGCTCCTACAGCTATGAATGTGCCCCACCTGCAAGGTTTCAACTTTGAGGGTGGTGTTTCCTTCAGCCCCGAGTTTGCCGCTCTTCTGCTGGGTCTCGTTCTGTACACTTCAGCTTTCGTGGCGGAGATCGTGCGAGCGGGCATTCAGGCTGTTTCTTACGGCCAGACGGAAGCGGCGATGAGTCTTGGTTTGAGATCCAATTTGGTTTTGACACTGATCATACTGCCCCAGGCGTTGCGGGTGATCATCCCGCCCTTGACCAGCCAGATGTTGAATCTCACCAAAAACAGTTCATTGGCGGTGGCCATCGGTTTCCCGGATTTCGTGTCGGTGGCAAATACGACCATCAATCAAACCGGTCAGGCAATCGAGGGTGTGGTACTCATTATGGTTGTTTATCTCTTCTTCAGTCTGGTTACCTCGGCTTATATGAACTGGTACAATAAGAAAAAGGCATTGGTGGAGAGATAAGCTGATGGAAGATTCTGCAGGCCTGACCAAAACCGCTGATCTCAAACCTCCCGTGACCAATGTGGGAGTTATCGGGTGGCTTAAGCAGAATCTTTTCAACAGCCCGCTCAACTCCTTATTGACGCTCTTCATTCTGTTCTGCCTCTACAAAACCATCCCACCTTTTGTCCAATGGGCATTCCTCAAAAGCGTCTGGTACACGGATGGTACACAATGCAAACTGGCCGACGGAGCATGCTGGTCGGTTGTGACCAAGAATGTCCGTTTCATTCTTTTCGGGTTTTACCCATACGAGCAGCAATGGCGACCCGCAGTCGCTTTGATCTTACTAATCGGCTTCCTGCTCTACACACGTGAAAGGCGCCACTGGAACAGGCGCTTGATTATAGCCTGGCCGGTTGGTTTGGCAGTCATGGGTTTGATAATGCACGGCGGCTTTTTTGGGCTGCCAGTGGTTGAAACAACCAAGTGGAGCGGTATTTGTCTCACGCTGCTGTTGTCCATATTCGGTTTAACAGTTGCCTATCCCTTGGGCGTGGTCCTTGCCTTGGGTCGTCAGTCCAGGCTGCCTGCCATCAAGACTCTGTCTGTGGTTTATATTGAGCTAATTCGAGGGGTTCCCTTGATAAGCCTTTTGTTCATGGCTTCGGTCATGTTCCCCTTGTTTTTGCCGGAAGGGATTACAATCGATAAAATCCTCCGAGCCCAGGTTGCAATTATATTGTTTACCGCAGCCTACATTGCCGAGGTGGTTCGCGGCGGGCTGCAGGCAATTTCTCGAGGCCAGTACGAGGCGGCCGAATCTTTGGGGCTTGATTACTACTTGAAAATGCGGCTTATTATTTTGCCCCAGGCTCTAAAAATTGTCATTCCGCCCACGGTCAGCATCCTGATTTCGGCTTTCAAGGATACCTCTCTGGTGGTTATCATAGGTCTTTTTGACCTGCTCAAGACCACTCAGGTTACGCTGTCCAACCCGGAATGGACAGGCTTTAGCGCAGAAGCTTATCTTTTTATATCGCTGCTTTATTTTGCGGGCTGCTTTTCCATGTCGAATTTCAGCCGACGACTGGAAAATGAGCTTCAAACCTGAAACCTTTAACTCGATTGTAGAGGAATTTTAATTTTGCGGATGCGGGGTACCAGATTTTTGGATATCTAATGTTAGATATTGAATAGTGCGCACGTAGTAATGCACGTGACACGGAAGTCCGTGATGAGCGAAATCCAAAATCAAATATCAGTCTGCCCGAAGGGCGCTAATTTAGAATGGATTTTGGTAAACATTATGAAGATCCTATGCGCTGGTAGAATACTCAATACGATTCATCTTGGCGTAGGTAAATGGTTGGAGGGGAAATTTATCCATGACTGATTCAATTTCCGCGGGATCTGATGTGGTCATTGAAATCAATGGACTGCACAAATGGTTTGGCGATTTCCATGTCCTCAAGGACGTGAACCTGACGGTAAAAAGAGGGGAGCGAATTGTTATCTGTGGTCCGTCGGGATCGGGCAAATCCACGCTCATCCGCTGTATTAACCGCCTGGAGGAGCATCAACGCGGCAAGATCGTGGTGGATAAAATAGAGTTGACCAAGGACATAAAAAATATCGAGAAGGTTAGGGTTGAAGTGGGAATGGTTTTTCAGCATTTCAACCTTTTCCCCCATCTGACGATCCTTGAAAATTTAACCCTGGGACCCATATGGGTGCGAAAGACACCCAAAGCCGAAGCCGAACAGACAGCTATGTACTATTTGGAAAAAGTGCATATAGCTGAACAGGCGCGCAAGTATCCCGGGCAACTGTCCGGCGGTCAGCAGCAGCGGGTCGCCATAGCTCGCAGCCTTTGCATGAAGCCGAAGGTAATGCTGTTTGACGAGCCGACTAGTGCACTGGATCCGGAAATGGTAAAGGAAGTCCTTGATGTCATGATCGACTTGGCTCGAGAAGGTATGACCATGCTCGTGGTATCGCACGAGATGGGCTTTGCCAAAAGCGTTGCGCACCGCGTACTGTTCATGGATTTCGGTCAAATCCTCGAACAGAATAGCCCCGAGGAATTTTTCTCCAATCCTAAGCATGAGCGGAGCAAGCTCTTCTTGAGTCAAATACTTTACTGAATACTTTCGTTGTTGCTTACATGATCCTCGCTGCTCTTTTCGGGCAGGCGGAAAGTGAACTCGGTTCCGATGCCCGGTTGTGTCCATCCATTTTTCTTCCATGAGAGTCGTGTAATGTTCTAAATCCCTGCCTCTCTTATAACGCTCTTTGGCACGCTCCAATGCCTGAGTAAGAGCTTCATCGCTCACTGGCTTGGTGATAAACCCGGTTGCGTCGAGCTGCATTGCCTTAACTGCCAACGCGATCTCCGTGAAGGCTGTGGAGACAATGACTTCTTTCTCCTGATCCATTTCTTTAATTCTTTTCAGGACTTCCAAACCGTCAATGCCGGGCATGCCGATATCTGTGATGACAATCTGTGGCGATTCCGTCTGGCAGAGCTTGATGCCGGTTTCTCCGTCCGATGCCGTTATGACGGCATAACCGGCTGCCCGCAGAGCGATCGACAGGATTTTTCTTATTCCGGGATCGTCATCTATCAATAGAACTTTCCAATTATTCTCCATCATTGTCACTCATCTGAAGTTCGGCCATTCTCATTAGCAGTATGTGTCTTTCGTTTCAGCATTTTTACCGCATTTCTCGTGTTCGGTAGTAATTTTACCAAAATTTAAGACCAATGGTACATGCAGAGGCAGTGTAAAGGGTAGAAATAGAATCGAATCGAAGCTGGGCAATCAATATCCAAAATCATTGTAATGCGGGACCTTGGTCCTGTGCCGGCATGCTAGATCTGTGGTCTGGTTGTCGAGCAAAGTCCGGTTTTCGAATGAGACGGCTCGTTCAAAAGTGGTCAAATAGAGAACCAAGCTTTATTGTACTGTTTGAAATGCGGAGTCGATTTTGTGATCTGGTTCTCATCGGCAACCCTGCAGTGCCGGGATTCCCGACTGGAAACGATCTAGCGGTGTGGAGGTGTTCGTGTGATCATTATCCTTTTAACTTATCTGGGCGTGGGTGCTGTTGCAGGAACACTGGCCGGTTTATTCGGGATTGGCGGCG
>Ga0210088_1000013_pt1 | contig 46602 bp, 50 predicted proteins | sample RushMan_CattailN_6_FD_185557 | JGI IMG/M metagenome (GOLD analysis project Ga0210088, IMG submission 185557) | Wetland microbial communities from San Francisco Bay, California, USA, that impact long-term carbon sequestration -... | ecosystem: Environmental > Aquatic > Marine > Wetlands ... | reverse complement strand
ATAAAAATCAACCAAGCATTCATATACCTTGCGAAACAACCTCTCAGCTTAATTCTGCGAGCACCCAATACGCACTTTTCCCTAAATTGGACGATTCCATTGAAAGAATAGCAGCAAAGGTAGGCGCCATCTGTCATTCCGAGTCACGCCACAGCGTGACGACGAGGAATGACATCGCTCGGTCAAACGCCAAATTCAGCTTTCTTTAATTTCGTGAATTATACGAAGCAGGAATATACTCTACAGGATAGAGATTTTCCACACCGAATGTTGCTCGTTTAGCCTCCGGCATGGGCTTAAGAGCGTTTATTTCACTGACTCCGCTAAAAGCTAATGCAATTTCCTTGTGCAACGATCAAAGGATGCTTACTAAGAATTGAGAAATTTTAGGCGTTTTTTCGTGCCATCGAAGGAGTGCCCTCTCAGGGATTCGAAACTCAACTCAAAACGAGGAGGAAAGATATGAAATCCATCTGGAAAACTATGTTGCAGGGACTGGCCGCCGTTTTACCCGCCTTAATTACGTTGTATGTCATTTATTGGATTGTCTCGACTATGGAATTGCTGATAGGCGGGTTTTTGAAATTCTTCTTTCTAGGTTCTATTTATTTTCCCGGCATGGGAATTTTGATTGGCATCATTCTATTGTATGTCGCCGGAATGCTGTTAGACCGGGTTAACATTATTCAGAAAATCTATACATATGCGGAAAGTCTTTTTGAGAGGACACCATTTGTCAAATCACTTTACAGTAGTTTGAAAGACCTAATGCAATTTTTCTCCACAGCCAAAGAGGGAGAAAAAGCGCATCACAAAGTGGTGCTGCTCACTTTCAACAATATGCGGCTTATCGGTTTGGTTACGGGCAAGGTGGCTGAGCGACTCAGCCATTCGATCGAGGAAGAGGAGACAATCCCGGTCTATCTACCCATGAGTTATCAGCTGGGCGGCTTCACTGTGTATGTTTCTCCCTCGCAGGTCAAGGAAACGGATTTAAGTGTCGAAGAAGCTATGAAAATAGCGCTGACTGGAGGAGTTGGGAAAACGGACTGAGAAGGAACTTCACGTTTTTGAAATGATCGTCGGAGTTTTCAATAAAGGCTTTATTCGCGCCGTTTAAGCCTGAGTGCTTCTTGATAGACAGTACGGCGGGATATGACGTGTTTGGCTGCGACCGTATTGGTTGCTTCTTTTACGGTCATGCCCTGGTTGTTGATCAAATCATCAAGTTCCGCAGGCCATTGCTCGGATTCACCGGCGTCGGCAGCTTCTCCTTCAGCACCCGCAATGATAAGCGTGATCTCGCCCCTCACTTGCTGGGGAAAGTGCGTACGGGCCCCTGCTACCCTTCCCCGATAAACTTCCTCGTATCTCTTGGTGAGTTCTCGGGCCACTGCAATTTGCCGATCGCCCCAAAATTGATGCAGGTCATTCAGAGTGCGGTGCAACCGTTGCGGAGATTCATAGAGGACGAGAGTCATGGGAAGAGTCGAATACGATTGGAAAAAACGTGTACGCCCAGCACCGCGACTGGGTGGAAAACCCAGAAAGGCAAAAGGTTGAGTGGGGAGACCGGAAATTACCAACGCCGTTATCAATGCAGCAGGACCGGGCACATTGACAACTTGAATATCCATGTCTAAAGCCTGGCGAATCAGCAATGAACCTGGATCGGAAATTCCCGGAGTCCCGGCATCCGTAACAAGAGCGATAGTTTCACCCGACTGCACTTTTTGGAGCAATTGCGGACCCCGCTTTTGCATGTTTTGACTATGATAACTCACCAGAGGCTTGTGAATATCATAGTGCGAAAGCAATTTTCTGGTGCGGCGGGTATCCTCGGCGGCGATTCGATCGACCCAGCGCAGAGTATCCAGCGCCCGAAGGCTGATATCCGCCAGGTTGCCGATAGGGGTTGCGACGATGTATAGTGATCCCGAATTCATAGATGACCGATCTCGCCTCTTAAATTCCGTTCAGTTGCTTTTATTCGCAGGCCTCAAAAGCATTGACAATCCAGGTAAGCTCGGGCGTTCCACTCTGCCAATCGATGGCAATCACGTCAAATCGGGCCGGTCGACCTTGCAGTCGATTTTGTTTGATATACCATTGTCCGAGGCGCGTTAACTTCTTTTGTTTACTCAACGAAACGGCCTCCTGAGGCAGGCCGAAATTTTTCGAATAGCGAGACTTTACCTCGATGAAAACAATCGTTTTGCCGTCCCATCCGACCAGATCGATTTCTCCGATCGAGCAGCGAAAATTGCGAGCGGCTATACGCAATCCTTTACTTTCAAGGAACTCCGCCGCAAGCAGTTCCCCCTGCTTGCCTTTCTTTTGGCGAGTTGCCAATCGGTTCATCCCCTGGTCCGATGTTGGCTCATTCATATATGTTTGACCTCATCGTCTTGCGCACATAAACTCCGATTCATTTGCACCTTTCATCTGGAAATCCAAAACTTCAAAAAACTGTAAAAAAAAGACTTCATCAGCATATTTTCCTCCAAAACCATCTGAGCTTCCCGCCTACCATTTTTGCATTCTGAAACTCGCTGTGGTAGCTTCTCTCTCAAATTCATCCGATTGATAGCCATAACATTTAAACCATTTTTAGAACCTCTGAATAAGGAGGGCCGATGCCTCGACTACCAAAGTTTATGCGGGGAGGAAGAATCGACTATTTCGGCAAAAAACGCATCAACAGGGATGCTGCCTTATTTATCGAAGATCTGAATTTTTGGCTGGACAAGGTCTTTCTTTATCAGCGAAACAAGACCGTCCGCGAGGCTGAACGGTTCATGAGGCAGCTTTCCGAAGGTATTAACAAAGAACTTGGTGGCATCATAAGTGAACGAGTCTTGGATTGTGAAAACTGCAGAAAACAAAGGGAAAAAGCTTCATGATAGAACTTATTTGCGGCCAAGACCTTGTCCAACTCGGCATCCAACTGCACGAGGGATTGAACATCACCGCTTTTTTGGATCACTTGGACCTTTGCGAAAAGTGCCTTGAACATCAACATGTTCTGATTAATCAACTGAACAAGCTGATAGGCGGAGTCGAATGGCTGAAACTGCTTTAGCGATCGTGGCAGGAAGCCCAAAAGTTGCCATCCGGGAGAGGCGGCAGCTTTTCCAAGCCTGGGATCTTCAGGGAATCCACCTAACCGAATAGAGGGGGGGCAAAGCATTTCGCCATCGACCTCACCCTCCCTCAGCTCTATTCCATCGGATCGAATACAATACTACCAGCGCTTCTCTTTGATGCGAGCAGCCTTGCCAATGCGATCACGCAAGTAATACAACCTGGATCGCCTTACACGGCCGCGGCGAAGTACCTCAATTTTATCAATACGAGGAGAGTGCAAAGGAAAAATCCTCTCTACGCCGACCCCGTAAGAAACCTTGCGAACAGTAAAGCTGGCACCTACTTTGCCCCGGTGATGCCGAATCACCACTCCCTCAAACACCTGTATACGCTCTTTTTCCCCCTCTCGTATTTTCACGTGCACTTTCACGCTATCACCAATCCGAAAGGGAGGAATATCCGTGCGCATATAATCCCGTTCGATGCTTTCAACTAATCCCTTGGCCATTTTCAACCTCCGTTTTCAGTGTCCGGAAAAAGGCTTTTTCAGCAATTCCGGCTCAATCTCGCTATCTATCTTTGACAAGCAGCCGATCCAATAAAATGGCCGCCGCGCATCGCACCGATAAATGATTGTATCCGTTCATTCCCCGAATCGTTTCCAAAACCCCATCTGCCCCCTCCAAAACCGAGGGAGCCAAACCCCAGCCGGTCCCGAGCAACAGCAGGTAAGGCTCGGAACATTGGCTCAAAAGGTGACGAGCCTGGCGAATTGTCAAACAGGTATCCTGGCATTTAGCGCTCGTCGCCCAAATTCGAGGTTTAATCCCCCATCTCGAACTAATATCATCCCGCGCAGATTCTATGTTTTCAACTACCCGCAGGCACCTTAAGGCGCGCTCTCGATCCGGATGCAACTCCTTGCCAATGCCAACGAGCCAATGGCTCAAAATTCTCTCAGCAAGAATCTGCTGATCAATCAGAGGAGTGACGATATAGCACGTGGGTATCCCAAATGTACAAACCAGACGCCCCAAGTCGTGGAGATCAAGGTTAGTGACAGCTGAAGCTATCGTATCACCCTTTCGATTCAGAACGGGGTAATGCACCAAAGCGACATAAAGCGGAAAACACTCATCAATCATCGATACAGTTTATTTCCTCTGCCGCCTCTACCAAGTGCTTTTCCGCAATCCGCAAAAACCTAAGATCATCAGAGCTCAATTGTAATCGCCCAAAAAGATCAGGGCGGCGCAATTTGGTCCTAAGTAATGCCTGGCCCCGCCTCCAGTCCTTGATCGCTCGATGATTTCCGGAAAGCAGCACATCAGGAACTTTGTTACCTCGATACTCTTGTGGGCGAGTATACTGCGGAAATTCCAATAAGGATTCGGAAAAAGTTTCAGTCTGGACAGATGCGGCATTTCCCAGCACGCCGGGGATCAAGCGGGTAATGGCATCAATCGCAACCATCGCCGCAAACTCGCCCCCAGAAAGAACATAGTCGCCAATAGAGATCTCTTCATCCGCCGCATACTTTGCGATTCGTTCGTCCACCCCTTCATAACGTCCACAAATAAGGACTAACCGTGGCAGGAGACTGAGCTTCCAAGCCGTTTCCTGCTTAAACAAGTTCCCCTGGGGGCTCAGCAGTACCACCCAGGGTTGGGGATCTTCCACTTTAAGCTTATCGAGAGCCCTCATGATGGGCTCGGGCTTCATAACCATGCCTTCGCCACCGCCAAACGGGCGATCATCGGTGACCTGATGCTTACCCTTGGCATAATCCCGGATATTGTGAGTCCGAACCTCGATCAGGCCCCGTTCTGCAGCTTTACCGACAATACTTTCCCCCAATGGAGCAGCAAACATCCGCGGGAAAAGCGTCAATATGTCAAAGATCATCGATCAAACCTTCCGGCGGGTCGACGATCATTAGTCCCAGCTCCAGGTTGACCTCTAAAACCACATCTTGCAAGGCAGGAATGAGTATTTCATCACCCTTTCCCCGCACCACATAAACGTCGTTGCCACCGGTTTCTATAATGCCGGTGACCTCTCCGAGCGGCCTGCCAGCCTTAGTCTCGACTTTCAGACCAATGAGCTGAAAATAGTAATATTCCCCGTTCGATGTTGGAGAAAGGCGATCTTCCGGCAAGAAGACATCCTCACCAACAATCTTCTCCGCATCCCCCATGCCGGATATCTCTTCGAATCGTCCAATGAACAATCTGTTCTGCCGGCGGAGCTCAACGACAGTCAACACGGTTTCTTTGCCGCTTCGAGCATCCCCTTCCAGGTAAAGTTTATTACCGGCTTTTTGTTCCCCCAGGCTTTCTCCATACGGGTAGATTTTGAGCGCGCCGCGAACTCCGTGGACTCGACTGATCTTACCTATCGCAACCAGACGAGACTTTGTCATCTCTTTATTCAATGATTTCCAGAACAGCTCGTTTTCTGAGTTTGGTAGACGCAGCGCTCAAGATGGTCCGCATTGCTCGTGCAGTGCGTCCCTGTTTGCCGATGACTTTGCCCAAATCCTCTTTAGCTACGCGAAGTTCGATCACTGAGGTTTGTTCACCCGCTATTTCCGAAACATTCACCCTTTCGGGATTATCTACCAAAGCCCGTGCCATAAATTCGATCAATTCCTTCAACATGGTGACCTCCCGATTTCCTGCGCCGCATGGGATTTACTACTTAGGAAGCTTGAGTGACGTCCCTCGAACCGTGTTTCCGCAACAGGCTGCGTACTGTGTCTGTAGGTTCGGCGCCCTGCTCCATCCAATACTGAAGCCGATTGGCGTCGATATCGACCTTTTCTGGCTCCGTCAGTGGATTATAGCTTCCAATGCTTTCGATGAAACGTCCATCTCGGGGCGACTCCGAATGCGCAATCACAATTTTGTAAAACGGCTTTTTCTTTCTTCCGCGACGAGCTAACCGAATACGTACTGGCATGATCTGCGTTCTACCTCCTGAAATGTAGCAGTCCTAAGATTCATAGTAACTAGTTAACATAGCAAAAAAATTCATAATACCAAATTTTATCAAAATAAATTACCAACTAAAAACCACTCACGGCATACCCAATTCATCGATTCTTTTAAAAAAATCATACTCGAAGGTCCCGTAGGCTAATTCTGAATTGTTTCATATACCTCATTTAACACAAATTAAAAAGGGAAAAATGCTCTCTTGCGCCGGCCCTTTCCCTTCTTCTTCTTCTTTGTGCCACCCGCACCCATCATCTGGCGCATCATTTTGCGCGATTCTTCGTAGCTTTTAAGCAATCGATTGACGTCCTGCACCGTGGTGCCGCTGCCATTGGCTATTCGGCGACGGCGACTGGCGTTGATCATATCAGCATTTATCCTTTCGCCGACGGTCATAGAGTTGATAATCGCTTCCATACGGACGAACTCCCTCTCGTCCACTTTCATTTTTTTTAGCTCTTTCATCATGCCCATACCCGGCAACATGCCCAAGATCTGCTCCAAAGATCCCAGTTTTTTGATCTGCCGCAGTTGATTGCGAAAATCTTCCAGAGAGAAAGTGTTCTCCTTGAATTTTTGCGCCAGCTGCATGGCTTCTTTCTCATCGAACGCCTCTTGAGCCTTTTCGATCACGGAAAGAACGTCACCCATGCCGAGAATTCTTGAACTCATTCTGTCAGGATGAAAAACTTCCAGCGCATCCAATTTCTCACCCACACCGACAAACTTTATAGGAGAACCCGTAACCGCACGAATGGAAAGAGCCGCGCCACCACGTGCATCGCCGTCCAGCTTAGTTAAAACAACGCCTGAGATGGTCAGGGACTCATTGAAAGCTGCAGCTACTTGAACGGCATCCTGACCTGTCATTGCATCCGCCACCAACAACGTCTCAGCCGGCTCCAAAATCACTTTGAGCCGTTCCAATTCGGCCATCAATTCCGAGTCCACATGCAGACGCCCAGCGGTGTCCACCACCAAGGTATCGCAGTTTTCCTGACGTGCATAAACGATTGCCTGTCGGGCGATTTCTTCAGGTCGTTGATCCACTTTGGCGGGATATGCTGGTATTCTTAGCTGTCCGGCCAGGGTAAGCAATTGGTCGATTGCTGCCGGACGATAAACATCAGCGGGCACGAGGCAAGGCCGTCGCTTTTCTTGCGTAAGTTTTCTGGCCAGTTTTGCCGCCGTAGTTGTTTTACCGGAACCCTGCAGTCCTACCAACATGATGCTAGCAGGCACTCTGCCGGTAAGCTTAAGCGTTTCCGCCTGTCCCCCCATCAATTCAGTGAGCGCCTCATTAACGATCTTTATGACCTGTTGGCCCGGAGTCAGGCTTCTCATGACTTCCTGGCCAACGGCTCGGTCCGCAATGCCTGCCACGAATTCCTTGGCAACCTTGAAATGCACATCCGCTTCCAAGAGCGCCATGCGGACCTCACGAAGAGCTTCACGAATATTCTCTTCAGTCAGCTTGCCCTGTCCTCGAAGGTGCTTAAAAATACGCTGAAACTTATCGGAAAGATTTTCAAACATAGCGTCCACCAAACTTGTGTAGTTATCGCAATTTTGTCATTCCAAGCCGCAATCTTGCATGGTATATAGCTTAAATTCCCAGCTCAAGAAAGGGTAAGAACCAACTAAAATAGCTAACAGATTTTTGCTCATTTGCCAATTTATTAACTTCGTCATTGATTCACCATAGGCTACGGTCACGTTCGACCGACAAGGAGACAAATGATGGCAGTGATTACGATCAGTCGAGAGTTCGCCTGCGGTGGCAGGATCTTTGCGAAGAAGCTCGCAGAACAGCTTGGTTATTCAGTCCTGGAAAAAGAACTGGTTGCTCAGGTGGCAGAGGATCTGAATATTTCAAAAAGCGAAGCGGCATTGTTTGAGAAGGACCGTGGTTCAAAGCTCTTGCGCTTTTTGGACAGGTACACTTCCCACACCGTAAAAAAGGTAGTCGACCGTTCATACGGGCGTCTCGACGATCGATCCTACTACGATGTAACGACTAAACTGGTCCTGCAAGTCGCCGCGGAAGGTGATGTGATCATACTGGGATGGGGTGGACAGTGCATCCTGGAACACCACCCCAATACTCTTCATTTGCGCATTGTCAAGAACGCGCAAGAACGCGTTGCTTTCACCAAAGAGAATCACCCGAAACTCGACGACCGCGCAGCTCAGGAGTACGTTGAACGAGAAGATAGAGAAAAAGCAGGCTATATCGAACATTATTTCAATCGCTCTGTGAACGATCCTCACCTTTACCATATGCTTCTCAATCTGAGCAGGATAAAGGAGGCCGAAGCGGTCAGAATAATTTTGGACTATGTCAACAAGAACCTGAATCAATGAGTGCGTCCCGTTTTTCCAAGTCCTATGGAGTAAAGAGCAACCATCAATTGCAAAGTTCATTGTTTTTTGGTCATTTGAATTTTTGCCTGCCCCGTGAAATTGCATAGTCATTTCATTGGGGCCATTTGGTGTTGTTTCGCATTTCGGATTTAGAGCTTCGAATTTCATTCAACAGATTTGCGGCACAACCTTTCGTCTCTAACCTGGCCCTGAGGGCGAGGTTTTCAATATCGAAATAAGAAAAGGCCCTTCGATCCACCGACCAAAGGGCCTTCTTACTCTCAAACGCAACTGCTCCAGCAACTAACCGGCACTCCCATTTTGCGACGAGTGCCCTCTCAAGGACGCGAGTTGTGCAATGTAATCCTCTACAAGGCTTCGATCGTCTGAAACCGTGATATTTTGACGGATGCGACTTTCGGCAAGCTGCAATGCCAGTTCCACTACTTCAGCGCGGAATTTGGCCTTCGCCTTTTCTATTTCTCTGTCTGCCCGCAACTGAGCGTCCTCTAACATCTGGCCCCTGTGTAGCTCAGCCCGCTCCATTATTTTTCGTTTTTCATCTTGCCCAAGCTGATGATAATAGTCGCGGATGCTGTCGATCTTCTCGTCTATATTAGCAAGCGAACCAGCTTGTTCATCATGTTGCTGGGCTAAATATTCTTTTTCTTTCTCAAGCTCTTCAAGGGAAAGAACCACACTCGCACGTTTACCGGCAAGAAATTTGACCAAAGGATCCTTACCAAATTTATAGATAACAAAAGCCAGGATCGCAAAGTTCACGATCCGCATAGTAAAGTCCCACGTCGGCCGATCGATTCCCCCTCCTTCGGCGGCAAAACATGGAATCGCCAACAAAATGCAAGCAACCGCAGTTCCCAGCCCTACATGAGCCTTCCTGAAAAGCAACATGGCGCTCTCCCGTATCCTCTAAACCTCTCGGCCCAGAACCTTTTGCGTAACGCTCAGCGACAGCAACTCGGCCTGCTCTGCAATCGCCTGCCGAGCTCTTGCGAGTTCTTCAGCCACCTCTGAACGCACCTTTTCATGTATGGCTGCAACCTGCTCCTGAGCACTGGTCACCAACCCTCGAGCCTCATCGCCCACCGTTTTGCGCAAAGCCAGCTGACTTTCGCGAGCTTCCAGTTCAGCCACCCGCAATCGCGCTTCGTAATCTTCGGCTAATCGGCTGATTTCATCTTGTACGGCAACCAACTGCTCCCGCTTTTCCCTAAAATGCTCCTCACGCTCAAGTATCAGCCGATGCAGAGGCTGGATCATAACGCGATTCAAAATGAAAAGCAGGATCAAGAACAAAGCGATCTGGACGAATAGCGTTGCATTTAAGCTGATCATCGGTTCTTTCCACTGTTCCTATTATTCTATTTGACAACAAACATCAGCAGCAAAGCGACAACCAGAGAGTAAATACCCGTTGACTCACTGACCGCCTGACCAACCAGCATGGTACGAGTAAGCAGTCCGGCCTCTTCCGGCTTCCGCCCAATGGCTTCGCATGCTTTGCCCGCCGCATAGCCTTCTCCTACTCCCGGTCCGATGGCGCCCAAACCCATGGCAATGCCAGCACCCAACAACGCTAATCCACGAACAAAATCGGCACCCGTGATTTCCATACCTAAAGATCCTCCTTATAAGTTATTTGTTGCACCTCATAACAGTTACCAATTAAGTGCTCAATACCAACAACAAAGCAATTACCAGCGAATATATGCCGGTCGATTCCGCCACTGCCTGGCCAACCAGCATCGTACGTGTCATCAGTCCCGTATTTTCAGGGTTGCGGGCAACACTTGCCACAGCATTTTCTGCAGCGATCCCTTCACCTATTCCAGGTCCGATACCACCAAAGCCCATGGCGAAGCCGGCTCCCAAAAGCGTACAGGCCGCCACCCAGTTCATTGCCTCTGGTAGCGATTTGAACAGCAACAACAAAGCGATCAGAAAACCATATATAGCCGTCGATTGTGCGACGCCGGCCCCAATCAGCATCAAAGTCGTTAACTGCCCGCTGGCCTTGGGCTGTCGCCCTATACCAAGGCACGCACTGCCGGCAGGCAGTCCAGCGCCGATTCCGCAACCAATGGCGGACAACCCCATGGACAGACCTGCTCCCAAATAGGCCCAGCCCGTTAATAGAGGCTTGCCCACAGACGGACTGAACAGCATCAGCATCGCGATCACCAGACCGAAGATTCCCGCAGTCTCGGCGACAGCTTGGCCGACCAACATGGTTTTTAGGATGTCCCCCGCAACGCCAGGGCGATAAGAGAGCGTTTCGTTCGCTCTACCAGCTGCATAGCCTTCCCCAATGGCCGCCCCTATTGCGGCAAAGCCGACCGACAGCCCAGCACCCAGCCCAGAAGCCGCTTTAACCCACTCAATTTGCTCCCATGCCATACTATTTTACCTGCACCGAGATATAAACCAAGGTTAACATTGTAAAGACAAATGCCTGCACCGTTCCGACGAATAAACCAAAGAATGCGTATAAGAAGGGTGGGATGATCAGACCGTAAACGAGATACGACACCACTAGAATTATTATGGAGCCACCCATTATATTTCCGTAAAGACGGAAAGAGATGGAGACCACCTTGGCGATTTCGCCGATCAGGTTTAGCGGCATCATAAAGAAGATTGGCTGAAAGTATTCCTTGACATAACCCTTGAGCCCCTTAGTCCGGATGCCCGCGTAATGCGCAATACAAAAGCCCATGAAGCCCAGACCCAGGGTCGTATTCAAGTCTTTGGTAGGCTCATCCATGAAGGGTATTATGCCGATCCAATTGCACAGCAGCAAGAACATGAACATCGCACAAATCATCGGGAAATAAGTCTTTGCCATATCCTCGTCGAGGGCATCCCTGGTCAATTTCCAAAATATGTCGACAAAGATTTCCGCAACAACCTGAAAGGAATTGGGAACCAATCCCTTGTTGCGCGTCGCCAGGAAGGCAAAGATGATGAGGATGCCCATGACCGAAAGGGTCATATAGATAGTGGTTAAGTTAAAGACCAGATGTAAACCCGCTACATCTGTGGACCATACCGAAATCTTACCTAATTCCTCCATGGCTTCCCTCTGCTAAGGATGCACTCTGTTTGGGTAAAAACGCTGTAGAATCACCTGGTCTATCAAGATAGCCAGCGGCACAGCGAAAAGACCGACGGCAGCAGCTATCCAATTAAACATATCGAACTCGAAAGCAACAATGAGTGGCAGTGCCAACAAGCCAAAGCGCACAAAGATGGAACCGAAGGCAAACACTGTAGCTTTACGGCGAGCATACCCCACCTGGCGCGGTAAAGCATGTGCCATAATCACGAAATTGAGAACGCTGAACAACGAGCCCAGCAACAGACCTCTTGCCTCAGGCTTAAATCCGACGGCAAAAAGGATTGCAGCAATCACGACCGATGCTCCAAACGCCTTGCGGGCAAGCTGCCTCTGGAACCTGTGCAACGCTGTCATATCTTGCTGGGAGTTGTCTGTCATTCTAGTCCTTAGGTAAGTGAGTGATTTGCCGGTAGACTGTGATTGCCCCGCCCATGATGCCCAACAAAATGAATATTACGAGAAGTATTCCGCGAGTGTTCAGCCATTTGTCCAGAAAGTATCCAATCATGAAGCAGAAGACAATCGACCCCGCCATCGTCAGTCCGACTTGACTGACCAAAGCGAGATATTCTACAAAATCACGCCTCTTTTTAAAATCATCGCTCATGGTAAGATTTCGCCTAACCAAAAAGACCGGTACCTTGTAGCACGTCTTTGTGTCTTTGTGAAATATTTTTTTATTAAACTCGACTTCTTTTAAAGTACTCCTTGCAGATTCATAATATTACACCTAACTTGAAAGTACTTATCCGATCAAAACAAGCCACCGGCGGGCTTCGCCTGCCTTATGCCACCCACTTTCAGACCAAAAATTATCCGGTCTCCGTCCGGAAACCCTCTCTGCCTTGATCGGGATGAGGGTGTAAGTCCTTGAACCTACAACCCCCTCAGCTGACCTCTCACCCTCGAAGGGGGAGAGGAACTAAAGGTTTCCTGATGGGCACTGTCTAGTGAAAAATAGTTCAAAACCAGACCCATCCGAATGTATCCCCTGCAAAGACATTTGCACATGGATCAAGAGTTATGCTAAGTCTAAATCGAACTGTTTTGGGCCACGCCCGAGCAACCATTCCGTGCAGCAAAACACTTACCCACTGGCCTTATGGAGGTAGGTTATTGATGACAGCCCCAAACTTGACAGGCGAAGCTGGCCTCAGTCTGTGTCGCAAGGTGTTGGTATTGTTTCTGGTTTTTTCATGGACCGCCGGCTTTTTTTCGACGGTTCATTCCGCTCAGGGATTCTTCGGCCCTCTCCAGCAGCGACTCATTAAAGACGGCTTCACGCCGAACTTCATTAAGCAGGTCTATCAATCGAATCCCGTCCCTTTATTTGAAACGGTCGCGGGCACTCTACGAATCCGAGAAAGCAAACTCAACTACAAACAATTTCTGCAACCTTCGGCAATAGCTAGAGCAAAACAATTTGTGCTTGGATACAACAGCACACTCAGTGATGCTGAAAAAGCCTATGGCGTGGATAAATACGTTATTGTTGCAATCCTGTCCGTTGAAACGCGGTTTGGCAACTACACGGGCTATACTCCTACCTTGGATATCCTATCGACTTTCGCAATTATGGACCGGAAAAGTTATCGGGATGTCGTGTGGAGCCTTCTACCTTCAAAAGACCGAAAACGATGGGGGCGTGAAGCCTTTGACGAGAAGCTTCTCAAACGCTCCAAATGGGCATACCAGGAACTCTGTGCGCTCCTTACGTGGGCAGACGGGCGGCCTTCCAAAATAAAAACATTCAAAGGATCATTAATGGGCGCCATTGGCTGGCCGCAATTTCTGCCTTCAAGCCTGATTCAGCACGGAGCTGACGGCAATGGAGACGGCCAGGTGGATCTATTTGAGCCAACGGATGCCATTGTCAGCGTTGCCAGCTACCTTTCCGCCTATGGTTGGAGGAGCGCCGGAAACCGAGCAGAAAAGGAAAAAGTCATCTACGCCTACAACCATAGCCGCCCGTATGTCGACACGATCCTTGGCATAGCCGATCGGCTGCAGCGAGAGAACTAGCGTTCACTGCCCTATAAAGCCGTACCGACGTTGCCGGGAGGGCCCAGACGCTCTACCAGCATTTTTTCCACCGGTTCGGGCACCAGTCCGGTAACGCAACCGCCTGACATGACCACTTCTTTAATGATCCTGGAACTTATATAAATCCAGCGCATGCCCGTCATTAAATACAGGGTTTCTATTTCATTGCTCAGCTTTCGGTTCATCAGGGCCATCTGGAATTCATATTCGAAATCACTTATGGCGCGCAGCCCCCGCAAGATAGCCTTTGCGTCAGCCCGGCTGACATAATCGACCAGAAGTCCCTGGAAAGCATCCACTTTCAGTCGATTATTAAGAGGATGGTCCGCAAGCGATTCCTCGATCATGCGGAGTCGTTCCTCAAAGGTAAAGACGGGTTGTTTAGCAGGGTTTTTTGCGATAGCAACGATGATTCGATCGAATATTTTCAGACCGCGATCAAGCAGATCCAGATGACCATTAGTAATTGGATCAAACGAACCGGGATAGACCGCCACCTTATCCATAACCGCTCCTTTTCAGTTTCATGTGCCTCTGATTCTCATGATGGTTCGGGGATATCCCTCACGAAAAAAGACACCTTGGTGTCACCATATTTGCGTTCTTGAGTCAGCAACCATTCACCCAACCGCGCAGAGAAAACGTCCTTAACATGGTGTTCTGCAACAACCAGAGCATTCGGGGCAGCCAATTCCGCCAAAACGCCAAGGGTCTTTTCCACATAACCCTTGCCGTAAGGAGGATCTAAAAAAATGAATTGAAATTTCTCAGACGACTCCTGGTTTTTAGCAAGTCGGCGAAGCACCCCCTTGACAGGTCCCTGAATGACTAGTGTTCTGTCCTGCGCATCGCAACTTTTGATATTGATTGAGATCAGGCGAATGGCTTCAGCGTTTTCATCAACAAAAACGGCTTGGGCGGCACCTCTGCTGAGGGCTTCCAAGCCTAAGGCTCCTGTACCGGCGAATAAATCCAACACCCTAGCTTTCGGTAAGCGCGGTCCGATAATGTTAAAAATCGCCTCCCGTACTCGATCGCCCGTAGGGCGAATATTAATACCTTTCGGGGGATGTAGTTTTCTGCCACGAAATTCGCCGGCCACAATCCGCATTGTTTCTTATATTAAATTCCGTTCCGCCAAAACTTCAGCAATTTGGACAGCATTGGTCGCCGCCCCCTTCCTGATATTATCTGCCACCACCCACATGCACAATCCGTTTTCCACAGACGGATCGTTTCGAATACGTCCCACCAGGGTTTCATCTTTCCCGGCGGAATCAATCGGCATCGGATAAAGCTTTTCGGCGGGAATATCTACCACTTTCACACCTGGAGCGGAAGAGAGCAATTCTCGGACTTTTTCAACCGTGACGGGTCTTTTGGTCTCGACATTTACCGATTCCGAATGGCCATAATAGACAGGTACTCTGACCGTAGTCGCAGCCACTCCAATATCATAGTCGTTGAAAATTTTCCGCGTCTCGTTGACCATCTTCATTTCTTCTTCGGTGTATCCATTATCCAAGAATGCCCCTATGTGGGGAAGGCAGTTAAACGCAATCTGATGAGGGTAAACTTCCCAGCTCGGTTTCTCACCGCCGTGCAGTGCCTTCACTTGCTTGCCTAGCTCCTCGATAGCCTTTTGGCCGGTCCCCGATACAGCCTGGAAAGTAGTCACCACTATCCTCTTGATACCTGCTGCGTCGTAGATCGGCTTGAGCGCCACAACCATCTGAATGGTGGAGCAATTGGGATTGGCAATAATTCCGGATTTCACGTCGATTGCTTCAGGATTGACCTCCGGAACAATAAGCGGAATTTTGGGGTCCATCCGGAAAGCGCTGGAATTATCCACGACGACGCAGCCATTTTGCGCCGCGATAGGAGCAAACTTTCTGCTCACACTCGCTCCGGCGGAAAACAATGCCAACTGCAAGCCGGCAAAAGAATCCTCTCGCAGTTCCTCAACCGGTATATCCTTGCCGCGAAACGACAATACCTTGCCTATTGAGCGAGCCGAAGCCAGGAGTTTCAGTTTCCTGACCGGGAAAGACCTCTCTTCAAGAACTCGGATCATCATGTTTCCAACTGCTCCGGTCGCCCCCACGACTGCTACGTCGAATGCTTTGTCTTGCATATTTGCTGACTCCATTGATTCAGGCAATGCGGTATTCATTTACTGACTTGCGATGTGATCCGCTACCAGGTCGCCAATCTCACTGGTACTATAACCCATATGCCCGGCGGAAAGGCTCTCGATGTCTTCGGATACTACTTTTCGTATGGCATTCTCGATTCTTTGGCCTGCCGAATCCTCCTGCAACTCCTCCAGCATCATTTGTACCGCGGCAATAGCCGCTAGCGGGTTAATGACATTCTTACCGGTGTATTTGGGGGCCGAACCCCCAATCGGTTCAAACATTGAAACACCTTCCGGGTTCAAATTACCGCCGGCCGCTATCCCCATCCCACCCTGGATCATTGCACCAAGATCGGTGATGATATCGCCAAACATGTTATCCGTCACTATGACGTCGAACCATTCGGGATTTTTAATCATCCACATGCAAGTGGCATCTACGTGGGCATAATCCGTTTCAATGTCGGGATATTCTTTAGCCACTTCATGGAATGTTCTGTCCCAAAGGTCAAAAGCGTAAGTCAAGACGTTGGTTTTGCCGCATAAAGTGAGTTTATTGCGCTTTCCGCGCCGGCGGCAAAAGTCGAACGCGAACCGGATGCAGCGCTCAACCCCCATTCTGGTATTGATCGATTCCTGTATAGCAACCTCATGGGGCGTTCCCTTGCGCAGGAAACCGCCCGATCCGGCATACAGCCCCTCTGTATTTTCCCGAACCACAACAAAGTCGATATCTTCCGCTCTTTTATCTTTTAAAGGAGTCTCCACTCCTGGGTAGAGGATCACCGGCCGGAGGTTTATGTACTGGTCCAGTTGGAAACGAAGCTCCAAGAGCAGTCCCTTCTCAAGAATTCCAGGTTTCACATCGGGGTGTCCGATGGCACCCAAAAGTATGTTGTCAAATCCTCTGAGTTCTTCAACTACGGTCGGAGGAAGGGTTTCTTTAGTCCGAAGGTAGCGTTCCCCTCCAAGATCATAATGAACTTCGTCCACTTTAAAATTTTCTTTAGCGGCCACGGCTTGCAAGGCCTTCAGTGCTTCACGAACCGCTTCAGGACCGGTACCATCTCCAGGAATCACTGCGATACGATAGCTACGATTTTCTCCCATGAATTTCCCCATCTACCTCTTTGAATTTGAATTTCAACACCCGTGCTCACTTTTAAAAATCCCCCCTATCCCACCCTTTGAAAAAGGGGGGAACTCCAGGCGGGGGATTTGATTCAGCCGAACTGTAATGTTAAAAGCTTGTCCGAGAATACGTAGCGCTGGGCTTTAGCCCTGTCTGAAAGGGCGTCCCTAAAGGAGTGCGCCGCAGGAAAGCTGAACTCTCGGATTGCCCCTAGTCTGTCGGCAGCTCCGCCGTTTTCCTCAGCTGCTCGTCCACGTAAGCCATCAGTCCTCCCGCCTTTATCAGCTCCTGCATAAAAGGTGGGACTGGATGTGCTTGATACTTTTGCTGCCGCGAATGATTGAAAATAGTGCCTCGGTCCAGATCAACTTCCACTCGGTCGCCCGTCTGTATGGCCTCGGCCGCCTCAGGGCATTCCAGTATAGGAAGTCCCATATTGAAAGCGTTGCGATAAAAGATGCGGGCAAAACTTTGGGCAATCACGCATCCTACGCCGGTTCCCTTGATTGCAATGGGGGCATGCTCGCGAGAAGAACCGCACCCGAAGTTCTTGCCGGCAACTATAATATCACCTGGTTTTACTTCAGTTGAGAACAAAGGATCGGCGTCTTCCATGCAATGGGCTGCCAGGAGGGCCGGGTCAGTCGTATTGAGGTAGCGTGCCGGGATGATAGCGTCTGTGTCGATGTCGTCTCCGAATTTCCAGGCTTGTCCTTCGATTTTCATTACTTGTGCTCCCGCTTAATCACATGACTTCATCCGGATGTGCGATCCGGCCCACTATAGCTGATGCTGCGGCCACTGCCGGGTTGCTCAGGTACACTTCGCTTTCGACATGTCCCATACGACCGACAAAATTTCGATTGGTCGTTGCAACGGCCCTTTCACCCGCCGCCAGAATTCCCATATGCCCACCCAAACAAGGGCCGCAAGTGGGGGTACTCACAGCAGCTTCAGCGTTTAGAAAAATTTCGAAAAGTCCCTCTCGCATCGCCTGCTGATAGATCCACTGAGTGGCCGGGATAATCATGCAGCGAACATTTGGAGCAACTTTTTTGCCTTTCAACACCTCAGCGGCCTGCCGCAAATCTTCAAGCCGGCCGTTGGTACAGGAACCCACCACCACCTGATCGATTTCGATTTCCGGCAGCTCTGTCACCGGCTTTACATTTTGAGGTGAATGAGGCAAAGCCACCATGGGTTCGAGCTCGGATACGTCCCAATCATAAACGGACTCATAAACGGCGTCTTCATCGCTGCGGTAAAACTCATATGGGCGCTTGGCCCGCTCTTTTACATAATCTTCGGTTATGCCATCCGGAGCAATGATTCCCACCTTGGCACCGGCCTCTATAGCCATGTTGGACATTGTAAACCTGTCTGCCATTGGTAGTGCTTCTATGACTTCCCCAACAAACTCCATTGCTTTATAGCGAGCTCCATCCACACCAATCCGGCCTATCGTATAAAGGATAAGGTCCTTGCCCCCGACCCACGGTTTTCTTTTGCCTCGAAACACAAATTTAATGCTGGCGGGCACTTTAAACCAAATTTTACCGGTGATCATAGCCGCCGCCAGATCGGTGCTCCCGACCCCGGTAGCGAATGCTCCCAAAGCTCCATAGGTACACGTATGACTGTCTGCACCGATTACTACATCTCCCGGCAGCACAAGGCCCTGTTCCGGCAGAAGAGCGTGCTCGACACCCATTCGACCCACTTCATAAAAGTGCAAAAGATGCTGTTCCCTCGAAAACTCCCGCAATACCTTAATCTGCATCGCCGACGCGATGTCTTTGTTGGGCGCGAAGTGATCCGGAATCAATGCAACTCGTTCCGGATCAAAGACTCGCTTTGCCCCCGATCGCCGGAATGCTTCAATCGCAATAGGGGCCGTAATATCATTGCCAAGAGCGAAGTCGACATTGGCTTCAATCAGGTCATCGGGTCGAACGCTCGATTGACCGGCATGCTTTGCCAGGATTTTTTCGGAAATAGTCATGGATGTCATATTAGCTTTCCCACTTAGATTATCGTTTCAATCAACTTATCATATGAAAAAGTCCGTCAAACGGACCAAGCAGCTATAACGGCGATCGATCCTCATCCGCATCAGTTCTGGTTTGTTCGGGTAACGATTCCGGTTCATCAGGCAGCTCGGGTATCGAATTCTCCCTTTTCCAGCGCCGCATTAGATAGACCACCGGCCCTGAAATTAAGTAGATGAGTAGCAGCAGGAAAAGCATCATTCCGGGTTTAATGGCAATGATGCTCACAAATACAATCACCAAAAAGAGGGTGGGCAGCACCTTTCCTTTGATCACCTCAAGGTCTTTGAAGCTGTAGTAGGGTACGGTACTGACCATTAGAAATCCCAAAACATAGGTGGTAAACAGAAGAGGCAGTGTTGAGGCGGTTGAAGAACTGACCTTCCAGGGATGCAGAAAGAGTACAGTGGTTGCCACCATGCTCGCAGCGCCGGGGATTGGCAATCCGACAAAATAACTCTTGCTTACGGTATCCACTTGTACATTAAAGCGAGCCAGCCGGAGTGCTCCACAAGCAACGAACACGAAAGCCGCCAGCCAACCGAGCCTGCCGAAGGGTTTCAGCGCCCATAAATACATCAGTATGCCCGGTCCAACCCCAAACGCCACCAAATCCGCCAGGGAATCGTATTCGACTCCGAAACGACTCGTCGCACCCGTGAATCGAGCTACTTTGCCATCGAGGATATCAAATACGCACGATATCAATATGGCTACCGCTGCCATCTGAAAATTCCCGTTGATGGAATTGACGATTCCAAAGAAACCCGCGAATAAATTGGCAGTAGTAAAAAGGTTCGGGACGATGTAGGTGCTTCTCGGTATCTCCCCGTCTTCCGGGCGCCTCCACCTTTTTTTGCGCGGGCGCTTTCTTTTCATTTCAGCCGACATATTACGGTTTCCCCCCCGTAAACACGGTCGCCTTTGGATACGAGTAGATCACTGTCAACCGGCACGTAGAGATCCGTCCGGGAACCGAATCGAATCATTCCGTAGCGCTCCCCTCGAACAACTCGATCTCCCAGAGAAGGCCAGCAGACAATACGTCTCGCAATCAGACCGGCCACTTGGGTTACCACAATATTTTCTTCCGAATCGGTTTTAATCCACAACCAACTTTGCTCGTTTTCTCTGCTCGCCCTCGCCAGGTTGGCGGCCAGATACTTTCCTTTCTGATAGCAAGTATCCTGAACCACACCCGAATAAGGGATTCGATTGATGTGCACGTCAAAAACTGACAGAAAAATGCTGATCTTAAGGGCATGTTTGTTAATAAAGCGGCCTTCATGCACCTCCTCAATCGCAACTATTTTGCCATCGGCCGGCGCTACGACATCCTGATCTCCAGTGGGTAAAACTCGCTGCGGATCACGAAAGAAATGTCCGATAAACAACGTGACCATCATAAACAGCCAGGCCAGTATCGATTGGCCGAGTATCGCCGTAATCACCGTTACAAAGGCCGCGGCGGCAACGTATGGAATACCCTCCCGTGCAAACGGAATATGTCGCGACTTATTACGAAAGTCTTCTGAGCTCACTGCCGTTCCTTCACTGTTAGAAGCCGTCAAAAAATAGCCTTGGGCTTTAACCTCCAATAAGAGTCTGTAGACGTCATTCCGGCGAAGTACCACTTAGGCGGCATCTTCGACCTGGAATCCAGGGTTTTTCGATATTTCCCGGCCTTCCGCTTTCGCCGGGGTGACGATTGACTGAACGACTAAAGTGACACAGTCATTTTTCGACGCACCCTTAGTGCCCCCGAAATGCACCGGATAGACAATGGAAGCATCCTGATCGGCTGCGATCTATTAGTCTTTCATTACCTTAGCATCCAAAAAGGGCATCATGGCCCTGAGCTTTTTACCCACTTGCTCTATTAGATGCGTTTTCTCTCGAGTTCGTAATGCTCTAAACATCGGGCGGCCGGCTTGATTTTCCAAAATCCATTCCCGGGCAAAGGCACCCGACTGTATCTCTCCGAGTATTTTTTTCATGGCCGCTCTTGTCTCGTCGGTCACAATTCTTTTGCCGCGCGTCAGGTCTCCGTACTCGGCAGTATCACTAATGGAATAGCGCATGTAAGCAAGCCCTCCCTGGTACAGCAAATCTACTATCAGTTTGAGCTCATGCATGCATTCGAAGTAAGCAATTTCTGGCTGATAGCCGGCCTCCACCAAGGTATCGAAGCCCGCTTTTACCAGTTCTGCAGCACCACCGCAAAGCACACTTTGTTCTCCAAAAAGATCGGTTTCGGTTTCTTCCTTGAAAGTGGTTTCAATCAAACCCGCACGAGTCGCCCCAATGCCCTTGCCGTAGGCTAAGGCTGTCTGTCGAGCCTGGCCGCTGGCATCCTGATGAATGGCAAGTAAGCTCGGAACCCCGGCGCCCCGGACATATTCACTTCGAACGAGATGTCCCGGACCCTTGGGAGCAACCATAACGGCATCCACCTCAGGCGGGGGAACGATTTGACCATAGTGGATGTTAAAACCGTGCGAAAAGAGCAAGGTCTTGCCTGCTTTCATGGAAGGTGCCACATCTTCGCGATATAGGCGAGCCTGAACGTGGTCCTGGGTCAGGATCTGAATAACATCGGCCTCGGCGGCTGCCTCACTGGCGGATACCGGTTTGAATCCATCCTCAACAGCTTTCTCGTAATTTGCAGAACCCGGTCGCTGACCCACGATTACATTCACACCGCTTTCTCGCAGGTTCTGGGCCTGGGCATGGCCTTGGCTTCCATATCCGATCACAGCAACTTTCTTGCCGCTCAGTACATTCAAATCAGCATCGGCTTCATAGTAAATCCGCATTACATTCCTCCATCTGAAATAGACTCAAATCAGCATTTCTCTGGCTGACTCCACCTTATTCCTGCCGTGCCCGAGCATCTCGCAACAGGCAATTAGAAAATAGTGCAAGTCGTCCAAATCCTAACCAGTCTCAATCCGGACACTCTCTTTCTCACGTAGCGCAGTCCTTTAGGGCTGCCTTATTTCACAGGGCTTTCGGATGGAAACCAACGATTGATGAATTGCCATCAAAAAAACACTGCGGGCGTTGTCTGCCCGCAAAATCTATGCTGTCCCATACACAGATGTCATTTCCGCTTGGAATCATCCCGAGATCAATTCTGAAACTGGATCGTCCAGAACAAGTCCGACAAATTTATAAGCTTGCCTACATTTGTGGCGCAGTGCTTCAATGCCACCAACAGCGGAACCCAAGCAGGCATTCCAAAAGGCATGCACTACAAGTGAGAGAGATTGCCAAGCGAGACCCGGAGCGCTGCAATCACTAATGCTTTTTAGCTCGAGCCATGGCCACCTTTCCAGTGCGGGCTACTTCAGTTATTCCGAGTTGCCCCAGCAGTTCTAAAATGGCAGCAATTTTCCCGTCATCACCAGTCACCTCGATGGTGTAAAAGTGAGGACTCACGTCGACTACCTTAGCTCGAAAGATATCTACAATTCTTAAAATCTCTGCCCGTGTTTGTTGATCCGCCCGCACCTTAATCAGCGCCATCTCACGATTGACGAATTCGGTCTCCCGAAAATCGATTACCTTGATGATGTTAATGAGTTTATTGAGCTGCTTAACAATCTGCTCGAGAACCTGCTCATCCCCGGATGTCACCAGGGTCATCCGAGACAGCCCGGGCTCGGTGGTCTCAGCTACTGTCAAACATTCAATATTAAACCCTCGCCCGCTAAAAAGCCCTGCCACCCGAGAGAGCACTCCCGGACGGTTTTCAACCAAAACTCCAATGGTATGCTTTTGTCCGTTGCTGTACTTTTCCATAAGTTACACCAATAGCATTTCTGAAATGTTTTTCCCTGCAGGCACCATGGGGTAGACCCCCTCCTCTTCTGCAACCAAAAACTCCATGAGAACCGGCTTTTTAATGGAAAAGGCCTCCTGAATGACCGGTTCCACTTCCTCGGGTTTTGTAGCTCTGAGGCCCACAGCACCATAGGCTTCCGCCAGTTTTACGAAGTCGGGAGCAGCGTCCAGACAAGTAGCGCAGTAATTTTTCTCATAGAAAAGTTCTTGCCACTGCCGCACCATGCCAAGGTATTTGTTGTTTAAAATTGCTACCTTGACCGGCAGGCAATTGCACACAGCGGTAATGAGCTCTTGAATATTCATTTGAATGCTTCCATCTCCCGCAATATCAATCACCAAACGGTCCGGGAAAGCAACCTGTGCTCCAATGGCGGCAGGCAACCCGTAGCCCATAGTGCCCAGCCCTCCGGAGGTCAATAACGTGCGGGGCTCGTTAAAATGGAAATATTGCGCCGCCCACATCTGGTTCTGCCCTACTTCGGTGGTGATAATGGCGTTGCCGTTGCACAATTCGTAGAGTTTCTCAACCACGTACTGGGGCTTGATGATATCTCCCTCATGGTTGTAAGCGAGGGGATAGGTTTCTCTCCACTCTCGTATCTGCTCAAACCAGGAAGATCGGTATTGATCGACATCCTCCAGAGGTTCTTTCTCACATACCTGGATGAGTTTCTGCAGTGCATTCTTGCAGTCTCCAACAATAGGAATGTCCACCATTACGTTCTTACTGATACTCGTAGGATCGACATCAACGTGTATGATCTTAGCCTTAGGGGCAAACCCACTTATTTTGCCCGTCACCCTGTCGTCAAATCGAGCACCCACAGCAATCAGCAGATCTGCATTCGAAATAGCCATATTGGCGCGAAACGTTCCATGCATGCCGAGCATTCCCAGCCATCCTGGATTTGGTTCTTTTTTGCCGGTAGGATCTTCAAGTACGGCCGGAAAACTTCCGAGGCCCATCAAAGTCGTTGTAACCGGTGCCTGTATCAACTCGGCAAAGCGCGTCAGTTCTTTGCTGGCGCCCGAGATGATGACGCCTCCACCGGCGTAAATGACCGGCCGTTTGGATTTCTTGATGAGCTGGTGGGCACGTTTGATTTGTCCTACATGAGCATCAAGGGTTGGGCGATACCCCTTGAGTTCCACCTTTTTCGGATACCGGAACTCGGTCTGAGCGGCTACAACGTCCTTGGGTAAATCAACCAAAACCGGACCGGGGCGACCTGTCCGCGCCAGGAAAAAGGCTTCTTTGATGACAGTCGCCAAGTCATTCACGTCCTTCACTAAATAATTATGTTTGGTACATGGACGGGAAATGCCTACAATATCAACTTCCTGAAAGGCATCGTTGCCAATTAGTGCGGTTGGCACCTGACCCGTGAATATGACCATTGGGACCGAATCCATGTAAGCAGTCGCTATGCCGGTGACGGTGTTCGTCGCCCCGGGACCGGAAGTGACCAGGCACACACCGACTTTGCCGGTAGCCCGGGCATAACCGTCTGCCATATGCGCCGCACCTTGTTCGTGCCGAACCAGGATATGTCGAATGTCATACTTGGGTAGTTCATGATAAATGTCGATTACGGCACCACCGGGAAAACCAAAAACGACATCAACCCCTTCCTTTTTGAGACATTCAAAAAAGATTTGTGCGCCCTTGAGTTTCATAGAAAACCTCAATGTTCCAATGTTTAAAGACCGGCAAAGAAATCCCGGCCCTTGGTTTGCGACCAGTTAACATAGTTAATTTTTAACAATTCTCATTAGATAGACTTTTTAATTTATCTAACATTGGACTGAACTGTCAATGCAATAAAAACGGATCCGCGATTTTTCATTCCTTGCCGTCACCATTTCATTAATTTGACAATCCGGCAACCTCTGTTACAATATTTGCCACAAGTTGATCGGGGCATAGATAACTCTGTACAATAACTAGCGATCTCTGCCCCTACGTGCTTTTTCAACCCGCAAGACAGCACAATCTGTCGGGCGAGAGTGACTATTTATAAACTAGATTCAAATTAAGTAAGAATGAGGTTGTTATTCGAAGTGAAAATGGATTCGATAAACTATCGCGAAGATAAAGATCGACAGCCTACAGACTCTCACAAGAACATAGCGAATTTCTTTTTTGAACTGGGAATGCTCAAGAAAACTCCCCGTTCAGGATTCCAGTTCCTCGGTTCCGGTCGCCAATCAGTAGCCGCCCACTCCTTTCGAGTGGCAATGATCGGCTACACACTCAGCAATTTAGTTCAACATTCTGATCCGTTCAGAGTCGTTTGCTTATGCCTCTTTCACGACGTCCCCGAAGCCAGAACGGGTGATCTCAATTACGTCAATAAACAATATGTTCAGGTGGATGAAAAAAGCGCCCTGCAAGACCTCGCACGCTCGCTGCCTTTTGGTGCCGATCTTGAGGCACTGTGGGAAGAGTATAGAGATGGTCAGTCAGCAGCAGCAAAGCTGGCTCATGATGCAGATCAGTTAGATCTTATTCTAGAACTCAAAGAGCAGCAGGATTTGGGAAACAGCTATGCCTCTCAGTGGATTCATTTTGCGCTCAAACGGTTGAAAACAGACATCGGCCAAAAATTGGCGGCAGAAATTCTGGAAACGGATTCTTCGTCCTGGTGGTTCGAAGGAAATGACCATTGGTGGCAACACAATCAAGAATCCTGACTCTTTTTACGTCGATCTGCCAATGAGACAACCTTCTCACCGCCCGTAGTTCCGGCCGATGCCGTTGGAGTTTTGATTGGGCGAGAGGCCTGTTCAGATTCGGGCTCCATAGCACTTTCTTCCGGCGCTACCACCTTGGTCATTCTGATGGGACGGCCGCCCATCGTGAACTCTTCGCCATTTATATAAGCTTCTCTCAGAATCCAGGTAATAACAACCAGAGGGATCTGCAGGACAAGCATCTTAACCTGAAACCATTCCGGCTTAACATCTGCGTCTATAGCCTCAATGCGCGCAAAGAAGGCCGGTTCGCCTTGCGTGTAGACCAGCACCAGATCGCCTTCTACTGTCATCTTATTTAATCTCCTAATTTTAGTATTCTTATTCCCGAATTTAATTTGAACTCTGAGCCTTCAGCCCAACATGCATCAAGCTAACCGAGTAGCCTAGGGACTTTTGCCCGTTGCAAGCATCGCCCACAAGGGGCTAGGCTGCGGCAATCCACGGACCTTAGTGAGGGTGTGAGTTACTGAAATTCCTTCCCCCTCGCCTGCCCTCTCACCCTCAAGAGCGAAAGGAATTGTGGGTTTGCAGATGGAAACGAATTAGCTATAAAACCCTCCTGGTCTGAATCGATCACAACGAATACGACGATGCGACATACCGCCCGGAGACAAAAGACACGAAGCAGAGCCGTTGAACATTCAGTATTCTGATTTCTGGCTCTCGGCTTCCGCATTTAGTGCTAAGTAAATTGAGTAGAGAATAGTCTAGAGTTTCTCGAAAAATTAGTAAATAGCTGCTAAGATTTTAACCCACAACAGGTGCTGTCAACGAAAGAACATACTATCTGGTGTCCATCCGGAAACTCTCTCCCTTGACGGAGAGAGTCGGGGTTTCCGGACGCACACTATTCGGGAGACTGGTCCATGCGGATTGCATATTTCGATTGTTTTTCAGGAGCGAGCGGCGACATGATTTTGGGAGCCCTGCTAGACGCCGGCTTGAGCCTGCATCAGCTTGAGGAAAAACTTTTCAAGCTAAATCTGTCTCATTATCAACTTAAGGCAAAAAAAGTGCTCAAGAACGGAATCGCGGGTACACAAGTAGAAATTCTCATAGATGAGACACACCACCGTGATCATCCGCGTCATTTGCGCGATATTAAAGCGATTATCAATGAAAGCACGCTGCAAAAATCCGTGAAACAAATGGCCACCGAAGTTTTTCAACGACTCGCCAGAGCAGAGGCCGCAGTTCACATGACCGATGTCGGAAATATCCACTTTCACGAAGTTGGAGCGGTTGATGCTATATTGGATGTGGTCGGAGCAGTAGTCGGATTGTCTCTGCTCGGAGTCACTAAAGTGTATTGTTCACCAATTCATGTTGGCGCCGGAACGGTGAACTGCCAACACGGAACTCTACCGGTACCCGCCCCGGCTACGGTCGAACTGATGAAGGAGAAGCCCATATATTCCACCGGAGTAGTCGGGGAACTGTTAACACCGACCGGAGCCGCGATCCTCTCGACTCTCGCTTCTGATTTTGGATGCATGCCGGCAATGAGCCCCCAGTACACAGGCTATGGTGCCGGGAAGGCCGAGCTGCCGCTTCCAAATCTTTTGCGAGTCTTTATAGGAGACATTGCGGAAAGCGTCGATTACGAGACGGAGACTGTTGCCGTCATTGAGACGGGAATCGATGACATGAACCCGCAGATTTACGATTACGTCATAGAAAAAATACTAAAAATGGGAGCCTTCGATGTTTTGCTCAAGCCCGTGCAGATGAAAAAAAACCGTCCGGGAAACTTACTCTGTGTAATTTGTAAACCGGAGAGTGTAACAGACTTTGCAGAAACCATTTTGCGAGAAACAACAACTATCGGATTGAGATGGCGACTGGAAAACCGTATCAAAGCACAGCGAAAACTGATTGAGGTGCCGACACCTTATGGAATGATCCGTTGCAAAGTCGCAACCTCCGGTGAACGGGTCGTCAATGTCTCTCCAGAGTACGAGGACTGCAAAAAAGCAGCTTTCGAACAAAATGTGCCTCTAAAGGAGATTGCGGACAGTGCGAAAGCATTATGCGCATCAAGGTTTGACAAATCACTACTGTCCGGATTATCCGAATGAGTGTCCGTCCAAAAATCCCTCTCCCTTGAGGGAGAGATAGCAAACTGACCGTTTTTTAGAAACGAAATGTAGAATCGAGAATGTTATGCAACGCAATGACTCACTAAACCGCAAATATCAAAGCCTCACTTTGGAGTTTACCGAGCTTCCAAACTTTTGCCATATCTTCCAGGGGGGCTTTAAAATCTCCGCGCAAGTGGGGGGTTCCATTAAGAATCTGCTGTGCGAGCAACTGAAGCTAAAGCCAGCTTATGTGGAAAGCCGTATCAGCACCATTTTCCTGGATGGCAAACCGGTTGATAATATCGAGGTCGCCAAACTGAGAGACGGCTCTACTCTGGCTCTCTCCGCCGCCATGCCTGGCCTTGTAGGAGCGACCATGCGCAGAGGCGGCCACTATTCGTCCCTTCGCCGCAACATTGCCTACCAACAGAGTGACCAGCAAATGCAAAACAAAGAAGGGCTGATAACGCTGAAACTTTTCAATGTCATGGCCGACGAGTTGGGACCCGAATTCCTGGCACACGGTGTATTTCTGGAAGAAAAGCATCTTAAGGCCTTCTTGGAGAGCCGCGAGCCAGCCTTTTGGGAAGCCTGCCACGCCGCCATTCTGGACGGCAAGAAGCTGAATCCGAAGGATTTGAAGAGTCAAGAATGGCTTAAAACACCTGACTTCATAGCCTTCAAGGTTGTCATTTCGAAATGATGGTCAGTATAGATCGCCGACTGTCTGCTCCACCGAATCGAGAATCGTACCATCTCTCATAAGCTGCACAATTGCACTGATGTCATTGGCCAGTACTCGATCTTCTTCGAGGCTTGAGATCACTCTGCGAATGACGTTATAGGCAACCAAAGAGCCCTCTCCGGGTCTCAGGTTGGTAAAAAGATCCATGGCTTGAGCAGCGCATAAGAGCTCGATAGCAATGACGACTTCCGCGTTGCACGTAACATCTCTCAGTTTACGGGCGGAAATCGTGCTCATCGACACGTGATCCTCCTTATTTGCTGAGGTCGGTATTGAATCCACGCAGGCAGGATGAGACAGAATCTTGTTTTCTGATACGAGGGATGCAGCTGTGTACTGGGCGATCATAAAGCCTGAATTGAGCCCTCCGTCACTGACCAAAAAAGCAGGTAGTCCGCTCAGCTGCGGATTGACCAATCGTTCAATGCGCCGTTCTGAAATATTGGCCAGTTCAGAAACCGCCATGCAGGCGAAGTCGGCTGCCAGAGCGAGAGGCTGCCCATGAAAATTTCCTCCCAGCAAAAATTCTTCGGTCTCTGCAATAAAGAGAGGATTATTGGTCGATGAATTGATCTCGGTCTCCAAAACCCCTTTGGCGTATGACAGAGCATCCTTGGTGGCCCCGTGCACCTGAGGAGAGCACCTCAAAGTGTAGGCATCCTGCACACGGCTGCAGTCCTTGTGCGAGGAAATGATTTCGCTGTTCGCAACAATCCTGAACATGTTGTCGGCCGCCGCAGCCTGCCCCGGGTGAGGCCGCAATTCATGGATTCTCGGGTCGAATTCCGTTTTGCTTCCCATGAGAACTTCCAGGCTCATGGCGGCGGCAATGTCTGCCAGCTTGGAAAGTCTTACTGCATCGTGGAGGGCAAGCCCGCCGATGGCAGCCGTAACCTGTGTTCCGTTTACAAGCGCAAGGCCTTCCCCCGCTTCCAGCTGGAGCGGCTTCAGCCCAGATCTCCGCAGCGCCTCCATACCGGTGGTTTTCTCCCCTCTGTAAATGGCTTCACCCAATCCTATCAGCACTAAAGCCAAATGAGCCAAAGGGGCCAAATCTCCACTCGCTCCAACCGATCCCTTTTCAGGCACTACGGGATAAACTCCTCTGTTGAGGACTTCGATGAGTTGATTGACGGTTTCCAGACGAATCCCTGCATTGCCTCTGGCCAAGTCTTTTATTCGCAGAGCCAATACGGCTCGCACGGTCTGTTCATCCAAAGCTTTCCCAACACCCGCCGCATGACTTTTGAGGATATTGACCTGGAGTTTGCGCGTGTCCTTGCCGGATATGGTGATTCCACTGAGTGCACCAAAGCCGGTAGTGATGCCGTATATGACTTTGCCCTCCTGCACCCATTGATTAACGAGCCTCCTCGCTGAGACAATACGCCGCTTGGATTCTTCCGCAAGCTCCACTCCCGTATTCTTTCTGGCTATCTGTACCAGGTCTTCCAGCGTCAGCCCTGCCACTCCAAGGGTTATTTTTCCCTGCATAATGTAAACCTCAAGCATCGTGCATCAACTTTGGTCACTGAAGGCCCTCATTAATTTGGCTGCCGGTCAGAAGATCACTTTTCAGTCCCGACTCTCCATATTAAATCACCGTTCGGTACGCAAGGCCAATCTGTCTGTGCGAGCCACCATCTCTCCTCGTTTGTACACTTCGACCACTGGAGAGACCCCGGCGTGGTAAGCCAAAATAGCTGGACTGCTGCCTTTCAGCAACAAAAAGTCAGCATTTTTGCCCTTCTGCAAACTTCCCGTTTGCCTTGCACTTCCAATGGCATAAGCAGCGTTCAACGTGGTGGCTACCAGCGCTTCCGGAATGGTAAGATTCATATTCATGACCGCCAGACCGAATACGAAAGGCATGGATTCCGTATAACAGGTTCCCGGGTTGCAATCGGTGGCAATGGCAAGAGGAACACCTAGATCCCGCATTCGAGTTGCCGGTGCGAACCTTTTGCGCAAGCTGTACGCAGTACCGGGAAGCAAAACAGCGATTACACCTGCTGCAGCCATTGCTTCAAACCCGTCATCGCTTGCAGCCAGCAGATGTTCCGCTGAGACCGCCCGCATTTCAGCCGCCAGGCCGGCACCACCCAGATCATTCACTTCATCCGCATGGACCTTGAGTTCCAAGCCATGATCGCGTGCTGCAAGCAAAACTTGCCGGCTTTGATCTATCGAAAAAACGCCGGTTTCGCAAAATACATCGCAAAAACGCGCGATTCCCTGCCGTCCCACTTGGGGTATCATTTCTCGAATGACCAATTGCACGTATTCATCCGGCTTGCCCGCATACTCCTCAGGCACTGCATGAGCCCCCATGAAAGTCGGGACCACATCCAAAGCGGTTTCTTTCTTAATACGTTCGATAACCCGGAGCATTTTGAGCTCCGTTTCCGTATCGAGTCCATACCCGCTCTTGATCTCGATGGTTGTAGTTCCGAATTCAAGCGCTCCAACAGCGCGCCTCCTGGTCTTGACAAAAAGCTCTTCCTCCGAGGCTTGTCTTACGGCCCGAACCGATGACAGGATTCCCCCGCCCCGGCGTAGGATTTCCAAGTAATCCGTTCCAGCCAGACGGAGCTCGAATTCTGTTTCTCTCAATGCGGCGAAGCAAATGTGGGTGTGGCAATCCACAAAACCCGGAATCAGGCAAAGCCCCCGACAATCCACTTCCAGGTCAACTTCACCCAGCTTGATCGAAGCCATCACTTCTTGTTCCTCACCGACGGACTCGATCACACCATCTTGCACATAGACTGCACCCTTCTGAAAGCAGACCAACTTACCCTGATTGTTTCCGGCAAGTGGTGTACCATCGTCAATTGGGGTAAAAATACGCGCATTCCTGAATAGTTTGCCGATCATATTGATCTTCTTTCGCCTCCTTTCAAGTTCTAACGGTTTCTAAAATTACCTCTCTAACCTCGTAGCGGCAACCAATATCCGCCATTTTGAAATACAAAACCTGCAAACCCAATAATTCTCTCGGAATCATCTTTTTGCATTGCGCGCCTTTCCAAGCACCTTTTGTGAATTAACATGGTTATTAAGAAAGCGGGTTGACGAACAACCTCGAAAACCAGTCAACCTAGCGAAATTAATGATTTCCCACATAGAGGTGCTGAATTGTGCATTATCGTTAAGCAGTGTAACGGATGAAAGTCTCCACTGGAAAGGGAGGGCAATCTATGGAGAACATGTTGAGGTTCCTGCAAGATAGAGAACAAGAAATGCTGACCCTAATCGAGCATTTGGTAAACATAGACAGCGGCACTTACTGCAAACAAGGAGTAAATGAGTGCGGGCGGATCATTGCCCGGCAGCTGGAAAAATTGGATTTCAACACAGAAACCATAGAAGAAAAAGACATCGGTAACCATATACGTGCGAAAAGATCAGGGTCGGGCAGTAGTAACGTGTTCATATCCGCACACCTGGATACCGTATTTCCTCGAGGAACGGCAAAGGCACATCCTTTTCGAAGAGACGACAATCTGGCCTTCGGTCCGGGAGTCGGCGACATGAAAGGGGGCATCGTACAAATGATATATGCTCTCAAGGCCTTACGCCACTTCAAGCGAAGCACTCCAACTTTATCCGTTTTCCTGACGGCGGATGAAGAAGTCGGCAGCGTTCTGGGGCGACCCCACATTGAAGATTTGGCCCGCCAGTCCACCCACGTACTTGTCATGGAGCCCTGCTCGAAACTCGACTCCATCGCGGTACGCCGTTGGGGTATCGGCTCTTTTTACCTGACTATTCACGGCAGGGCGGCGCACGTATTGAAGCCAGATTCCTCCGGGTTGAATGCTTCTCGCGAGCTCGCCTTCAAAATTCTCGCATTGGAATCGTTGACCGACACTCAGCGAGGAATAAAGGTTTCGGTCAATCTGGTGAAGGGAGGTAAATCACGCCAGGTAACTGCCGCAGAAGCTTTTGCCGACATTGATGTGCGGGTGCGAGATGCGGCATTGATGCAACAGGTGGAAGAAAAGGTCAGGCAGGTTGCAGGCAATCCGATACTGCCCGGCATTCGTATTGAACTGGAAGGAAAACTTACCCGCCCGCCCATGGAACCCAGCGCAAAAACCGAGAACTTCTTTCAACTTGCAAATGAAGTGGCCAACGGCATCGGCTTTGAATTAAACGCTGCAGAAGAATATGGCGGTTCTGACGGGTGTTTTACTTCTGCACTGGGAATAGCTACCCTGGATGCATTGGGTCCCGTCTGCCACGACATGTGCGGCGACAACGAAAGAATTGAAGTGCCCAGTTTGGTGAAAAGGGCGGCACTTCTTGCCGGCATCATTCAACGTCTGGCTGAAGATTCATGAATTTCTTTTAGCATGCTCGATTCCTATACCCGCACCAATTAGAGATGAACTGCTCCAATACAAGGAAAAGTTGGAATTCAACAAACCTCAAATAGTAAAATATTTGCTGAAACGTGTTACATTTACCGCAAGATAATGTTCATCCAGAAGAAGGATAAGCCCTGCGACATGACAAGTTTTCAAATCACACGAAATAGGCTCCTTAATCGGTTTCCTTTTTGGGGCCACTCAAAGGACAGGGCGAAAGACATGAGTGGCAGTGGCTCTCAGGGGTACGTCGCTCAAATCGGTATTCAGAATTAATTGCCTGGTCTTAGGCAGAGGATCGATAGATAGAAGATGGCAGTCATAACCATATCAAGGGAACCAGGTACCGGAGGAGAGGAGATTGCAGCTCGACTTGCCGGAAAATTGGGATTCTTGCTCGTTGATAAACACCGCCTTTCCGAGCTTTGGCGGGAGATAGATCTGGACGAATCGAAACTTTTCCACATTGATGAAGATATCCCCTCTGACGCGCATCTCTTGGATGATGAGACAGAGGCGTTCATCAGAGTCGTACCTGATCTGCTGGTCCAATTGGCTGAGGAGCATGACTTAGTCGTTATAGGAAGAGGAAGCCAGGGACTGTTCCGTGATCGTCCCGGCACCTTGCACGTGCGGATCGTCGGATCTCGCAAGTTCCGCATTCAACAACTGCAGTCTCATGAAGGCTTATCTGCTCGGGAAGCCAGACGCCGCCTCAGGCAACTGGAAGATCAACGCAGCCGTTACATACGGTTCCTTTATCGTTTGAAATGGACGGATCCTTATTTTTATGACCTAGTCCTCCGGATGGATCATTTGTCGATTGAGCAAGCTTTGAATGTTCTGGTGTCAGCAGTTAAGGAAATGAACCTGTTGCAGGTACCCAAAAAACAGATTGTTGAAGATCTTCTGCCCGAATCCATCGAAGAGCAAGGAGAAGGGCGCTTCGCCAACGAATCGGAGCGAGAGTTTGCTCATTTCCTTGAATTTTATCGCATCCCTTATGAATATGAGCCACGCACTTTTATTCTGGAGACTGATGAGAATGGGAAAATAGCGGAAGCCTTTACCCCGGATTTCTACCTACCCGAGCAAGATCTTTATATTGAGCTCACTACGATGCGGCAAAGCTTGGTCACCCGCAAGAACCGAAAAGTTCGAAAACTGCGTCGGCTCTATCCTGAAATTAATATTCGTATATTCTACCAGCGGGATTTTCAGAGCCTATTGGCAAAATATGGTTTGCTTACAGACAGATCGGACACAGGGGCTATACCGGATAAGATTTGATAATATCTCCAATACTAAAATGTCAATGCATCCGTCAATAAATGCTTCCTGCCTTTCATCTTAGAAGAAAGCTGGAACCAGACGCTCGAAGCGCTTTAACTGAGTTTGTGCAACGTGGCGCAGGTCTACCTTCAGCATGATTTTCGGGAGAATCGGAAGAACCGCTTTCAGTCGACTCAAGAGTCGAACAAATAAAGAGGTGAATTTTGAAACCCATGAGTGAAGATATTGTCGAAGTTCTTATAACCGAAGACGCTATTCAAAAACGCATCGCCGAGATGGGCAGAGAGATCGCAACTGCATATGAAAACTCCTTGCCAATCCTGGTTGGTGTATTAAAAGGGAGCGCTTTATTCATGGCCGACTTGATCAGACATATCGCCATCCCTTTAGAGATAGATTTTATTGCCATACAGAGTTATGCGGGAGGTCAACAGTTTAGTGGCGCTGTGCGTATTACCAAAGATCTGGATAGCTTCATCGAAGGGCGGGATGTACTCCTGGTCGAGGGCATTGTCGATACCGGCATGACAATTGGATACCTGCGCCGTAATTTGGAGGCAAGGCAACCACGCAGCATCCAACTGTGCAGCTTGCTCGATAAGCGGGCTCGCCGGATCTTAAGGGTTCCGATTGGTTTCCGTGGCTTTGAGATCCCCGACCGATTTGTAGTTGGCTATGGATTGGACTTTCGCCAACTCTACCGCAATTTGCCGTATATTGGGGTTCTCAGTGACGACGTAACGGGCCTGAGTCACGGTCGATGAACTTCATGCAGTTTTTTTTAATGGAAGGAAAAAAATGCTTGACAATATTTTACTGTTTTGATATCTAATAAGCAACCCCAAGAGGTCTAAGTAAGAAGCTCGATTAAGAAGCTCAACGACAAAGCCTGGCGGAAACTCAAAAGCACCGCATTTGATGGGAAGTCAGGGAAAGAAGTTGAGATGAAGCCCCCTAAGGTGAAGTCGAGGAGATGAAAAGGTCACTTGGGGTTTTCCTATTTTTACCAAGTAATTTAACTTATCAGCGTCCTCTCCCTAATTGCGTATCTCGCACACCTTCTGCAGCAACAACCGAACCCCCTGCCATGGAACATCACTGCCGCATTGCATTCACTCTTCGCAAAAACCTTTGAAAGACGGCCTTGATGCCTGCCAGGCTGTTACTTTTCACTCATTTTTTCATGGGAGGAAATGATGAGCCCCACCAAGAAGATTGATACCGCGGAGCATAGACGGCTTATTGAATATCGTGAATGGAAGTCTAATTGGAAGAAATGGGGTCCTTATTTGAGCGAGCGATCATGGGGCACAGTTCGTGAAGATTATAGTGAATCCGGTAGGGCCTGGGATTTTTTTCCTCACGACCACGCCCGCAGCAAGGTTTATCGCTGGAATGAAGACGGTCTGGCCGGCATAAGTGACCGCTATCAGCATCTGTGTTTCGCGCTGGCTCTATGGAACGGCCGCGACCCGATCCTCAAAGAACGCCTGTTCGGATTGAACAACGCCGAGGGAAATCATGGAGAAGACGTCAAAGAATACTATTTCTATTTGGATAGTACCCCTTCTCACAGCTACATGAAAATGCTTTATAAGTATCCCCAGATTGAGTTCCCCTATGCAGACCTCGTTGCCGAAAACAGCAGACGAGGTTTGCACGACGACGAATACGAATTGCTGGATACCGGTGCTTTTGAAGATAACCGTTACTTCGACGTATTTGTGGAATACGCCAAAGCGGATCAGGAAGATGTACTGGTAAGAATCAGCGTGGCGAACCGCGGCCCTGATTCGGCCCAATGTCTCCTCCTCCCCACACTTTGGTTCAGGAACACCTGGAGTTGGGGCTATGACGCCGGCCCTAAAGGAGATGTTCCGGAAAAGCCGCTGCTCAGACAGGTTGTCGACGCAAAAAATGCGTCCACAGTGGAAGCTAAGCACCCCTTTCTGGGTACCTACCACCTTTATGCCGATGATGAGCCTCAGCTTATCTTCACGGAAAATGAGACCAATAGGGAACGCCTCTACCAAGTACCCAACTCCACTCCTTATGTGAAAGATGCATTCCACCGCTATCTGATTAACAATGAAAAAGAGGTGGTCAATCCTGCTCGCAAGGGAACCAAAGTGGCAGCCTTGTACAATGTGAATATCAATCCCCTTGAATCCTCGACCATCAGGCTGCGCCTGTCCAACCAGCCGCACAGTGCACCTTTTCAGGGTTTTGACAAAATCTTTGCACGGCGGGTAGCCGAGGCGGACGAGTTTTATATGGCCATCCAAAAGCCTGAACTGAGCGACGACGAGCGCAAGGTGCAGCGCCAGGCTCTGGCCGGCATACTCTGGTCTAAGCAGCTATACTACTATGACGTTGAGCAATGGCTAGCCGGCGATCCCGCAATACCACCTCCTCCACCTGCTCGCAAGGAAGGACGTAATCACGACTGGGATCATGTCAACAACTTCGACCTCATTTCCATGCCGGACAAATGGGAGTACCCCTGGTATGCTGGTTGGGATTTGGCTTTTCACTGCATCCCTCTCGCCCTGGTGGACACTGATTTTGCCAAACGGCAGATAGAGCTTCTGGCCCGCGAATGGTATATGCATCCAAACGGCCAACTGCCGGCCTATGAGTGGAACTTCGGCGATGTCAATCCCCCCGTCCACGCCTGGGCGGCCTGGCGGATTTATCAGATCGATGCCAGGCAGCAAGGCAAGGCCGATCGATCCTTTTTGGAAGGTATTTTCCATAAACTTTTGCTGAACTTCACCTGGTGGGTCAACAAGAAAGACGCTGAGGGCAAAAATGTTTTTCAAGGCGGCTTCCTGGGGATGGACAATATCAGTCTTTTTGACCGAAGTGCCCCGCCTCCCGCCGGCGGCCGGCTCGATCAGTCCGATGGCACCTCCTGGATGGCTTTCTATTGTCTGCTAATGTTAAAAATTGCACTGGAACTCGCCAAAAAGGAACCCGTTTACCAGGACAGCGCCAGCAAATTTTTCGAGCATTTCCTCCGTATAGCCAGAGCCATGACCGATGAGTATCGAGAAAGTATGGGCTTATGGAATGAACAGGACGGCTTCTTCTATGATGTTCTGCATTGCCCCAGCGGCAGCTTAGTCCCAGTCAAAGTGCGTTCACTGGTGGGTTTGATTCCGTTGCTTGCGGTGGAAACGCTCGATCACGACCTGTTGGAAACGATGCCCGATTTCAAACGCCGCTTGAACTGGTTCTTCGAAAATCGGATTTACCTGCGGGATCGGGGAGATGTCGCGTGCGTGAAATCGCCCGGCACGGAATCTCGCCGACTTCTTTCACTTGTAAACCGTGATCGCCTGGTGCGAGTTCTGCGCTACATGCTGGATGAAAACGAATTTCTGTCTCCGTACGGCATTCGGTCCTTGTCAAAATTTCATCAAAATAACCCCTATGTTTTTAACCTGGATGGACAGTCTCACAGTATTAACTATCAGCCGGCAGAATCTGAAAGCCTGCTATTCGGCGGTAACTCAAACTGGCGGGGCCCGGTCTGGTTCCCTGTCAACTACCTTCTGATCGAGTCCTTGCAGAAATTTCATTACTACTACAGCGATTCCCTTATGGTGGAATGCCCCACCAATTCGGGAAAAATGATGACTCTCGATCAGGTCGCCAAATACTTATCCAGCAGGCTGATTAGCCTTTTCTTGCGCAACTCTGAGGGAAAGAGGCCGATCTATGGTGAAATCGGGAGATTTCAGCAAGATCCCGAATGGCGCGATCTAATATTGTTCAATGAATACTTTCACGGAGACAACGGAGCTGGGTTGGGTGCCAGTCACCAGACGGGCTGGACAGGTTTGGTAGCCAAACTCATCCAGCAGTCAGGCGGGCGGGACGGATCGCCGCAGGGTGCCGACATAAATCGGGCAAATGAATAAAAGTCTCCTGAGTCACCCGACCATCATTTCCGCATACTCCTCGGAATGATCGATGGTGGCTTTGCATTCCTTTGCCGCGATACCACGCAGCCCGGAAAAACAAACTCGTTTCTACGTAAAGCTCTTTCCCAACTAGTCCTCGCATTCCCCCGATGCCCATCGACAAGATCGATGCTACAATTTTATCTTGAGCACGTCGGCAAAAAGACGCATAATTAACTTTATGGATCTGCTCTCCACTGTGAACATTTCTTATCTCGCTAGTTGGGTACTAACCACCTTTTAAGGAGATTGATGATGATAAAAGCTTTTGCGGCATTCGAACCGAAAGGGGAACTTCAGGCCTTCGAGTATGAGCCGGGCCCGCTTAAATCTCAAGAAGTAGAAATTGATGTTCAGTACTGCGGTGTCTGCCATAGTGACCTGAGCGTGATCGACAACGAATGGGGAATGTCTCAATATCCGGTCGTTCCTGGCCACGAAGTGGTAGGGGCGATTGCCAAGGTAGGTGAAAAGGTTAAGCATCTTTCAGTCGGCCAAACAGTTGGGCTGGGCTGGCATGCCGGCTACTGCAACGAATGTAAACCTTGTCACTCGGGCGACCACAATTTATGCGCCAACGCGCAAGCGACCATCATCGGACATCATGGCGGTTTTGCCGAAAAGGTACGTGCGGCAGCCAACAGTGTGCTTCCCATCCCCGCAGGTGTTGACCTGGAAGCTGCCGGCCCCCTGTTTTGCGGCGGGGTTACGGTTTTTAATCCGCTGGTTCAGTTCAATATCAAACCCACCGACAAAGTGGCGGTGATCGGCATAGGGGGGCTGGGTCATATGGCGCTGCAGTTCCTCAATGCATGGGGCTGTGAAGTTACGGCATTTACCTCCAGTGAAGACAAAAAGAAGGAGGCCATGCGTATGGGGGCTCACCATACTTTAAGCTCCCGCGATCAGCAAGAAATCGAGGCGGCGGCAGGTCGTTTTGATCTTATCCTTTCCACGGTCAACGTGAAGCTGGACTGGAATCTTTATCTGGGCGCATTGAAGCCTCGCGGACGTTTACATTTTGTTGGCGCAACGTTAGATCCACTGGATATCAATGTGTTTTCACTCATCATGGGGCAACGCTCCATATCCGGCTCTCCGGTAGGCAGCCCCGCTACCATAGCCAAGATGCTGGAATTTTCGAGTCTTCACAACATCAAACCGGTAATTGAGAAATTCAGCTTTGATGCCATAAATGAAGCTATCGCAAGATTAAGGAGTGGCAAAGCTCATTATCGTATTGTGCTTTACCGCTGATTCAGGGCAGCACGATTGTAAGCGTTATGTCTTGAACGGGTGCTATCACAATCGCGGCAACACCAATCAGAGTCTAACCGAGTGCGCAAGTACCGGCCGGCGTGTTATGCTGGTTGTGAGAATTGATTGTTTCTGTTCGTTATGAGCCCATGGGCTTTGCGGATTTGCGTGATGTTGTTGCTCCTGATCTGTCCGCCCTGAGGTATCGAAGGGTGAACCATCAACTCGTGCTTCGATACCTCAGCACGAACGGGGCACGCAAGACGCGCTAATCCGCGAAGAACCTAAATAAATACATACAATGCAGGTTGTCTCCTTGAGAATTATAAAAGTATTGTGAGGATATAATATGAGTGCAAGTGAAACGTCTCAAAGCAGGCTTGCCGTGCTTATTGATGCAGACAACGCACAGCCATCCATAACGGAGGGGCTCCTATCGGAAGTTGCAAAGTACGGTGTTGCAAGCGTCAAGCGCATTTACGGTGACTGGACGACACCGAGCCTAAGCGGCTGGAAGTCCGTCCTACTGGAACACTCCATCCAGCCGGTTCAACAGTTCCGTTATACCGTGGGGAAAAATGCAACAGACAGCGCAATGATCATAGATGCAATGGACTTGCTCTATACGAAACGTTTTGACGGATTCTGTCTAGTATCTAGTGACAGTGACTTCACTCGTCTCGCCTCCCGGATTAGAGAGGAAGGCCTGCTCGTTTACGGGTTTGGAGAGAAAAAGACTCCAAAAGCTTTTGTATCCGCATGCGACAAATTCATCTTCACTGAAGTTCTAAGATTCCAAGAGGATGCTGGAGCAGCCGTCAAACCTAAAACCGCAAATGAACTGAAGAGCGACGCCAAACTTGTGGCGCTTCTGAGAAGTGCTCTTGAAGCGGCTTCCGACGAGAGTGGGTGGGCCCATTTGGGAGCCGTGGGCAGTAATATCGCCAAGCAGGCCTCCGAGTTCGACCCTCGGAACTACGGCTTCAGCAAGCTCGGGGAACTCGCCAAAGCCACCAAGCTCTTTGATGTTGATGAAAGAGTCCAACGTGACGGTCATTCCAAAACAATCTATATTCGCGACAAGCGCAAGAAGCCCAAAGAATAGACTTTTATGATCCGAATGCCCCGAAGCAACTCCTAAGGCGGCAACGAGAATGAATGCAAAGATCATAGATACATAGTTACAGTTTCTAAAAGCTGCCATGTTATCCTTCTTACCAAATCCTTTTGTGAAAGCCAAAAGTTCCACCCTGCCTTATCTAGAGTCTCTATCCGGAAACATCGAGTTCTGTTTGACATCCACGCGGAAGGAGGTTTGGATTAACTGCCCGAGGTATGGCTCTAAAGCTATTGAATAAGACGGCACCGACTTTGATGCATTGATAACAGGCTCGACATATGGTGAAAGAGCCCGGAAGCAAAAATTTCGTTGCCATTGAACTACTCTCTTGCTATTAGAAAATTGTAGTATACCGTATGTTACGGTTACATTTAAGTTTAGGTAGTATTTGTAGAGTCAAGAGAACAAGGCTGTGAACGAGATATCCCCTGAAGTCGTTAAAGACCAATTGAACTGCATCCTATCGAGTTCCGATTTTGAGTCAACGCATCAGCTCTCGCAGTTTCTCCAGTTTGTCGTTGAAGAGACGTTGGCAGGACGGGCGGACCAGATCAAAGCATATACCATTGCCACCTCTGTTCTGGGGAGAAAAAGTGACTACGATCCTCAAGCCGACGCCACCGTGCGCATCCTGGCCGGCAGACTTCGAACCCGGCTGGAGCATTATTACAGTCAACGGGGCAAAAACGACCCCATCCGCATAAGCATTCCCAAAGGCCGGTATGTTCCTTTTTTTCAATTGAATGAGTCCGATGAGAATCATGCCAACGCTCAAATCGATCAAGCTGAATTAGCTGACGCTTCACATAGACCGTCCATTGCGGTGCTTCCGCTTGCTAATTTGAACGGCAACCCGGAAGAGGATTATTTCGCCCAAGGGCTGACCGAACAACTGATCATTGCTCTTAGTAGCTACCCAAGTTTGTTGGTTTTGCCTCGATACGCAACTCTCGGTTACAAGAACCAGGCTGCGGATGTGAACCGGATCGGAAATGCTTTGGGTATCCGCTTCGTTATGGAAGGAAGCGTCAGAAAAGTCGGCCAAACATTGCGTGTGAACGTTTACCTGAGTGATATCCTCACGAGAAGGCAGATTTGGGCGCAAGCCTACGAACGTAATCTCACTTTAGAAAATCTATTGTCTGTACAAGACGAAATCGCACAAAATGTCACAGTTACAATCGGTGACATTTATGGGGGGGTGATCCCCAGAATAGCAATAGCAGGTAAAGAGAGCCACATAAGAGAAAAGTACGAAAGCCTCACGGCGTATGATGCCTCACTGCACTTCATGTATTTCTTCTCAGAGATGAACTCGGACAATTACTCCAGAACCCGGCAGGTCCTGGAGCAAGCACATAAAGAAAATCCGGATGACCCCGAACTGTGCGCGATGCTGTCAACCATATTTAGGGCTGGATATGGTATGGGCTTCTCGGATGAAAACAACCCTCTGGATAAGGTTTTATATTTAGCACGCAAGGCAGTCTCCCTCGATCCCCTCTCGCAGACAGCTCGATCCGCTCTTGCAGGCGCTTATCAACTTGCCCGCGACCGACAGGGGGTAATCCGCGAGTCGGAAGCTCTGCTGTCACTGAAACCTCCAGGAACCCTATTTGCCGTTGCCGCCTGGAATATAGCTCTGGCGGGTGAATGGGAACGTGGATTGGCGATACTTCGCGAGCAGATGGAGATGCTGCAATATTACCCCGGTTGGTTCCACACAGCCGGATTCTTGGACTACTATCGGAGGTCCGAATACGAAGCCGCTCTGAAAGAGGCTCACATGATGAACTTACCTACCGTTATGCTCGATCCTCTGCAACGGGCAGCCGCTCTTGGTCAGTTAGGCAGAACCAAACGAGGCCGGCGGACGATCGCGGAGCTGCTTGAACTCCGCCCGGATTTCGCTGCAGACCCGCGTCGCTACCTGAATTGGTTGATCCCCTTCGATGAATTGGTGGATCATCTCCTCGAAGGGATCGAGAAAGCTGGGCTGTCCCTTTCTTAATCCATGTTCACCACGATGCCGTCCGCTCCAGTCGTCAACCCGAGTCCCTGCTGGCTGGTCTTGAGATGCAGCACGACTCCGTTTTCGTTCTGCAGCCACAAATCGCCCTTGCCCTGGTTGGTAGCAGAATAGCCCAAGCTTCCCTGCAAATAGGTTCCTGGGAATTGCCAAACATTATTCAGATTGTAAACTTCCCCTGAAGCCTGAATGTGGGAAGCCCCAATCCCGCCAATGCCAAGACCTCCCAGTTTAAAATCATACGTGTTGCCCTGAAAATTCAACTTTCCTCCCCCCAGTTGCCCGTTGAAAATGTAGGCGAGTTCGTACTCGTTGATTGTCACGGTTCCCACAGGCTGCGGAGATTGCTGAGCAAAGGTTGGTAAGGAGAACATGATGGTCAGCAAAAAAAGAAACATGACTACAATACCTAATTTGTTCATCTTATGGCTCATTGTTGTGCTCCTGCTTTTTTTTTAATTCCAAGGACCTCAAGTTGCCCTTTACTATGGTTTAATCGTTTTTTACTCTTCCGCTCAAAAAGAATACTTCGCAGCAATAATCCAGGTACTTACACTCTTATCGTAAATCGGCACGGGCATGGCGCAACGTGTATTACGGTATGTTACCGTATCCCTTGGACCATCTCTTCTCGGCCTATGTTACCCGCAAATCACCAACATGAGGATAAACATCACGACGGCCAGCAACCCGGCTGCAACCGCCCTGAAAATGTACTGATCACGGAAGATGATGGTCAGAAGTCTCATTGCCTTGCTCCTTGTGTCACTACATCCTCACTTTTACCGCCGCCGCTTCGCTGCTCACTGCAACTCTGCCAGCAGCTTTTTGAAGTCTCCAGAATTGTGTAGAATCTGTTTGGCCGCCTCGCGCAGTCGGTCCACTTGCTCTGGCTCGAGATGGAACGAGGTAGGAAGTTGCTTGAAGTAGGCACGATCGGCTGCATTTTTCAGTGCATCGAACTCCACATCGATAAGGTAGAACTGGATATCGCCGCAGGAACCCGGCTCTGTCGAGATTTGGCCCTCGGGACATCGGCCGCGACGGATGTCATCGGCCCACTGGTCGAAGCTGTCCCGCACCAGCATGATGGTGTCCTGATTATAGCGGGCGATGGCGACCGAGGAATACGCGGCAACCATATCCCCAAATGAAAGTGGGCCCAGTAGGCTCCATTTCGGGTTGTTCTCCGTTTGAGCGTTCACCAGGATGATGGCGATCTTGTGGGCATTGGGCTTGTCCGAATGCTTCAGCGCGTTCCACGCATTACCCTGAGCTCCTATGCGTGTCAAAAGGACCCGCAGACCGAGATTGTCCGCCACGCCGCCGTCCACCAGATGGAGAAAGGGAGTCTTGGTACTGTCGAGGAAAGGACGGATATTGTTGGCGAGGTTGAATTGCCGGCTGGGAAGTGATCTTGTTTCCAATGCCTCCTCGAGCAGCTTCGGCAGATGGTAGTCGCAGGATCCGGCATAGTTCTTGACAAGGACCGGCGTCAAGAGAATCGGTACGGCAGAAGAGGCGGCACAAGCCCGCGCTACCGAGAAACTGGCAAGGTCCGAACAGATCATGTCGAAGACATCCTGGGTGAATACTATACGCGTTCCATGCACAATTTCGGTTGCGTTGAGGAAGACCATGGTTCCCTTTTGCTTGAGCATGTCGCTAAAATTCGCCCCGTCGAAGACATACTTATCGTAATACTCAGCAGCCAGATCGCTGCGCCCGAACCAGGGCGACCAGAGTCGCACCCAGTTGTATGGATTGAAAAAAGTCCGCCTCAGGAGAGCCCCTTCAATATTTTTATTGAGGAACTTCTCCTGAAAATCTTCAAAAATGCGGTCCCCGAAAAGACCGTAGTACGCTGCGGTAAAACTTCCGCCCGACACACTGGAAATGGCGTCCACCTCATCCAGAAGAGGCGTTTTGCGACCGTCAATGGTAGCTGACGTATCCCTGAGCGCCTCGAGCACCCCGTAGGAAAAAGCTGCGGCCCGAGTTCCACCCCCGGAAAAGGCGAGCAGCACCATCAACTCGGCGGACTCCTTCAGCTGATGCATGTTTTTCGGCTCGTATCCGTAATTGGGATCATAGTGAGCGAGGGGTGCATTCACGGGATAGTGGGCGCAACCGGCCGCAACAAACAGGCTTAGAGCAACAATCAAAAAGAAACAGGAAAGGGGTTTCGGCAGCAGACTCTTTTGTCGTAAAACACTATGGATTCTTCTCACATCTTTCATGGCAGCAACTCCCTGTGGTTTACGGCTGCCTGGCCCCTTCCAGTCAAATCAGTCGCTTATACGAAAAAGATTTCTCGCCTCCGGCTCAAAATGACAATTATCGGGCGGTCTTCTGGCGCTCACGTTGAAACAATAGAGATCAGGGAATCATACCGCATTCGAACAGCTTGTTGGCGATGGGGGCGGCCACGCGGTCAATAAAAGCTTGGCGCAGTTGCGGATCGTTATGCAGCAGCTCTATTACTCGCTGTTCCATTTGCGCCTTTTGCCCTGTCGGTGGATGAGACCTCTGCATTGCCAGTTCCTCACAGGACGAGCTCTGGTATTTCTGGATGACCTTCTGAGCCACCTTATCCATTATGGGGTAAGATTCCTGAGCGCTGGCAATGCCTGCATAAAGCAGCACAAGCAAAAGTACCGGTACAAACAAGTAAGAACGTCTGATCATGGCTTTCTCCTCTAAGCAATCGATTTATCTGCAAGTTATGTGAATTGAACCACAGAGGCACGGAGAGCACAGAGATGAATCTTGATTTTGACCGATCGAGGGGTATTCGATCAAACGAATCAAGCTTCGCGATCACAGATCTATACGGTCTTCGATTGACGAATTTACCCCGAGAAATGAGACTAATCCTTGAGGGTCCTTTCCCGGCCGCCTCTCGGCCGGGAAAAAAGGATCAAACTCTGTGCTCTCCGTGCCTCTGTGGTTAATCTTTGGTCGCAGCCAATGGCCGCTCTGTGTTTCCAGTCCTCTTACTGCGGCGGGTTCACCACCACGTAAACCATCTGGCCCCCTTGAAAGACGGGTTGATACCACGCGCTCCCAACATGATAGTAGGTGACCCCGCCCACCACCACCGGAGCCGCCGAAGCATACGCTGAATTGAATGCGGCTGCCGTCATGGTTGAGCCGATGATCGCTCCGGCTACTGCCCCGGCAGCAACAGCACCGGCGCCATAATAGGGTGGGTGATAGCCATAGCCCCAGCCACCATAACCGTAATGGTAACCATCGTAGTCGGACGCGTAATTCTGCCGGCTCTGTTGTGCATTTTGTCCGTAGTTTTGCCGGCTCTGCTGAGCTTGCTGCCCGTAGGATTGGCGATTTTCCTGATTCCCCTGTACCGTTGACTGTCGGCTCGACTGCATGCCGGAACGACCCGACTGCATCTGTTCAGCCGAGGACTGGCGGCTGGACTGCATACTGGACCGATTAGCCTGCCAATTTCCGCCGCTGGCCGCACCGCTCTGACTGAATGCTCCTGGATGAGAACCTCCACCTCCGCCCCAGCGGTCACCACCGGAACCTCCACCTCCACCCCAGCGATCACCGCCGGAAAACCCTCCGCCACCGCCTCCAAAGCGGCCGCCGCCTGAGAAATCGCTATGCGAAAAACCACCTCCACCTCCGCCCCAGCCGCCGCCTCCAAAGCTTCTGCCGCCGCCCCCAAAACCTCTGGCATCGGCGTTCGTGGCTACGAACACAACCGTAAGGAACAGTCCCACCAGGGCCGTCCCGTATATCCATTCATATTTTTTCATTGCTTTTTCCCTTCTTTCATTGGTGCCGGCTCGGTTCCCATCATCTGCCGTGGAGAAAACGCGATTTTCGTCGCACCCTTGGGCGGCTTGAAGGCAAACAGCGAATCCGGGACCTTTGGGCTAAGATTCCAATTGCTGAACTGCGCCCAGAACTGGGGTCGTCCGTCTTCCCGCCGGTAGGTGATCACTACTCTTTGCGGAAGAGGTTTATCGCCCTGCGCGACCCACAACTGCAAGTCCTCTTGGTCTCCCCGCAGGGCAATATGATCGCAGGGAACGCCGGCGATTTGCGACTGCTCGACATAGGCGGCGACAACTACTTCTTTCGGCAGCACCTGGTCTAACTTGCTCGACAGCATCTCGGCCAGTGGCAGCCGCATCCCGAGGTCATCCAAG
>Ga0210088_1000011_pt1 | contig 51739 bp, 46 predicted proteins | sample RushMan_CattailN_6_FD_185557 | JGI IMG/M metagenome (GOLD analysis project Ga0210088, IMG submission 185557) | Wetland microbial communities from San Francisco Bay, California, USA, that impact long-term carbon sequestration -... | ecosystem: Environmental > Aquatic > Marine > Wetlands ... | reverse complement strand
CGCCAGCGTTCATTCTGAGCCAGGATCAAACTCTCCAGTTGATCCAAATTCTTAACAAAAACCCAGCACGTTCTCTCACTATTTAGTTTTCAAAGAACAAAATCCCAATCTACTTTAACTCGACGGCTTTTTGTTGTCAATCTCTTTTCTTTTAGGTCATTTTTCCCGCCGCCGAAAGTCTTGGCTATGTATCAAACCACAGCCTGGCCGTCAAGCCTTAATTTGAATTTTGTTCGGCACGAACGCAATGAATCTTCTTTTTGCCGGCTTTCAGCATGATGCCATCGCTAGTCAAGTGGACCACGCCGATAGGCGAGTCCAGATCCGGAACACGTTTATCGTTTACGTACGCGCCGCCTTGCTGAATAAGTCTTCTTGCCGCACTTCTCGACGCGCACAATCCCACCTCAGCGAACAGCTCAAATGCCGGTATTCCATTCTCCAACCGCTTCTTTTTGATCACTGTTGTCGGTACAGCCTTTACCTGTTGCTCGATCTTGCGTGGAATCCTGCTCGAAGGAAGCAGCTCGGCCGGCAATTTCCTCATGCCGAACACTCCCGTCGCTGCTTCGTAAGCTGAACGGGCTTGTTGCTCACCACGCGTCAGGGCAGTCACTTCGTAGGCAAGAATCGTTTTGCAGGCATTGAGTTCCTGCCCCTCAAGGCCTTGCGTTTGATCTATTTCGTTTAAAGGCAAAAATGTGTACAGTTTTAGAAACCGCTCTACATCGCGGTCATCGGTGTTCACCCAGTACTGGAAAAAATCGAATGACGATGTCTTTTCAGAACTCAACCATATGGCACCAGAAGCGGTCTTGCCCATTTTAGCACCAGAAGAGGTCGTCGTTAGGGGAAAAGTGATCCCGTAAGCAGTATCCTCTTTTTTGCGGCGTATCAGGTCAATACCCGCAACAATATTTCCCCACTGGTCATTTCCGCCCATCTGGATAAAGCAGTCGTAACTCTTGGCCAAATAGTAAAAATCATAGGCTTGCAGCAGCATGTAATTGAACTCGATGAAGTTGAGCCCCGTTTCAAGCCTGAGCCTGTAACTTTCCGCAGCCAACATACGGTTTACGCTAAAATGTTTACCGATATCCCTAAGAAACTCTATATATCCAAGAGGCAGCAGCCACTCTGCGTTATTAAGCATCAAGGCTTTTCCATTTGAAAAATCCAAAAACTGAGACAACTGTTCTTTGAGCGCCGCCACATTACCTTCGATTTGCTTAATGCTTAAAAGCTTCCTCATCTCGGTTTTTCCACTCGGATCGCCTACCAAACCAGTCCCTCCCCCAACCAGGACTATCGGGCGATGCCCATGGCGCTGCATGTGGACAAGGGCGAGAATCGGCACAAGACTCCCCACATGGAGACTATCCGCAGTAGGATCAAATCCAATATAACAAGTTGTTCGACCCTCTAAATGCTCCCTGATAGAATCTTCATCCGTACATTGGGCCACAAAGCCCCTCGCAGCCAACACATCGTATACACTAGCCAGTTCAGGCAAGACTCTCCTCCTTCAATACACCCACCAACTCAGTCAGATCCTATCCTATCTCGCATATTCAACAGATCTTGTCTCGCGAATGACCGTTACCTTTATCTGTCCAGGGTAGCTCAGCTCGCTCTCTATCTTCTTGGCAATATCACGGCTCAAAAGAACGACCTCGGAGTCACTGACCATGTCGCTTTCAACAATAATTCGAAGCTCTCTTCCTGCTTGGATCGCGTATGCTTTATAGATGCCCGTGAAAGAAGAAGCAATTCTCTCCAGATCCTCAAGTCGCCGGACATAGGTCTCAAGAAGCTCTTTGCGGGCACCGGGTCTCGCGCCTGAGAGGGCGTCTGCAGCCTGCACAAGAATTGCCAAAATGTCCTCTGCAGGTACATCCTCATGATGCGCTGCTATTGAATGTATGATCACGTGTGACTCCCCATATCGCTTGGCCAGGTCGGCCCCAATAACGGCATGGGGTCCCTCCATTTCATGATCAATGGCTTTTCCTATATCATGCAACAATCCCGCACGCTTAGCATGCTTCTCGTTGAGGCCTAACTCTGCCGCCATTATTCCGCACAGAAAAGCAACCTCTCGCGAATGCTGTAGAACATTTTGCGCATAGCTGGTTCTATACTTCAGTTTACCCAGAAGCTTTATCAACTCGGGGTGAATTCCATGCACTCCCACATCAAAAGCAGCTTGTTCTCCAGATTCACGGATTGAATTCTCCACTTCGGAACTGACTTTTTCAACGATTTCTTCAATCCGCGCAGGATGAATACGGCCGTCCGAGATAAGTCGTTCTAGAGACACTCGCGCGACTTCGCGCCGAATGGGATTGTAACCCGAAAGAATTACGGCCTCCGGAGTATCGTCAATAATCAGATCAATGCCCGTCGACGCCTCAATAGCTCGAATATTTCTTCCTTCACGCCCAATAATTCTTCCCTTCATTTCTTCATTTGGCAGGTTCACAACCGAGACAGTTTTTTCTGCAACATAATCCCCAGCATATCTCTGAATGGCCAGTGCCATAATATTTTTGGCTTTCTTATCTGATGTTTCGCGCGCCTCCGTCTCGATTTTTTTGACCATGAGCGCAGCTTCATGCCGAGCTTCATTTTCGACCATTCGGATCAGCATCTCCTTCGCCTCCTGTGAAGAGATGCCCGAGAGGCTCTCCAGTCGTCTTCTTTGCTCATCGATCATTACACTCAGTTCTTTTTCTTTATCGCCAACTTCCTTTTCCTGCTGCAAAATAAGCTTTTCTCGTTTAGCGATGGTGGTCTCTCGCTTATCCAGTGCTTCGGACTTTTTATCGAGGTTTTCTTCTTTTTGAAGGAGCCTCTTTTCTAGATTTTGGAACTCTTTCCTGCTCTCTTTGCTTTCGCGTTCAAACTCAGCCCTCATCTGAAAAAGCGTGTCCTTCGCTTGAAGAATGGCTTCTTTTTTGATGGTTTCGGCTTCTTTGCGCGCCTCGGAGAGTAGATTCCCGGCCTGCTCCTGCAATTGTCTATTTCTTCTCTCGACCCAGTACTGCCGGCTGGCAATTCCCAGGGCAACCCCTCCCAATAAACCGACTAAGAATACTATCGCACCAGAAATATAGCCCATCACTACTTATTCCTTTCTGTTAGAATATTGCGCTCATTTTGATGATTTGCTTAAAACAAGTCGCCAGATTCGTCCATCTTTTCCTGAGTAACGGAAGTCATAAACCGACCCTAGTGGGGATGAACCGGAGAACCTCATTATCCCACCTGCATAATATTAATATGATCTGGCTTAAAAGAAGGCTGACCAGCGACTCCAAGCAATCCAACGAATTCGACATACACCTGAACCTCGAATAGATTCCTGGCAATCGTTTCTTTTAGCTGAAAATCAGAAGGCTTGCCGTAATGATGAGTGTCAGAATTTTATGGAAAAGCTCAAGTGGAAGGCAAATGTGTAGGCGCCTGGCAGTGCCCGGTTTTAGAACCCCCGCACTGTGCCGTGTTGGTAGTCGGTCTTGAACCGAAAATTAAAGGTGGGTGCTCCATTACTCCTTTAGGCAATTCAGAATCCTGACTTGCACACCGGAGCAAGAGGGAACTCCCGGGCTAGTCGCTGTTGGATCAGGCACGTTCCACCAATCACGAACACCGCAGGGGCACGAACAAGACAATCACAGCGGATACTGGATAAACCGCTCTTTTATAAACATACTTTGTCTTTCGATACTGGCACCTCTTTAAAAAAGGAGAGGAATACACACCAGCATCTTTTTAATTGTAAAGTCGTGCGCAATACTGACAATAGTTACATTCCCTTTATATGCGGAGGCCATGCAACATAACAGCTTATCCAGTCCGACCTACACCAGTCATAGAGCATGACAATATCGACTACAATGAGCTTTCCCGCGCTTTATTCTTCAAAGCTGCAACAAATCTTCTCCCTACCAGATCTCCATACCCTATTTGAGAGCCTGGTGTGCAGCTTAGTAAACACTGTTCAATCGACAAGCACCTAAAATCACATATAATTTTATATTCGTATTCATTTTACTCAGAAAAAAAGAAATAAGTCAAGGTGAATCTCCAAATCGTCTTGTTCTACTCAACTGTTACACTTTTTGCCAAATTTCGTGGTTGATCGACGTCAGTCCCGCGCAATGCGGCAATGTGATATGCCAACAGTTGCAATGGCAGAGTGAAGACCAAGGGACTCAACCAAGGCGAAGTAGCAGGCAAGACCAGCTGATCTCTGTCCTTTCCGACTCTAGAATCCGATTCTCCCTCAATCAAGGCAATTACCTGCCCATCTCTAGCCTTGACTTCCTGCACGTTGCTGAGAATTTTCTCAAAAAGAGCACCTCGCTGCAGCAACACAACAACAGGCATATTCTCATCGATCAGAGCTATCGGACCATGTTTCATTTCGCCTGCGGCATATCCCTCCGCATGTATATAGGAAATCTCTTTCAGTTTAAGCGCTCCCTCCAGGGCTATGGGGTATAAAATACCTCTAGCCAGGTAAAGAAAATCTTTCGCATGCATATATTGCTTCGCCCATTCAACTATCCGATCACAACCAGCCAACACGGCGTCCATCTTTCCTGGCACTTCCAGAAGTTCTTGAATATGTCTTGCGAGACTCTCTTGAGGCATTCTTCCAAGCGATTGCGCTAGGTGTAGGCTTAATAGATACAATGCAACCAATTGAGTCGTAAAAGCCTTGGTTGAGGCAACACCTATCTCAGGACCAGCGTGGGTGTAGATGACTCCGGATGACATTCTTGCAAGGGTACTCCCGACTACATTGACAATGGCTCGACACGGAGCACCCTTTTCAATCCCCTCCTGGAGAGCCGCTCTGGTATCTGCAGTTTCACCCGACTGGCTAATAACAATCAGCAAAGTTTTGTTCGTTACCAAAGGACTTCGATATCGAAACTCAGAGGCCAAATCCACCTCTACGGGGATTCCGCACAAATTTTCGATCATGTATTTGGCCGTCAAGCCAGCGTGGTATGACGTACCACAAGCAATTAGGAATATCTTCTCAATATTTGAAATCTCTTCTTTAGATAATTCTAAGTCCGGCAGAAGAACTTGCTCCTTGTTAAGGTCCAAGGCACTCCTAAAGGTATCTATCACAGCTCGGGGCTGTTCATAAATCTCCTTAAGCATGAAGTGTTTATAGCCCGCCTTTTCGGCCAACACCGGATTCCAGTCGATCTGATGTACGCTCGGCTCCCTCCGTTTTCTATCAATCGTCTCAATCACAAATTCATCTTTGGAGACGAAAACCACATCGCCATCGTCCAGATAGACTATGTCGCGAGTATATGGCAAAATTGCAGGAACGTCTGAGGCCAAGAAATTCTCATCCTTACCCAACCCAAGGATCAATGGGCTCTCCTTGCGCGCTGCAATCAGCTCGTTAGGACGATTCTCATTTAAGAAAACTACTGCATAACTTCCTCGCATCTGCCGTAGAGTATCCACAACAGACTGCATATAATCTTTGCCTGCAAGCCACTCTCTCTCGACCAGCTTGACAATTACTTCGGTATCAGTCTCCGATGCAAATGAAAACCCTTCCTCTTCTAATTGGGCTTTAAGCTCACCGTAGTTTTCTATAATTCCGTTGTGTACGACCACAAAGGGGCCGGACCGATGTGGGTGAGCATTGTCATCAGAGGGTTTGCCATGAGTTGCCCATCGTGTATGAGCTATGCCTGTATTTCCATACAACGGCTGCGCCCGCAACCTCTCTTCAAGCGACGCTATTTTCCCTCTACAGCGCACAAGCTGGATCTTCTGAAGCTCCCCTACAACGGCAATCCCGGCGCTGTCATACCCACGATATTCAAGTCTCTTAAGTCCCTCAAGCAAAATGTTAACACCATCCCTCGCTCCCACGTAGCCAACAATGCCGCACATTCATTTCCTCCCTCTCAGATACGGAGCATGGTCTTTCCCCAAGCCTAAGAAATATTGCTGATCTGTGCGAGCCAATATAGCACTCGAAATCGAAAACAAAACAAAAAAACCCTTCCGTTTGGAAGGGTTTTTTTGTTTTCAGACTTAAAACTGAACCTTACATCTAGCGTCGGTCAGCCACCTTCAGCCGGGCTATAGCCCGCTGCAACGCAGCTTGGGCGCGTACAAACTCCAGCCTATCCTTCGCTTCCGTTAAACGACGTTCAGCTCTCTCTCTTGCAGCCTTTGCCCGAATCACATCGATTTCCGTCGCCTCTTCTGCTGCCGTCGCAAGAATTGTTACCCGATCAGGCAACACTTCCGCGTAACCGCCCATTACGGAAATATAGCGAGCAGAGCCGCCAACCCTAAAGCGAAGCTCTCCAACTTTGAGTTTAGTGAGGAATGGGATGTGATTTGGTAACACTCCGAACTCTCCCTCTTCCCCGGGAGCGACCACAATTTCTACTTGTTCGCTCAAAACCTTCTTTTCAGGTGTAACCACTTCTAGCAAAATTTTCTCGGCCATATGCTCACCATTCTCTATTCGCCAGCCATTTGTTTGGCCTTCTCAACCGCTTCCTCAATTCCGCCGACCATGTAGAAGGCTTGCTCAGGGATTTCGTCATGTTTGCCTTCAACAATTTCCTTGAAGCCTCTAATAGTATCTTCCATCTTGACATATTTACCAGGGACACCGGTGAAGGTTTCAGCAACATGAAAGGGCTGAGACAGAAAACGCTGGATCTTCCTGGCCCGCGCAACAGTTATTTTATCTTCATCGGAGAGTTCGTCCATCCCAAGAATCGCAATGATGTCCTGCAGGTCTTTGTATTTTTGAAGAATCTCTTGAACATCCCGAGCCGTTCTATAATGCTCTTCCCCCAGTACGTTGGGATCAAGTATCCGAGAGGTCGAATCCAACGGGTCAACCGCGGGATATATTCCCAACTCGGCAATCTGGCGCGACAGAACCACAGTACCGTCCAAGTGTGCAAAAGTCGTTGCGGGAGCGGGGTCGGTCAAGTCGTCTGCGGGGACGTAAACGCACTGGACGGAAGTAATCGATCCCTTGGTAGTAGAAGTAATTCGTTCCTGCAGCTCTCCAAGGTCAGTACCAAGAGTTGGTTGATAACCAACCGCTGAAGGCATACGTCCAAGCAGCGCGGAGACCTCAGCACCAGCTTGGGTAAAACGGAAAATGTTATCGATGAACAGAAGCACGTCTTGACCTTCAACGTCACGGAAGTACTCGGCTACCGTCAGAGCCGATAAAGCCACTCGCGCTCGCGCGCCAGGCGGTTCAGTCATCTGCCCATAAACTAACGCTGCACGCGGAAGAACGCCGGAATCCTTCATTTCATGGTACAGGTCATTTCCTTCACGGGTCCTCTCACCCACACCGGCGAAGACCGAAATACCACCATGCTCCATGGCGATGTTGTGAATCATTTCCATCATGACGACTGTCTTGCCAACGCCAGCGCCGCCGAACATTCCCATCTTGCCGCCGCGTGGAAACGGAACGAGAAGGTCAATAACCTTTACGCCAGTCTCCAAAACATTAACCGAAGTATCCTGTTCGGTAAAAGCAGGAGCGCCACGATGAATCGGCATATAGGTTTCAGCATCAACGGGGCCGAGACCATCCACGGTTCTGCCGACAACATTGAGTACGCGGCCCAAGACCGGTTTGCCAACAGGCATCTGGATCGGCTTGCCGGTATCCTTAACCTGCATCCCGCGCACCAAACCATCCGTTAGATCCATACCGATAGTGCGTACAACATTGTCGCCTAGATGCTGAGCTACCTCGAGGACAAGATTGTCCTCCATGTCGCTCAAGCCAGGATTGCTGACCAGGAGAGCCGTCAACAAATAAGGAAGCTTTCCCTCCTCAAACTCGACGTCCACCACGTTACCGATAACCTGTACGATTTTTCCCAAATTCATGGGTTAAATACCTCCTTAGAAAGAAACTTGGGTAGTGCCCTACTATCTCAAGGCTTCAGAACCACCAACAATGTCCATGAGCTCTGCAGTAATTCCTGCCTGCCGTGCCTTGTTATATACCAGGGTCAAATCCTTAACCAGTTCTTTACAGTTGCTCGTAGCATTCTCCATAGCCGCCATGCGAGCAGCGTGTTCGCTGACTGCCGTCTGATAAAGGGCTTCGAGTATTTGGATGTAGACATAGTTTGGGAGAAGGTCCGTCAACAAAGCCTCACGAGAAGGTTCGAAAAGGTATTCTACCGCTTCTTCCTCTTCTCCTCCTGCGACCTGACTGGATTCAACCGGCAAAAGCTTAACAAGTGTAGGTTGTTGCTTTACCACGCTAACGAAGTGACTGTAGATGACATAGACCTCATCACAATCACGATTTTCGAAAAGCCCGATCAACTCTTGCCCCAAACTCAAGGCATCATCGTAGCTAGGCTTATTCAACAGACCAGTAAGCCGACTTCGTACCTCGTATCTGCGCCGCCTGAAATAATCGGCGCCCTTTCTCCCGCCAGAGGTCAAGGAAACTTGGATGCCCTGAGCGAGCTTTCCCTGGATGAACCGTTCTGCCATGACAATCAGTCCATTGTTGAAGCCACCGCAAAGACCTCTGTCTGCTGTCACAAGGACAAGCTCGATTTTCCTGACTTCCTCGCGCGCATTGAGCAGTTCGAAGGACGCCCGCTCTTCAACGCCGGCTGCCACGCGCTGAATTACTTCCTTGAACTTACTCGCATATGGGTGGAACCTCTCCATATTTTGCTGGGCGCCACGCAGTTTCGAGGCGGCCACCATGTTCATGGCCTTGGTGATCTGCGAAGTCTTTTTTACGGCGTCGATTTTTCTTTTAATATCTCTTAAGGTTGCCATAATGCAATCTCTCTTTCCCTATGATTCACTATTTGACGCCTAACCTGCAAACACCTCAGCAAACTCCTGGAGTGCCTTTTTCATCTTCTCATCAAGGCTGTCACCAATAATTTGTTCTTCCTTGATTTCAGTGAGAATCTCAGGATATTTACGCTCTATGAAAGCCAACATCTGAGTTTCGTATTCTCCAACTCGTTCAACCGGTACGGTATCAGCGTGTCCTCTCGTCGCAGCATACAACGACATTACCTCATTTTCAGCCGACATTGGTTGGTATTGTGGCTGTTTTAGCAATTCTACCAGGCGCACGCCACGGTTCAACTGAGCTTGGGTAGACTTGTCCAGGTCGCTACCGAACTTAGCAAATGCTTCCAGTTCACGATATTGCGCCAGATCCAACCGCAACTGTCCAGCCACTTGCTTCATGGCCTTTGTCTGAGCGGCACCACCTACGCGTGAAACCGACAACCCTACGTTGATAGCAGGGCGCACACCTGCAAAGAAGAGGCTGGGCTCCAGATAGATTTGACCGTCAGTGATCGAAATAACGTTGGTAGGGATGTAAGCCGAAACGTCTCCAGCCTGTGTTTCGATGATCGGCAGGGCAGTGAGGGAACCAGCGCCCAACTCATCATTGAGCTTAGCAGAACGCTCAAGAAGTCGGGAATGATTATAAAAAATATCACCCGGATAGGCTTCGCGGGCGGGTGGCCGGCGCAGCAACAGAGAGACCTGCCTGTAAGCAACGGCTTGCTTGGAAAGGTCATCGTAGATGATCAAAGCGTGCTTGCCACGGTCGCGGTAATACTCGCCCATCGCGGTACCGGCATAGGGCGCAATGTATTGAAGAGGCGCAGGATCACTGGCGCACGCCGCAACCACAACAGTATATTCCATGGCACCATGTTTGCGCAGAGTCTCTACGACCTGCGCCACTGTCGATAGCTTTTGCCCAACCGCAACATAGATGCAAATGATGCCGCTGTCCTTTTGGTTGATGATAGCATCAACACCGATGGCAGTTTTACCAATCTGGCGGTCACCTATGATAAGCTCGCGCTGCCCACGACCGATCGGGGTCATGGCATCGATCGCTTTTAAACCCGTATACATCGGCTCGTTAACTGACTGGCGGGCGATAACACCGGGAGCAATGACTTCAAGGCGGGAAGTCTCTTTGGATTGGATAGGCTCTTTCCCATCGAGCGGGTTACCAACAGGATCAACAACTCGACCCAACACTTCGTCACCCACTGGGACTTCTGCAATTCGTCCGGTACGTCTTACCTCGCCGCCTTCCTTAATGTGGACATCCTCACCCATGATGGCAACACCCACATTATCTTCTTCCAAGTTCAGCGCAAGGCCGTAAACGATTCCGTGCTCGGTAGGGAACTCCAGCAATTCCATCGACATGCACTTTTCGACGCCATAAACGCGAGCAATACCGTCACCAACGGAGAGCACACGCCCGGTTTCGCTGAGCTCAACCTTCTTCTCATAGTCCTTGATCTGCTCTTTGATAATTTGACTGATTTCTTCTGCTCTGATTTCCATTAACCTAACTCACCCCTTTTCAAAGATTCTTTGATATTTAATAACTGTCTCCGCACACTCCCATCTAAGACCAAATCGCCGATCTGAGCCAGCACACCCCCAATCAGTTCGGGATCCTGTTCGAACTCGACAGCGATCTTTTTTCCTGTCATTCTTTCCAGACTGGATGCAATCTGTTCGATTGCCTGGTCATCCAAAGGCGTTGCAGCTTTGATCCGTGCGCGAGCTATGTTCGCATGTTCGTCGATCAGCTTGTGATAATATTCGCTAATGTCACCCAAGTGCTGAACGCGTCTCTTTTCGACCAGCAGATTGATGAAGCTCCTCATAATCGGACTCATTTCAGCTTTATCAGCCACCGTTAGAAAAACACTCTTCCTGGTAGCCTCCGGATACAAAGGGTTTTGAATGGCATCCGCCAAATCAGGAAGCTCCCCAACAAGCCGCACAAAATCATCCAACTCCTGCCCATATTGCTCGACCTGTCCTTCCTCTAAGGACAAGTTGAACAAAGCTTTGGCATAACGTTTGGCTATTACTAAGTTTCTCACTTCGCCTCCACCACCTTTGTCATGAAGTCCCGGACTAAGCGCTCTTGGTCGTCAGACTGCATATTCTTTCGCAGTAGGTCTTCTGCTGCAGTCACTGAGAGCTCGCTAACCTCTTTCTGTAGGCTATCTTTCGCGGCCTTAATTTCCTGCTGGATTGACAGCTCAGCCTGCTCTTTGATGTAAGCAGCTTGCCGCTCGGCCGCTTCCAATATTTTTGCCCGCTCCATCTCGCCTTCCTGGACATATTCAGAAACAATTTTTTGTGTTTCCTCCTCCAGGGCGGCCAGCTTCGCTTTATATTCGGAACACTTCTGATCAGCTTCCTGTTTTTTTAATTCTAAATCCGCCAGCATTTTCTGAATGTCTTCACGCCTCGAGGCGAAATACTTGACAAGAGGTTTTTTCAGTAGCTTTATCAGGATGGCCGCCATAATTGCGAAATTCATTACCCGGAAAAGAAAATCTTTCCAGTTCAGACCACCCCCATGGCCTCCAGCCTCAGCTGCAAAAGCTATCGCTTGCAAACCGAGGAGCATCGTGGCAATGAGGACAGCAGACAAATAGCCTTTCTTCGTTTTACTCACCCTTACGCCCCCGTTGTCCATTAAATACTCCTTCCCAAGATTTTCTGGGCCAAATCCATCGCAAAGGCCTGGACTTGCGACCTCAACTGCTCTCGCGCAGCACCTATCTCCTGTTGAACTTTGTTGCGCATTTCCTGGACCTTTTCGCCTGCCTGCTCGCCAGCCTTCTGTAGTAGATCCTTTTCGTTCTGGTAAGCAGCCTCCTTCAATTCTTGCACTTTCTTGCGTCCAAGATTGCGGGCGGCCTGAATTTTATCATCGAACTCTTGACCCGCCGCTAAAGCCTCTGCATCGGCTTGGGAAATTTGTTGCTCTTGTTCGCTGATGTGCTCATTTCTCTGAGCAACAAGCCGACGAATCGGGCGATACAGAATGATATTCATTACAAAAAGTAAGATGAAAAAATTCACCATCTGGATGAAAAGCGTAACATCAATGTTGATCATTTTACTCTTCCTCGCTCCACAAACATTCTATTAACGCGATAATGTTACTGCCCTGGCCCAGGTATTGACTTGCCGCCTCCATGGCGGATTGAGTTCCCTTGCTAGCGGGGTCGCCACGGCAACGGCAATGAAGACGTTCAGCATGGACCTCTTAGCATAAGTTAAATTGGTTCGCAAGGGAAAAGTAAAAAAAATCACAAATAGAAGTTGCGAGGTCAATCGCCGTTCTGATCAACGAGATTGAAACACATAGCGCCTCATACTCACGTTCTCTATGATCCCGATGGCAAAGCAAAGGGTTATCAGCGATGAGCCGCCGTAACTCACAAAGGGGAGGGGGATGCCGACAACTGGAAGCAGCCCAATGACCATACCGATATTGATCAGCACCTGCCACATTATCAACGCTGTCATGCCTACAACGAGCAATGAACCGAATCTGTCTTTGGATCTGCGAGCTACTCGCAGTGCCAACAAAACCAGTAGAGCGAACAATACCAGCAGGACAAAACAACCAACGAAGCCCCACTCTTCGGCCCACACAGAAAATATGAAATCGGTATGTTTTTCGGGCAGGAAGTGCAACTTGTTCTGCGTTCCCTTCAAAAAACCCTTACCCCAGGTCATTCCAGACCCTATCGCAATTTTTGATTGCCTTATATGATATCCAGCTCCAAGGGGGTCCAGATCTGGACGAAGCAGGATGAGAATTCTCGTCTTCTGATAGGGCTTTAGCACATGGTGCCAAATAGGCCAGATGAGCGGCAGGCAACCCAAAGCAACTATCAATATGTAGCGCCAACGAATTCCCATGAAGAAAATCAAGGTGGCGGAAATCGTGACAAGACATATTGCGGTACCTAAGTCCGGCTCAGCCAAGATCAAAACTATCGGGATGACGGTCAAGACGGCCGGCATAATCAGCTTATTAAAGCTGGGGAAGGGTGATGTGTCTTGCGAAGAAAAATAGCTCGCCAACTGAATTACGATAACGCCTTTCATGAATTCCGAAGGCTGCAGTTGAAAGCCTCCAAAGTCAAGCCAACGTTTCGATCCATTGACCTCTTTACCAACGACCAGTACCGCAACCAGCATAAGTAGTGCGATTAAATATATCCATAGACTAAGCGTCTTTAGACGATCATAGTCGATCAATAGAGTACAGAAAAGAACCACAAACCCTAGTGAAATCCATACCACCTGCTTTATAAAAAGGTTTTGTGTAGGATTTTCTTGGATTTGAGGATAAAGAGCGCTGTACAAACTCAACAGACCAATCGTCAAGATGCCCAACAGTGTCCAAATGATCCACCAATCAAAGTTCTCAACTAACCGCCTATCCATCATGGGGATGTTTCCTCATATACCCGAGCAAACCCAAGACCTTTGGTTTAAAGACTTTTCCAAAGAAATTAAGGCTCTGTTTTTTCAACTTTCTTTCCCAAGTAGGCAAGAATCACTTGCTGCACTAAGGGCGCAGCAACCGAAGAGCCGTGTCCCCCATGCTCAATCAAAGCACTCACCACGATTTGAGGATCATCGGCAGGTGCATAGCCCACGAACCATGCATGATCCAGCTCTTCCTCCTTTGCATTCTTGGCTGCAAGTTTTCTGTTTACTCCATCCGCCAGACGAACGACCTGAGCTGTACCGGTTTTCCCCGCTATTAAAACGGAAGCATCTTTGATAGCATGTGCTGTTCCTCTGCTTTCTTCAACAACCCCGAGAAGACCTTTTTGTACTGTTTCGAAATAACGTGGTTCGATAGGAATCTTATTTTTCAAGTTACTCTTTATCTCATCAACTTCTTCCAAATTGCTTCCCTCTATTCTTCGAACGACATAAGGTTGCCACAGCTTTCCGCCATTGGCGATGGCCGCGTAAGCTAAAGCCATTTGCAGCGGTGTGACCAAATCGAATCCCTGACCAATTGCTATAGACAGCGTTTCGCCCTTTTGCCAGGGGACTCCGATGGCTTGCTTCTTCCACCAGGAAGTCGGGATTAGCCCTGGATGTTCCCCTGGTAAACCGATTCCCGTCTTTGCGCCCAAACCAAACCATTGCGCATACTGGGCAATTTTATCCACACCCAAGCGCATACCAGTTTGGTAAAAGTAGGTATCACAAGATTGTACAATCGCGTTATGCATATTCATTGCACCATGCCCACGATCCCTCCAGCAGCGGTATTTCCTGTTTACAAAGTAAAAAAAGCCGGGGCAATAGATAGAAGAATCAGGCTTCATGGTTCCTTCCTGCAAAGCCGCTAAAGCTACCAAAGGCTTGTAGGTTGAACCGGGCGGGTATGCGGCGCCGAATCCCCTATTAAGTAGTGGATGGTCTGGATCTCGGCTCAGCTTTCGCCATTCCTCAGATGTCAATCCACGTATAAATTGTTCCTGGTCGAAACTGGGCTTACTCGCAAGCGCTAATATCGCACCATTTCTGGGATCGAGGGCAACAATCGCCCCAACTTTATCTTGCAGACAGGCTTCAGCCGTTTTTTGAAGCTCCACGTCCAACGTTAGCCACAAGTTTCTGCCAGGTATTGGCAATGCTTCATCCAGTAAACGCATTCTCCTGCCAACAGCATCAACTTCGACCTGTCGCCCCCCCCTTTTACCATGCAAATATTTTTCGAACGTTTTCTCAATGCCGAATTTACCTACATCTTCCCCTGCGTAGTAACCTTGATAAGCTTCACTATTTAATTCGTTCTCAGTTATCTCACTCAAATATCCTATCAAGTGAGCTGCGGTCCCATTCCACTTGTATTCCCTTTTGGGTTCCAACTGGACCATCACTCCTGGCAGCCTGATCCGTTGAGCTTCAATTTTTGCCAAACAATCTCGATCGATGTCTGCGAGAAGTCGGACTGGAACAAATTTGGGTACATTCTTATTAGCCTCAAGAACGTTAAGAAAATCCTCAGGATTTTTGCCACAGAGTCGAGCAACCTCTCTTATGGTTTGATTCATGTCCGTAACATCTTCTCTGACTAGTAAGAGATGGTAGGCCGGGCGATTCTCAACCAGAGGAGTACCATTTCGATCAAAAATAATGCCTCTGGGTGCAGGAATATCTTCAAGCCTTATTCGATTGTTTTCCGATTGATACCGATACTTAGCCCCTTGCAGGACCTGCAAGTGCCAAACTCGGAGCAAATAGACAAGCAGAACCAAAAGCATCACAGCCATTAGTAGAAGGTACTGCTTTTGGAAAATTGCCGTCTCCGTAGCCTCCCAATTCACCAAATGCAGATTCTCACCTTCATTGTCTCTCCTATCATCACTGTTCGAGAGAAACATCAATTTATTCATCTTGAGAGATTTCACAGCTGAATCCTAGGAGATATTGTCACATTTCTCATACAACGGCTTTTTTGCCATTACCGATGGGATATATGATGAAGGGAGACAACAACATGATAAAAAGGCTTCGTATCAACAAATCCTGACTAATTGGGGAGATTCCTAACAAACTATAGGGCTCGAGCATTAAAAACAAACCTAAAACAACTGATTGTCCCAGTGCGCAGAGCCCAACAAACAGCATCTGATAAAGGGGGTTTTGAAGCTCAAACTTCTCTGATGCAGCATACACCAAGCAGACCGCAACAACGTAAGAACCCACGTGGAAGCCCCAGAATTTTCCTGACAGGGTATCAAGCACAAATCCCCAAAACAAAGCCCATGAAAGACTTGCAAGTGGCGGCCAAACCGTGGCGATACCAAACATCAAAGGTAGTAGCAAGTCTGCCCGCATGGCAGGGTAAGACAATCGCGATATCCAAAGAGATTGCACAATTAGGAGTATCAGCGTGTAAACGAACACCAGCAAGAATTGCTGCACCTGTGATACATTCTTAAGGGCTCGCAAGCCGGTTTTCCCTTATTCTGAGGTTGTGAAATTGTCTGGAACCGGGTCTTCACGTTTTATAATCAGAACCTCTTCAAGGGCAGCAAGGCGCACCAATGGCTTGATCTCGATTTTCTGGAAGAGGTCAACCGGATCCTTGAATATCCCCTGAACAACGCCCAACCTCAACCCTTTGGTGAAAATCCCGTCCTTACCAGAAGTTATAATTAGGTCTCCAACTTGCACATCCAGGTTACCACGAACGTATTTCAAGATACAGCCAGTGGAATCTTTTCCACTCAAAATACCCCGAACTCGATTGCGTTGAATGATAGCGTCGACCGAACTGCCCGGATCCGTAATGAGCAAAACCCGGGAATATCGGTCCGACACATCGAGAATGCGCCCCACCACCCCTTCATCATTAACGACGGCCATGTCCGGACCTATCCCATCCTTGAAACCCTTATCCACAATCAATGTCTGGAACCAGCCGGTGAGGTCGTGCACCACGACCCGAGCAGGAATCGCTTGAGCCCGTATAGTGTTCTTAAAGTCCAGCAAACGCCTTAAGCGCAAATTTTCAACATAAGCTTCTTTGTAGTCGGTAACTTTTCCCTGCAATTCATTGACCTGTTCCCTCAGAAGTCGATTTTCATGGCGCAGATTTCTCAACCAAACATATTCTTTTATAATGTCTTCAGCAGAAGACGTTACATGTCCGAATGCTTCAACAACCGGACTTATTGACTCTACGACAACACGCTGAAAAATATCCATGTGAACAGGGGGCCGAAAGTTGAGCGAAAAAATGTAAAGAAATAAACTGAATAGAATCAAGAGGAACACAGCGCCCCGCAGTTTACGCAGCCACTCCATCATAGCCTCAAGTTCCCTCCGCTAACGCGGGACCGAACAAAACTTTTCATACCTGTAATCATGACTAGAGCTAATCCAAATCATAATCAAAAAGAAGGTCGCTACTCGCAATTTCTCATTGAATCGATTGCGATTTCATTTTACTCCGAAACGCGAATTAACAAAACCCCGGTACCTTGATAATTCTGGTCCTAAAGAATCCCTAGAAAGCTTTCAGAGAATTGTCATTTCGAGCCGAGGCGAGAAATCTTACTCTCACCAGTGGTTGACTTAACGGATTTCTCACTCCGCTCCGTTCGAAATGACAAAAAGACCATTTTCGGACAGCCTCTTAGCGTCTCACCGTGTGTCACCAAGGAAAACTCTCGGATGAAGCAAAAAAACGTGTATTTCTAGAATAGAAAGCAAGAGGGATCAAAGTGAGCCAGAATATCGTATGGTCACTTCATCTAGCAACTTGAGACGTCAAATCTGCTTGGCTACTGAATTGCAGAAATCAAATTATTTTTCAATTACTCTCTAACTCAAGACATCCTTTAAAATCTCAATTTCTTCCAAAGCCTTGCCGGATCCCAGCACCACCGTCGAAAGTGGATCTTCCGTCAGAGTAATGGGCAAGCCCGTCTCCAGTCTCAGCAAATGATCCAGCCCACGTAGCAACGCCCCTCCACCAGTGAGCACAATGCCACGGTCAACTATGTCGGCGGCAAGTTCCGGGGGAGTCTGCTCCAACGCAATTTTTATAGTCTCGACAATGGAATCTATTTGCTCTTGAATTGACTCGCGCACTTCGTCAGAGTTGATTTCAACCGTTTTTGGGATTCCGCTTACCAAGTCACGACCCTTGATCATCATTTGATCAACTTGTTCTGATGGGTAAGCATTGCCCAGAGTCGTCTTGATTACTTCTGCTGTTCGCTCCCCAATCAATAAATTATATTTCCTCTTTATGTGCTGGAGGACTGCCAGATCCATCTTGTCTCCTCCCACACGAACAGACCGACTATATACAATCCCTGCCAGAGATATAACCGCAACTTCGGTTGTGCCGCCACCTATGTCTACGATCATATTGCAAACCGGCTCAGTGATCGGTAATCCTGCTCCGATGGCTGCTGCCATGGGTTCCTCTATGAGATATACTTCTCTCGCCCCCGCGGACTCTGCAGATTCCCGCACAGCGCGCTTCTCCACTTGGGTAACCCCGGATGGAATGCACACAATAATTCTGGGCCGAACTAAGCCACGGCGGTTATGCACCTTTCTAATAAAGTAGCGAATCATCGCTTCAGCCACTTCGAAATCAGCAATCACGCCGTCCTTCATCGGACGAATCGCAACGATATGGCCTGGAGTCTTACCTAGCATCATCTTTGCGTCTTTTCCAACCGCCACCACGCGATTGGAGCCTCGCCCGTCTTTTCGAACAGCCACAACAGAGGGCTCGCAAAGCACGATGCCTTTGCTTTTGACATAAACCAGAGTATTGGCTGTTCCAAGATCAATAGCGAGGTCATTGGAAAACCAGCCCAGTATACGATTAAATACCATTGGGCAATCTTTCTCCTTTCCAGCAAATTCTTAAGGGATTTCTTTAATAGCACGGAGACTCCCCATCTTCAATCATTAAGTCGTTTGAGATCAAAAGGGCTCAAATTTTGTTGCGTGTCACCTCTGTGCAGAGGTCAGTCTATTCATTCCTCCAACCAATACCCCAAATCAGCAACTGAAAACTCGGTTTGGGCTCATCAAAATTAAGTGTTTTAAATTATACGAATTAGTTCCCCATGAACATTATTTGCTTTGTACAAGTACATTCCAAATTTACAAGATATGCTTGACAGTTTGTAGCTATTTAGATTATCAAAGATGGTTTGTGTTCGAGTTTATAGAGTGATGTACCCAAGTGTCCATCTTTTTTTACTAGTTTTAATATTTTGATGAGGTGAAGCAAGATGAAAAGGACTTTTCAACCAAGCAATCGTAAAAGAAAGCGTACTCACGGATTTCTAGTCCGTATGGCGACCAGGTCGGGCCGAGCAGTCATTAGCAAACGTCGATCCAAAGGCCGCAAGCGCCTCGCAGTCTGACTTGTGCCTCATCACGAAGCAGACACTAGCAAGGAAAACATATATGGAAAGGGCGGGCGGACCATTTGAGAGGTTCATACCGGTATCGGCCCCACGAAAGATTGCTAGAATCCAGGCAATACCAAAAGGTAAAAAAAGAGGGGCGACGTGCGAAAACCGCCCACTTTGGAGTCAATTATAACTGTAACCGCCTGTCCTCCCACAGGTTAGGGCTAGTGGTGCAAAAACGATTTTGGAATTCCGTCCATAGAAACCGTATTAAAAGGTGCCTGCGAGAGTGGTTTCGAATACACAAAAAACAAATCCCCCTTCCAGGAAAAGATATTGTGATTGTGGCAAGGCCCGGAGCTGAGCGGTTAAGCGTGCAAGATATATCTACCGAGCTCATGAAAATATTTCAAGGACAGGGTGGCTGCAAAAGATGATCAGATTTATTTTGATGTCATTTATTCGTTTTTATCAGCTTGTTATTTCCCCATTAATGGGGCCCCACTGTCGCTTCATTCCCAGTTGTTCTCAATACACGTACGAAGCAATCCAGATTCACGGCCCCATCAAAGGCTCGCTGATGGGAGCATGGCGACTGGCAAGATGCCATCCTCTTGGTTCGGGCGGCTATGATCCCGTGGTGAAACCAAACAAACAAAAGATTTTGGGATGATACGGAGTACACTTGAATGGAAAAAAGAGCTTTAATAGCTTTTGTTTTGTCACTTGCAGTGCTTCTTTTTTGGGAGCTGTATTTCGGAGGCCTTTACCGAACACCTCCCACCCAAACCAAGGAGCAAACGCAAACAGTTTCCCCACCTCCTGAGCCCACTCAAACTGAAACACCGTCCAAGTTGTTGCCCGAGACGCTGCCCAAGGATCGTCTTTCGGTTTCGGATCGAAGTTTCCAAAGTTGGTTGGTCGACACGAACGTCTATGAAATGAAAATATTGGCACCGGGTGCTCGACTCGATTCATTTAAGCTCAAGGACTACCGGCAACAAGTAGCACCCACCTCACCACCCATGGACATGGTAACGACCCGGACATCCGGTTATCTGCCTCTCGCGGTAGACCTGATCCATCATTCGAATTTGGAGTTGGGCACACGCCCCTTTGAGAGTCAAGCTCCGGAACTGATCAAGCTTCCTTCCTCTGCTGAGTCGCAGCAACCCATATCTTTTTCAACTACCGTCCCCGGACAATTAAAACTGACGAAGACTTTAAGCCCGGTCCCCGGAACATACATTGTCGATGCTGCGATTCAAATCGAGAACCTGTCGTCGGAAAAACTGCAGGATCAGCTTGGCATCAGTTTTTATTTCGAACCGTATGAAAAAGCAAACGAGACCTCCTACAACAAATCCCAACTAACCCTGCTCAAGAACAGTTCGCTTGAATATCATCAGGTGAAAGATCTCAGGAAGAAAGAATTCATATTTGACCCACCCATGGACTGGATAGGCTATGAAAACAACTACTTCATACAAGCCATCATTCCAATGGAAAAAGAGGGATACAAATTAGTTCCCCGCGTACTTGATGAGAACAAAGGGTTGATCCAGCTGGTTTACCTGACAGACCCTTTCGAGTTGTCCGCTGGTGAGGCGAAAACTTATAAATTGAGACTTTACTTGGGACCCAAGGAAGTCGAAACGTTAGGAAAAGCGGGCCACGATCTTGCGCGAGCGGTTGACTTCGGCTGGTTTACTTTTCTTGCCAAACCTCTACTACTGGTTCTGCGCTGGTTTTATAAGTACACGCACAACTATGGAATTGCGATTATTTTGTTGACGGTTGTTATCAAGATTATTTTCTGGCCGCTGACTCAGAAAAGCTACAAGTCTATGCAGGTCATGAAAAAGATCCAGCCCAAGATCGCTCAGGTGAGAGAAAAATACAAAGATGATAGAGAGAAACTCAACCAAGAATTGATGATGCTCTACCGAACTTACAAAGTGAACCCGCTGGGTGGATGTCTGCCTATGGTGTTGCAGATTCCGGTGTTTTTCGCTTTGTATCGGATGCTTTACGGCGCATTAGAATTGAGACATAAGCCTTTTATGTTATGGATCAACGACCTTACCGCCCCAGACCGCCTTCACATAGGGATTGATATCCCGTATCTGGGGGGCATCCCTGTACTTACCCTCTTGATGGGAGTATCCATGTTCATTCAGCAAAAGATGACCCCTTCTGGCGGTGACCCCCGTCAGGAAAAAATGATGTTGCTTATGCCGGTCATCTTTACCGTTTTCTTTATAAACTTTCCGTCGGGTCTTGTGTTATACTGGTTGGTGAATAATGTTTTGTCCATCGTGCAGCAGTACTGGATCAATCGTAGTGCATAGGTCGCATCTCCCCCACCAAATGCGCCATCAGTTGCTCAGTTCGGAAAGTTAACGGAGGAGAGCATGTCAACTCTGGAAATCGAAGAAAAATCGGTCGAGGACGCCATCTCTTTGGCTTGTGAAAAACTAAGACTGCCTCGGGAAAAGCTGGAAATAGAAATTCTTTCTAAGGGTTCTTCAGGCATTTTTGGGATAGTGGGCGCTAAGAAGGCAAGAATTCGAGTCAGCGCAAAAGAAGTTCCAGCGGAAGCAGCCAAAGAGCGCGCCAAGGAGATCCTGTCCGAAATTCTCAAACACGTCGATTTGCCCACCGTAGTAGAGTCTGAAACCAGAAATGGCCATATCTACCTTAACATCATCAGCAATGGCTCCGGGCTCCTCATTGGTAAAAGAGGCAAGACGTTGCAAGCACTGCAATATTTGGTTGCTAAAATCGTCCAGAAGGAAACCGGCGAGAATCTGTCGATTATTGTGGATACCGAAAACTATCGATCAAAGCGGGAAGACAGCCTGACCGAACTCGCCCGACAATTGTGTGAAAAGGTAAAAAAATCTCGCCGTCCATTGACGACAGGGCCAATGAACGCCCAGGATCGTCGTATCATTCACCTTGCATTGAAAGAAGATCAGGACGTCCGAACCAAGAGCAAAGGAGAAGGGAACCTTCGACGGGTAGTGATTTATCCGGTAAAGAAAGGCAAAAATCCCCACAAGATGGCCCCACAAGATGGAGACCCGAGGGAATGATCGAGATAGTACTACTGCACGATGGATTTTAAACTCAATCAGGATACCATCTCTGCCATAGCGACCCCAATTGGGCAGGGAGGAATAGGGATCGTAAAAATAAGCGGGCCAGCCGCTTTAGTCATTGCTGAAACAATCTTCCGACCTAGAAAACCTGTTCATTCGTTTGAGACCCACAAGCTCTACCATGGTTGGATCGTAGAACCTGAAACGCAAGAAGTGATCGATGAGGTGCTCCTGAGTTACATGGCCAATCCTCACACCTATACTCGGGAAGACCTCGTTGAAATCAACTGCCACAGCGGCTTCATGGTATTGAACCGCATTATGGAACTCGTTCTCCATAGCGGCTCGCGCCTTGCGGAACCTGGCGAGTTCACTCGTCGGGCCTTTTTGAATGGTCGTATTGACCTCTCTCAGGCCGAAGCCGTAACGGACATCATTCACTCTAAATCTCAGCAAAGCCTTCTCGCCGCAGGGCGTCATTTGAGAGGGGATTTTCGGGATAGAATTATCGTATTGAGAGATCAGCTTTTTCAACTGCAGACCGAGATAGAAGCCTTCATCGATTTTAGCGATGACCTGGATGAAGAAACTATCGAGCGTCCACTGGCGCACCTCAGACTAGACGAATCTCTAATCCATCCCCTAAGCCAAATTCTTGCATGCTATGAAAGTGGGCGTATTCTGCGCGAAGGACTCACCCTGGTCCTCGTTGGCAAACCAAATGTAGGGAAATCTTCGTTACTGAACGTTTTGCTTGGAAAAGACCGTGCCATCGTGACATCCATACCGGGAACGACACGAGATGTCATTGAAGATAGCTTTTTGCTGTCCGGGGTCTTGGTTAGAATTTTGGATACAGCAGGTATTCGTTTGCAGCCCGATTCCATAGAATCCATGGGGATTGAGAGAACTCTCTCCTCGGTTGTCGAAGCCGATGTGATCCTGTGGCTGATCGATCAGAGTCAACCGTTAAGCCAAGAGGATGACCAGGTCTTTAAGGCGGTCTCCTCACGACAGTATCTTGCGTTATTAAATAAATCTGATCTTCCACCCGTGGTAACTATTGATGACATAAAAAACCGCTACGATCACAATGCGACGGTGCTGACAATGTCAGTTTTCAATCACTTTGATATCGAGAGATTGAGAACCCTCCTGCAAGACGACTTCCTTGGGCAGCCGCTCGAAGTGGATCGTTCGGCAATGATTCCAAACCTACGCCAAAAAGAATGTTTAGAGAAGTCACTAATGGCATTGCACCGAGCCAAAGAGCTCTTAGAAAGTGGCAGCTATACTGAACTGGTGAGCTTAGAGATCCAGGCCGCGAAAAAACAACTTAATTCCGTGCTTGGCCTGGAAGCTGATCAGGACTTACTGGATAGCATCTTCTCCCAGTTCTGTATCGGTAAATGAAAACACTCGCCATGGATTTACAGTGTCGACTTGGAACCAAGGACCCCTGAATATAGAACGTCTGACGGGCAGCATCTCAGCCTTCATGCAGGAAGAAGATTTCTTCTTGACCGACTCTCAAGCCCAACTTTGCGCACAGCATGTTCTGCTCATGCAATCATGGAATCGCAGTGTTAATCTCACCCGCATCACCGACTTGCGAGAAATATTGATAAAACATTTGCTGGACTCCCTGATTCCAAGCCTTTGGCTACCACATTTAGGTAAAGCTCTCGATATAGGAACGGGGGCAGGCTTTCCAGGGGTCCCCATCAAGATAGCTCATCCTGAGTTATGTATGACATTGCTCGAATCCAAACGCAAAAAAGTAAGTTTTCTCAAAGTGTTGTTGACAAGACTGCAAATGCGGGATATTCGGGCGATTCAGGGAAGATGGGAGGATCTAATTGAAACGGAAACAGTTGCCACACCAGTTAACTTTGATCTGATAATCCTGCGTGCGTTGCGTCTGAGCCCCCACCAATTAGCGGGATTGGCTGGAAGCATATTGAATCTTGGTGGGACAATCGCCTGGTGGACGGGCCCCGACTTAGATAAAAGCACCATAAGTAACTATAATTCACAACTAAGAAAAGTTGGAATCAGATTAGAGGGTTGTTTCCCATATAATTTGCCCTCATTATCCAAGACTCGCAACATTTGTGTCTGGAAAAAGCTCAATTGATCTGGAAGCTATGCAGCTGGAACGTATTACAGTCAACACACACGATCATTATCAAGGCGCCCAGGAACCAACTGCCTTTTGCTGGCGCAATCATAATTACCAGATCGAGGAGATATTCGATCGCTGGTACGAAGGTTATATGGACTCCACACGCATGCCTCTCCGCTATTATAAAGTCAAGACCACAGACGGCCTCATATTTACCCTTCGCTATCACGAGCTTTTTACTGCCTGGAGCCTCTTGGTCCCAGCAGGGGATATCGAACCATGAACAGGTATCTCAAGGAAATTGCTGAAATCGTACCAGTTGATTCCACTTCATGGCTTTGGAGGATGGGGAGTTGATCCGAATCGCAGTGGTTGACGGTCAGGGAGGCGGCATCGGCAGCTCGATCATTAAGAAGATAAAAGAATCATATGGAGAAAGAGCTGAAGTGTGGGCTCTCGGTACAAACGCAATAGCAACTTCCCAGATGATGAAGGCAAGGGCCAATCGCGGTGCAACGGGAGAAAACGCGATATGCCATTGTGTAAAGCAAGTCGATATAGTTATAGGCTCAATTTCTATTCTAATTTCCAATGCCATGATGGGTGAAGTCACATCCTTGATGGCTTTAGCCATTGGCGAGGCCAGGGCAACCAAACTGCTTCTACCCCTGACCCAAGAATCGATCATGGTAGTTGGAAGCGTACGAGAACCCTTGCCGCACCTGGTGGACCAGCTTGTGAATGATCACCTCAAACCTTATGTCGCGAGAGATGAGGACGGGAAATGAATTTAGAGCCTGAATTGGCAACTCCTCACCTTGTCCTCGGTGGAGCAAAGAGCGGCAAGAGCGTTTTTGCTGAGAAAACATTACTGGCTTTCCGTCCTCCTTATATCTACCTGGCTACCTCGCAGGTGCTCGACGAAGAGATGCGCGAACGTGTACGAGAGCATCGCATGCGGAGACAGGATTTTTGGGATACTTTAGAGACTCCATATCAGTTAGTAGAAAACCTATTGGAACTGCGTCACGAGAACCGACCCGTTTTGGTGGATTGTCTCACTCTTTGGTTAAGCAACTTGCTGCTTCAGGAAACCAGTGATCCCAAGCGGTCTGTCAACAAACTGACTGAGGCTCTCAAAATTGTAGATTATCCGTTGATACTTGTTTCCAATGAAGTCGGAGCGGGGATCGTACCAGACAACCCTTTAGCGAGGCAATTTCGCGACCTTGCAGGTTGGGCAAATCAATCGGTAGCGTCGGTTTGTCGTACAGTCACATTTATCGTTGCCGGATTGCCGGTTCGCCTCAAACAAGAACCTCAATAAAATTTGCATCACACTTCATTGAAAAATTTAATCAAACAATTCGCCACGGCAGTTAGTTTTCTAACCGTGTTTCCTGTGCCTCAAGGTCCCACGCGATCGGCTGTTTCTGCCGACTTGGCCGGTAGCTTCTCGTTTTTTCCTCTAGTCGGTCTCATAGTAGGAATCTGCAGCATTATTGTCGCAATCGCAATACATCCATGGATGCCCACATTGCTCTCCGCCGTTGTTCTGACTACTCTCTTGGTCATTTTGACGCGCGGCCTGCATCTTGACGGCCTAGCGGACTTGACAGACGGGATAGGCGGCGGATACACAACTGAGCGACGTCTTGCCATCATGAAAGACAGCAACATCGGCACGTTTGGTTCGCTTGCGCTTGTGCTTGCAATGCTGTTTAAGGTTGCGAGTCTGCAGGCCTTATTAGAATCAGGCCATTGGGCACCCATTTTGCTGGTACCGAGTTTCGGTCGTCTCGCCATGGTCTTCGCCGCCTACAAAAGCACTTACGCCCGGCCGGAAGGGGGGCTCGGCAAACCCTTTTTAGAGCACATGACGGCTAAACAGCCTTGGGTCTCAACAATCTCTGCCTGTGTTATCGGACTCATGATTTCTCCTGGCTTGACGGTCTTGTATTTCCCGGTAGTAATCCTCTGCGCAGTATTGTTTCGCTTGATCGGTCGCCGTTGGCTTGGAGGGATGACAGGAGACGTGCTAGGTGCAACAAACGAAGTAACCGAAATCATCTTGTTTTCACTCTCAGCATGTGCCGTAAACCAGTTTTAGAACCATTCATTTAATAGGCTGAGCCGATATGCATACGAACCTACCCACCCACTGGCAAATCCTCGAGTTGCTCAAGGCAAAAGGCGGGGAGCCATTGCCAGGACCTGAGTTAGCGTCCCAACTCGGGATCAGCCGAACGGCTGTATGGAAACACATGCAAAAATTGAGTGCTCAGGGTTATTCCATAAAAACATACCCCAAGGGCGGCTACCAGCTGGTGGATGTGCCGGATCTGCTGATTCCTGAGGAGGTCAGCCCCAGTCTCACAACCTCAACATTTGGAAGAACTTACCATCATTTCCATCAGCTAGGCTCAACCAACGATCGGGCAATTAAGTTAGCAATCCAAGGGGCTCCGCATGGTTCCGTAATAGTGGCAGAAGAACAGACTGAGGGCAGGGGACGGCTTCGGCGGCCCTGGTTTTCGAACGCCCGCAGAGGCATATATATGTCGATCGTGTTGCGGGAATGTTTACCTATAAAAGATATTCAGCAATCAACTCTTGTCGCTTCACTATCGCTGGCGGGCATTCTTCGCGACGGTTATCGCTTAAATTCGTTTATTAAGTGGCCTAATGACATCCTAATTCAAGATCGAAAGGCTGCCGGAATTCTTGCCGAAATGCAATCCGACCACGATGCAGTTCAGTTTCTCATAATGGGGATCGGCATCAACGTCAATCATCGATCTGAACAATTGCGGGGTCCGTTCCGCTATCCGGCTACTTCAGTCGCAATTGAACTCGGCAGGAAGATTAAACGGCAAGATTTGCTAGTGAGGTTTTTACACCGGTTTGAAGCGGATTATGAACGTCTCCTTCACGGAGGGTTCGGCCCGTTTCTACCTGAATATGAACAATTTTCAAACTTATGTGGAAAAACCATTACTATCCGTTGTGGGGAAGTGGACTACTCGGGCAGGGTTTTGGGGTTTACGTCTCAAGGGGCGCTTAGATTACTGCAGGAAGGGAAGGGAGAAAAAGTCATCTGGGTGGGGGACGTTACCCAGGTGGCAAGGAATTTCTGAGATGAGATCGCTTTCTGGCGATCACGGTAGCACGACATTTACATCCCCCTTGCTCTCTCCATGGCCTCCTGTTTTCGTTTGCACTCGATGCATAAAGTAGTTACCGGCCGGGCCTTGAGTCGCTCTAGATTGATATCGTCACCGCATGATTCGCACTGGCCAAAGGTTCCGTCTTCAATGCGCTGCAATGCTTCGCGAATTTTCATAATCAGCTTGCGCTCGCGATCTCTGATGCGGAGCATGAAGTTGCGATCGGATTCCAGAGTGGCGCGATCGGTGGGATCCGGAAAAGTATCTTCGGTATCAGTCATTCCCGCCACCGTCCTTTCAGCCTCTTCATATAACTCATCTAGGCGCTTTAGCAGAATCTCTTTGAAATAGGCGGTTGTTTCTTTATCCATACTTTGCTCTCCTGAAGGGTTTTTAACGAGGTTTCTCGCTAGCACACTACCTGCAAAGTGTAAAGCAAAAATCCACACAAAATTGTCAACCGTCGCGCTGATACGTCCCGCTCCTACCGCCGCTTTTAAAAGTCAACCGAACCTCTAATATTTTAATGTCCCGATCTACTGCTTTGCACATGTCATAGATAGTCAAAGCAGCGTGGGTAACCGCAACCAAAGCCTCCATTTCAACACCTGTACGGTCATTTGTTTTGACTCGAGAACATATATGGATATGCTGATTGGCCAAATCAGGAACAAAGTCAATTTCAATCCCAGTCAGCAGCAAAGGATGGCAGAGCGGAATAAGTTCCCAAGTCTTTTTCGCAGCCATTATTCCCGCAAGACGAGCAGCCTCGTAAACGTTGCCTTTCGCTATTGTGTGCCCCTCGATCTGCTCCAGAGTCCCTGCAGAAAGCTTCACCCAAGCTTCAGCCCTGGCTTCCCGAGCGGACACCCCTTTTTCACTCACGTCCACCATTCGCAGCCGACCTTTGGAGTCAACATGGCTAAACTGTAAGTCTTTCTCTGACACCTGATTTCCTCTTTTTCTTTGAGGGCTTTCATCAGTTGCAACCATCCACAGCATGCTACATTCTATCCGCAGTATGCAGCAGAATTACCAGGTCTCCCGCACGACTTCCCGGCCTCGGCTGATCCCCCACTCCAGAAATTCTCAAACGGCTCCCAGGCAAAGTTCCTGGCGGTATCCACACCCTCAAGGAACATGTTTCCTCAAATTCTCCATTACCGTGACATTTCTCGCAGGAATACGACGTGCTTTTTCGGCCGTTCCCCATACACTCGCAGCAAAACACCAGTCTGGCGTAATCAATCGATTCATAGGTGCCTTCAAGCAAGGCACTGCTTGGAATCAGCAAATCAAAGCGCAAGTCACTGACAACACGTTCCCTGAAACCGTATTGAATCCCAAATGCTTCTTTTAAAGCATCCTTGAGCGAAGTTGCGCGGGCTTTAGAAGAGGTTCGACTCCTCTCCCTTGTCCCATTGCCGCGCTTGCCATAGCCTTTTAATCTGTCATATTCCTTGCGTTTAGTGGGGTCGACGAGTGTCTCATAGGCTTCTAGGGCACCCCTAAAGTGCTCACCAGCTCGAGGGTCATCAGGATTTCGGTCGGGATGGCAACGAAACGCCAGCAACCTGAACGCTCGCTTGATTTCCTCTTGACTTGCACTAAAAGATATACCTAAGATCTTATAATAACAGGTCACCATCAATTACTAACCAAAAAATTTAAGATGAAGGTTCATGCTTGTCATAAGTTTACTATTATCAAAAGATCGTTCCAATTTTCCAACCTTATCAATAGACTACAACGGTATCTATCCGTCAGGTACCGGAGGAAGTAATTTTAAGAGGATTTTCGCCGCAAAACAAGCTTAAACAAAACCATTTTCTTTACCTGGGACCCGGCTAACCGAGGATAAGCCCGTCCATGATTGCCAAAACTTACACCTCCAGTCTATTAGGCATTGATGCCATCCTTGTCGAAGTCGAGGTCGATCTCTCTCCCGGGCTCCCGACTTTTGCCACAGTTGGATTACCAGACAGCATTGTGCGAGAAAGCAAGGACAGGGTCAAAACTGCCTTACAGAACAGCGGCTATCCATTCCCATCGCAACGGATAACAGTGAATCTTGCCCCCGCTCATCTAAAGAAAGAAGGAGCCGGATTTGATCTACCAATCGCTGTGGGCATTTTGGCGGCTATGGGAATTGTAAAAAGTGAACGGACCAGGCAAGTGTTGTTGGTCGGGGAGCTTTCCCTTGATGGACGCGTAAAGCCCGTTGCCGGTAGCCTCTCAATGGCGATTCAAGCCCAAAAAAACGGCTATAAAAGTATGATTCTTTCAGCTGAAAATGCTTCTGAAGCGGCCGTAACAGACGGCTTGACTGTTTATCCAATAAACCATTTGTCGGAAGTTGTTGAGCACCTTAACAACAGCATTCCCGTAAACCCGGTCAAGTTGGATTGGGATGTCATTTTGCATACCGAACAGGGCGACGGAGTGGATTTCGATGAGGTTAAAGGACAGGAGCACGCCAAACGAGGCTTAGAAGTCGCCGCAGCCGGTGGACACAATGTGCTTTTAATAGGGCCGCCTGGTGCTGGAAAAACAATGCTCGCACAGCGACTTCCTTCGATTTTGCCGAAACTGAGTTTCGACGAAGCTCTGGAGACCTCGAAAATATTCAGCGTAGCGGGACTCCTTAAAGCAAGCCCGCTAATGATGCAGCGTCCTTTCCGCGCCCCTCATCATACCATATCCGACGCAGGGCTGGTTGGAGGAGGCCAAATTCCGAGACCCGGCGAAGTTAGCCTCGCGCACAACGGAGTTTTGTTTTTGGATGAATTTCCTGAGTTTCGCCGCAATGTTCTGAACTTGCTTCGACAGCCGCTGGAAGATGGCAATGTTACTATTGCACGCGCGAGTATGTCACTCACTTACCCGGCACGATTTATGTTGGTCGCAGCCATGAACCCCTGCCCATGCGGCTTCAGCGGTGATCCTTTGAGGCCATGTATCTGTTCGGCTACTCAGGTTCGAAGATATCGAAGTCGAATCTCCGGGCCGATCTTGGACCGCATTGACCTTCATATCGAAGCGCCGGCTGTGCGATACGAAGACTTGCATTCCACTCACAATGCAGAATCATCAATTGAAATCCGTAAACGAGTTATTGAAGCACGTCAGGTCCAATTGGAACGATACGCCAAAAGTACATCCGTTTACTCAAATGCGCTGATGAAACCCAGACTCATCAAAAAGTACTGCCAGCTTGAGAGCTCTGGAGAAGAAATTCTTAAGGAAGCAGTACATCGGCTTGGTTTGAGCGCCCGGGCTTACCACCGTATCCTCAAAGTCGCAAGAACCATTGCAGATTTAGACGCCGAGGAACAGATACTCACCCATCATTTACTAGAGGCCATACAATATAGATCGTTAGACAGAAGGTTGTTCTGATCCGTTGATCTCCAATTGATTGCACCTGCCACAACCCTTGAGTTCGTCACACCAAACTTAGCTATCTCCTTTTCACACGCCCCCCTCGTTTGGTTCTTGACAGTCATTTCCAATTCGTCTATCGTGCTTACATTCACAAGATTTAATGACTTAATGATTTGTTGGTTGAGATTCGATGCCCGCAAGCTGGACAGACTTCAGCCTTGCAGGCTTTTGCTTTATTATGAGACGTCATAAGCCTCTTTCCTACTGGGTTTTATGACCATCTACAGATTGAGGTCAACCTGTTAAATGGACCTTGCGAAGTTTTTAACACAACACGGGCCGTCCATTCTAAAAAAATGGTTTAATTCCATCCTTGACACCTACCCTCCTGAGACGGCGAGGATGTTGAAAAGAGAAAAAAATCAATTCGCCAATCCAGTTGGGAGTACCATTTACCAAGGCATGGAAGGCCTATTCCAGGAATTGATCAACGGCATCAACCCCGAAACTGTCACCCCATTTTTAGACAAGATCATCAGGATCCGCGCCATTCAGGATTTTTCCCCATCCAGAGCCATCGCTTTCGTCTTTACATTGAAGGAATTGGTTAGAGAGCAATCCGAAGAGGCCGAAGGTTCCCAAGAAGGACTACCCTCTGAAGACCTTGTATCTTTTGAAGCGAGAGTAGACCAACTGGCAATGCTTGCTTTTGATATCTACGTACAGTGTCGTGAACAACTCTATGAACTCAGAGTCAACGAGGTAAAAAATAGGACACACAGGCTTTTGCAAAGGGCAAACCTCCTTGCTGAGATCCCCGATCAAGAGCCTCCATCTAAAGGTTAAGGTCTATTAAACCTAAACTTCTTGAAACGAGGGATTAGTAAATGGGCATCAAGTTTTCTTTACTCGCAGTCCTTGCGCTCGTTCTGGCAGCTTTTTTAGGAGTGGAGGTCGTTGGCATGAACTACTTTTTTGGTGTATTAGTGCCATATGTGGCCTTCTTCCTATTCTTGAGCGGGTTCGTCTATCGCATCCTGAAATGGGCACGGGTACCCGTTCCATTTCGCATAACCACAACCTCGGGTCAGCAGAAATCTCTGCCATGGGTAAAGCAGAATAAGCTTGACAACCCTACCAGCAAAGTCGCCACCATAGGCCGAATGGCGCTCGAAGTCCTGCTGTTCCGCTCACTGTTCAAAAACACCAAAATGGAGTTCAGGGAAGGACCCAAGGTCACCTACCAATGGGAAAAATGGCTCTGGTTGGCTGGACTGGCATTTCATTATTCCTTTTTCATCATCATAATTCGGCATCTCAGGTTTTTTATGGAACCAGTTCCCGGCTTCGTGCATACCACAGAAGCTCTTGATGGCTTTCTCCAACTCGGGCTTCCCGGTCTCTACATCACCGACCTGTTATTTCTTGCTGCAGTCACTTATCTCTTTATCCGCCGGGTTATCATTCCGCAAGTGCGCTACATTTCGCTTCCCGCAGACTATTTCCCTCTTTTCCTGCTCCTCGGCCTGGGCATTACAGGTGTCTTGATGCGCTATTTCACAAAAGTCGATGTCATCAAGATAAAGGAACTAGCCATGGGCCTGGCCACGCTCCACCCAACCGTCCCCGAAGGGATTGGCGTTCTGTTCTTCATCCATCTATTCCTAGTCAGCACTTTAATCGCCTACTTTCCTTTCAGCAAATTGATGCATTTAGGTGGCATCTTCCTCAGCCCCACCCGGAACATGCCTAACGACAGCCGGATACGCAGGCACATCAATCCTTGGAATTACCCTGTGAAGGTTCATACCTATGAAGAGTATGAAGACGACTTCAGGGAGAAAATGATAGAAGCCGGACTACCAGTGGAGAAGGAGTAAAAATGGCTAGTGTTCCCAAAGCAAACGAGCTCATAGCAGGTACGGATCATAAGCCACCCAAGACCGGGTGGATGGACACCCCTGTTGATTTCAAACCCGGCACCTGGTGTTACGCCGGGAAATCAAAGAATCTCCAAGTCGTCGGATTGCCCAACCCCAGAGAATGGTCACCTGCCGACGAAGACTGGAAACTTCCCAAGAATTGGCAAGAAACCATCCATGACGGACTTAAGGATCGTCTTGGCAAGTATCGATCATTACAGCTCTTCATGGATATTTGTGTAAGATGCGGTGCATGTTCCGACAAATGCCATTTCTTTATAGGATCCGGCGACCCCAAAAATATGCCGGTTCTGCGCGCCGAATTACTAAGATCCATCTATCGGAAAGATTTCACCCTGGCCGGCAAGGTTCTCGGCAAAATGGCCGGGGCACGGGAGCTTACCGAAGACGTTCTGAAAGAGTGGTTTTACTACTTCTTTCAGTGCACCGAGTGCCGCCGTTGCTCGGTCTTTTGCCCTTACGGAATTGATACCGCTGAAATCACGATGGTTGCTCGTGAGTTGTTGAACCTGATAGGCTGCAACATCGACTGGGTCGTAGGGCCAGTGGCTAATTGCTATATGAATGGAAACCATCTTGGTATCCAGCCGCACGCCTTTAAGGACATGATCGAGTTCTTCGTTGAAGAAATCGAGGAAGTGACCGGCATTAAGATTGAGCCGACCTTCAATCGCAAAGGCGCGGAAGTCCTTTTCATTACTCCATCTGGTGATGTATTTGCCGATCCCGGCACCTATACTCTCATGGGTTATCTCATGTTGTTCCATGAAATTGGGTTGGACTACACCTGGAGCACATATGCTTCCGAGGGTGGAAACTTCGGTTTGTTTACCTCCCACGAAATGATGAAAAGGTTGAACTCCAAGATGTACGCCGAAGCCAAGAGGCTTGGGGTGAAATGGATTCTCGGCGGCGAATGCGGGCACATGTGGAGGGTGATCAATCAGTACATGGACACAATGAATGGCCCCGCTGATTTTCTTGAAGAACCTGTCTCTCCTATAACCGGAACCAAATTCGACAACGCCAAGTCTACTAAAATGGTCCACATAGTGGAATTCACTGCGGACTTGATCAAAAACGGCAAGCTTAAGCTCGACAAGAGCCGTAATGACCACTTGAAGGTCACCTATCATGATTCCTGCAACCCTGCGCGTGCCATGGGCTTTTTTGAAGAACCGCGCTACGTTTTGAATAACGTCTGCAACCACTTTTATGACATGCCGCCCAACACCATCAAAGAGCAAACTTTTTGCTGCGGCAGCGGGTCTGGTCTGAATACCGACGAGTATATGGAAATGCGGATGCGGGGAGGCCTCCCCAGGGCTAATGCAGTTAAACATGTGCATGAGCAACACGGGGTCAACATGCTTTCCTGCATTTGCGCCATCGATCGAGCGGTGCTTGTGCCTCTCATGAATTATTGGGTTCCTGGAGTCGATGTAACCGGAGTCCATGAACTGGTCGCCAACGCACTGGTAATGGAAGGAGAGAAGGAGCGGACAACAGACCTCCGCAACGAACCTCTCGAAGGAATGGAGGATAGTGATAATGAAGATCTATGATGCACGATATGTCCTCATCGGATTGGCGATTTTTGTAGTCCTTTTCACCATACCCTTCTGGTACAATATGGGGAAGGCGGTCCCTGCTCCACAGCCTAATCTGGATACGCCAGTTATTAAGCAGATGGCTGTCAAACAGTGTATTTTACCACTCGCTGAAATGCGGACCGGTCATATGCAGATCCTCAATAACTGGAGGACCTGGGTCGTTCGCGACGGACTCAGGACCTATGTGGCGGCAGACAGCAAGACCTACAACATGAGTTTGCAAAACACTTGCATGAACTGCCACTCAAACAAAACCCAGTTCTGTGATCAATGTCACAACTATGCAGGGCTTAAGCTTGGCTCCACGCCTTACTGCTGGACTTGTCATATTGCCCCAAAGGAGAATCAGTGATGGAAACTAGCAGAAGAAATTTTTTAAAGATCAGCGGAGTCTGTGCTTTGGGGCTTACTGCACTCCCGGTCGCAGACGTTCTTGGACAAACCGATCTGCCCAAGGCTATCCAGAATCAACAAGCTCTGACAGGGCAGCATTGGGCAATGGTTGTGGACATGAAAAAATGTTGGGAAAAGGGCAAGGAAGGCTGCGTCGATTGCATCAAGGCCTGCCATACCGTCCACAATGTTCCGGATATAGGCACCGTTAAAGAGGAAATCAAATGGATTTGGACGGATAACTACGAAAATGTTTTTCCCGGCCAAAACAACGAGTACAACGTTCAGAATCTGGAAGGGCGCCCCTTTATCACGCTCTGCAACCACTGCACGAATCCACCGTGCGTTAGGGTTTGTCCTACCCAGGCGACTTTCAAGCGCCAGTCAGACGGTATCGTCATGATGGATTTCCACCGTTGCATTGGCTGCCGCTACTGTATGGCCGGCTGCCCTTATGGGGCGAGAAGCTTCAATTGGCGAGATCCCCGACCTTATATCAAGACCGAGTTGAACATGAGATTCCCAACTCGTGAACGTGGCGTAGTGGAAAAATGTAACTTCTGTGCGGAAAGACTGGCAGATGGCTTGCTACCCGCTTGCGTTGAGGCGTGCAAGGTTGGAGCCCTCTCCTTCGGCGATTTAGCCGACCCGAATTCAGTCGTCCGCAAGCTGGTCGCGTCTCACTTCACTATGCGTCGGAAACCCGAGCTTGGCACACAACCCAACGTTTACTACATAGTATGAGGGGTGTATTATGCTTGAGAGAGCACTCACAGGAGATAAAAAGTATTACCGATGGCTGATGTTCTTGCTTGTCTTAATGGGGTTGGGATTCGCATCCTATCTTTACCAGTTCAATAAAGGCCTCACCATCACCGGTATGAGCAGGGATGTATCCTGGGGATTTTATATCGCACAGTTTACTTTCCTTGTCGGTGTTGCGGCCTCGGCGGTCATGGTCGTTCTTCCCTACTATCTCCACGATGTGAAGGTATTCGGTAAGATCACTATCTTAGGAGAGTTTTTGGCTATTGCTTCTGTGACCATGTGTCTTTTGTTCATTGTAGTCGATCTTGGTAAGCCGATGCGATTGCTTAATGTTTTGCTCTACCCCACACCCAATTCCATCTTGTTCTGGGACATGATCGTTTTAAACGGCTACTTGTTTTTGAATCTTCTCATCGGCTGGAATGTCCTGGAGGCAGAACGGAAAGGCGTACACTATCCTAACTGGGTAAAACCTCTGATTTATTTGTCCATACCTTGGGCTGTTAGTATCCACACTGTGACGGCGTTCTTGTACGCAGGCCTGCCTGGCAGGCACTACTGGTTGACGGCCATCATGGCAGCCCGCTTTTTGGCATCGGCGTTTGCTTCCGGCCCCGCTCTGCTTATCTTGCTTGCCTTCCTGGTCAAGAAGCACACAAAGTTCGACCCGGGCAAAGAAGCCATCGATAAGTTGTCGCAAATCATTACCTATGCCATGATCATCAGCATGTTCTTTGTCGGTCTGGAGGTCTTCACCGCTTTCTACAGTAACATCCCCACTCACAAAGAAGCGCTCCTATATTTGTTTCTAGGGCTTGAAGGTCATGGGCGATTGGTTCCCTTTATGTGGCTTTTCCTTATCTTAGCGGTGGTAGCACTGATATTGCTGATCAATCCTAACACTCGCAAAAAAGAAAAGACTCTGAAAATTGCCTGCCTTGCCACATTCTTTTCCATGTGGTTGGAAAAAGGTTTGGGCTTGGTCATCGCCGGCTTCATTCCAAACCCTTTCAACGAAGTGCGCGAATATGTGCCAACCATACCCGAGCTAATGATAGCCCTCGGAGTATATGCAACTGGATTCTTAGTTCTCACAATACTTTACAAGATTGCCACCTCTGTTAAGGAAGAGACTGCCCCATCCAGCTGATAGGTGTTGCCACCGCAATCTTGCAACGATCAATACAAGGGCTCAGTTCGTAAGAAATGAGCCCTTTCTATTTTTTGACTTAGAAAAGCTTCAATATGAAGGTATTACTCATCTACCCGTACTGTCTCGAAGAACGCTATTACGAGGAAAATGTTGCAGCACTACCCATCGGCCTCTATTACCTCGCAACGCTGCTGAAAGAACACCAATATGACGTCGAGATTCTTAATCTCTATAATTTGCAAGGTGACAATCGGAGCGTTGAGGGCATTCTGCGAGAAAAACAGCCCAATGTTATCGGCTTCTCGGTTTTTAACGCCAATCGTTGGGGCGCTATTGATGTTGCAAGGATTGCCAAGAGGTTAGATCCAAACGTCCGGGTGGTCTTTGGTGGTGTCTCAGCGACTTTTCTTTGGGAGCATTTTCTCGCACACTTTCCTCAAGTTGACTTCGTCGTTTTGGGCGAGGGCGAATATAGCTTTCTTGAACTCCTGCGCTGCCTGGAACAAAATGATTTCGATAAGCTGGAAACTGTAAAGGGAATCGCTTTCAGGAAGCAGGCTAAAATTGTAACAACCGGATTACCCGAACTCATAGGCAATCTCGACAAATTACCCAATCCAGCCAAATATTTTTCATATCAATACGTCACCTTAACCCGGGGGTGTCCTGCCGACTGCAATTTTTGCGGATCTCCTCAGTTTTGGAAGAGAAAGGTAAGATGGCACTCTGCAGACTATTTTGTAGAACAGCTGGAGCTACTGTACCGGAGAGGACTTAACTTTTTCTATTTTTCAGATGATACCTTTACCCTCAAAAAGAGCATCGTCATTGACATCTGCAAAAAAATATTGGCCAAAGGACTCAAGATCAGCTGGTATGCTATCTCGCGGGTCGACCAGGTTGATGGGGAAATGTTATATTGGATGCGCTGCGCTGGCTGCATCCAAATCAGCTATGGGGTGGAAAGCGGATCAGAGAAGATTAGAAAGCTTCTCAACAAAAGCATTAACTCCGAGCAGATAAAAAGAGCTTTTGCCCTGACGACAAGCTTTGGGATACTTGCTCGGGCATATTTTATCTATGGATGCCCCGAGGAATCCTCGCAGACCATCCAAGAATCCATCGATCTCATAAACGAGATCAAGCCCTTTAGCATCATATTCTATGTCTTACGTCTATTTCCCGGGACTGCCCTATATTGTGATTTCAAAGAGAAGAACGGATTGAATGATGACGTTTGGTTGGAGCGGATTGAAGATATCTTATACTACCGTCATGATCCGGATTTATCCGAACAGCAGGTCACGCAATTTGGAGAGGACTTGCGCACGAGTTACTATAAAGCCTTACCTTCCTTTGTCGATTCCCTGGAGTTAAGAGACATCAAAGAACTTTACCCACTGCACGCTGACTTCTGTTCAAGACTCGGCATGACTTTCAGCCATGGTGACTACTCGCAAATCGGAGCAATTCCTGAAAAAGATGAGGTAGCGACAAAGCTCTACGAAAAAGCCCTTGGATATCGTCCCGATCAACGCGCCTACTTGGGGTTGGGTATTCTGAAACAGAAGAATAGGCAGTATCAAGAATCCATTAAAATTCTCACTGAAGGCATAAGTTATTTCCCTGAAAGTGAAATGCTGCATCACTGCCTGGGCATTAGTTATATGAATATCTCCAGGTATGATGAAGCGATAGCCATTTTTTCCAAATTTTCTGATTCTCGAGACTCGATCGTGAACATCGCGGCCTGCTACAGAGCCCTAGGGGATAAGAATAATGAATCCTTCTTTTTGAACAAACTGGAGTCAGCCTCAACCACCGAAAACTAGAAGTTACGTTCACAACTACACATCATATCTTCCAAATACAGCCAGGGAGGCACCTTTCACCTGGAATCCAATAATTTTGTTTGATGCAGGAACAAGGAAGAAGACTCAAGAAATTCCCCCCTCCTTGCCTGCGGCAAAAAACCGGATTGGCCGTCATTATGATACTCAAAGCTACTCGACGCTACACCTTCTTTTGAGATGGATTAATAGTGAGGACAGGAACGGGAGAATTCTTCACGATTCTTTCCGCGACACTTCCAAAAGGAAAATTCCCCTTCATTCCATGGGTTGCCATGACTACCAAGTCTGGGTTTATTTCGCTGATGGTTTTTAATATTTCTTTAGCTGGATCTCCACGCAAAATATGTATTTGGTACCGCGGACATCCTGTCAGTTTGTCTTTGCAAAGTTGCTCTAACCGCTCTTTCGATACTTTTACCGCATATTCATTAAGTTCTTCAACGTGCTTAGCATCCGGACCGCTTCCCCAGTAATGCTCATACTGCGTCAAGTCTTCGGCAACATGAATTAGGTGAATCTCCGCATTAAATTTTTGCGACAGTCCCTGCACATAAGATTCTGCCACAGCTGCTGCAGCGGAAAAATCAGTCGGCCACAAAATTTTCTTCACTTCCATAATATGTCCTCCGTTTTGCAAATTAGTTCCAGCTTCTCCTATAAACTCTCACCTCACTCACTTTAATCGTTTCCATCCATTGCATCCTTGCTATCAGTGCTGCATAATCTCATATAACCTTGACGATCTTGCTCTAAGATAAGTGCTAAGATCATCGCGTGCAATTTAGGTAGACTATGCAAGTATTCGAAGAAATAAGATTTTTTTATTCTTTGAAGAAAAACGGCCGTTATGGATACCCGCGAGCAAATTTAAGCAAATGCAACAGCTGCCCATTAATGCCGCAATTCGCCACACACGCATTAGCACAACAGCTTTGAGGAACACCTTCCAATGACAACCAACAATGGCGACCCTTTAGTTATTGCTGAAGGACTCACACGCATCTACTCAATGGGTGCCACACAGGTCACAGGCATCAAAGATATTGCCTTTAAGATCAACGATGGCGAACTTGTTGTATTGAAGGGTAACAGCGGGTCTGGCAAAAGCACGCTATTGGCCTTGCTTGCGGGCCTGGATCAACCATCCCGTGGTCGTCTTATGGTAGCTGACCAGGATCTGCAAAAGGCATCACAGGCTGATCTGATCCTCTACAGGCGAGAAGTCGTCGGAGTAATTTTTCAGTCTTTCAATTTGCTCCCCACCCTGAGTGTTTTGGAAAACGTCTGTCTCCCTGCACTCCTTGCGGGCCGCAAATTTTCGGAAGTCCGGGCGAAAGCAATGGACCTTATCGAGTGGCTGAATCTCAAACCAAGATACAACCACCGCCCAGCGCAGCTCTCTGGCGGTGAAATGCAGCGCACAGCCATTGCCAGATCACTGATAAACGACCCCAAAATTATTCTGGCGGATGAACCCACAGGAAACCTGGACAGCCGTAACGGCCAAATAGTCATAGAGTTACTCTCTGAACTCAATCGCAACGCAAGCCGAACTGTTATTTTCGCTACCCACAGCACTCTCGCCGACCCCTATGCAACCTCCCAAATCTGCCTGAAAGATGGGACGATCACAGAAACATGCGAAGTTTGATTCTTTTTCTCAGGTTATGGATATGGTTCAGCTTTCGCCAACTCTATGCCCATCGCTGGCGAGCTCTGGCAGTATTGTTGGGGATCGGCTTGGGAGCAGCTGTGTTCACCAGCGTAAGGTTGTCTATCGACGCTTCCTTGCACTCATTCACACAGAGTATGGAAGCAGTTGCCGGCAAGGCAGATTTGACGGTCGTCCAGCCAGGTGGCCGCGTACCAGAAAAGCTGATAACAGAGCTATTAAGAATTCCATCCATCAAGACCGCATCTCCAATACTTGCGACGTATGTACATACTAAAAGCGATGCTGAAAAGCCTTTCCTGCTGATCGGGCTGGACCCAATCCTGGACCGCTCTCTCCGCTCATGGCAGGTCACGGAAAGTAAAACGCCTGTCGACACTTGGATCGACTTGATGGCCGAGCCTGGAACCCTGTTCTTGAGCCAAAAATTAATAAAGAGACTAGACTTAACCGACAGCAGCAGCATCGTCGAGTTGGAATACTTCGACCGCTCAAGCAGCTTCAAGATCCTGGGTGGTCTCTCCACCCAGGGGCTTGCGCTGGCGGACGCGGGATATGTTGCAATCACCGACATTTCCACCATGCAGGAGTTCACAGAACTAGGGGGGGTTGTCGATCGAATCGATCTACTTCTCAAAGCCAACGCTACCGCCAAGGATATCGAGCATATTCGTGCAATTCTTCCCGCTGGGTTGATTCTCGCCCAACCGTCGGAAGCAAAAGAAAGCGGTCGGATGATGATCGAAGCCTACCGACTCAATCTTTCGGTTTTAAGTTTTGTTTCTCTATTCGTCGGAATGTTCCTTGTTTATAGTCTGGTCTCTCTCAATGCAACTTCCCGCCGGCATGAACTGGCAATCCTACGCTCGCTTGGTGCATCATCACAGGTGCTGTTTCTTCTTTTCATTGCTGAAGGAGCTTTTTTTGGGATAGTTGGGTGGTTGGTGGCTATACCAATCAGCTCCTTTATGGTTCAAAAATTATTGACCAGCGTGAGCGCAACCATCACTCATCTATTTGTCAGGGTGAATGTGGATGGACTGAAATTGGATCCTTGGGAGATGTTATTATCTTTTGCAGTAACCGTTTTCATTTCAGTCCTGGCTGCTTATCAACCTGCTAGAGAAGCCGTCAAAGTACCTCCTAAAGAAGCTTTTCTAATGCAAGAAGGTTCACTTACCGACAAAAAACCGGTGAGCTTTCTTGCACTCGTAGGCTTCCTATTGATCGCAATCGTTTTACCGTTGCCGAAAATGCCAGGGGCGTCCAACGTTCCATTCATAGGCTACATAGCGACATTTTTCCTGTTTGCCGGTTTTTCACTGCTCTCCCCCTGGTTTCTTTCAATCATGGGCACGTACCTTCCAAATGTGCTTAAGCATGTGGGAGGACAACCCGCTTACCTGGGCAGCCGCTATATGCGAGACGCGGGGAGCCGAATAGCAATTTCGGTGGGTGCGCTCATCACTGCCATGGCGCTTTTTGTGGCTCTGGTGATTATGGTTCATAGCTTTCGAAACACGGTGGAAACCTGGGTCAATCAGAGCATCAGTGGCGATGTATTCTTGCAGACCGAGATGGCCAACACAAATCAATACCGTGATCCTCTTCCAAAAAGTCTTATCGAGCAACTGAAGAGCATGCGGGACCGTATCGAACTTTTGCCGTACAGACGTATTTTTCTCAATAAGGGGGACGTTCGCTACTTATTCGAAGCCATTGATTTTGGCACTTTCTCAAAACACGGCAAGCTGCTTTTTCTCGAAGGTGACTCGCAGGAGATAATGCCGCGGCTGGTTCGAGGTGAGGGTGTGATCGTCTCCGAAGTCATGGCAAATCAATTAGGCCTGAGGATAGGTGAGAACTTTCAGGCAAAAATCGGCAATACAAATCTCGATCTGCCCATATTGGGAATCTACCGCGACTATCGTACTCAGGGTGGAGTCATCCATTATTCCCTCAAGCATTACCAGCAGCTCAGCGGGGATCGAACGTGGACCGGCACACGTGTTTTTTTGCTAAATAATAACTTGTCACCTCTACCTCTATCTTCTGAGGAAGCCCACAAAGATCAAATTATTGCGCAGCTGTACAGGATTGCACGGCAGAACCGAGGTGTCGACGTAACGATTGGAAGTGACCTGCGGCGCGAAATTCTAAGAATTTTCGATGAAACCTTCGCCATCACCACAGTGCTATTACTGATTGCCCTTTTTGTTGCGGCCTTGGGCATTACCACCACGTTGACTGTTCTGGTGCTGGAACGAACTCATGAGCTGAACACTCTCCTTGCCGTTGGCGCTTCATTCAAGCAGATTCGAGCAATGATTGTATGGGAAGCAATACTCATGGTCACAGCGGGGGAAGGCCTGGGAGCAGCTTGCGGATTTATCCTTTCCAACTTACTTGTTTACGTGATCAATCGACAATCCTTTGGGTGGACTTTTCTTTACAGCGTAGACTGGTATTCTCTGCTTGCTTCACTCCCTTTGATCCTCACCACAGCATTGTTGGCAGCCATACCGGCGAGCCGAATGGCTTTTCACCAATCTCCTGCAACGCTGCTTAGGGAGCGCTAACACCAAATGTCAATAGGAAATCGAATGGTCAAAATATCGAAGCTGTTACTTGCGTTCACTGTAATCTGCCTTAGTACATTATCGGCAGCTTCAGCCAGATCTGAGCAACAATTTAAAAGCATAACTGGGCCATGCAATTTTCAATTTCCCCAGGATCATGGTCCCCATCCAGGATATCGCACCGAATGGTGGTACTACACAGGTAATTTAAAAACCGTGAACGGTGAACGATTCGGTTTCCAGCTCACTTTTTTTCGCAGTCAAATGAGCCCACCGGACTCCAGAAAAAATTGGCCTGAATCACCTTCGGCATGGCGCACTGAACAACTCTACCTGGCACATGCAGCGCTCACAAACATCAATGAGAAAACCTTTTTCCACGCGGAACAAATGGCGAGAGGGGCTCTTGGAATGGCAGGAACAAGTCAGGATGCTGCGACAACCAGCGTATTCCTGAATAATTGGTCCGCAAAGATCCGTTCCAATAGTCAAACATTGAGTGCCGAGACCGATGATTTCACAATACAGCTCAGCCTCGAACCCGCAAAACTTCCCGTCGCTCACGGCAACTCCGGCTACAGCCTGAAAGGCCGCAAACCGAAGAATGCCAGCTGTTATTATTCTTTTACCCGTTTAAAGGCAACCGGTTCCCTTTTTCTTCAAGGTAGAAAATATGATGTGGAAGGGCTTGCATGGATGGATCACGAGTTTAGTTCGGCACCATTGGAACCGGACCTTGCGGGGTGGGACTGGTTCAGTCTGCAATTCAGCGACAACACAGAGCTAATGATATATTTATTAAGGCAAGATGGAGGAGGATACAGTCCTGCTTCGAGTGGCACTTTTGTGGGGCCTACGGGAAAGGTGCAGCATTTATCCAGAGAAATGATCCTAGTCGAAACCTTGGATGTCTGGGAAAGCCCCCATTCCGCAGCGATTTATCCTGCAAAGTGGCGCATTCGCATCAAGCCTCTCAAATTGAATCTGCTCATTCTTCCCAATGTGGCAGACCAGGAAATGCTCACACCCGAGAGCACCAGAGTCACTTACTGGGAAGGAAGCGTTGCGGTAAAAGGCACCGGCGATGGGAAAGAGTTGCAAGGAGTCGGCTACGTGGAATTGACGGGCTATGCAAAAAAGTTTGACGCCCCAATGTGACCCACCCATAAGACCTCAATAAAAAGCCACGGAACCTTTAACAGGTCCGTGGCTTCAATTTACAGGGACCCAACCTACTTCTGCCTGATTGATTCCCTAAAAGCGAGCGTCGATACTTCGCGTTGTTGCTATTCCGATGCTGCGGCACCTTCAGCTGATGCCACTTCGGGAACCGGCTCTTCACCCAGTACAGGTTGTTCTTGGAAATAAGCTTCCTTCACCTGCAACAAATAGAGTACTATTGGGCGATATGCGAGGTGTGCCCATTTCGCAAAAGGCACTTCCAGCACCAGCATCGGCACGGCGACCATCATATGTACAACGTAGATGCCGTAGGTAGGAAGAGGCCAATCAACAAGCCTTGTGATATGCACGAATATTCCAGTGAGTGTAGTCAGCTGCAGTAGAATCAAAAACATCCAGTCGGTAGGATGCGAATTCTTGTAGGGGGCTTTTGATTTCTTAAGGCGCCCTATGATGGCGTAAGTTGTACCGTACATGATGGCAAAAGTTGAGTAATAACCAACCAGCCTCCAGGGGTGCCACAAAGGATAAATCACATCGCGCTGGAATTTGAGGTTCTCGATAGTGAGTCCGTTTATGAACACGACCACCATGAGGAACACCGAGGCATAACCCGTCATGATCATTAGATGCACAAACCACTGCATCCTGTCCGTACATTCTCCGAATTTCTTCTGAGTAACCGTATGAACCAGGAGCTCTTTGAGCTTGCCGGCATAGAACCTCAGGGGGATCTTGAACGCCAAATCGCCCATAACGAAACGGAAGCAACGGAACACATTGCTCAATAACAAGAACGACAAAATGGCAGCCATGCCCAAGTCAGCAATCTCAATAGCATGCGACGGCCACACTGAATTCAAATAGGCATGTTCCCAGTTGGGACTGCCAGTGTTAAAGAGGAGCATCCCCAGACCGACCAGGATCGCCACGGTTAGAATTGCCATAACCTCGAATTTTTCGGATATGTAAAACTTTCTGGAAAATCCGGTCCAATCGTAAAGGGATGTTAGATAACGACGAGTTACCATCATGGCCTCACCGGGGTCTGCGCCTCGCGGACAATTGGTCGAGCAATCACCACAGTAGTAGCAGAGCCAAGGTTCAGGCGATTGAAGAATTTTTTCTTTTTGCCCAAGTTGAATATACCGCACAAACCTTCTTGGGAAGGGATTATCGGGTGTTGAAAGCGGGCAAACTGCCGTGCAGTTCCCACAATGGAAGCATTTATGGGCGTCTTTCAACCCAAAATGTTTGAGATCTTTCATGATACTGGTGTCAACTTTGGCGCTCATCCATTTGCCTCCTTATGTCATCATTCCAGATATAATCCTTTTTCTGGAACCGCATCCAGCTCCACAACCGAGAGCCTGTGGTTGTATCCTTCAGGCTCTCGGTTCGGCGTGCTGCGTTTCCACTTTTCTTAAACGATTTGCCAGTTGGCCTAATAACCTTTGTACGGGTTGGGACCAACTCCTTCCAGTGTCTCTGCAAATGCATCCAGGAGGGCGGGGAGCTTGTGATAGTCAGTAATTGATACCGTTTCAAAGGTGACACGTTCGGATTCCAGCACCAGTCGATCGAGAGTTTCCTTAACTTTGCTGAGACGTATTTCGGCCAACTCACTTCCCTTGATAAAATGGCACTGGTAATTCTCTCCGTGCTGGCAACCTAACAACAAAATACCGTCGATTCCTTTGGAGAGCGAGTCGGCAATCCAAACCAAGTTCATGGAGCCAAGGCATCGCATGGGAATAACCCGGATCCAGGCGTTGTAGCTCATACGACGCACCCCCGCCATATCCAAAGCAGGATAAGCGTCGTTTTCGCATGCAAGTATCACAATGCGCGGTTTTTCTTCGTACTCATCCGGCACTTCGATCGCCTTAATCATGTCTCCGATCATGCCCACAGAGTAGTTTTTAAAGGAGATAATGCGCTCGGGGCAGGCACCCATACAGACACCGCAACGCCGGCAACGAGTGGGCTGGGGCAGCGGGTTGCCTTTTTCATCTTCATTAATGGCGCCGAAAGGACACTCTTCAGTACATCGCTTACACTGTGTGCAGCGCTGCATGAAGAATTCCGGGTAAGTCATGTCCCCCGCGCGGGGATGGACAGCCGCACCCTTCATTGTGAGCTCAGTACACTGAATGGCCTTCATGGCAGCACCAACACCATCCTCGGCGGCGCTGGCGGTGCCCATAGCCCGGCGTACACAACCCGCAGCATAGATCCCCGTTCGTCGGCTCTCGTATGGAAAGCAAATGAAATGCGAATCAGGGAAACCGTAACGGAGCCCCGGCAATTCAGGTCCCTGGCGATAGTCAAGATTTAGAATGTCGGAGACGATAATTGTATCCACCGGCACATCGCCAGCCTCTTCCTCTTCGCCTTCCTTTTTCACCAGTTCTTTGAAGTCCTTGCCAAATGAAGTCTCCGGCACCATACCTGTCGCAAGGACCACCAAATCAAGATCTTCCAAGATTACCTCTTCACCCAAAAGCTCGTCGTGCGCTTTGACTCCCAAACCTGCTCCATTGGTCACAACTTCAGGATCCTGACAGCGGAGAAAGAGCACTCCTTCCTCTTGAGCTTTGCGGTAAAAATCCTCGGCCTGGCCGGGTGTTCTCATTTCTTTGTAGACCACAAAAACGTTTGAATCAGGATTTTCCTGTTTGATTTGGATGGCCTGCTTGAGAGCCGTCACACAGCAAATGCTGGAACAATATCCCAAATGTTTGGGATCGCGCTGCCCTGCACACTGAAGGAAAGCGGCATTCTTTACAGGTTGTCCGTCGCTTGGGCGCGCAACCTGACCGGATTGCACCATTTCTTCGAACATGATGTTCGTGATCACGTTGGGGGACTCGCCAAAGCCCAACTTCTTATCCAATTTGTTGGGGTCGTAAGGTCGCCATCCTGCAGCCAGTACAACAGCACCTATCTGATGTTCCGCAGTTGATCCATTCTGCTTGATAGAGGCCTTGAAGACACAGGGGCCACCCGCAAGCTTTTCAATTTTGGCTCCGGTATAAACCGTAATGTTCTTGTTCTGTTTGACCTTCTCGATCAACTCGCCAATGTCATTGGCTTTCATTTCCTTGTAAGGAAAAGTAACCTTCTGGCTGACTTTTTTCTGAAACCCACCAAGTTGCGCCTCTTTTTCAACCAGAACGACGGCATGGCCTGCTCCTGCAGCTTCCAAAGCCGCATTCAGCCCGGTCCAACCGCCGCCGACCACCAGCACGTCCTTGGACATTTCCTCTTCGGGCTTGTACGGTTCGGGCAGTTCCATTTTCTTGGTCTTGACGATGCCCATCCGCACATAATCCTCGGCCATCATCTGAGTATCTTCGTCGTTTGGCTTCTGGGACCAAACAACTTGCTCGCGGAGATTGACTCGATCCAAAACGCAACCCTCGAAATTAAAAACATCGTACATCACCCGAGGCGAGCAGGCTGCAACAACGACGCTGTTGACGCCTTCATTGGCGATGTCATCTTTGATGAGTTTTGCTCCCTCCTGGCTGCAGAGATTGGGATGTGTCTTGCAAATGGGCACCTTATGTTCGCTGGTGGCCACTTCACTGAGCTTTTCGATGTCTAAGGCATCTCCGATGCCACACCCTGAACAAATATATACGGCGATCTTTTTCTCCATTGAGTTTACCTCCTGGCAATGGACTGGATGGCTTTAAGCGCTGCTGCCGTGCCATCGGCAACTGTTTCATAGACACCAACAGGAGTTCTCGTACATCCGGCAGCGTACAACCCCGGTTTAGCCCCCAACGCAGACACGAACCCGTATTCGTCATATGAAACAGCAGTGGGGATTGCATCTTCCGAGGTGTTTGGCTGCATGCCGGTTGCCAACACCACCAGATCCATATTGATTTCGTGCAGCGACCCGGTAGTGGTGTCTTCCACTCGCAGGATCAAATTGTTGGTAGCGCTATCCTCTTCGATTTTAGCCACTTTACCTTTGAAAAAGGTGATATTTTCATCCTTCTTCGCTTTTCTGTAAAGGTCTTCCAGGCGGTCTGTTGCCCTGATGTCTATGAAGAAAATGTGGACCTTGGCATCAGGAAGTTGTTCGCGCACATAGGTTGACTGCTTCATTGAGGCAAGGCAGCAGATTGATGAGCAAAACGGAAGGTGGTTCTCGTCCCGCGATCCGGCACACTGAACAAATGCGATGTTTTGCGGAGCCTTCCCGTCGGACGGACGGAGAATCTTGCCCTGAGTCGGTCCATTATATGCTGCCAGGCGCTCCATCATAACGTTGGTAATGACATTTGCATATTTGCCAAAGCCAAGGGTATCCAGTTTGGTGGCATCGTAGGGTTTCCAACCTGTCGCCCAGATGATGGAAGCAACCTTCAAGTCCGTTGTTTGTGGCTGCATATCCAGCTCAATGGCATCATATGGACAGGCCTCTTTTACTTTCTGGGCTTCATCGCTTTGCACTAAGGCGGGATCTAAGACATAGCGCATTGGGAAAGCCATATCGTGAGGCAAGTAAGCGGCCTTGCTTTTATCCATTCCGTAATTGAACGGATTGTCAATTTCCATAGTGCAAGCTTCCGCGCACTTATTGCAAGCAGTGCATTTCTCATTCACATAGCGCGGATTGATCTTAATGGAGACATCCCAGTTCCCTTCCTCACCTGATATCGATTCAACTTCAGCCATTGTATAGAATCGAAACTTTGGATTATTCTTAATGCGGCGAAAATTAATCTCCAAGCCGCAATAGGGAGGGCACATCTTTGGGAAGTACTGATGAAGCTGAGCCACTCGTCCTCCGAGGTAAGGATTTTTCTCTACGAGGTAGACTTCGCGGCCCGCTTCTGCTGCTTCGATTGCGGCGCTGAGTCCGCTCATGCCGCCTCCGACCACCAGAATACTCTGCGTTACTGCGTTTGCCATGCTTATCCTCCTAAGGTGATTGAAAAAATATATCGAGAACCCCGCTAGCGTTTGGGCGTAATCTCCGCAGGTCCATTTTGTTGAGAACGTGGACTTAATTTATTTCGGTTAGATTATCATGTGCATATATACACAATGAGGCTGGCCCATGCAAATAAAAAGATTAGAAAAGTTCGGAAGTTTTCCCTTTATTTGCGATTTTTGAGCGAATTTGCCGAAATGTCCTGCTGTGCGAGTGTGGCGGAAATTGTGAAAAAAAGATCACTCCACCGGTCATTCCCCTTGCAAAAAGCTAACTTCTCGCTTATGTTTTTCTGCCGAGCAATTATTTCAAAATAGAAAAGACGTTTTATATTATCAATTATAAAAGAAGCCGACTTCGATCAATGTTAACCATACAGAAAATGGAGTGAGAGTATGGAAGAAAGACAGGATCAAAACAAAAAATGGATAGAAATAGGAATTAAACTGGCCTTGTCCCTGGCGATATTATTCCCGGTTTATGTTCTGCTTTACGCGACGTTTCCGGCATCGATTCTGGCCATTTATCTGGTTTCAGCGGTAGTCTTCGCTCTATTTGTCCCCTGGGATAACCTCAGAAAGAAATTCTTATCTTGACACCCCTTTATCTTTCAAAGACAGGACCTCATTTGTCTTTAAGTCTCTACCCTCCTTGCCGGCCATTAAGAGCCCGGCAAGGAGGAAGCTGGATAGCAAAATTCTGTTGTCATTTTGGTTGGAGCTCCATCGCAAACGAACAAGAGGATAGCTTAATCCCGCCCAACGATTAAGGAACGTTAAATGAAAGTGATTCATTATTCTGAAGCGGAAACAAAAGTATTCGATACCGAACCGGCAAAGGGCGTGACCGGCCGCGTCGTTATCGGCAAAGCAGACGGTGCAGCGAATTTTTGTATGCGAGTCTTTGAACTTTCCCCGGAAGGTCACACGCCCAAACACTCACATGCCTGGGAACATGAGATATTTGTGCATGCGGGTACAGGAGCGGTCTGGAGAAATGAGCAGTGGATCGAAATCTCCCAAGGCAATGTCATCTACATTCCCGGTAATGAAGAACATCAGTTGAAAAACACCGGGGCGAGTCCACTCACCTTCGTCTGCCTGATACCATCCGGGGTTGCAGAACTTTAAGTTAGGGTTCGCCCATAAACCTCTTTTAGCGTAGCACAAAATTTCTCTAAATGTAGTCCAGGGCTTCAGCCCTGCCGGCGAAAGCGCGTATTTCCAAGAAATCGCGGGCGGGGATATTTCTCCAAAATTTAGTTCCGCCCTTCAGTTCTCCCCCGTATCAGTTATGTCATCATAGTTTGAAGGACCTGACGCCTCCATTATGCTCATACCTCGAGTGGTCCTGCTCACCACTTCCAACGGATCGATATCGTCTCCACCCGCAGCACCCAACTCTTTGAATCGCCTGGCAGCAACCATTACCCGCCCCTCCATAGAACCGACTGCTTTGTTATAAGCAAATACCGCCCTATCCAGCCCCTTGCGGATTTCCGAAAAATGCCCGGCGAGAGCCCGAATACGATCATACAAAGTTTTACCTAATTCACTTATAGCCTGTGCATTTTCTGCGATTTGCTCTTGTCGCCAACCATAAGCGATTGCCCTCAGTAAGGCAATAAGAGTGGTTGGTGTGGCCAAAATGACACCACGATCAACCCCGAATTCAATGAGCCCGGGGTCTTGTTCGAGCGCCGCACTGAAAAATGTTTCACCAGGCAAAAAAAGAACCGCAAACTCTGGCGTCGGACTAAACTGATCCCAATAGGCTTTGCTAGACAACTGCAACAAGTGTGAACGAATGTGGCGCGCATGTTCTTTGAGTTTTGTCAGTCGCTTCGATTCGTCCTGCGCTTCTAATGCATCGAGGTAAGCCTGCAAAGGCGCCTTGGCATCGACCACGACATTCTTTTGGTTAGGAAGCTTGATGATCATGTCGGGGCGCAAGCGTCCACTGTCCGTTGTCACCGATTGCTGCTGCACAAAATCGCAATTCTCAACCATTCCCGCCACCTCGACAACACGCTTCAGCTGTATTTCTCCCCAGCGCCCACGGACGGTGGGGGTCCTCAAGGCCTGGACAAGATTGGAAGTCTCTTTTTGGAGCTGCACCTGAGTGTGTAAAAGCGACTTGACCTGCTCATGAAGACTTGCATAGGCGTTCGTTCGAGCTTGCTCGATTTCTCGAATTTTATCATCCACCTTGCCCAAAGAATCTTTTAGGGGCTCGACCAGCTCACCAATCGCCTTCTGACGACACTCCAATTCATTTTTTGCATTATCATGGAACTTTTCCAGCGTCGCCTTTGCCAAATCAATAAAGGACTGATTGTTGCTTCGTAAGGCCTCGGCGGAAAGTGCCTTGAAGGCATCCGATAGTTGCGTCTGCGCTGCGTTCAAGAGATTCAGCTTTTCTTCTGAAATTCTGCGCTCATCTTCCAGTTTCGTAGCGATTTCCGAAACCCTGACAGCCAGTTCACTGTTTTTCGCCTGCAAAACATTGACTTGCTCATCGCGCCCCTTGAGTAGTCCTTCCAGCTCCGGAATTCTTGAGTTTTTCTCTTCAGCTTTAGCCCGCTTTTCCGACTGTGAATCGAGTTCGCTTCTCAGGTGAGCACTTTCTGAGAGCGCTCGCTCCAGCGAACTCTTCAGCTCTATTAAATATTTATCTTTTGCAGCCAGGCGCTCGCTCATCGTGGCCCGTGTCAATTCCAATTCGGACTGCGCGCGTTCATAAACACGCTCGATTTTTGCCCGAAAAAACAACAAAGCGATCAAAACACCTGTCAAAAGACTGACCCCAGGAATAATAAAAGGTGAAATGAATGGAAAGATGTTCTGCATACTAATGTTCTTTCTTTGGGGAAACGCTTTGTTTAAACTCCATTTTCGAAAATTTATGCCGTTTCCACATAGTCTTAATATCGACAAATTTGCAACGTTATTGTTTCCCTCATTTATCTTCTGTAGATTTTTGTCTCATCAGTCATTCATGAAACCGAATCCCATATTCGAGCTTGGATTCTTTTCATTGAATTGCATAG
>Ga0210088_1000010_pt1 | contig 52899 bp, 52 predicted proteins | sample RushMan_CattailN_6_FD_185557 | JGI IMG/M metagenome (GOLD analysis project Ga0210088, IMG submission 185557) | Wetland microbial communities from San Francisco Bay, California, USA, that impact long-term carbon sequestration -... | ecosystem: Environmental > Aquatic > Marine > Wetlands ... | reverse complement strand
TTGAGCTTCCATAACTGAAACGATTAGCAACCGAATTCGAGGACGACGTTTTTCATGGAAATTGAATTGTTGATACTGATTGTAGAAGCGATGTCGGTCTATTTTTTGGTGCTCTGGGCTCACTCCCTGCGTAATCGCGTCGGGCTTGCACCTTTCTATGCGCTAATCGGCGGGATTACCGCTGTCATGTCATGGGTTACCGATGCCGGAGTCAGAGTTGAAGTAGCAGGCATCACATTTATGGTCGGCTCCACAGTTTTTTATACATCGCTCCTGCTCGGTGTTTTTGTGGTATACGTGTTTGATGGACCGCGGGCTACTCGCATTGCAATATCAACGGTAGCGGGCGTATCCATAATGGTGCCGCTGATTGCGGTAATCCTTCACCTGCAATTGAAAATTTCCGGCTATGATTCACTGGGGCATGTGCCCGTTCCAAGCCTGCGAATCAACATATCATCCGTGTTGACTACGGTGGCGGATTTGATTTTTTTAGCCATGGCCTGGGAGTATCTAGGGAAGCCGAAACTGCGCATACATCTGTGGCTTAGAGCCTTTCTTACTCTTTTGGGGGTGATGTGGCTGGATGTAATCTTGTTTGCCACGGGCGCATTTGCGGGTAGTCCACAATACATAAACATTATGAAGGGCACGCTTTTGAGTCGATTGATCATCTCCGTGTTTGCCTGCCCTTTTCTTTATCTTTATTTGACGTGGCAGAATAAAAAGATGGGCATGATGATCGAGCACCGCCCGGTCCTGGCTATACTCAAGGAAGTTGCCGAAATTAGGGTAGAACTTAGCCTGGCTCAACAAGAGATCCAGCGTCGGAAACGGGTTGAAAAGGAAAAAGAGGGGCTCATCGCCCAACTACAATTGGCACTTTCGGAAGTAAAGACGTTGCGCGGCTTTCTGCCGATCTGTGCAAACTGCAAAAAGATCCGGGACGACGCAGGATATTGGCAAAAAATCGAAAAATATATTGAAGAACGCTCCGAAGCCAAGTTCAGCCACGGCATATGCCCGGAATGTGCGGACCTGCTTTATCCCGAGCTCAACCTTAAAGATAAACAGTGAAGGCCTATGTTTCAGCTTGTCCACTTTCAGCAGTATGTGATGGTAAATGTTTCGAAAAACGGAACTCTGTAAGCTTTTTGCCCACACTCCGCTAGGAGCTTGTCCGAAAATACGCAGCGCAGGGCTTTAACCCTGTCTGGAAAAGGTCCTAAGCATATCAAGGGGGAAAATTATGAAGAACGTCAATGTAGTGGTGTTACTTGTTTTTGTTCTGATCACTATCATGGGGTTAGGGTTCGATTGTTCTAATGCTCAGGAATTTGAAATAAAACAGCGCATTATTGAGTTTCCGATCAACAGCTTAGGGCTGCTGCTAGATGGTGGCGGCGTTGATTTTAAAGACCTCAAGAAAACATCTCAGAAGCTTTTCGCACTTCCTGTCGAGGAAATGATTCAAAAGTGCGTCAATCGAGGGGTCGCGCCGGAGGTGAACAATAACATCTTTTTTGTTTCCGGTAACAACATACGGGTAGATTCGATGGGCCAAGAAGGAAAATCGACGAGCATCGTGCTTTTGGATGAGGGGAAAATCTATAATTTAGACTGGGCAAACAAGCAGTACATGGAGCTTTCCATTGACAGTATAAAGGAAATGCAGAAGCGGGCGAGCGAAGCGTTAAAAAAGCTCCCTGCCATGGAAAAAGCATTGGAGAAACTGCCCCCGGAAGTTCGAGCTCAAATGCAGGCAAAACTTGGCCAAACGCAGACAGATACAGAAGGGGTAAAGTTGACAAAAACGGGACGCTCGGCCACTATCAATGGTTTTGAGTGTGAAGAGTATCTGGCTGAAACGCAAACCGGTGAGGCACAAATCTTTGTCAGTCAAGAGTATCCTGAGCTGAGAAAAACTTTCGATCTATTCATGAAGGCCTTTCCCGGTTCCGAAGGGTTCCGCGAAGAACAGAACATGGATAAAATCCTTGGAGAAATCCCCACTGGTTGGCCGTTTCTTATCAAGGAACTCGAACTCGATCCGGTGGGTATGCAATTCTCCTTTGATGTTACGGAAATCCTCTCAGTGGAGAAAAAGGACCTTCCAGCCGACACGTTCCGAGTTCCCACCGATTTTATGAAAGTTGCCTCCCCTGTTCAATAGGTTCTTTCTAAACCCGGAAGAAATCATTGTCCGATTTCCTTCCGCGGCGCGAGGCCTTAAGACCACATGAGCCAGCAGGGCTGAGGCCCTGCGCCGCGAATTAAGCTAAGTTTACCTTTCAGACATAATACTTGTGCACATAGTCCATTACCATGCGATGCGTATTAAAGACCGGAGTGACATCGGCTATAGAATTTTTCATGATGGAGATCCACTGCTTGGGGCTGGCATAGTAGGTTGAAACCATGTCTTCAAGGTCTTGATAGAGATCCGCTACGGCGTCCTCATCACTCTGATCCTCATCGTCACCGATGGCCCAGCCGTTGACTCGATTGTTGCAGGCTTCACGCCACCAACCGTCCAGAACGCTCATGTTGATCCCGCCGTTAAAACAGACTTTCATTCCGCTGGTGCCGCTGGCCTCACGGGGTCGCCTTGGAGTATTCAACCACACGTCGGTGCCACGAGTCATCAGGGAGGCCAACCATATATTGTAGTTCGGCAGAAACACCAGTCGGAGTTTTTGTTCATGCTGCTTTGCAATGTGCGTAATTTCTTCTATCAATTTTTTACCCGATTCGTCCTGCGGATGTGCTTTTCCTGCAAAGATAAACTGGACGCGATCATGAGAGAGGTTTGATAGGTATTCAATATCGGAGAAGATGAGGGTGGCCCGTTTGTAGGCGGTGGCGCGGCGGGCAAAGCAAATGGTGAGAAATTCCTCGGTAAAGCCTGCTGCACAAATACCATTCACGTAGCTGATGAGACGGCGTTTGGCATTGAGCTTGGTCCTGTGGATCTCCTCATCGGGTATCTTATGCACTTCCCTGAGAACCTGTGGATTTTCACGCCAACCCGGCAAATGAGTGTCGAAGAGCGCCTTGAATTCCGGACCGGTCCAGCTAAGATGATGGACTCCGTTGGTAATATGGCCAATGTTAAAACCCGGGAACATCTGCCGCGAAATTTCACCGTGCAGCTGACTGACTCCGTTACTGGCCCGGGAGAGATTGAGGGCGAGCATGGTGGTATTCAATTGATCTTCTCCGGCCAACTGCCGTATGTTCTTGGGCAGATAATCTCCCAGGATCGCGCCGGCCAACTGATAGCTGAACTTATCGTGCCCCGCGGGAACGGGAGTATGAGTAGTAAAAACACATTTTTCCCGCACCTTCTCCTCACTCCCACCGAGGTCTTTCAGCAGTGCCAGGGTCAGGAAGACAGCATGCCCCTCGTTCATGTGATAGGTGGTGATGTCTCGCTCAAGCCGCTTCATCGCTAGATAGCCGCCTATTCCTAAAACCATTTCCTGACAAATGCGCGTGTGCCGGTCTCCACCATATAAATATTGGGTAATGAGGCGGTCTTCGGGAGCATTAAACGGTAGGTCGGTGTCGAGAAAGTAGACTGGAACCCTTCCTTTCATACCGATTTGATTATGTTTCCAAACCCCTATGTGTACGTCTCTTCCTTCCAGTTTGATGGTAACCTTAAAGGGTAAGGGTTCCATGAATGCCCGCGGATCGAAATACGGATAAATCTCTTCCTGATGCCCCATCGGATTTATGGTTTGAATAAAATAGCCCCGCTTGTAAAGAAGCGTTATCCCTACAATGGGAATATTCAGGTCAGCAGCAGACTTGATGTGGTCACCTGCCAGAATGCCAAGGCCTCCGCTGTAGGTCGGAATGTTCTCGTTAAGACCGATTTCCATGCTGAAATAAGCAACTTTCATCGCGCACCCTTTTCCCTCTGTCGTATTCTCGAAGCCTGCGTTCACGAGTTTCTCCATATAGCACAATTCTCGATCCAGCGGATACTGAATACTTCTCAACGGGGGTTCGGTAGCAGGCTTTTCAAGTGGGTAATGGAGACCGGATGCTGGATGTTGGGTGTTGATTACATTGAGCTGCAGCGTCGTCTCTAGCAGGGATGGAACTTACCCAAGGTCGTAGTTGCTGGGAGGCTGTCCGAGAATAAGAAGGCCGAAGGCCCGAGCCTCTCCTTTGTATATCGAGAGGGAGTTCCCGGATGGACACCTAGAGGGTAAGAAAGCTGAAGTGAAGTTATTCGGGATTCGGTGAGAAATTCGACAAGAAACGCTTCCAGGTTTTTGGGGTTTATTCCTGGAAGCGTTGGGCTGGCTATTATTTGGAACAATGCCAATGCTGATGGGGGTGTCTGCTGCTCCTCGATTGCCGGGTCAATGGCTCACTTGCCCGTGCTGATCAACCCTTCGCCGCCGATGAGGAAGGATGCATACTCGACACCCAAGTCAAGGCTTTTACTGAGAGCTTTGACTTGCTTGGAGACCTCGGGCTGCGTTATCAACACGACCAGCTCGAACTTTTTCTTTTGCTCGGATCCATTGGTTCCGATGGATAGTTCCAAACTTTGATCTTCAAGTGCCTCGACCAGGCCAATGCCCGCCTCCTCGATGTCGATCCTGTCGAGCTTGGCCAGTGCTTGCTGTTGTGCCTTCTTGAAGGCTTCCAAGTCGTTGGCGAATACCTGAATTTCTGCTTGCGGCAGTTTACCACGCACTTGAATGGCACCGTTGATGGCAAAACACAATGCCGCCTGATGCATTTCAGGGGAAGCCGCTGCGTAGCTTTGCACAAACGCAATGCTTGCGGGAACTTCACCGTCGTAGGGACGAATAACCAGGCCTGCACTAGGGCCCGTCCTGCTAAGCATTCGCTCGAGTTGAGTGTCGGTGATAACATTGAGATGGCTACCGAACCCGAAACGCTTGTCCAATCGGCTTAGCGGTCGCTCTACACCTGGTGAGATGATGACGCTGTCCGCCTCGATATCGAAGATCTCGTCCTCCATCTCAAACATGATGGCTTCCGGTTTGCATTCAGCCCAGCAGAGGGCGCAGCCCAAACAGCGGCGGCAACTCAGACAGCGCTTAGCTTCCTGCACAGCCCTCTGTTCTTCGAAGCCCAGTTCAACTTCGTTATAATTTCCCCGGCGCTCCTCCACATCGATTTCGATCTGGTGCTGACGCGCTTTCGGAATATCCTGGAACTCGACTATAAAACGTCCCTTTTTCTCGTACATCTTTTCCCTCTATGTTGAGCTCGCTGGCCCCAAGTTGCTTTTGCACCAAGACTTCAAATATCGATATTATTTGTTCGATATTCGATGTTGCCTTTGGGCTCTGCCCCGTGACCTCGCTGCGCGCTAGGCAGTGAGCTGTATCTTAGTTCTTTCGTTTGGCTTTCAGGTAGCGAATAATCCCGTCGGCAGCTTTGCGGCCGTTTGCGCAGGCCCGAATAGCGATGTCCGCTCCGGTCTCCACGTCGCCTGCCGAAAAGATCCCGGGAATATTGGTCATGAAAGTCCGCTGATCTACAGCAAAAGTGTTCCATCGGGTGACGTCCAATTCACTTCCTTCAGGGATAAAGTCAAGATCCGGTCGCTGCCCGATTGCAGGAAAGAGTGTTTCGGCCTCAACTACAAACTCAGATCCTTCCACAGGAACCGGCCTGCGCCGGCCGCTCGCATCAGGTTCACCGAGCTCCATCCGGAGACATTTAAGCCCGGTCATACGGCCGTTGTCGCCCAACACCTCAATAGGCGCAACCAGGTATTGGAATTTGACTCCTTCATGTTCGGCAGCGTCAATTTCCCATGGACTTGCCGGCATTTCCTTCTTGGTTCTGCGATAGAGTACGTGAACCTCGTCGAACCCTTCCCGCCAGCTTACTCGAGCGGCGTCCATGGCCACGTTGCCGCCGCCGATGACTATCACCTTACCCTTGGCATTTATCTTGTTGCCCATGTTGGCGTCGCGCAGAAAATCAACTCCATCCACTACGCCTTCCAGATCTTCGCCTTTTATTCCCAGCTTCATTCCTTTTTGAGCACCGACACCGATAAAAATGGCAGCGTATTCCCGCTGAAGCTCATCAAAGGAGATGTCCCTACCGACTCGTGTATTGCATCGCAGTTCGACTCCGTGGGATAAAATCCAGTTGATTTCATGCATCAGAGTAGTCACGGAAAGCCGGTATTCGGGGATTCCGTAGCGGAACATTCCACCCGGCTCGGGCAGTGCTTCAAAGCAAACAGAGTGATAACCGGCTTTTGCCAGGTAGTATCCGCAGCTCAGGCTGGCAGGGCCGGCACCAATCAGTGCGACTTTCTCTTTATGGAATTCGTCCGGCACATCCACGGGTGGCGGAATCTCATTTTTCATTTCATGATCGGCCACGAAACGCTTCAAGGTGCAGATGGAGATGGGTTCGTCCATATACCCGCGATTGCATGCCGTTTCGCAAGGGTGCGGGCAGACGCGGCCGATGGAAAGTGCAAACGGCAGGCGCTCTCTGATCTTAGCCAGGGATTCGTCGTATTTGCCGTCGGCAATGAGGCCCACATACGACCGAATGTCCAGATTGGCAGGGCAGGTGGCCTGGCAAATGGGCATGTCTTCTTTAAAAATGTTGTACGTGCCGGTTTCGGGATTGAAGAAGTCGATCGCAGTTCGAAACCCCAGACCTTCGTTAAAGTCATCGTACATATGGATCGGGCAAACCCGCATGCAAGCTCGGCAGTCGTTGCACTTTTCAGGATCGACGCGCGGCGTGTTGCGGCGAACACGAAAGCGGTAGTTGCCATTTTGTGCCGCGGCCTGTTCCACTTGCGCATTGGTGATGATGCGGATATTGGGGTGCTTCTTCACCGCTTCCAGATTAGGATCGACGAAGGATGATCCGTCGACCACAATGCGTGTTTGGGAAAGACGTTCGCCTCCCAGACCGGGGGAAGGGTCTATCAGGGTAACTTGCATCCCGGCTTCGGCCTGGGCCAACGCCGCCGCCACCCCAGCAGGATCGCCCCCAAATATAATTACTCGTTTTGCTGACACAGTTGCATCCTCCAGAATTATTAGTTCTGAGTTTTGAGGGTCGAATTTTGAGTTATTCCGACAGAGATCAATTCAGAACTGAGAACTCAAAACCTAAAACTAATCAATTATGCAGCCTCTTTTTTTGCCATCGGGTCAACGATCTGATAGCGTGGTGAATTCCCGTCTATTTCCGCTATTCCAAGGAAGCCGCGGCGCTGCAAGGCGAGCACGTACTTTAACACATGAGGTGCAGGCAGTCTGAGTTTTGCAGCCATATCCTTAACCGAAGCTGGACCACCTTCCAACTCGCGAAGAATCTCGTAAGTAGCCACCTCATCCATGATGATGGTGTCCAGCGTGCGCCACATCTCGTGTTCGGTAAAGCGCTCGCCGTACTTGTTCCCGATCGTGGTAAATTCAGTGAATTTACCCACCACCCAACGGATTTTCTCTCTACTCAGGATCGTTTTGGCAATGGCAAGTTTTTGTTGAAGTTCCGGGAGAGGAATACTTTCGGCATTTCCAAGCGGACCCAGCTCTCGAATCTTTTGATCGAAGGCGCTCACCATGCTTACAAAACGTTCTCCCTCAGCTGAAGAGCATTGGTTGAAGGATACCCGCTGGGGGTTCAGCCCCACGTAGTCCAGCGTGCGACTCGCGAGCCCAACTTTAATTTTTCCTTGATAATTGCCGGTAATGTAGTGGCAATCTCCAAAGTGGCATCCGACCACCATGACACCGTCTGCACCCTTCATAAATGCATCGGCCAGCATAGGTGGATCCACTCGCCCCGTACACATCAGCCGGATGATTCTCACATCCGTCGTATATTGCATCCTGGAAACTCCAGCGAAGTCAGCCGCAGCGTAACCTCACCAGGTGCAGCAAAGTACCAGGACTTTGGGAGCAAAGTCTGACATCAGCGTCGCCTCCTAACAGTTTTGTGTTCCGGTTCTATGTTCAACAGCAGGGCTGAAGCCCTGCGCTACATTTCATTTCAGCCTTCGGTTCCCGTTTCCAGAAAGGCCTTGATTTGCTGCCCGATTTGCTCGTCAGTGTAGGAATTGATTGACAGAGCATGCTGGTAACAAGTCGCTGCACAAACCCCGCAGCCCTTGCATGCAACTGGAATCACTTTGACTTTGCGGCCTTTTTCGGTACGAACAATTTCCAGCGCGCCATACGGGCAGAGAGCAACACACAGACCGCAACCGCGGCAAGCCTCTTCATCAACCAGTGTGGAGACGATGGGTTCAACGCTCATCACATCTTTGGAGAGCGGAATTGAAGCGCGGGATGCCGCACCCAATGCCTGAGATATAGCTTCCCGAACCGTTGCCGGATAATGTGCGTTGCCGCAAAGATAGATGCCGTCGTTGGCGAAATCCAAAGGCTTCAGTTTTACGTGCCCCTCGAGGAAAAACTTGTTTTCGTCCAGGGAAACTCTCAGCAACTTGGAAATCGCCTCGTTATCTTCGCCGGCGATGAGAGGCGTCGAAAGCACTACCAAGTCAACCGGAAGCACCAAGTCTCTGCCCAGCAGATGATGGTAAACCGTGACTTTGCCTGGCTCGACCTTTGGCTGCTTAGCCTGGTCGTACTTCAGGAATCTCACCCCGAGCTGTTTCGCCTGCTGGTAGAGTTGTTCATTTTCGGTACCGTAAGCCTGGATGTCACGGTAGAGGATCTGAACGTTGGTGTCCGGGCTGCGTTCCTTGATGGCGATGGCGTTCTTGATGGCGACCATGCAGCAAATGCGCGAGCAGTATTTGCGTTCGTCATTGCGCGCACCGGCGCACTGAATCATGACCACACGTTTGGCGTGGAACGCATCTTTCTTGAACAAGCTTTCCAGCTCGAGTTGTGTGATCACTTTCTCGCCGTCATAATTAAACAGGCCGACTGGTTTGAGGACTTGGGCACCGGTCGCGACCAGAATGACGCCTACGCCGAACTCTTCCTGCACTCCCTTGGTGGACGTTGTAACTTTAAAATTGCCAATGTAGCCGTTTATCACGTCAATGTTCGTCGATGTCAGCGTTTTGATTTTGGGATGTTTGTTGACCTGTTCGGCATGTTTGGCAGCTACAGAGGCAGCATCAGCATTGGAAGGACCGATTCTGTCCAGTTGCAGAAGCAGGCCGCCAAGCTCGGCAGTTTTTTCCACCAAAGTGACCTGATAGCCTCGATTGGCCAATGCCAGCGCCGAGGTCATGCCGCTGATTCCTCCACCGATCACCATGGCCCGCGGGTCCATAGGTGATTGAATGGGTTCCTGAGGCTGCAGCAAGGTTGCCTTGGCGACTCCCATGCGGATGAGATCCTTTGCCTTGGAAGTTCCTTCTTCCTTTTCCTGCATGTGAACCCAGGAGCATTGATCGCGGATATTGACCATTTCAAAAAGGTAGGGATTCAGCCCGCCTTCAGCGCAGGTTCCTCTGAACAGGGGCTCGTGGGTTCTGGGAGTGCAGGAGGCGACCACAACTCGGTTGAGGTTTTGATCTTTAACGGCCGCCTTTATTTCATTAATGCCGCTCTCCGAGCAGGTATATAGATTTTCTTTAACGTAGACGACATTCGGCAGTGTTTTTGCGTACTCGGCCAGTTCGCTTACTTTAAGATAGCCGGCAATGTTGCTGCCGCAGTCGCAGACAAATACTCCAATGCGTATTTCTTCAGCCAATTTAGCACCTCACGTATTATTGAGATCCCGCAGCTGCCACCTGCCGGGCAGGGGCAACAACTTCAGCGGCGCGCGCCGCAGCGCTGCTTGCCTGAGCAACCGATTCAGGGATATCCATGGGACCCTGAGCGCAGCCGCAGGCGAAGATTCCTTCCCGCGTCGTGTTCAAGGGTGCAAGCGGGTCTGTTTTAAAGAAACCGTTGGTATCCAGTTCGACCCCCAGCAGTTCCGCCAGCTTAGAAGTGCCGGCTGTTGGCACACATGCCGTTGCCAGGATGACCATATCGAAGGTCTCGTGCAGGACCTGCCGACTGGTTGTGGATTCAAACCAAACCACCGGGTTCTGCGCGTCATCTTCGGTGATTTCCGCAACACGGCCGCGCACGTACTTGATATTGGCCTGCTTGCCGCCGCGCAACTTGTATTCTTCAAATCCACGGCCAACCGCCCGGAGGTCCATACAGAAAATGGACGAGGAGACCTCGTTGTCGTGCTCGTTGGCGATCATGGCTTCCTTGACGGAATGCATGCAGCAGTAGGAAGAGCAGAATTTGTTGAAGCGAAAATCGCGAGATCCAACACACTGGATGAAAGCCAGTTTCTTGGCAGATTGCGCTGCCTCGATTTTTTGCCGCATCGGCTCCAGTCTGGCTTGCACCTCGTTGAGCTTTTCAGCCAAAGACGCCCAATTCTGCAGGTCTTTATCGTCGGTGACTTTGCCGGACTTGACCAGGTCGACCACTTCAGCCGAAGACTTGCCATGTTTTTCTTCCAGCTGAGTCACCTGGCGACTTAATTTCTTGTGTTCCTTTTCCAGGTCTTCGATCTCTTTTTCAAGAGCCAGTTCCGACGGCCGATCTAGATGACCCGCGGTTGGGCCGCTGGCGCTCAACAAACGTTCGAACTCCAAGGCTGTTACCACATTTGCAATGCGGCCGTAGCCGTGTTCCGGGATGACGGAAGGATCGAACACGTCATAGCCCGTAGCCACCACAATGGCTCCCACGTTCAGCTCGAGATCGGCATCCTTCTGTTCGAAGTCGATGGCCTTGGCCTGGCATACTTTGGCACAAACGCCGCACTTCTTGCCCTGACCCAACTGGCGGCAGGCTTCTTGATCGATCGTATAAATTGAAGGAATTCCCTGTGGAAAATACTTGTAGATGGCTTTGCGGCTGCCGAGTTCTGCATTGAAGACATCCACCGTCATGGTCGGGCATTTTTCGGCACAGGTGCCGCAACCCGTACACAGGTCCTCATTAACAAATCGGGCTTTCTTGCGCACTTTGACTTTGAAGTTACCCACGTCGCCGCTAACGTCTTCGATTTCGCTGTAGGCGAGCAGGTTGATGCGGGGATGTCGACCGACATCCAGCAACTTTGGCGAGAGAATTCAGATTGCGCAGTCGTTGGTAGGAAACGTTTTGTCAAGTTGGGCCATCTTGCCCCCAATGCTGGGGAGCCTTTCCACCATGTGGACCTGAACACCCATTTCGGCCAAATCCAATGCGGACTGAATTCCCGCGATTCCGCCTCCTAATACCAATACATCGTTGTTCACGATACACCTCTCAAAATGATCAGTCCATGCTCTCTGCGATCAGCGTAGTGAGGTCTTTGATCTGCAGATCCATGTCCATGTTGTTAAGCGCACAACTTAAATGAATAGCGCATTTGGGGCAGGCTGTTACGAGAGTCTGCGCTCCGGTGTGTTTTGCTTCCTTCAGTCGTTCCACCTGGATCTGTTTGGATCCGCTGGAACAATTGGCCCAGCCGCTGGTTCCGCAGCAAACGGCGTTTTCTCTATTTCTTTCCATCTCGAGGAATTGTCCATCCGCCATTTTGCGCAAGATATTTCGCGGTCCTTCATAGATCTTGGCCATTCGACCCAGCCTGCAAGGATCGTGATATGTGTATGCGCCTCCGCCGTTGCTCAGCTTTAAAGCCCCTTCATTCACCATCTGCTCGACAAAATCATAAAAATGGATGACTTCAAAACCAAGGTCGCCGAAATACTCCGGGTAATGATGCTTAAAGGTGTAGTAGCCTTCAGGGCAACTGAAAACCACTTGTTTGGCGCCCGCCCGACGTATTACATTGAGATTCTTTTCAGCGAGTTTCTTGAAGGTTTCGGGTTTCCCGTTCCACAACATATCGTGCCCGCAACAGGTTTCTTCGTCCGAAACTACCGGCTCGATGCCTGCAGCGTTCAGGATTTTGATCACATTACGGCTGACCGTGAGGCTATCGACCCCCAGGTCCCGAAAGATGACGTCAAAGTAAGGCATGCAGCCGACAAAAAAGAACGTATCCCCGGTTTCGGCCACTTTACCTGCTTCTTTCGCCCAGTCGCTTTTTTTCTGATGAATCCCCTGAGTCTGCAGTTCCATGATGGTCTGAAGCATCCCATGATGCGAGTAAACCGGTTTAGTGCCGCGTTTTGTTGCTTCTTCTCGGAGAGTGCGCATGAACTCGGGGAAATTGATTTTGGCCGGGCAGCGCTCGAAGCAACGGCTACAGGTCAAGCAGGACCACAATTCAGGATCCTGCAGCAACTCGTCCCCAAGATCGAGCAGCGCTTTTTCTACAATGAGCCGTGGTGAAAAACTGGGCAGTATTCTTGAGACGGGACAACTTCCAGTACACACGCCACAATCCAGGCAGTAATAGGTTTGATATGTTTTTACAGCTTCTTCGATATTCATGCAGCCACTCCAAGACTTGATTTTCCGAGCTGTTTGATCTTGTGGGTAAATGAAGCAACTATCTCGGCAAAGCGCGCACCTTCCGCGGAAGAAACCCACTCCAGCGCCAATCGCTCATTGTCGATACCCATGAGCGAGAGCAATTCGCGAGTCATGCTTACCATGCGCTGTGCTTTTTCATTACCATCCAGGTAATGACAGTCACCGATGTGTCAGCCGCTGACCAGTATGCCATCCGCCCCCAACTGAAATGCTTTCAAGATAAAATCGGGGGAGACGCGGCCAGAGCACATCACCCGAATCACTCGTATGTTCGGAGGATATTGAATGCGACTGACGCCAGCCAGATCTGCACCGGCATAGGCACACCAGTTGCAGCAAAAAGCGATAATTTTGGGCTCGAACTCAGCAGTCATGATCTCTCTTTCCGTCTCGCTGGTTAGATATATAAGTATCTTCTATTCACACAGAGCAGCTTCAACCATTGTAAGCACTTCTCTGTCGTTGAAATGGCGTATTGCCGCCGCACCCGTAGGGCAGGCCACGGCGCAGGCACCACATCCTTTGCAGAGCGCTTCCTGAATCTGTGAAACGTACACATCCGCTGCCGTCTCGATCAGCTGCGGGGCCCCATAAGGGCAGACCTCAACGCACTTGCCGCAGCCTCGACAAAGTGTCTCATCTATAGCGGACACGATCCCCTCGACCTCGATGCTCTTTTGAGACAGGATGGTTGCTGCCCGTGCAGCAGCAGCCTGAGCCTGAGCGATACTCTCATCGATTGGCTTGGGGTAGTGGGCAAGACCGCACACGAACACACCGTCAGTAGCAAAGTCAACTGGGCGCAACTTCATGTGGACTTCCAGGAAGAAATTATCCTGACTCAAAGGGACCTTGAATAGTTGAGCAAGGTTGGCTGCATCTTTCGTCTCGATGCCACTGGCCAAAGTGACGAAGTCCGGTTTCAGGGTTATAGGCCTTCTTAAGACATGGTCGACCACCGTGACCTGCAGACCACCGTCAACCTGCTCAACCACGGGCTTGTTCTCCGGGTCGAAGCGAACGAAGATCACTCCTCGCTTGCGCGCTTCTTTGTACAAGTCTTCGCGTTCACCGTAGGTTCGAATATCTCGATATAGAATGTAGACATCCATGTCGGGATTTCGTTCTTTTAACTCCACAGCCTTTTGCACCGAGAAAGTACAGCAGATTTTGCTGCAGTGTGGCCGCTGCGGTTCCCTTGAACCCACGCACTGAATGAAGACCGCGCTGTTGGCATTCTTGATCAAGTCGCTGTCCCAGGCTTCATCGAGTTCATGCCAGCGGAAGACACGGTCACTCTTGCCGTAGAGGTACTCTTCCGGAGCGATGGAGTGCGCACCGGTTGCCAGGATGGTTACTCCATGCTCGATTTCCTTTTGGCTGCCGGCACCGTTGGATGAGACGGTCGTTTTGAAGTTCCCCACATACCCCGAGGTATCTTTTATTTCGGAATTGAGAAAAACCTCGATATTCGCATCCGCTTCTACTTCGTTCACCAGCCTGGTCAGGAACTCGGAAGCGTCTTCACCTTTCCAGGTCTTCTTCAATTTCAGAGCATGTCCACCCAGTTGATCTTTCTTTTCCACGATGGCAGCTTTAAATCCTTGCTTGGCCAGGGTAAGTGCACTCACCATGCCGGCAACTCCGCCACCGACGATCAATGCTGAAGGGGTTACTGGAACCGAGGGCATCGGGAGAGGTTCGATCAAGGCTGCCCTTGAAACTGCCATGCGAACCAGGTCTTTGGCTTTGACAGTTGCAGCATCGGGGTCACCCGCGTGAACCCAGGAACACTGATCGCGAATGTTGGCTTGTTCATAGAGATATTTGTTCAGAGCACTGTTTCTCAGAGTCTCCTGAAAAAGGGGCTCGTGTGTGCGCGGCGAGCAAGCGGCTACCACAACGCGATTGAGATTCTGTTCTTTGATCACCTCTACCAGCTTGTCCTGAGCGTCCTGCGAGCAGGAGAAAAGATTTTCCTGCACATATGCAACATTGGGCAACGATTTGGCATATTCAACCACTTCCTTTACCCGCACAACGCTGGAAATGTTGACGCCGCAATTACAGACAAAAACGCCGATGCGCGGCGGCTCTGCCTGGACGTCACGTTCCTCGGGAAAGGTTTTTTCCTTAACCAGAGTGTGGCGAGCGGAAGAAAGATTGCTGGCAGCCGCTCCCGCAGCCGCTGAAGCCTCCATAACCGAGAGCGGGATATCTTTCGGACCCTGCAGCACGCCGCAGACGTAAACTCCCGGCTTGGAAGTGGCCACCGGAGCAAAACTGCTGGTGGTGGCAAAATTATAGTGATCCAGCTCAATTCCGAGAGTACCGGCAAGATTTCGTACTTCCGGCGAGGATTCAAGGCCGACCGAGAGTACAACCATTTCGAATTCTTCGGTCACCATTTCGCCGGTCTCGGTGGCGTAGGTGAGATGCAGATCGTCATTTTCCGGTACTGACTCGACCGTATGGATGCGGGATCTTACAAAACGAACGCCACTATCTTTGGCGCGATTGTAATATTGTTCGAATTCTTTACCGAAGGTCCGCATATCCATGAAGAAAATAGCGGCTTCCAGCCCGTCCTTGGCATGTTCTTTGGCTATCACAGCCTCTTTGATGGCATACATGCAGCAGACGCCTGAACAGTAACCATTATCGCACTGGTTGATTTCACGCGAACCTACGCATTGTAGCCAGGCGATTTTCTTAGGCTCGTGCGATTTTTCTTGTTTAGCTTTGAAGCGGATGAGTTTGTCTTCAAGCTCTGAGGCCTGCTCGGCCAGTGTCGCCCATCGCCGCATCTCTTTGTCGTCTTGGTTTGCGGACTCTAGCTGCCCGCTCATCTCCTCCGTGGACTTGCCGTGTTTATCCTCGAGTTGCTTGATTTGTTTGCGAACTTTGCTCAGGTCTTTTTCGGCAGCAGCTATGTCTGCCTTCAATGTCAGTTCGGAAGGGCGTATCAGATGGCCAGTGGTAGGCCCGCCGGCGCTCAGAAGCCGCTCGAATTCCATGGCCGTGACCACGTTTGGCAAGTTGGCGTAGTTGTATGTGTCGAAGCGACTGGGATCGAAAGTTTGAAAGCCAGTGGAAAGGATTACAGCTCCCACTTCCAGATCCACCATCCGCTCTTTTTCTTCGTAGTTCACCGCTCCGGTTGGACAAACCTTGGCGCAGACTCCACATTTCTTGCCCTGTCCCAACTGGCGGCAATTCTCGGAATCAATGGCATATGCCGAAGGGATCGCTTGCGCATAGTACTTGTAAATGGCCTTACGTTCGCCCAGCCCGGAATTATAGGCGTCGATGACCACAGTCGGGCACTTTTCCACGCACGCGCCGCAGGAAATACACTTGTCCAGATCGACGTGGCGGGGCTTTTGGCGAACTTTAACTGCAAAATTACCTTGTTCGCCCTGGATGTTTTCTAATTGTGAATTGGTTAGGAGGTTGATATTTAGATGGCGGCCGACCTCGACCAGCTTAGGGGAGATAATTCACATTGCACATTCGTTGGTAGGAAAGGTTTTGTCGAGTTGCGCCATGCCCCCACCGATGGCCGGGCCCTTTTCCAGAAGATGGACGAAATATCCGGAATTTGCCAGATCCAACGCGGCCTGCATACCCGCTATGCCGCCGCCGACCACCAGCACCGAGCCGATGGTTTCGTTGCCTCGACTACTATTTGACATGATTCCTCCTAAACGCAAATAACCCGGCAGTTGAGGTTTTTGTGAAAAAACTCACCCGCGACCAACCTTCACCTTCCGGAAGCATTAAACTTGTCTGAATTTAAGCACATGGCTCACGATCATTAGTGTTTGGATCGTAGGATAAATAACTCTAAACGTGCTTTGTTGTCAAGAAAAAGGCCCGCCCCTTCGCGGCTATGATTAAAGGAATTCAGATGTTCCTCAAAAGACCCGAAGGTCGATTCAGGCTACCTTTTTTGCACGAAACCGATTGGGATTGCAAGGAAAATGTGAATTTGTGCACATTGACCGGCGAATACAATCACAGCAGTTCCAGTTGCCGCGACAACCCCATACTCTTAACATCTTTTCTTCATAATCTCCCCACATTTAAACGCTATTTTATCACCAACGCTTGCAACGGATCGTGGAAACAAAAGAAGAGCGTTCAATTCAAATTTCTAACTTTAGGAGGTTAACATGAAGAAGATGCAAATGATCATTGTAGCTTGTGCGCTGCTAATTGGTGCAACAACGTGGGGTAGCTTGCATGCCGCCAACTTTGACGACGCCCCGCAGAGGATGATGGGGCACCGGAGTCATCGCGGAGGCGGGGGAGCAAACCTTCTGGGTAAATACCTACATGAAAACATGATGGTCGAGGTGCTTTCTCAAATCACCAAACAAACCACTGAGACCGTCCGGAAGCAGCTCAAAGAAGAACATTTGCCGGCTGTCTTGAATGAATACAAAATCGACCGGGAAGGTTTTCATGCTGCGATGCAAGCCAAAAAGACCGCACAGATTAATCAATTCGTGGCTGACGGCTACCTGTCTTCCGATCAGGGCAAAGCTATCCTTGGCAAAATGGAGGCCCGAACCCGGCGGCATGAACTGATGATGCAGTTGGTCGAGAAAGGGGTGGCGGATGGCACCATCACCCAGCAAGACGCACAGTTGTTGCTGCCGCCCCATCACTAAGCATTAAAAAAGCTGCCGGGTTATCCAGCATAACCCGGCGGCGCCCTTGTGGTTCAACGGATATTGGACATTGGATGGGGACTGTATTTCCTAAAATGTCCTTTTTGGTTCAGTCGGTTTCAACCACTTATGGGTCGCCAGCATAGCCGCAAGCAGCACTATGCCAACTCCCACCAATAAGAGCATGTATTCTTGAGCAGCAATTAAAACCACCAATGTGAATGATAAAAACACGCCAACCACTGCAAATGGCCATTCGACATAAACCCCTGCAAGGTAGCAACCGAGAGCCAGAAGCAGCAGCGAGCTGAGTCCTGTAGCAATGCTGGTTTGTTCACCAGAACCGTGCAGGAAAGCCAAATCAAGGTATATCGCAAAACCGATCCCAAGCCAGTGTAATCCCTGCCGTACTACCATCATACGGTTGGTCCTGCCATCGTAGTAGTAGACCGTAAAAATGCACAACAGCGCATAGACAGGCATGAGACCGATCCAAAACGCTTTGGCATTTCCAAAATTGGCGACCGTGATGGCAACTCCTGCAATCGCCAGCAGGATCATTAATGCAGAGGCAACGAGCGGTACTTTGCGTAAATGCCGGTGGACGGAGCCGGCGGGTCGGGTTTTCTGAGGAGATGCTTGCAGTGGAATGGGATCACTTCTCATCGCTATAGATCTGTCTTTCTTGAAGGCTGTCTAAAGATTTCCCTTGCGACAGGCAAAGCCACCCATCAAAAAGATAAATTCCAACTTGGGCCTTGATTCTTCCCCAATGTATGCAATGGACAATAGGTGCTCAGAAATCAGGTTAGTAGCACGAAAAGGCTTGATCGTGGAAAACTAAATTTACTCAGACGCATTTTTCATATAGATCAGCATTTCATTCAGCACGCTATTCATTCCAATGTCATGTGCGGAAGCGGCAGGTGATTTGAAATGACAAAAGCGACATTCTCGGGGAGCCTCCTAAATAGCCCAGCAACAACCTATGCCCGAGTTATCATCTATAATACCTTGAAGGCATTGTCTCAAGAATTCTTCTTTTGGTCATGCGTATGGGAAAGCAGAATCCAGAAGTTGAAGCGACTGTTCAGTTGCGTTGCGCACCTGGGCATTCGGTCTCATTTTTATGGTTCTTTGCCAGACTTTAAATTCTGGAAAGCCGAAGCCGCCCAAGCGTTGTGCGGTACACATGATTATCCCGAGGTAGCGAAAAAGGCCGTTAAGGAAATGTACCGCCAGGTGGGCCGATCTGGTATTGGATGAAAAGGGAAGGGCGATCAGGGGGGTCTTGGTGAGGCATTTCATACTGCCGGGTTACTTGGAGGAAGGCCGCGAGATCTTGAACTGGCTGGCAACAGAGGTTTCAGTCGATACTTACATCAACGTAATGGGGCATTATCGGCCTTGCCACCAAGCCAAAAGAAATCCAACTCTTGATCGGACTCCGACCGCGAAAGAGTACAAGAATGTTTGGAAGCGGGCTCAAGAACTTGGGCTGCATCGCCTGGATATGACTCACCACAAAATCTATCATTCGATCTGGGGCAGCATTGATAGTTAATAAATTCTTAACCCTTGCATATTCCTTTGTCCCTCTTTTATATTGGCGCAAAAGCTCAAAAGATAACAGATCTGCAATTTGCCAACGAAGCGGATTAATCAAAATTACGGAGGAATGAACGATGGCCGTGGCCAAGAAAATGCTCCAGTTTATTGAGAGTGCATCGTGGATTCGAAAAATGTTCGAAGAAGGGGCTAGATTAAAGAAAATACACGGTGCAGAAAATGTTTTTGACTTCAGCCTGGGCAATCCAAATGTGCCTCCTCCGCAAATTGTAAAGCAAAAGCTTCTAGAGGTAGTGATGCGCGACGAGCCCGGGATGCACGGGTACATGCCAAACGCGGGATTTCTCGAAACTCGGTCCGCTCTTTCGACTTATTTATGCGGCGAATACTGTATGTCCATTGCAGCAGATCATCTGATAGCCACTTGCGGTGCTGCCGGTGCGCTGAACATCATCTTTAAAGCATTGCTCGATCCCGCTGACGAAATACTCGTACCCGCACCTTATTTTGTAGAATACAGTTTTTATGCCGACAATCACGGGGGTGTACTCAGAACCGCGTCGACCCGGGAGGATTTCACCCTTGATTTCGAGGCGATGGAAAAATCCATCGGACCAAAAACCAAAATTGTTCTCATTAACTCACCCAACAATCCCACCGGTCAAGTCTACTCTGAGGAGGCGATCAAGAGGCTGGGCGAGCTGCTGCGAGACAAAGGGCGAGAACTTGGGCGAACCATATATTTGGTGTCCGACGAACCTTACAGGAAAATAGTTTACGATGGGTGTTGCGTCCCCTGTATATTTCAGTACTATAAAGACAGCTTGATCGCATCGTCGTATTCAAAAGATTTATCACTGCCGGGCGAGAGGATCGGATTTGTTGCTGTCCACCCGGAAATCGAGGGAATGAACGAGCTTATGGGTGCTTTGACCCTTGCCAACCGCGTGCTCGGCTTTGTGAACGCGCCGGGACTGATGCAGAGGGTGATCGGAGAACTTCAGGGCGTTTGCATCGACGTGGAAATATACAAGCGCAAACGAGATCGACTGGCCGGAGGTCTCAAAGCCGCTGGGTATGACTTGACCATTCCCGCTGGAGCATTCTATCTCTTTCCCAAAAGCCCTCTCCCAGATGATGTTGCGTTTGTAAGACTTCTTCAGGAAGAAAACATTCTAGTGGTGCCGGGGAGCGGCTTTGGAGGGCCCGGCTATTTCCGAATAGCATACTGTGTTGACGATGAGACCATTGAGAAGTCGTTGCCCGGCTTCCAGCGAACTTTTGAAAAGGCTAGGAGTTTGCAACAGTAGAAACTAACAGGAGAGAGTTATGGGGGGGAAAGTATTTCTCAATAGGAATTTGAAGAAAGGATCTTCTACGCATTACTACAAGTACTTTCTTTGGGCGGCTATTGGGCTGGTCTTTTTGGTGGTGATCACGCCTTTGATAACCCACCGGCGATCAGATAAAGCCACATCCAAAAAGGTGATTCCTGAAAACGGAATGGTGGTCAAAGAGATCCCCAGGTCGTCGCCATCGGATTCGGGGGCGGGCCTGGCATCACAGGAAGCGAGTCCTGTTGAAGGCATCAAAGAATCAAACCTCGAACCCGGGCCGACAGTAAGCCAAGGCATGCCGCAAGTTGACGGGGGAGGTCAACCTTCAAATTATGCAGAGAGCCCAACCGGGGCTAGTGGAGTTCCCCCGGGAGGGACCCCAACCGAACAGCCTCAGGTGGCTTCGATTACCGAGCAGCAGTCTCCAACGGCTGCCCCGGAAACGGATTCTACTGCCTCACCGAATCAAAATGAGGTGCCAACCGCAGTAAATGCCCCTGTGAAGCCACCGGAATCTGCGCCGGCAGAATCGGCAGTACCGTTACAGGAAACATCTTCTGCACCGCCACAGCAGGCATCCGTGGCACCGTCCTCATCAGCTTTGACATCGCCGAAAAAACCAGTATCGGCCCACACCACGAGATATATCGTGCAGATCGGTTCTTTTGCGCAAAGACAGAATGCCGACAATATTCAGCAGAGTTTAATCCAAAAGGGCTACGAAGTGATTGTCAGGACGATCAATCACGCTAAGTTTGGAAAGCTGTACGTGGTTCAACTGGCACCTGTGAACGATGCACAAAAGGCTGAGTCCCTAATGACAAATGTGCGAAAAGAGGCAAACATAAAACCCATTGTGGTGAGAGTTCCGGCTGAGCAATAATATAGTGCGGTCCAAGCTTATTGCAGATGTTGGAGGGTGAAGTAGTGGCTTTCCCTTCTTTTCCAAAGGGGGGGTTAGGAGGGAAGGTTACATTGAAGCCATGCCGGCGTTGGCATAATGAAAAACCTCAAGAGGGCGGGCACAAGTTATTGCTTGCAAGGATTCGGACGGCCCTATCCCGTTTTAAGAAGGGCTTGTACTCGGCAAGGACGCACAATTTTTCACCGCTCAGGTCCTTCCAACTTGTACTCTCGATTATAACCAGGAAGCTATCGCCGTTTCCGATCATGCTCTGCAGCTCCCCTTTCTGGACAACGGGAATAGGCTCTCCGTAATAATAAACAACCCGATAGTTAAGATCTTTGTAGAGATAAACCGGATCATCTTCAGAATAGGTTTTCAGTTTTGCGACTAGCGGTTTAAGCGCCTCGTATCGATATTTATAGATCTGCGCTTCGACCAGGGAATAGTAGAAGAAAAAGCCGACCACCATGATTCCAACAACCGATATTACTCGAAAACTATATTTTTCCGGCCACCGGTTTCTCAGATCTGCAGCAAGTTCAGCCAGCCAGATTCCCATAACGACTGCACCGCAGGGGATGAGAGGAAGTATGTATTTGGGGTGCTTAGTGGCAAAAAATGACATGATAATAAGTGGAACCAAAAAGCCGGAAGTAAAGTATGCGTTTTCATATCGGTCATAGAGATTTCGAGTCAGTTTTCTAGTTTTATAACCTATAGCAATGATCCAAGGCGCAAATGCGCCAAGTAGCACCAATATATAATCGTAAAAAGGATCTTTGTGTTCCTGGCCAAAAGCCTTGGAGATGATATCCTTGTTGATCACTCTCTCCATACGTGGTTCCAGATTGAAAAACGCATAAAGATACCAGGGCAGAGCTACAACAGCAAAAATAGCCCAACCACGGGTACAAAGCAGGCCCCTGAGAGCATTTCGATCTTTCTTGATCAGCCCGAAGGCCAAAATCGGGGGAACGAAGAACAGTATGGCGACAGGTCCCTTCGTTAGGAAAGCCAATGCTAAAAAAAAGTAGGAAAGATAAAGGTGCTTGCTGTCATATTGCTTTTCCAAATAATCGAAATAGAGGATAAGCGACGTTGCGCAACAGGCTGTGAGCAACATTTCTATTTCGGCACGGCGAGCAAACATTGTAAACTGAGCCGAGGTCACCAGTGTCAGCGCAGTGAACAGGGCTGCCCAGCGGTTTAGATATTTTTTCACCCGGGTAAATAAAAACCAGGTGACTGCGAAAGCGCTGAGTGCCGATGGTAAACGCATCACCCACTCGGCAGTGGTGTGAAACAGCAAGCTCAAAACTGCGGCCAACCAGTAAAACAGAGGGGGTTTTGCCAGGTAGGGCTGACCGTTAAGAGTAGGTACTAACCAATTGTGGTTGGAGATCATTTCCTGCACGACGATCATTCGTCGTGCCTCATTGTGAGAAAGGGTCGGTATGGCCCATATACCCCAAAAATATATGGCAAGACTTCCGAGAAAGACAATATAAAGCAAAGCGCTGTAAAGACGATCATCGTCGGTCATCAAGGTATCGTTCATATAGTCCGTTTTTCCGTTCGCAAGGCTTCCAACATTTTCAAGGCGCGAGACGCTGTGCTTTCAAGCAATTCCTGGCTGGAATTTCTCAATCTGCCTGGCAAGAGACCCATCCCTGGCGACCAGCAAGTTCTTTGTTTACGATGAAGTCATGCTCAACCAGAGAAGAATTTCCAAGCAGGCTACCAAGATGAACGCAAGATGCTCCTTTGTTGAGGACACGTTGCAGAAAATCGTCAAACAATTCAATGCACGAGATTCCTTCAACCTCGGCGTGAATCGCGAGGACATTCAGCCCTCCGGGATTAAGCAGCGAGACCAGAAACTCGTTGTAATTTCGATCCGAAATTCCGTTGCGCCCTATGACCTCATCGTAGGTCGGCAGGGTAACCGGGATCTGCGGTTGCGATAGCGGTTTTCCCTGTACTACGGGACGGAACACGCTGTGCCCTCTGCAATCACTGCTGTATACGAAGGGGAATTTCTCCTTTTGAAGGAGTGCCGTATCAGTAGTTCGCCAGGCCGGAGTTGCCGAGCAGCATGGTTGGACTCCAGTGATTTTTTCGATCATTCGGATTCCTGATGAAAAGTTGTGTTCAATAGCGTCTGCATTCATTCTTTCGACTCGGGTCTGCCACGCGTGGTGATCCCATGCATGGAATCCCACTTCGTGGCCGGCATCGGAGACTGATCGGACCACATGGCCAAGCCTTTCACCGATAATCGGCCCCGGCCAAAGTGTGCCCCGAACGAGAATATCCCATCCATACAGGCCTGGTGCTTTGGATCTCAACATTTTGTAAAGAAAAGAAGGGTGCCAAAGTCGCCAAAGGTGCCGGCCCATGTTGTCCGGCCCTACCGAGAAAAAAAACGAGGCGCGGATCGAATGACGCGCCAGCAGGTTGCAAAGCGGCAGGACGCCATCCCTGGTTCCCCTTAGCGTGTCGACATCGACTCTAAGACCTATGACCATGGCTCAATTACTGGCTTGTTTGGGGTCTCAGGCGCGGATTCGACCAAGAAGCGGAATCCAAGATTCCCATACGCGCAGGAATGGTTGGTTTTAGGCATTCTCGGACAAGCTCCCGGCAGAGGGACAATTTGCCGGCCAGCCTTCCTCGGACGAAGGCTGGCGGAGCCCAAACTCTCCGCAGCGGACAGCCTCTTTGAGAAAGAAATCGAGCGTATGCTCGACTGCTTCTTCGAGCCCAACGGTCGGCTGCCATTTAAGCAGGCGCAAAGCGTTCTTAATGGAGGGCTTGCGGTGTTGGACATCTTGGTACCCGTCACCATAGTATGCACCGCTTTCCACCTCGCGGATACCCGCAAAGGGAGGAAAGTTGCTGCTGAGGGGATGATCGTGAAATTTTTCTACCAGCATTTTTGCCAAGTCTTTTATGCTCGCTTCATTGTCTGGAGTTCCAATATTGATAATCCGGCCGTTGCAGGCGTTACCCTTATTTTCAATGATCCTGTAGAGGCATTCCACACCGTCGTCAACGTCTGTGAAACAGCGTTTTTGACCGCCCCCATCAACCAGTTGCACGGGAGTGCCCGTTACCAGGTTCAAAATCAATTGTGTAATGGCACGGGAACTCCCTATGCGCGCGGAAGTGAGGCTGTCGAGTCTTGGTCCTATCCAGTTGAACGGCCGAAAGATCGTAAACTGCAGTCCCTCCTCCTTGCCATAGGCCCAAATGACTCTGTCGAGCAATTGTTTAGAACAAGAGTAAATCCAGCGCTGCATGCGAATGGGTCCGAGAACGAGAGTCGAGTGGTCTTCATCGAACTCTTCTTCACTGCACATTCCATAGACTTCGGAGGTGGAAGGAAAGACAACTCTCTTGCCGTACTTTACACAGTACCGCACGATTCGAAGATTCTCTTCGAAGTCCAATTCGAATACTCTCAAGGGATTGCGAGTGTATTCTATAGGGGTGGCAATGGCCACCAGAGGAATAACAATGTCGCATTTGCGGATATGGTATTCAATCCATTCCCGATGGATGGAAATATCACCTTCGTCAAAATAGAATCCAGGCTTGTTCAGCAAACGCTGGATCGAGTTGGCTCCCAAGTCCATGCCATGGACTTCATATTTGCCGCTGTTCAAAAGTCTCTCACTCAGCGCATTCCCTATGAAGCCGTCAACCCCCAGGATGAGCACTCGTTTTTTGCGAGAACCTTCCAATTGCTTCCGTGCGCAGGGCCCAAAGGCAGCACCTCCCATGAGATGGAGTTCTGCCGACAGTTGGCTGCCGGTCATATAAACGCCATTGTCTGTTTGCCCAAAGTCTACCTGCACAGCGCCTTTTCCACACGCAATCACCAACGGATCTATGGAAACGATCGTGCCGGGTCTGCCGTTGGAAATGTTCGCTTCTACTTCGGTGAGTTTATGGAAAAGGCACTTTCTGTCGCCTATAAAGCTGAATGCACCAGGGTAGGGGACCGCTACCGCTCTGACAAGGTTTCGGACCTGTGTTGCCGCAGCACCCCAATCGATTTCACCGTCTTCCGGACGGCGGCCCCCATAGTAACTGGATTGGGAGTGATCCTGAGGAATTCTGGGGGCGGTTCCGGCTTGAATTTGGGGAAGAACTTCATCGAGCAGGCTCGCGCAAGCCAACACTGCTTTTTCATGGAGAGATTTGGCCGTATCGTCAGTAGAAATCGCGATCTTCTTTTGGCAGACGATGTCGCCGTCATCAGGTTTGGGAGTCATATAATGAAGCGTCACTCCAGTTTCATCCTCGCCGTTAACGAGAACCCAGTTGATGGGACAGCGGCCTCTATATTTAGGAAGAAGAGAGCCGTGCAAATTCAAGCATCCTTGATCGGGGATATCGAGCAGGGCAGGAGAAATCATGTCGCGGTAATAAAAAGAGAAAATGATGTCGGGAGCAAACTCTTTGATGCGTTGAATCCAGATGGGATGGTTGATGTTTTCGGGTGCGAAGATGGGGATACCATGAGATGCGGCAAGCTCAGCAACCGATGCGAACCAGGTATTTTCTTGCGGATTATCCTTGTGAGTGAAGACGGCGGCAACGTTGAATCCATTCCTGAGTAATGCTTCCAAGCCCGCACAACCGATATTGTGGTAAGCTAAAACGACTGCCTTCATTCGATCTCCTGATGCTCCCGGCCGGAAACAACAACCTGCGATGTAATCCCGGGATAAACGTCCTTCAATACATAGGGCGGCCTGCTTCGCACAGACTGAAAGATTCTTCCGACATATTCACCCAGAAGTCCAAAGGCAAAAAACTGAGCGCCGACAAAGAAGAACAGCACAGCAAAAAGCGTAAAGACTCCTCCTCCGGCCCATTCCGCACCGTAATACAGGCGCAAAGCCAAGATTAGCACTCCCATGAGCAGCCCTGAAGCTGCGATGAGGGTGCCCACAAAAAATAAAGCCCTTAGAGGCCAAAGAGAAAATCCTGTGACAAGATCCAGCTGCAGACTGAAAAGCTTCAGCATGGAATATTTGGATTGTCCCGCAGCGCGGTCTTCGTGCTGAACTGGAATTTCCACCGGGTCCTTTGCGAATAGAGCACCAAGTGCGGGAATAAAGGTCCTGTACTCGGGATTCTTGAGTATGCCATCGACGACCTCACGGCTGTAGCCCCTGAGCATGCAGCCGAAGTCCGTAAGGGAGATTCCGGATATTTTTCTGATGAGTCCGTTGGTCAACCGCGATGCCCACTTTCTGAACAACGGGTCGTGCCTGTCCACCCTGATGGAACCAATAAGATCATGACCCTTGCGGAAGGCCTCAACCAGCTTGGGAATTTCCTCGGGGGAATTCTGCAGATCGGCATCCAAAGTGATGATCCACTCACCGCGACTGTGAGTAAATCCTGCCATGACAGCAGCATGCTGACCAAAATTACGGGCCAGGTTGACAACCGTTAATCGGTCGCGGCTTTCTTTTTCTTTAAGCAATAGATCCAGTGTCTTATCTGAGGAGCCGTCATTAACACATATTACTTCCCAAGTCTCGGGCAAACCTTGAAGAGTGGCAAATAATCTTCGGCAAAATCGCTGCACATTTGCCTCTTCATTGTACATGGGGGTGACGATTGAAAGTTTGGGGCAGTTTTCTGCTTTCATATCCGCTTCACTTTCAGCGACTGTGACGACTAATTATTTTCTTGATTGCTGCAGCGACATCCAACTGGTCGGCCTCGTTGAGAAGAGGGTAGAGAGGGAGAGAAAAGAGGCGTGCACTGTTCCACTCCGCATTCGGGAAATCTCCCATTTTATACCGGTAACGTTCTCGGTAATACCGCTGTAGGTGAACCGCGGGGAAATGAAGTCCGATCCCGATGTTCTCTGCCTGCAGTTCCTGTAGGAAATTATCCCTGTCGATCGTGAGAGTTTCTATTTCAAGCCTTACCACAAACAGATGCCAGGCATGCTGATGAGGGTAGGGCATTTGGCCTAAAGGAGAGATCTGCGGAACATCTTCAAAGAGTCTGAGATAGTTGTTTGCTAGAGCGCTGCGCTTGGCATTAAATTCGTCAAGGCGCTTGAATTGGTGAATTCCTATCGCAGCCATGATATCCAACATGTTGTATTTGAAACCCGGTTCATGAACTTCATACTGGGGCGTACCGCCCTTTGAGTAGCGCTTCCATGCATCTCGAGATATGCCGTGAAAACGGAGCATGCGCATTCTGGCCGCCTTATCTTCTTCTCGGCATAGAATCATCCCACCTTCACCGGTCGTCATGTTCTTGATCGGGTGGAAGCTAAAAACAGCAATCTCACTGTCAGAACCTACCAAACGCTCCTTATAGCGAGTGCCGACCGCGTGCGCGGCATCCTCGATTAGGCTGAGCCCGCGGATGCGACAAATTTCATGGAGTGAATCGAGGTCGCAGGGCGCTCCGCCAAAATGAACGGGAATGACTGCCCTGGTTCTCGCAGTTATACGTTTCTCTACTTCAGAAGGGTCTATCTGTAGAGTGTCTTTGTGGATGTCGGCAAAGACCGTCTTTGCTCCGCAGATCTCTATATTATTCGCAGTAGACGGCCAGGTGACAGGTGTAGTTATGACCTCGTCGCCGTCGGACAGGTTGAGGGTGGCAAGAGCCAAATGCAAGCCGGATGTTGCAGAGTTGACCGCAATAGCGTGTTGCCCGCCGCTCCACTCACAAAAAGCCTCTTCAAGCATCGCCACCTTTGGGCCCGTAGTGAGCCACCCGGTCTTCATGCTGTCAACAACTTCATTTATCTCCTCTTCTCCTATGGTAGGTTTTGAGAAGGGGAGAAAAGACGATCGTACCGGTCCGTTTTCCTCCATCATCCACTCCGCGTTATCAGAATGACACCCAAACAGATCAGGAAAATTCCAGAAAGGCGTGTTAATCCAACAACTTCTCCGAACATAGTTCTTCCGGCAATAGCAGTAACGATGTAACCGACACTTAACATCGGATAAGCGTAACTCACGTCCACCCTGGATAGAACCATAAGCCAGACAGCGATACTTATCGCATAGCAGACCATGCCCAGAAGCAAGGCCGGATTTACCGCTATCTGCATTCCTACCGGCAGCAAGTTCTTCAGACTAAAGTCAAACTGGCCAATTGCCTTCATGCCATGTTTGAGGCAAAGTTGAGCCATCGAGTTCAAAAGAACTCCGGTCAAAATTAATGGTATATATCGGTTCATTAATCGGACACCTCAAAAAATGAAAACAATTACCTCAAAGGGGTCATCACGAATGAGCAGGAAAACCCATCTTGTCATTCCGATGTTGCAGGCCGAAAAATCTATATTCTTCGAGGCAGTGGTACAAGATTTCTTGCTTCACTCCAAATGACGACTCATTTTGCTTCGACGCAATTTCCTGTTGATCCGCTACGAAGCCGTAAAGATTCCAATAATATTCATCTACATTTGAAAAAGATAAAGCTTTGCTCACTTTCAAACTTATGCCCATTTTTAGGTTGGGATTTTATGGATGAAGCAAACCACCCATTTTTCCTTGACCGAGGATTTAGATTCCCACGGCTGTTCTTTCTCAGTAAGTTGCGGCATCCCATCCAGCTCGGTCTTGATGTTTGGTGGAATGCCTGCCATATGTCTACGTTGCATGATTAAAATTCCGGGTTTTTCGTCGGCCAGAAACTGTTGCAGTGCCTCCGGGTGTTTAAGTATCCGCAGCGGTTGCGCCGTATCCAAGTAATAAGATAGCTTGGCGTCTTCGCTCGGATAGATCCCGATTCGGTCTGGTGCGAACTGGGCGAGTTCTTTTTTTAACTCTATTGCAAAAGGTCGCTCGGTACGGACAGAATCAAGGATATTTTGCTGCCAACAAAAATAGCCTCCAATACTCAATGTTGCGATTACGATCATGGTCCGCACTATCGGTCGTCCTTGCAGATATTTGCCTGCTTCTCGGGACTTATACACCAGACGCCCGAGAATTAAACCCGAAAGTCCTATAGTGAGGCAGGCCACGTATAGCATCGCAGGTGCTGCAAACCCTATCTTGAATTTAATAATCGGCAACGCCGCGGGGACAAGCAGATTGGCAGCAACGAGGACAAACATTACAATTTTTTGAATTCGTATACCCCAGTACTGGAGACCCTCATTTGCACCTTCTTGAGCCGAATTCAAGAAAACCGCCACCAACAGTGCACAGAAAGGGAATATCGGCAAAATATAATAACTGCGCCGAGAACCGGACAACGTGAAGAACAAAAAGATCAATGCTATTGCCTCAACCAACCAGCGTGTTTTCCGGTCCAGAGATTTCCATGCTCGAGCGCTGCCGGCAGTTGCGGCGATAAAAACAGGAGCCCATGGCAACAGCAATAGCGGAAGATCATACAGGTAAATGTAAAATGGCTTTTTGTGGTCGAAGGGTTTGAAAAATCGAATAATATTTTCTCTGACTACCAAGCCGATCCCACTCTCATGATAGTCGGGGCGTGTGACAGAAGCATATGAAAAAGGCGCCAGATAAATGATCAGGCCCACCGCCAAAGCAACCCAATGGGAAGGTTTAAACAACATACGCCATCTTTTTTCAGAAAGAACATCCGGAAGGATGACAACTAATGGAATCACAACAGCTGTTAGACCCTTGGTCAACGCTCCAAGAAATAAAATCAGATAAAAGACCAAGAAGCTCTTAAAATCAGGATTATCTCTCTGAGACCAGTACCAGGCAACGGCAATGACGATCGCTGCAACGTTTTCCATATCTGCTGCAGCGGTGCGCGACCAGAACAGAAACCCATAGGTTGTCAATAACATCCATGCGGCAAGTCTGCCAATGTTGGGGGACCAGAGTCGGCCTCCGATGTCCCTGGTTGCCCAGATCACCAGGAATCCGCTGATCGCACTGGGCAGACGCGCAACCCATTCATTCAGAATTCCGGTCGTGGCCGTTATTGCCGCAATCAGCCAATATGTCAACAGAGGTTTGTCAAAGTAAGGTTCGCCGCCAATGGTGGGATGGAAAAAGTCGCCCGTTAGAAACATTTCGCGGGTAACTTCAGCCCAGCGCCCCTCGGAACCCCATAGACCGCGCGCGCCAAGTCCCCAAAAGAGCAAAATAAAGGCGGCCATAAAAAGAAGAATATCGGGCACTAATTCTTCCCTGGCCGTGGGGAGTCTCATGTCGATTGCTTTCTGGGTCGTCACTTCAAAGGTTCCCACGTCGTTATTACGTCAAATAAGGATAAGCCGGAATCTTAGACAGCTTCAATCAACGTCCTTTTCCAGCGAAGGCAAAATATCACATCAAGCAGGGTTTGGGAATCATTTGGCAACATCGACAGGGTTAGAATATGTCATACACCTGCCGTCGCGCATTGCACGCAATTGCTCCTCGTTTGTAGGGATCGAATAGCTGGTGGCGGGCTAAAGCCCGCACTCCGCGTCTTTGGGAGTGCGAACTTCAGTTCGTAAATTGCAAATTGTTAAGGGATGAGCTGACAAAGAACCTTTATTGTGAAGAGCGTCCGGCCTGATAACCCTGTTGATAGGCTTTTTGTTCGCCTTCTTTGTGCTTGCCGTAAAGAAAACCGCCGCCCGCACCAGCGGCCGCACCGATAGCTGCCCCCAGGCCAGCGTTACCGGCAATGGCTCCAATGATGGCACCGGCACCCGCACCCATAGCACCGCCACTTAAGGTCCTTTGTTCAGTTTGAGACATTCCCGCGCATCCGCCGAGCGCGAGGCCGATCACCAGAATCAATGCAATCAGAGTTTTCCCCATAGTCTGCTCCTTTCGAATTCGCACGGTTATTCCTTGCATGGCCATTGTTCCATCAAAAACCTGAACTCGGTCTCGACAGGTTTCTCGTTCATAAATTCCGGATGAGCCTTAGCCCAATTGATAAACATATCGATTGCTTCGTTTCGTGATGGAGCCGGGTCAGGGAAACATACCAGGCGCTCTCCTTCCGGACCGGCGTTTGTTGCCCCATAATAAGCATAGGCTCCAACCAAATAACCTTGGCAAAAGTGAACTGCAGCTGCATAGTAAGGATCGGTAGGTTTAGCGGTGCAAAGATTTATGAGACTTTGCGTCGTCTTGACTTCGAAGTCTTCCTTAGTCACCGCTCCGGCAGCGCTGGGCAGGATAAAAGCCGCAACCAACAGCAAACCAAACAACTTTCGATTCATGCTCTTGTTCCTCCTTTTTATGTTTGGGGCAAACCACACTTTCTGGCCCACTGCCAATGTTCAGGCGGCTTGCCCAATTAGCCTCCGATGCAGAGACTGCTGCCTTATCCCATGTGCTCACATTTATATGATCGCCAATCCTAGCTCCCTTATAGTGAACAGCTTTGGCAAAAGATTTTATAATTAAGGAAGATAAAGCTCAAGCTAAACCGCTAGTATTGAATCCAATCGATAGTAAAAGTGAATGTTCTTTGAACAACCTACTTCTTTTTGGCTTTAACTCTCGTGCGACACAATTCCCAAATCAAGCAATAGTTTCGATGTCGGCAGTAGAGCTCAGGATCAGAGCAGGCACGACACGTGTCAAGGCATTGTTCACAGTAGCCGTATTCGTATTTATTACAAGGCACTATAGCTTCTCTATCGGGATGAAAGCGGCATTTCTTGGTGACACTCTCCAACAATGAATTATTCTCCTTGTAAAGAGTTTCACTCCGGAAACCGTGCAGCGCAGGGCTTTACTCACGACTCAGGCGTGACGGCCCCACATGGCTGCGCCACACGAGAAAAGAGCTTCCTGGTAAAAATTTTAATCCCTCCCGTTTCACTTAAATGGCTCCGATCAATCCTCGCCCTATCGGCCTGAATATAGCTTCTAATCATGGATACCATTTTTTCAACGTATCGAACATCCGATAGTGCGTCAGATCGTAGTGAATGGGAGTGATGGATATATAATTGGCCGATAATGCCGATGAATCGGCAAAAGGGTCTGCATCCATTATCGGTGCGGAGTTGCAAAGCCAATAATAGACGTTATTGCGCGGATCTATTCGTCGGTCGTAACTTTCTACATATTTCATTTTGCCTTGATGGGTGATACGCACTCCGCGGATCTTTTCGGCTGGTACAGCGGGAACATTCACATTCAGGGATACGCCTGCCGGCAAACCTTGTTGATCGACAAAGTTAAGCAAATCGGGCATAAACCTGAACACCGCGCTGAAATCGGTCGTCTTGAAAGAATCGATCGACACGGCAATCGAGGGGACCCCCATCACGGCAGCTTCAGTTGCCGCGGATACAGTTCCCGAATAAATAACATTGACCCCGACATTTGCTCCTTTGTTAATGCCCGAGACGACCACATCCGGAGGCGGTTTGATCAATTCCGCAATGGCGATTTTAACGCAGTCGGCGGGTGTGCCGTCCAGCGCATAACCAAAAAAATGACCGTTTCGTTGGACCGATTTGACTCTAAGAGGATTTAGAAAAGTAATGGCATGTCCGACTGCGCTCTGTTCAGTCTCAGGCGCCACTACGGTTACATCATGCTGCGGTGTGAGAGCTTCGTACAATGCTTCGATGCCCTTCGCATAGATTCCGTCGTCATTGGTTAAAAGTATTCGCATAGATCACTCTGTTCACCTTTTAATTTGATCTCTAGTGTTTTATCCTTATTTCAAATCATAATAATTTTCAATACCGAGACGTGCTCCGGAGAGCTGAAGATTAACATCAAGAATCAGTACGGTTCTATCTTTCGCAAATGATCAGTAGTATAAGTTCCTTAATTACTTTATAATGTTTTGTTGAGTGGAGGGGGCAGATTTTGAGAATTTTGAGGATCATTCTGAGGAGCGAAAAGGGGCGGCATCATGAGTGGTTTGACTAAGAACTTTTTGATGGTTGCGGCGGTGTTTCTTGTAGCATCTTGTACGATATTTCCAAGAGGCATTTTTTCATCCGGGCAAGTGAAACTACTCAGTATTACTATCCCAGGCAGTATGGAAGAGGACCTGCCTTATGATGTCGTCGTGACTTTCCGTTCAGAAGGTGATGCAAAAATCAGAAAAGCTTGTTTTCGCTGGTTGGATAAAACGGAACTCGTCAAGCATCCTTCACTGTATTGCTACACTCAGGAAGTATCCGACAATGTGCCAAGTGGTTCTGCGTGCTGGCGTTGGTTAGCGGAAGGTAAATATTCTCAAGCCTCCCCCACAATATGCACAGATATCGCAGACATCAAAGATATCGACTACGAGAATCCCGGTAGATTTACCGTCAGGCTTAGCTCGAAGAACGTGAAGCCTTACTACAACGCGTTGGAGTGCTATGTCGAATATCTTGCGGATGGCAGCTTAAAAAACAGCAATAGAGTGAGTGCCATAATTAGCGTGCAGGAATAAAGCGCCAGAGCCAAGCAGGATCATCTATCGCATCTTTTGCGCTAAAGTATGAAGAATACTGAGCTCATACATATTGGGACATCGGGCTGGCACTATGAGCATTGGAAGGGTCCTTTTTACCCTACCGACGGTTCGGCCGATCGATTGCTGGAGTACTATGCCGAGCGTTTTGATACCGTAGAAATCAATAATTCCTTCTATCAACTTCCTGGGAGAGAGACCCTCATCGGCTGGTACAATACTGTGCCGGCTGATTTCATTTTTGCGGTCAAAGCCAGTCGCTACATCACTCATATGAAAAAACTCAAAGATCCTGAGAAGACTTTGCCTCCTCTACTGAATCGAATTGAAGTGTTAAAAGACAAATTGGGTCCGATTCTTTTTCAATTGCCGCCAAACTGGAAAGTCAACACAAAGCGTTTGGAATCATTTTTAGAAAAGCTTCCCAGGGAATATAAATACGCATTTGAGTTTCGCGACATAAGCTGGTTTGACAAGGACATCTACGAAATTATGGAGCAACACGATACGGCTTTTTGCATTTATCATCTTGCGGGCAAATTTTCTCCTAAGCGAGTCACGGCAAATACAGTTTATGTGAGACTTCATGGTCCTGGCAATGCATATCAGGGCCGGTATGACTCCCAAACCCTCGCCGGCTGGGTCGGAGCCTTTTCGGCTTGGACTCGGCAGGGTAAGGTTGTTTACTGTTATTTCGATAATGATGAAGCCGGCTATGCACCGCAAGATGCATTCCGACTGCGGTCCATGATTCTACCATAGATTATGCTCATTGGCCTTTACGGACCGGATTACTAACTGTTGACTGCAGGGGAGCCTGGTAGTATTCTCGATAGCAACAAATGCGGATTCTAGCTTGGCACGGCCGCTGGGTATAAGTTCCAGCTTCGCCTGTCGAGTTCACGCGGGAGGAAGAACAAAGCGGCGATCTTTTGCACAGGAGGCAAATTATTTGCTTGCGCAAGAAAGGGAGGAAATCATGGGCAGTGTATACAAGATCATCGAGTTGGTCGGAACGAGTGAGACCTCATGGGAGGATGCGGCGAAAACTGCTGTGGAAAGAGCCAGCAAGACTCTGGCGGACTTGCGGATTGCGGAGGTCGGTGAACTGGACATGAAACTTGAGGATGGCAAAGTAGCAGCCTATCGTGCCAGGGTCAAATTGTCATTTAAATACAAGGGTGGTGACTAGCGGTTCAATGAATTGCTGGACCACCGCTGATTTGGATCCTCATGTTATTCCTGGCGGAGCCGCTTTGTTCTTCAATTAAAGAAGAGTTTTTTGTTAGCGATGTGCCCGCTTAAGCGGGCACATCTTAAAGAATTAGCTATCATCCAACGCCGATTTGTTCGCGGCGTTGTCCTGTCGGATAGGGAACGTTAAGGTACGTCACTTTCTTCCCAGCCTATTTCCACCACGCCCGATATTTCATGCGAGAGTCGCCCGACGATTTGACCCCAAGGAAGGTCTTCCTTGCTGCAAAGCCGTAAGCGATAGCTGGCAGTATTGTCGGCGATGTTTTGTTGATAGTTGATAAAGCGCACTTCAACACTTGGGTAATCAGCGAGGATTTCCTTTATACGCTTCAATGGGGTTTCGCAATTTACACAGGTCACACAAAGAATTGTATAAATGTCGTGGGTAAAGAAGAACTTGAAAAAACGCAAATTATAAAGGATTAAAAGGCTGATGATGGTCGTGTAAGTAGCCGGAAGGTAATAGCCTGCGCCTACTGACAAGCCGACGCCGGTTACCAACCAGAGTCCAGCTGCCGTGGTCAACCCGCGCACTGTCCCTCGCCCTTTGATGATAGCGCCTGCGCCGAGAAAACCCATACTTGCGATCGCATAGGACGCGATTCGGCCAGGATCCAGGCGAACTACCGAGTGGCTCTGGTCCAAGTGGCGGAACAGTTCCTCCATATGCAGGGAAACCATCATCATCAAGCAGGCTCCCACGCTTACCAATATGTTGGTTCGAAAACCCGCTGACTGTCCGTGCGATTCTCGCTCAAAGCCTATCGATCCACCGAGCACGGCAGCGAGAAATAACTTGCCTAACCATTCCAATGAATCATGCCAATAAAGCACCGCTATTCCTTTAATCTAAGGAGTCTCGAGTTCGAAATTTAATTCCATCTGCAGTCACTCGTACAAAGTAAAATGGAGGTCCGACCTCGGTTGTCTCACGAGATAACTTGATCAAAAAGTTCTCGCAGATTGTCTCGGCTTCATCCAACTCAGCGGCGGTTTTGGGCAGCCGGCTTAAGCGAAATTCGATGCCCATTCGGCGCGGAATGGCAACAACCTGTCCGGTTCCAATAACGTGTAAGGGATCTCCAAACTGCTCAGATCCAAAAAGGTCAAAACGATATGGGTTACTTGATGCTTCAGGAACGTAGCCTGTTAGAAGAAAGTAAACCCGCTGAAGGTCAGGACGGTCGCTGCTGTAGAGGTTCTCTGCGTGAACACGGTCGATCTGTTCCTGAAGGTAGGGGACGGCTCGCTTTTTTATGTCGTCGAAACTTGACTCTCCTTCGGATTTGATGTGAGATTGCAATCGCTGGCATACCAATACTCCATAACCCGCACCCCCGGTAGCGAGAACAGCGTGTGAGCTCAACGTAAAGATCTTCTGTACAGTCATGGAATTAATTCTATCGTCCGGCAGGAAAGAAACCGCTTTGCTGTCTGTTGCCAGGGTGATCCCCTGGCTGCATTGGTACAAGAGAATCTGTGTCATCGGTCAGTGACCACTCCGCTTATTATTGCTATACTTTGCTCCAAATCACCGCGAGGGCCTTAGCGGGAGTATCGCTCACGCAGCGAAAACTGTGGCTCAAATCCGATTCAAAATATATGCTGTCGCCGGCATGCAATATTTCCACACGATCCAGGGTGCGAAATTCTACCTTGCCTTCTAATAGGTACAAAAACTCTTCCCCTTCATGACTCATGAAAACCATTTCTTCAGTATTTTGAACTGGAAACTCTACCAGAAATGGGTCCATTGCTTTGTTGGTCTTCTTGGTCTCCAAGGCCACGTAAATATAATTAGTTTCGCCCTTTTGCTGGTGTGGGCGGCGTTCAACCTTGATTCTTTCCTGCTGGCGAGTAATAGAAATCTTATCGCTGCCCTCCTCATCCTGGAAGAAGTAAGTCATTCCGACGTTCAAGGCTCGAGCAAGTTTCAAGAGAGTGGCTATTGGCGGTATGACATGATCATTTTCTATCTGAGAAAGAAAAGGCTTTGAGAGGCCGGTTCGCGCTGCTAAGTCCTGTAGCGTGTATCGGTTTTTTTGCCGCAGTTCTCTTACTTTTTTACCAATCTTTAGGGCCTTAACGGCCAGGCCGATGTCAGTGTTTTGTACAGTCTGCGTCATTTCTTCTCCTAAACCTTTGTGAGCAATCATCCAGGCAACTCCGACCCCCTCCAGAAGTTAGCTATTTTATAAACTATGTTTGTTAATATAAAAATAAAAAAAGGTAAACCACGTGCACGCTATGTTGGGGACATTTATGGCTCAGGATAGGTATTGAGGTAAAATGAACATCGTTCAGGGAAAATTTTGACAATAGATCATTTGCGTTGTCTAATGCGAAGTACAATCGTAGAATTAAGATAAGCTAGCAGCGAGAGTAAGCACCAGCGAATAGTAAACACTGGATGCGTGCATTAAATTATTTATCCAATCAAATCCAACTATTTTTTGGTGGGCGGAAGAGCATGGCGACGAGAAATGGCCTCAACAACAAAAGCCGACTCAATCTCAATCGAGAAGCAGAAGAATTGAAGGTGCTGCTGGAAATTAGCCAGACCGCACAGGCATATCTTAGTCTGAATGAACTAATTTACTATATCATCAAAAAAGTGCAGAAGGTTTTAAGCGTAGAGGGAGTTTCTGTCATTTTATGCGACGAGTCGAGCGAGGAATTTTTCATCTCCTGGACCGAAAATATTAATAAAAAATACTCTGCAAAACTTAAAGAATTACGCTTTCCCATCGATAAAGGAATAGCCGGACGCGTATTAAAGAATCGAAAACCCGAGTTGATCTTGGACACTGAGTCAGATCCCAATCACTTTAAAAGAGTGGATAATTTTACCGGTTTTCAAACTAAATCTATGATAGCCGTGCCTTTGCAGGGTAAAAGGGATGTTATAGGTGTTCTGGAGGTGCTGAATAAAAGGACCGGCCAATTTGATGCGACCGATCTTGATTTCCTGACAACGCTCTCCTGCATCGTAGGTCTCTCTCTTGAGAATGCCCGCATACATGCTACTCTGGATAGAGCCTATAAAGAACTGCAAGTTATTGATAAGGCAAAAGATAACTTGATCGAGTTAACTAAGGAAGAGAATCTTCGACTGCGTAGAGAGGTCGAAGGACGATATCGGTTTGATCTTATCAAGGGTAACAGCGATCCGATGCTGGAGGTCTTAAAACTGTGCGAAAGGGCCATCCAGTCGGACATAACCGTACTCGTCGAAGGCGAAACCGGAACCGGAAAAGAACTCATTGCACGCTGCATCCATTACAACAGCCGGCGCAAAGAAATGCCCTTCATTGCCCAAAACTGTGGTGCTCTTCCAGAAACTCTGCTTGCCAGCGAACTTTTCGGCTACAAGAAAGGAGCCTTCACTGGCGCTTATAAGGATAAGAGGGGGCTTTTTGAAGTTGCTCATGGCGGCACTATTTTCCTGGACGAAGTAGGAGAGATGTCGCCGATGATGCAGGCGAGCCTGCTTCGAGTTTTGCAGGAAGGCGAAATCAAACCCTTGGGTGCGGAAATATCGAAAAAGGTCGATGTCAGAGTCATTTCCGCCACCAATCGGACCTTGGCTAAGGATTTGCGAGAAGGCAGGTTTAGGGAAGACCTGTTTTATCGATTGAGTGTTTTCCCCATTACTCTTCCCCCCCTGCGCGAGAGAACCAGTGATATTCCCGTCCTTGCGCTGCATTTTTTGCAGGATTTTAACGATAAGCACAATAAGTGTATCAAAGGAATAAGCCCTCAGGCTCTGAGATGCTTGTCAATGTATCCTTTTCCCGGCAATGTGCGAGAACTGCAGAATGAAATTGAGCGCGCAGTGGCGATGACCGAGGATGGTAAGCATATAGAAACGGAGCACTTGTCGGATAAGGTCCTCAGTAAGGAGTGCGCCACTCAATTTCAGGCTCCTTTGCAAGGATCATTGAAAGAAACGGTGGAGGCCTTGGAAAAAAGAATGGTGACCGAGGCGCTCGAAAAGCATCGGGGAAATAAGACCCGCGTCGCTGAACAACTGGGGTTAAGCCGTTTTGGACTGATGAAAAAAATGCAACGTTATGGTCTCTGACAGATTCCGTTTTCAACGGAATATTCAACGGAATATTTAAAAAGTTTCGGACGAACACCACAAAAAAATTGACAAGAATGAAAAAGGTTGTAAAGATCTTAAATGAATTGGATTTCACAATCTCCTGCAAGTCTGCGTAGAAGCTCGAATAGTGGAGTCCCTGCGGTTCATACACGTGCACGATCCGATTCGAACAGGATGATCCGGTTTAATGCTCGGTTTAAGTAGGCAATTTAAAAATGTTAGTTCACCTTTTACCAGATTAGTTGCCAGCGCCTCCCTCTCATTAAACTTTTTTTGCCAGAGGCAAACCAATCGAAAAAAGGTTTTTTTCGATTGGAAGTTTCGGAGTACAAACCGGCCGGGTGACACCCTACCTTTATCTCGTATCGCAGAAATTTTCCATCAATTTTCAGTTCGATCGATTCCGGCAAATCACAGCCTGCCAATAAATTCATTTGTTATAGAAGCCTTGTCAATCCAAAGGTGCCGAACTTACCGGCAGGAAGAAGAGGTGCTCATAACGGGAGTTAGCGTTGATCATATGACGAAGATTATCGAGAAGTCAGCATTCCCGCTGTGGGGGAGGGTCGTACCGGTTATTGCATGTAAAGATTTATATGAAAATAAGTGTAGCGATTTCGTAGGTAACTCTGCGTCATGCCGGAGAAGTAACGCCGCCGCGGCAAGCGGATAGGTGAGGATTCCTGGACCTCTGCTCGCTGACTCTGTCAGCTTGCGTTGCAAGGTTTAAAAGAAAATAAGAGTTAGTTTCAGTATGCAAATAATAGTCGTTCTTAACTTGGCCTTTTGTATGCTCCAATGTTATAAAAAAAGTGTTTTTGAAATGTGACTGGATGATTTATCGGCCTTGAACGACGAGGACGAGATGATTCGAGATCGATTCTAAGCCCAATAGGAAATCTAAATTTTAAAACACAATGGATTATAGAAAAAAGCCGGTTAATTCTTCTCGCAAACTTATTGAAGAAGAGGAAAGACATGCCAATCACTATCTCAGAGAAAACTATTAAGAGTGATTTTATTGAGAAGGTCAAAAAACTAAGCGGGCAAAATATTCACAAATGCTTCCAGTGCGGAACATGCGGAGGGGCCTGCCCCATGTCGGGTCAATTGGCGACCTTGCCTCGCAAGATCATGCGAATGGCGCAGTTCGGTCTGGAAGACTATGTTACGGACAGCAAGACTTTCTGGACTTGTGCATCGTGCCATACGTGCTCCGTAACATGCCCGCGCGGTATTGACCTGGCTAAGGTCATGGAAGCGCTAAGACAGCTTTCTCTAAGGAAGAATGTTAATTACGTCGAACCGTCCAAGTTGCCTGCTGAAACCGTTAAAAAAATGCCCCAAATAGCAATGGTAAGCTGTTTCAGAAAAATGACGAGTTGAGGAGTGTTATGAAGATAAGCTACTACCCGGGATGCACACTAAAGACTAAGGCGAAAAATTTGGAGGATGCTGCACTTGCCTCAATGACTGAGCTAGGGATTGATTTTGAGGAATTGCCGAGATGGAACTGCTGTGGTGCTGTGCACTCCCTCGCCGATGACGATTTAATTCATCATGTCGCGCCGGTGCGTGACCTCATTCGGGCTATGGAGAGGGGCAGTGATAAGGTGGTGACGCTTTGCTCCATGTGCTACAACACTTTGGCACGCGCCAATCTTTTGATGCGCGATGATGAAGTCAAGAGGAAAACAATCAATGATTTCATGGACGAAGAAAAGGACTATCACGGCGAGGTCGAGGTGGTTCACTTTTTGAATTTTCTGCGGGATGAAATCGGCTGGGATGAGCTTCGCAACAAGATCAAGGTCCCCCTTGATGGTCTGAAACTTGCCCCTTACTATGGATGCACCTTGTTGCGTCCTAAGAATGTTTCTATCGAGCCACCGGGCAGCCCCAAAATCTTCAAGGAATTTCTGGAAGTTCTCGGCGCCACCGTGCTGGATTTCGCAGCCTCTACACTATGTTGCGGCTCCTATCAAATTCTGGCAAATCCTGAAGCCGCCGAGGCAGTAGCCGCCACTATCCTTGAAGGTGCCATGAACTCAGGAGCTGAAGCGGTTGTGCTCAGCTGCCCTCTGTGTGAGTACAATCTGGCCAAAAAGCAGGGAGACTTACTGCAAAAAGACATGCTGTCGAAGGAAGTGCCTACTTATTACTTCACGCAACTCCTGGCTATTGCACTGGGATTGGGCGGCGATGTCTGCCGTTTTGACCTTAACGACAAGATTTCGGCAGAGCTTCTGAGATCCAAAAGCCTTCCGTCCTGCGATTTAGCCATTGTAAGTTAGGATCTCTCCGGCGAGAACGGAGAAAGAACTGCGTGAAGTGTGAGATTCCAATGGAAAAAGTTACTTAAGGATACAGTACCCTTCATCTAGGGTTACCAATATTAGGCGCAAAAGCTGCATATTGTTAAGGAGAGATAAAGATGTCAGATGCACAAACCGCTCAAGCGAAGAGTACTCCAACTCAACAAGTGGCCACTGGAGACCGGGCCATTCTACCGGAGGGAGCCAAAACAATCCCTATTTACGTCATGGGAAAAAAGTATGAGGTTCCAGAGACTTTAACCATAATGAAAGCGATGGAATTTGCAGGTTTCAAATTCCTGAGGGGCTGCGGCTGTCGTGGAGGAATTTGTGGCGCATGCCCTACCGTGTATCGTAAGGAAGGCGACTACAAGCTGCACTTTGGTCTCGCGTGCCAGACCGTGGTCGAACCCAACATGTACCTGGCGCAGATTCCTTTCTATCCTGCCAATCGTGCCACCTACAGCTTGGATGAAATTGAACCTACCGCCGAAGCCATCTTCGCCCTCTATCCGGAGCTGTTCCGTTGTGTTGCGTGCAATAATTGTACAAAGGCGTGCCCCATGGGCGTAGAGGTTCTGGATTATATTTCGGCCCTAAAGCAGGGTGATATTGCCAAAGCGGCTGAGATATCTTTCGACTGTATCCAGTGCGGGTTATGTGCCAGTCGCTGCATGGGTGAGCTTCCCCAATATCACATCGCACAATTGGCTCGGCGCATTTACGGGAAGTATATCCAGCCTCATGCGGATCATCTGGCCAAGCGAGTTGAAGAAATTGAATCCGGCAAATACGACGAGATTCTGGGCAAACTCACAGAGATGAGCAGAGATGAGCTGGCAAAGCTGTACAAGGAAAGAGAGCGCGAACCGGATTTAGTTCCCCTTGGAACCTGGATGCCTCAGGATACGCACTATCTCTAATTTAAGGCGATGAGCAGAATGCCTGCCGGAGCAATCCGGAGACGAATTTGAAATCCGCCGGACGCAGGTCCGGACAACATATCAAACGCATTGAACTGAGGAGAAAATCATGGGTTACACTCCCGAGATGAAAGAACTGATTAAACGCATAGAGGCTACCAGACCGGAGCGAGTCGAAAAGGCTCGGCGTGGGGAGCATTATCCTGCCTTAAGTTTGGAAGAACGTGAAGTTGTACTCAATAAATTTCACCCCGACTACCAGCAGGAAGGCCGCCGACCGGTGAAAGTAGGGCCGAACAAGGGCCAGGCATTTCCTGAGGAAGTTGCCGGGATGCTGGAATCAAGATCGATGCTCAGACCTGAACGAATAGATCTTTCGAAGGTCGATTTTGACACGGATGTGCTGATCATCGGAGGTGGCGGAGCTGGAACATCAGCAGCCCTGATGGCTTCTCAGGCTGGGCTGGATGTAATAATGGCCACCAAGTTGCGCCATGGCGACGCCAATACGATGATGGCTGAAGGTGGAATCCAGGCAGCTTCCCAGGAATGCGACTCACCTTTTTATCATTATCTGGACACCATCGGTGGAGGACATTTCACTAATCAGGCAGATCTGGTTGCGGCCTTATCGCACGATGCGCCCCTTTCAATCGCCTGGTTGGAATCGCTTGGAATGATGTTCAACAAACTTCCAGACGGCCGCCTCGATGTGCGTCACTTTGGCGGGTCATCGCGCAAACGGATGCACTCTTCGGGCGATATGACCGGGGCTGAAATCATGCGAGTGTTGCGCGATGAAGTCCGAAACCGCCGCGAGTTGATAACCACACTGGAGTTCTGTCCGGCGGTCGAACTCATTCTGGATGAAGAAGGTAAATGCGCAGGTGCGGTGCTCTACAACATGGAGACACGCGAGTTTTTCGTAGCCAGAGCTAAAGCGGTTATTATGGCTACCGGCGGCTTTGGGCGGCTGCACATTAAGGGTTTTGCCACAACCAACCATTATGGCGCTACAATGGATGGCGTAGTAATGGCTTATCGCGTTGGAGTAGGAACAAACTTCCTCTACTCAACGCAGTATCATCCGACGGGAGTGGCTTATCCGGAACAAAATGTGGGCTTGTTGATTACTGAAAAAGTGCGCGGTCTGGGTGCACATGTTTTGAACATAGACGGCGAGCAGTTCTGCTTTCCGCTGGAGCCTCGAGATGTTGAATCCGCGGAACTGATTAAAGAGGCTGTCGAAAAGAAGAAGGCGGTCATCACACCAACCGGCCGTTTTGGTCTGTGGTTGGATTCGCCGATGATCGACCTGCTTCATGGAGAAGGAACAGTACGCAAAGAACTGCCGGCAAAATTTATTCAGTTCGACCGTCATGGTATAGACATCAGCAAAGAACCTATGCTGGTCTACCCAACTTTACATTATCAGAATGGCGGAATTGCCATCAACTCAGCTGCTGCAACAGCGATTCCGGGATTGTTTGCAGCCGGTGAAACAGTTGGGGGAATTCACGGTGAAAACAGACTAATGGGCAATAGCCTGCAAGACATTATCACATTCGGCCGCAGGTCTGGAGTCAGTGCGGCAAATTATGCCTCAAACGGTGTTGAACTGAAAAAACTCACTCTGGAACACGTCGGCAAGTTCGAAAAAGAACTGGCGGAAGCTGGTATCGATAATCCGGTGATAGCTCCGATACTGCTGCCCGATTATGCCACCGATGAGGTATCTTCGCGGCGCTTGATGGATGCCAAGATGGACAGCGAATAGTAATTTGGTGATTCCTATTCAATTGAAGCCACAATAGTCATTCCTGCGAAGATCGTTCCTGCGCTCCCGTCGAGGCGGGATTAAGAGGGAAGCAGGAATCCAGCAAAGTAGATTCACCCACTGGATGCCGGGTCGAAGATGCCGCCCCGGCGGGACTTCGCCGGTATGACGGGGGTATTCTGCCAACGCTTCCTAAATTTATTCCTAGACTCGAAATGACAAAGTTCTTTATTTGACTTATTTTTCTAAGTGAGCTACACGTCTCGTTCGCTTGGTGGGAGGAACAATAGTCGGTTTTTCCTAAAAAGGGCTGATACATTGATCTGGTCAAATAAAATGCAGCGGGGAATGACTTATGAGTAAAGACGCTCAGGTAGTATATACCTTTCCGAAAAATCCTCTGGAGGAAGTTCGGGCTTCCATAACGGTTTTCAAAGGTAAACAATACGTGGACCTTCGGATTTACTATAAGGGGGACGATGGGGAATTCTATCCTTCCAAAAAGGGCTTAACGCTCTCCCTCGATCTTTTTTCAGAACTTGAAGTGGCGGTGCAAAAATTGAGTGAAGTGGTCGGAGACTAATAAGCACTGCCGAGCGCATGATCGTCATTAAATTGAACTGCAATAAAGTGGCGCCTATTATTTAAAAACACGATCATCCGATCACTCTGGCCTTATATTCTGTTTTAACCCAAATATGCCTGGCGCGCGGTAATTCGCAGTCCGCAATTTTGCGGATCTAAGCGTGCCGATCGACAACCGCCTCGCTGTGTTGCATGATCATGATCATCTCTTCTGGAACCCGTAAAAATCGATAAGGAGGCAATTGAAATGAAAAGGGTCACTGTTTCTTTCATGGCGTTTTTATTTATTTTTGTTGGGTGCTCGGCAAAACAAGGTACAAGAGTGCCAGATCAGGATGAAAAACCGAACGTTTTCTGTAAAGTAGTCCAGGAGCCCGATCCCTTATTGATGGGAACATGGGAATGCTCTTTTCTGAGATATAAGAAAGACGACAATTATTTTAAATACACACTGGTTAAGTACAAAGATAAATACGCACTCTATCAACATCGCATATGGCGGGGCGGCAGAAAAAAGCGAATGGATTGGGTCGAATGGACCATCAATGGCTCTACTATTTACGGCGAACCGAGGAAGTACGGGGTGAGGATATTCGTACAGGGAAACGATGTTTATTACACCATTCGAGGCCTTGACGAACCGGTTAGGATGAAGCGATTGGAAGGGTAGGAAATGCCGCCAGGCTTTAACCCTTTACAATAAGGAACCCTAAAGGACTGCGCTGCGAGAGAAAGGGAGTTTCCGGATCACACTAATAAACATAAAATATGGGCAATCCTCTCCTAAATGGTCTATCAGAAAATAATTATGATACAGAATTTTTTGATTTGGCAGGAAGATTGAGAAATTTGTTCGGAAGGCAGAAGGTGACGCACCATGATGGAAAGAATCAAAGAGTTGATACGAGAAAGCAGCATGTGTGTTTTAGCGACTTGCCGTGACAACAAACCGCATTGCTCGCTTATGGCTTATTTGGCGGATGAGCAGGCAGATATGGTCTACATGGCGACTCGGAAAAACACGCAGAAGTACAAGAATTTGACTGAAAATCCTGCTGTAAGTTTACTCATTGATACCAGGAGCGAAAAAGGTTCCGACCAAAGGGCACAGGTTCAAGCTCTTACAATCTCCGGAACTTGCATACCTGTTCAGGATTCAAATGAGAGTGATGCAATCTGTCGCCGGATTGTCAGCCGGCATCCCCATCTGAAAGAATTGGCAGAACACCCGGAGGCGGCCATTGTTGCCGTAAAACTGAATTCTTTTCTGCTGCTGGACGGTGCCCTTAAATCCCACCGTGTGTCCGATAGTAAAGCTCAAAGCTGATTTCATAACCTCTTGAAGCCTCATGAAAAAGTTACTCGTAACGAGAGTCAGCGGCTTTCCGGGCTGGAACATTTGCCGGCTATTCAAGCAGAACTGGGACATCACCCGAATATTTTTCACTCACCCAGTATCCATTCCCGGTGTAAGGTGCATCCGGACAAATTTGACTGACTACCAAGCGACGAAGAATCTGTTTGCAATGATTCGCCTTGATGTGGTGATTCACACTGCTGCAATTTCCAATATCAATTAGAGGCATTGTTCAAAGTGCATTGACGGGCAGTCGTTTTGCCGTTGTGTATGAGAAGAATCATGTCTTTTGCCGGTCAAGAGGATTCGACGAAGTCGGTCCACTGTTAAGCTCACCGTATCAAATTCACTTTCCACTCTTCCATGCAGCAGATAGGCTCTGTTGGTGTCAAGATCCTGGCAAAAGCGCTTAAAAGCTTCAGGGAAAAAGACTGTTTCGTAAATTGCCGTTCGATCTTCGAAGGAAACAAACTCCATCGGCTCTCCGTCCTTCGTTACCACTTCCTTGCGAGTAATTGGCCAACCCAGTACCCACACTTTTCGTCCAATATGTTGTGCCAAGTCCGAAGCGGGTATGATAGGGCAGGGTAGGGTGCGAACGGACGGCTCCAGCATCTGCAGCGGATGAACCGAGAACACAAACCCGAGAGTTTCGATTTCTTGCTGCCATTTTTGCTGAGAAGTCAGATCCGGCAACGAAGGAATTGTGATTTCAGTATGCCGGCCGAACAGCTTCATTTGGTTGGATTTATTTGCAGCGATTGAACGACCTCCATGCCCTTGGGAATTCAGCCTCGCTTCGACCAGCCAGAGAAGCTGGGGGCGATTGAACCCTTCGGCCAGACCATCCAACGCACCGCCTTTTACCAGAATGGGAGCATCCGCTGAGGGTAGGTCAACGCGCTGCAGGAAATCTTCAATGGACTTGAAGTGCCCATTTTTATTTCGTTCTTCCAGAATCTTTTCCAGAGTCCCCCGGTGAATATTTTGAAGCTGCTGGAATCCGACTCGGATAGTCATTTCTCTACCCACATAATTCCAGTCACTTTGATTGATGTCCGGTCCCAAAACCGCTATTCCCATGCGGCGGGCTTCGGAAACATAAGCGAAGGTACTGTAATAGCCTCCGCCATTGCTCACGACTGCCGCCATAAACTCAGCCGGATAATGTGCCTTCAGATAAGCGGACTTGAAGCTCACAAGAGCGTAGGACGCCGAATGAGGCTTACAAAATGAATATCCCGCAAAGGAAGTGAACATATCCCAAATGCTGTTCGCCACTTCGTGCGAGATGCCTCTTTTGAGACATCCGTTGAAGAAGCGTTCTCGATAATTGGAGAGCAGCTGGGTGCTTTTCTTGCTGAGCACCTTGCGCAGTCCGTCTGCTTCCGCCCAATCAAATCCTGCCAGAATCATGGCTACCTGGACCACCTGTTCCTGATAGACCAAAATGCCGTAAGTTTCCGCCAGGGTTTCCTTTAAGCTTGGGTGCAGGGGCCGGTAGGGAATTCCGTGCAGACGACGGATGTAATCTTGAATGTAGCGATTGGCTGCCGGTCGAATAATGGATGAATGGATGACAAGATGTTCAAAGTCACCGCGGCGGGTTTTTTGCTGCAGCTGCCGCATGGCCGGCGATTCCACGTAGAATACCCCCATGGTGTCGCCGCGGCGGATTAATTCCAGGGTGGCAGGGTCATCGAGCGGATTTAAGGAAGCGTAATCCAGAACCCTTCCGGTATTTTTTTGAACAGCGGCCAGACTATCCCGAATGACGGCCAGGGACCGATTGCCCAACAAATCTATTTTTACCAGCCCGGCTTGTTCCGTCTGATCTTTTTCCCATTGAATAATATTAGTTCCCTTGGCACTGCGTTCTACAGGAACGTAACGTGTAACATTATCGGGCACCAGAATGACCCCACCGCAATGCACCGAAAGATGCCTGGGGATGGATTCTAGACGAGTCGCCAGATCTAGAATTTCCGGCCACGGCGGATCGAAAGAAAAAGCCCGGAATTTGGGGTGAGCCGCTACTCGCTCCCGGATGCGTTCGGGGTGAGTCCAGAAACTCATGCGGCGGGTCACTTGTTTAATTTCAACAGCTGGAATTCCATATACTTTGGCCACTTCCCGCACAGCCGCCCGGCCGCCAAACCCGACATGATTGGCAACCGAAGCCATTCTCTGCGGACCGTAGTATTCGAGAAGTTCATCCAGCAAATCGTCGCGCTCATCCCAGGGAAAATCGACGTCGATATCTGGATGATCCTTCCGCTGCGGATTTAGAAATCGGCCGAATAAAAGGTTGTGGTGAATGGGATCTACGTGGGTTATCCCCAAAAGATAGCTTACCAGACTGGCTGCGGCACTTCCTCGCCCGCAGTGAATGGGACGGCGCCGGACAATATCCGCCACCACCAGGAAATAATCCACATAGCCTTTCGAGCCGATCAAATCGAGTTCTTCCGCAAGGCGTTTTTCGATGGCTTCGCTGCTACGGCCGTATCGCCAAAGGATTCCGTTGCGGCATTGTTTCAGCAAAAGAGAAAAGTGATCGTCTTGTCGATCCTGATAATGAGGAAAAATGGTGCGCGAGTGGTCCCACGCCGTGTAACATTGTCCGGCGAGTTTCACGGTGTTTGCCAACGCTTCCGGACTGTTCGGAAAATGCCTGCTCATTTGTTTGGCCGATTTAAACCAGCACTCCGGATGAACCACTTCGTCAGAGGGAAGGTCGCTCAGGGTGCGATTGAGATCAATCGCCCGAACTAAACGATGCAGGGAGTAATCATCAGGGTGCGCAAAATAAACGGCATTACTGGCGATCGGCGGAATTTTGAGATTATTGGCGATTTTTAATGCCTCGCGGCTGGAAGGTCCCGCCACAACTTCCAACCAGCAATCCGCACGTGAACTCAGGGCTTTGAGAAGATTTGGGTCCATACTTAATACTGCCAGATGCCGGCGGCTATCGGGAAATTCGTGGATCAACGAGAAGCTCTTCTGCAAATGGCGGCGAGTGATCAAATCTGAGAGGAATTCGTATCCCAAAGGGGTTTTCGCCAGAATGACGGCTTCCTCGGCTCTGGTTTGAAAGTGAGCTCCCACAATGGGACGGATGTCGTATCGTCGGGCTGCGTCAAGAAAATGGATCAGTCCATAGAATCCATTGCTGTCCGTAAGGGCAAAGGTGTTGAATCCTGCTTCTTTTGCCGTTTTGCAAAGGGCTTCCGCGGAACTGACTCCCCGCATCATGGAGTAGTTCGAATGTACGTGTAAGTGAATGAAGGAATCGGACATTTTCACAACTTAGATATTAGATATTGGATGTTGGATACGTGGGCGTTGTGTAAGATTTTTTCTTTTACCCGCGTTCATCTGTGTTCATCTGCGGCTGAAAACCACACCTGGGTCTTGCCCCACTCGATCGCCTGGCGACCGAAGCGGCGACGAATGTGGTCCAGAGCTTGTTGCAGCTTTTCGGCACCGCGAATCGGGGTTTCTTCCCAAGGGAAAAGAGTCATCTGCCGAAAAGGCATCGAAAAGTCATAAAATTCCAACACCATGCGGCGAACGGCGACCCGACGCTGAATCAGCCGCTTAAAGACAGGAAGAATGATTAGGAATAACCGATAGTCCACATGAGTGGTGATGGGAGGCAATCGGCTTTGATTTCCAGCCGTTTTACCGTCGGCATGGCGGATCTCCAGGGAGAACCTTCCAGGATAGCGATTCTGCAGGCGGAGGGACCATCCGGCTTCTTCCACCTGCTGAAATAGAATCCCCTCCAACCTTTCTCGATCGATTTCGTCTCGATCCAGGTTGTGGATCACTCTCAAACGGGGGGCCATCCGGAATGGAAGGATGGGAGTGGAATCGACACCTCGGGCGAGTCGCAGAAGCCTTGAGCCGGTTTCACCGAAAACTTCATGAAGCGACCTTGCCGGCAGATCGGCCAGTTGGCCGATTCGCCGGATGTTGAAATCTGCCAGTCGGGAGGCGGTCTTGAAGCCGACACCGGGGAGAAAGGTTACCGGCAGCGGAGCAAAAAAAGAAGTTTCCCCGCCCGGGAAAATGCAACTCAAATCTCCCGGTGGAATACAGTTTGCCGCCACTTGACTGATCAGTTTGTTGGCGGCAAGTCCGATTCGTGCATGCAAACCATTTTGCGCCGCCAATCGATGTTCCAAACGACAGGCAACATCCGGACTGGGCCCCCAAAGTCGCCGAGTGCCGGTTAGATCGACAAAATAGTGTCCCAGCAGCGTTCCTTCCACCAAGGGTGAAAAATAGCTGAGATTTTCCAGAATGTGTTGATGTTGAGTCTTATAGAATGGCAGGTCGGGAGAAGTGGTCATGAGCCGACGGCAGAAACGTCGTGCCTGGCTGAGGGACATGCCTTCCCGAATGCCTTCCCTGCGTGCAATACCATTCACTCCCTGAACGACGGCTCGCGGCCCATTTTCTGCCAGAGCCAGCGGCCGTTTTCTCCATTCCGGATGGCGCAGCTCTTCAAGAGCCGCATAAAAATCGGGGACATCCAGATGTGCAATATGCCGCTCCATGGTTTCACTCATTATATTGGTAGTGATCGTTTACCGCGGAGAACGCAGAGATGACAAAAACTATAGTTTTTTAATTTTTTTGGGACCTACATTCATGGCATACCAAGACTGCGCAAGTGCAGAAAACTCAAAACTCCATCACTCTCTGCGGCCTCCGCGTGCTTTGCGGTAAACTTTTGCAATTTTCCTAGCGCAACGAACGCCGATAATGGCGCAAAAGTCCTACCACCGTTCCCACGATCTCCACATCGTTAGCCGGTACCCGAAAGGGTTCCATTTGACTGTTTGCCGGTCGCAGTTCTACTTCTTCGCCGTGCGGGTAAAACTTTTTAACGGTTGCTTCTCCGCGGACCAATGCCACAATCGTCTGTCCATTTTCCGCATGAGGCTGTTTGGTAATGATTAAAATGTCTCCCTCGCGGATTCCTTCGTCTATCATGGAATCGCCGCGCACCTGTAAAGCGAAGTTGTTGCCGCTCCCCAACAAATTTTCCGGCACCTCGATCGATTCAGGCACTTCGATTGCTTCAATGGGCGTTCCGGCGGCAACCACTCCTAAAAAGGGAATGGAGGCGGATCCGGTGCGTAAAGGCAACAGGTCCAGAGCGCGTTTTTGATTGCCCCAGGGGCTCTCGAGGTAACCGCGCTTTTCCAACTGCTTGAGGTGCTTGGAGACGGAATTAAGGGACCTAAATCCCAAACTTTTGCGAATTTCCTCATAAGAGGGTGAATATCCGTGCTGTTGCAGGTAATCCTGCACAAAGCGATAAACCCTTTCCTGTGCCGGTGTGAGTCTCATAGCGCCATCCTCCCGCGGCCGTTTTCTGCCTCATTTGATCTGACCTCAAAAAATACGTTTGTCTTTACGGTTTCTAAAATAAGGTGAATATAAGGTGAAAGTCAAGAGGGAAAGATAAGAGAGGTACAGCAAGGTGCAGAAAACCACAGCACTCGTGAGCGACAATAGATCGGGAAATTTCTGCTTACAGAGCGAAGAAATTTACAACAATGTAATTAATTGTTAAGGTTCAAAGCTAGATAATCTCCATCCGAAGATCAGCTTTTAATGTAGCTTAGCCCTTCAGGGCTGCCCGATTTAGCAGCGCTACCCGCAAGCACAGGCACCTGCGCAGGGTTTTCGGATGGAACTAGATACGCACGAAAGGCTGGAAACAGTTAGAAACATTGCAACGTGGCATTGCATAAAGAGCATGACAGCGAAAAGACCTTCGACCCAAGATAGAATATTGCAGGAATTGGAGGCAATCAGAAGCCGCTTGAGCCATTTCGAAGAGGCCTTGACCGGCATTGCCGACAAAACTCTGAGGCAGGAGCAAGTGTCTTCCGTTGCGACAATTTTGGATGCTCTTTCAACTCACATCGTCCTATTAGATGGTGACGGGGTCATTCTCTTTAGCAATCGTGCATGGAGGCAATTCGGCATCCAAAACGGCATGGCTGAAGGATTTGACTGGAAAGGCATCAACTATCTGCATATTTGCCATGCTACCGCCGACGAAGATGCTCTTATTGCGGTCCAAGTCGCTGACGGAATACTGAACGTCATAGATGGGGTTTTGAAGGAATTTAGCATGGATTATCCATGTCACTCGCCGACGGAAAAGCGCTGGTTTCATATTAGGGTGACTCGGACTAGGGCGTATCAAAAGCCGTGTGTGGTCGTCTGCCACGACAACATTACAGGGTTGAAGTCAAGTTACGAGAGAATTCGTGCGCAACAGGAGCAATTGCGGTCGAAGGCGGAAGAACTTGCGAAGGCGAACACGGCTCTGAAAGTAGTGCTGCAGAGAATCGAAGCGGAAAAGCAGGAGGTGCAGGAGAAGATCGCCCTAAACATCCAGGAAAGTGTATTGCCCTACATTCAGAAAATGAAGGCCATGCCTTCGGAACCGAACCTTGAGAAATACCTAGAATTGATGGAAGGCTCCTTACTGGATATCCGATCTTCCTTCGCCAAAGACTTGACAGCCCGTTCGGTGGGATTGACTCCAAGTGAAATCAGAGTTGCGGCTCTTATCAGGAACGGCCTGAGCACCAAGGAAATTGCAGTAATGTTGGGCTTATCAATTCGTGCCATAGAATTCCACAGGCAGAATATTCGGCGCAAGCTCGGTCTCACGAACAATAAGACCAATTTGCATTCCTTTCTACTTGAAATGCCGAGCATAACGCTGGCGTCTGCAGATGATTCAACCGATTGAGAGAATTCCCCCGCCCTTTGAAAAACAGCAACAGATCTGATTACGTAGTCAGTTGCGACGAAAACGTTGTCGCTCGCCGTTGTCCTGATTCTATAACTTAAGTACTAGCATTCCCCTGGTGTTTTCCCGTCAATAATCAATCGTTGCTGGAACATCAACGGTGTTTACATTGATATTCAAGAGATAAGGCTAAGTTAATTTAAAAGAAGAGAAACCCAATTAAGTTAGGAGGCAACGATGAGCGAGGTAAATGCACCGAAGGGTAGAACACAGTTTGTTTGGGTTAAGGATAAGGCAGGGAACGAATTTGTTTGCGAGTTGGGTGCCTTGAAAGATCCCAAGAACGTGTCCCAAGAGGAGTTGAAAAATTGCGTGGATGACGCGAAATCACCACAACCTTTCGCGGGTGGCTAG
>Ga0210088_1000008_pt1 | contig 53902 bp, 52 predicted proteins | sample RushMan_CattailN_6_FD_185557 | JGI IMG/M metagenome (GOLD analysis project Ga0210088, IMG submission 185557) | Wetland microbial communities from San Francisco Bay, California, USA, that impact long-term carbon sequestration -... | ecosystem: Environmental > Aquatic > Marine > Wetlands ... | reverse complement strand
GAGTTGGGTGCCTTGAAAGATCCCAAGAACGTGTCCCAAGAGGAGTTGAAAAATTGCGTGGATGACGCGAAATCACCACAACCTTTCGCGGGTGGCTAGCAGTCAATGTTTCTCTCGGAAGCAGTTAGAACAAGCCGTAAATATACTTGAAGTAGAAACAATTAGAGGGCGGACAGCATGTCCGCCCTTTCTATTTTGCGGCGATGCAATAATGAGGACGAAAGAACTCCATGATCACGTTTCACTGGAAACATCCTTAAAGAAAAGATCGTACGAACGGGCAACAGGTTCATGCTCGGCCCGAACGGATCTATCTGCGAGCACAAGGATGGCAACCACCACTTTGATGTCGCATATGGTGCCCTCGGCGAGATGCCCGCCCAGGGTGACGATGTTATCTTTTTCAACCATCGATGCGGAAAAGTGAGCATGAATTTCCATTTCTCCATCCGGGTTGGGCGCAAGCCATCCACCAAGGGAGACCAATTCCATGGGTTTTTCGATTTCCAGATAAAGACGGTCTTCCGGTCGAACCGGATAAGCTTCGGGGAAGCGTTTCAGGTTCCTGAAGACGGCTCTGCGCAAAGCACCAACTCCGGACACGATGACACCGCAACCAATGTGTTCCCGCCGCACCGCTTCCTCAATCGCCGTCAGTAGGTTGGAACCTGGCTTTGCTGCCAGTTGAACAACACGCCGAATGGCTTGGGAACCGACACCGCGCAGCAGACTGGTTGACTCCATATGGAATAGCCTCCCTCATCAAAACGGGTTAGTCATAGTATTCGGGAGCCTGCTTGAAATCTTTCCAGCCCAGCGGATCGTGCCCTGTTACGATGGTGGCGCCATAAAGATCGCGCAAGTTCTTCATTCTCTGAACCGACTTTACCGTCTCGCCCGCATTCCACATCAAACCGGGCAAAACGTCATCCTTGATATTCTGCTCCGTGTAGCAGGAATCTGCGGCAAAGAACATGGGACCGCTGTTCGGCAAGTTGACCAGAATGGATTGATGCCCGGGGGTGTGGCCCGGAGTAAAATAAATGATGACCGATCCATCGTTGAAAAGATCCAGCTTATCGTCGCGCCAGCCCTCCAGTATTACCCAGGGGACATCCTTGTCGAAATCCTTGCGGATATACGCGGCTTTCATGTAATGGTCGGGCGCATACGCAAAGTGCAGTTCATCTCGCTGCACCAGGTATTTGGCATTGGGAAAATGGCCGACGCATCCGGCGTGATCCAGGTGGAGGTGAGAGAGGATGACATACTTGATTTCTTCCGGTTTGACGCCGACCTTTTGGATAGCGTTCACACACCACTGCTCTTCCGTCATGACCGGATCGTAGGCAGCTAAAATGCCACCCCAGTGTTCCTCCTTGTTGTGAATGGTTTCGAAGGCGTTCCCGGTATCAAAGAGAACCTTTCCTTTCGGATGATCGATCAGTAAGAACGGTACCGGAACGTCAAACGGTTTTCCCACATCGAGTCCCAGGGTAAAAAAGTGTTTTTGGCTTTTCAAAATACCGGCCTCAAAGAAATACAACTTCATAAGAAACCTCCTTTTCTTGTGAGTTACCAGTTAACTAATGATTGCCTGAAGATTTCGGCCAGATCCTGTTTAGTGGGTTTTCTTGGCGAAATTGTCAGCAGTCTTTGTTGCTTCCAAGCTCCTTCAACCAGTCCGGGAATGTCTCCTTGACCGTAGCCTAGGCCTGCGATGCCGTTGGGAAAATCGATATCCTTCATCAGGTCGATCAGTGCCTGAGCGAGACAATCTCCGGCTTCCTTCAAAGGGATGCCGTAAATATCTAAGCCCAGCGCCTCGGCAGCTAGGAGATGCCTCTCACGTTGGGCGGGTGCGGTAAATTTAAAGCAGGCGGGTGCGGTTACGGAAACCGAAATACCATGGGGTACCATGGGTTCGGCGGAGTTATAATCGGGTGGATAATAGTTTTTTACCATGCCCGCGATCGGGTACCCCAGAGCGTGAGGCACATGAACGCCTGCATTGCCAAAACCTATGCCGGCAAATGTTGAAGCTGCCATCATGTGGTAGCGAGCATCGAGATCGCAAGGAGAGAGAGCTGCCCTGCGCAGATATTTGCCGCCCAGCTCAATGGCCTTATAGCTCCAGAGGTCAGCAATGAGGTTGGACCCTATGTAAGGAGGTCTCTGCGCCGGAGATTCCGGTTTCATTCTGGTATTAAAGGGAACGGCCGTATATGACTCTATCGCATGAGTTAGAACATCCATACCGCAGGCCGCGGTAACCATCGGCGGCATGGTAAGAGTATTCAGGGGATCGATGATGGCGAGAGCGGGCCTTATGTAAAAGTGAGATATACCCGTTTTGACATGCAGATCCAACAAATCCAGAACGATGACCGTAGTGGCTTCACTGCCCGTTCCGGCAGTGGTCGGAAGCGCAACGAGAGGCTTCAAAGGCCCCGGCACCGGCTTTCCTTTGCCAATGGGCGGATTGATGTAATCCAAGAGATCCGCGGGATAAGTACCATAAAGATTCATTGCCTTGGCGGTATCAATAACCGATCCGCCGCCTATGGCCACCAAGCCGTCAAACTCTTTTCCCTTGAGGAAATCGATCGCTTTTCTGAAACTGATGTCTGTCGGCTCTATGCCGACTTCATAGTACTGCTCTGCATCAATTCCCTCACCGTCGAGTATTTTTTCGATTTTTGCAGGCAGGCCTGTTTCAACAAGATTCGGGTCACTGACCATAACGACTCGCTTCAGACCCAAACGTTTTAGTTCATAGCCCAACTCCTCGGTTGCACCAAAACCGAACTTCGTTGGCGTCGTCGACAATGGGATAATGGTCTCGGTAGGGATGTTGTAGCTCGATTTAGCTTGCAAAACGTCACCTCCTTTTCCTTGGCCCTGTCATTTCCGGACCTCTGCAATAAATGAAAGAAACACATGGGCAGTCTTTGAAACGGTCGAGGCTGCCATCATTGACCATGAGCAAGTTGGATGCCAGTTTTTCAGTTTGAGCCGAAGGCGAAGTGCGACGTGAATTAAATGATAGATATTGAACAGTTAACGGCTTGGCCGAAGAATCCAATCTCAGATTGATGATCCTAACGGTTTTCTCACCATCTCTCGGCGGCGGTCTTTTAAAGAGTTCCCAGAGACTAGGTAGAGCTTCACGAATAGTGAGATAGCATCCGCCTTTGTGGTCGACATTGTATTTCAGCAGGAAGGCTCGGTTGCAGCATATAAGACGACCGTTACCGGTTATGGCTGCGATTGTGGCGTGTTCGGTGTCGAGAATTGCACAGGGGTCTTCCGGGCTAACCCTTATTTCATCTTGACAGTTGCGCAAATCCAGGAGCTGATACATGTTTAGCTCCTTCACAAGAATGCTTGATAGTGAAAATGCCAAATGTGCAGAACAAGCCAAGCGCATTGGCGCAATCTTCGTTCGAAGGACACTCCAATTTAGTATCACATTTGGACTAAAATGCCAAAACTCAATATAATTGTTCAGGATAATCCAGATACTTAAGGTTCTTCCTGAAACTCTTATGTTGAATTCGGCTTACTCGGCTTCTATCACCTCTTGAATTGAAATACTGTTTACTCATCTTTTGAGAAAAGCCAACGTAAAGAATCGCTTTTGATAATGACTCGGTACTTTCAATGAGATAAGGGATGCCCCTTGGAGGGTCAACAAATTTGGCAAAAAAAATCCGTGACTTCAGCACAAAAATGTGATTAGTTGGAAAAACAAGTTAGTCATGGAGAGAGGCGAGAGGGAACTGGCCCTGTGACCGCCCGGCAACCTTTTCCGGAAAATGTATGTGGAAGGTGCCAACGCCAGCCCGTAAGGGAGCCATGAGGTCAAAGGCATGACAAACGGTACCTTGCCTCTTTGCAGTTCCTGCGAGAGGTTTTTTTATATCCAGCCAAAATATTCAGCATCGCGAGCTCCTCCGTCAGGAGCATCATCACTCAGGGAAGCCCTTTTGATTCTAGACCCTATACCCGTGGGTCGATTTGTGGCTTATTGCATCCCACGCAAATCAATGTTGCTAAAAGGTCGGCAAGGGTTCTGATCGTGATTATTTAGCACGGCCCCTTGCAAACCAATGAAGGATAAACCGTTTATGATCAACGCAAAAATCGAACAAAAAAGTTTCCTTGGAAATCCTGATAAGGTTTTGGGCAATGTCCTCGCTTATATGGAGGAAGTAAAATCGACATTCGAATCTGAAGTCCTCAAGGGCCTCGGGTTTGGACTGGTATTCTATCATTTGCATGCCGACGGTGGCGACGTCGTTGTCTTGACAGGGAACCAGATTGTCAAGGAACTTGTTTCCTTCAAATCGAGGCCCCCGCTTATCTTTTCTGAAAAACTGGAACAATGGAATAAGTCGTTCAATATCCTCAGGGACTGGAAATACGTCGAGCCATCATCAATTACCTATGGCTGGAAGGACAAACACTCCTTTGCATTTTCCCACAGCATGGCGATTCCTACGATCGCAGTTGACGACTCGGCCTCATATCCGAGCAAGGTGGTGGAATGTCATATTTTTAAATCGCTCAATGCCCACATACTTCCCTTTGTTCTAATCGACGGTGTGTTGGCGCCTCCGAGGGGCAACGCACTGTGCGTCGTGGAGGCAGCCCCGGAAGAAGGGCTTCTTTACTCTTGCTTGAAAAATAAATTAGAAGAAGAACAAGATGTGAAATTCTATTTTGTTAAAGCCTTACTCAAAAGCAAGAGACCGGCCATCCTCTTGAAAGCTTTCAAATGCCTTACCCAGATGAGATGCCGGAACGACCTTTTTAAAACTGCAGCGGGGGTCTGTTTGGACAACCTCTCTAGCAGTAGCGATAAGCTGCTCGATGCGATGGAGAAAGCCTTATTTTCAAGAACATTTCCTACCTCACAAGAGCTAGTAACATTGATTGAGGAAAACATTCGGACTCGATTTTATCAATATTTGAACGATGAACAGTCAAGGCGCAGGAGAATTGCATCGCGATTTTATTTTGCGGCTGAGCGTCATCCGGACCCGGTTATAATTCGAAAACTAGCCCGAGATCCGGATCCCGCCATACGACAGTTAGTGGCAGAGCAGCTTGGAGGTCAGATTCAATCCAAACCAATTCGTGCTGTACTCTATGAACTCTTAAACGATTCGAGCTCCGAGGTTCGCTTAAAAACCGTAAAATCGCTTGCAAGCGAACCCGACGAGGAGACTTACTCGAAGCTTATATCTTTAACCGCAGATTCGGACCTGGATGTCAAGACGGCGGCGGTTGCGGCTTTTGCCCACGAGTCCGCTCTTCCTTGGGTTGGCCGTGTTATCGAAATCCTGCAAGATCCCAATGGAGAAGTTTTTAGAGCGGCCGCCAAAGCCTTGCGTTATGCAGCAACAGAAAAGCATTTGCCTTTAATCAAAAGAATCTACCAACGTCTGAAATCAGACAACGAACTCAATGGAGCTTTGGTCGAACTGGAGTGGACAATCCTGGCCCTTGAAGGAAACGTCTTGGAATTGGAAAAAATGGAGGAATCTTATGGAGCAAAATTCAGCCGCATATGGATTTCTCCCGTCATAAGGAGAGCTAGAGAGATTGAGCAAAATAGACAAGGTTTGCCAGCTCTAAACGGTATTTGATCAAGGTGTTTTTCCTTCTAGACCTTGGCAAAACGCCAAAACATTTTTGCCAAGGTCATTAAGAAAATATCCTCCCTCCAGCAGCGAGAAATATCGTCCCCGGGCTTTTTCCTTAGCTACTTTGTAGATGGCATGGCCGATCCGCTGGAAGTCGCATGATTCCAAAAGTCCGCCCCAATCCTCTAAGTACAAATCAAAACCTGCCGAAACAGCAACGATATCCGTTTCCCCCACGCAATCGAGCTCCTCCTGCAGCATTTCCAAGTAGGCTTCGCGCTCCCTTGACCAAACATCGATGATGGAGACCGACGGGTTTTCCGAAAAAATGTTTTGAGTTCCATCACCGCGATGCATATCTATATCGACGATAACAGCTGTCTGAATCTGCTCGGATTCCAAAAGGTCCGTTATCGCAATGGCGATGTTATTGAAAAAGCAGAATCCGCCATAACGAGAAGTCCCTGCGTGGTGCCCCGGCGGACGAATAATGGCGAAACTCGGCCGACCTCGGGAAGCCAAACGAGCCGCGCACAATGCTCCACCTGCTGCAAGAAGGGCAGTCTCATAGGTCTCTTTGCTTTCCTGCTGAACCTTTTCCAGGTGCTCTTGGGAATGAACCCGAAGAATGCTCTCTTTTGAAGCCGGATCCGGCACGGCGGTTTCATAAAAGTCTTTAAGTTTATTGTAGATGCTGGAGACCCTGAAGGGGTTTTCGGCTAACGACGTGAAATAGTTGGTCAAATAGCCTTCATGATAAACGATCTTTAACACCTGCGCCTATCCTCTTTGCCTAACGACTGTAAAATCCAATTCTTCGAACCTTTGCACGCAAAATCAACCGTCGTCCTCCGCCTCTTCATCCCGGTCTGTTTGCTGGGCATGCAGACGGGATTCCACCATCTCTTTGATGGTCTGAGCAAGGGAGTGATATATGGCCAATGTATCTTGTGAGTCTTTGTAGCCCTTTTCGGCATGGATGAATACCGGCTGTCCGTTTCCGTATTTAAGCTTTGAGGAGACCACAACATATGGGATATCTCGATCGCGATCGAGGTCGTGGACCAGTGGAATAAAATGTCCGCGGATGAGGATGAGATCGGGAGTCTTGCGTTTGGCGTGCATATGGTAGGAAAATAATTCTTCGCGGGGGAACTGGTGAACACGAATATTTAAATCGTATTGGTGACATACTTTCTGCAAGACATTTCCATCCAGGCCGCAGTGCAGCATGTAAAGAACTATTTCGTCAGATCTTTGGGTATTCTCAGAGCGCATAATATATCACAACTTGGGCTGCAAAATTAAGTCAGCCGTCATTAGTCCGATTAAGAGCTCAAAACATGAATCTCTCACCTGTGGCTGAAGGGAAAATAAAGAAGTTATGGGTGTGAGAGATGTTTGACACTCCGTGGCTTTTCGAGTAAAAAGAAAAAATTCACACTAGGACCAATTCGAACTTTGGGAGATATGAACCGCGTAACATTATCATTTTCGAGCAGCCTTTTCCAGGAGGTTTATTGATGAATAAAGAGCCGGGTCAGGCAAAGCAGGATATGACGAGAAGACATTTCTTGGCGCTCTCGGGCTGGTTGGCTCTTGGTGCTACGACGTTGGGCAGTCCCTTGGCCGCCGCCGCCGCACGCTTCAACAAAGAGCTTTATCAGGTGACAGGTGGCCGTATCTGCATGGGTACGTTTGTTAATATGGTCATTTTTGATCCATCCAAAGAGCGTGCGCAAGAGGCCATGGGAAAGGCTTTCGAAGAAATGAGCCGAGTCATCGGTATTCTCAATTGCCACGATAACTCAACGCCCATCGGTTTCCTCAATCGCGCTGGCAGTCTAAATGACCTCCCCCCGGAGCTGTATGAGGTGGTTAACTCATCTTTGCGCTTTCATACCGCTACGGCGGGTGCTTTTGACGTGACCATAAAACCCGTGCTGGATCTTTACCGGGAAAGTTTCGAAAAAACACAAAAAGCTCCGGACAAGGCGCTAGTGCAAGAGGCGCTGGGTCATGTAGGGAGCAAGAATCTGCATTTGGCAAAAAATGGAATATCTTTTCAGCAGGACCGGATGGGCATTACATTGGACGGGATCGCCAAGGGGTACATCGTAGACAGAACCATGGATGTGCTACGGTCCTCCGGGATTGAACACGCCATGATAAACGCCGGCGGCGATATTTGTGTGCTGGGTTCGAGAGGAGACGGCACTCCGTGGACTATCGGGGTTCAAGATCCGATGAATAAAGACAAGTGCCTGGAAACAATAGAGATGACCAACGGAGCCGTGGCTACTTCCGGAAACTATGAAGTTTATTTTGATCGTGAAAAGCTCTATCACCATATTATTTCACCTAAACGCGGCTTGCCCGTATCGGGCCCGATAAGTGTTTCGGTTGTCGCACCCGACACGATGACCGCCGATGCTCTTTCCACCAGCGCTTTTGTCATGGGAGTGGGGAAGGGAACAAGGTTCCTGAAATCAATGAAAACGAATGGAATAGGGGGGTTGATCGTTTCCTCGGACCAAAGAAAATTCTCTGCAAACTGGCCAACAACAGTTTAAAGTCTTAGTAGATAACTCCCTTACAGAAGCAAGAAAGCCCACTTCTCAAGTGGGCTTTCTTGCTTCTGTGTTTAGCTGCGCTGTTCTATTGATGTTTTGAGGCAAGCTTGACTGCGACTTCAATGTTTGGCCAATCATCCTTAACCGGCTGGCATTTCGGAGGTGCAGCGACCTGAGAGTTAATTTTTACATCTCCGTTGATACTTGCAAGCTCTATAGGAGCAGTCGTTATGTTGAGTTCAGTCCGTCCGCCAAAGCTAGCCGGACACCTCATCTTCAACGTTTCAGGATGCACTTCCGCCGAAAGTAGCCTTAGCCCGTCGGAAAGTTTTCCAACAAATTGAGGTTTAACCCTAGCCTCTCGAACCACCAGTGGTTCTAACCTAAGGCTTAGTTGAGATGGTTGGGCGCCCATGAGTTTGACTCCCTTGGGAAGCTGAACGTTTTCCTGCGTGATTTGATAATTCTGTTTGCCCTTGGTGGCGTGCGAAAGATCCACTTTAATGCTCATGCCACTGGGCTTAATGGCATCAATATCGGATTTAGGGCCCCCAAGGAGCAGTGTCACTTCACTAAGTTTGTCCTCAACCAGCGTGATGTCATTTGGAATGCCTGTGTAGGTGACCGGAACCGTGATTCCTTTTTGGATCATTTCTCCATGTGAAATTATGATACTGGACCAGCATAGAAAAGCTAAGGCCACCCCGAAAACCGCCTCTAAGACTGGTACCGCCCATCTGCCTTGCTTATTAGAGATGCCCGGGTTGAAGGAGGCAACTGCGTGCAAATGAGAGCTGACTCGCATTTGAAGCTTTTCTTGCTCTTCTACCAATTCCGTTTTGCCGTTCTGAAAGACCCTGATCGTGCCTTTTTCCTCGGATACAGCAACAACCAGTGCATCGCACACTTCGGAAAGCCCCATCGCGGCATGGTGTCGCGTACCGAAAATTTCCGAGATTCGATCCGTTTCGGAGAGCGGCAATCGTACGGAGAAACGTCTAATTTTGCCGTTTTCAATGGTTGCAGCGCCATCATGCCCTGGAGAATGGTGGTCAAAGATGCTCATCAACAGAGGAAAACTTAAATCTCCATTGAGAGAGAATCCGCCGGACAGCCATTGTTCCAAGGGTTCCTTGCCGGGCAGCACCAACAGCGCTCCCTGCCTTATGTCCGCCATAGCGAAAGCAGCCTCTGCAATCAAACAAGACGGTTCCTTCCCCTTTCCGATGAGCCTGGCGCCTTTAAGAGATACGATTCTTTCAAGCATTTTGCGTATTTCAGGTTGAAAGACAATAACGATTCCTATGAGTGCAACATTGCTCAGATTAGAGTAGATCCAGCGCAAGCCTGTGAGTTCAAGGATGTTTGCGAGCAACAAGATGATGACTGCTATAGAGATTCCAAAGAGAATCTTCCAAGTTCTAAGTCTATTGAGTGCGTGATAGGCGAAAAAAAGAACTACGGCAATTAGAAGAATATCGAGGAAGCCTCTCCAGTTAAGGGATCCTTTGATCATTTCGGCAACTAATTTTGAATTGTACACTTGCAACCTCCATATGCAAACAGCTTTGCGGCTCAAGCTAAAGTGCTTCGGGCAATTACCGCCACTTTGTTCAGACCGTCATGGCAATGCATATTGTGCGTGCACGGTAGGGTACGCAAAATCACTGCCATAGCCATCAAGCCACCCGTTGAAGCCAGTGCAATACCTCGATGCGGGCCAATCTGCGCCTTCTTCCTCTTCACTGCCTTGGCGACTGTATGCATTCAACTACAGTGTTGTATGGATAGGCATGCATTAAGGCCTTTGCGCAAGCCGAATGAACTCCCAGAATATCTTCCCACCGTTATAAACAGAACAATCGTTCGATCGGCTCTTGCCAATGGCATAGACCTTGCCAGAATTTCTAGGTAAGGAGGAATGAAATGCCAGACATGCAAAATCCAAAATTCTGTCCTTTCATCGGCCGAAGCTGCGTTGGATTTCGTTGTATGTTCAGCGATCTCAATTCACAAGATAGAAACAGAGCTTGTTTGTTCCTGCGGGTTTTTTCGGAGGCAGGTACCAATGCCGCTTCAGCACTTTCAGAAAACTTGTTGGATCGGCATCACAAATTGGATGATTCGGTCTCGGAAGTATCCGGTGCTGGTCACTAGTGAGCCATTTGCTAAACACCGCAGAGGATCGAACCGGACATGAATAAAAATATCACCGTAACGACAATATTGGCAGCGGGATTGCTCTTTTCATTTTTTAACGTAGCATTTGCAGTTGCGCCGTGGTCTCTGTTTGGTTCCGCACTCCCAACCAAACAGGGTGAATCTCCCAACCATTGGGCTCTAGAGTTGACATATGCAGGCATGAATTCTTATGCAGGTGTGAAATTTCAGGATCCTTCCAGAACGCTAACCTTTGATAAGATTTGGAATCTATCTACCGACTATAGAATCGAAGATGGCGATCATTGCATACAGCGTTCTCCTCGTTTCTTGATCGAACTTGATACTGACGGAGATGGGTTGGCTGAAAAGGGTGTCATTGCTTATTTCGCTTCATCGCTCTATTCCACCGTGTGTCAGAATGGGTGGGTAAATAGCGGCAACGTTATGGACATCGGCAGTCAAGATCAGAGGTTTGATACCAGCGAGTTTGAAAAAGGGTCGACAGATCATACTTACTTTGACGCTCTGTATTTGGCCGGTGATTATCCGGTTGTAGACATACTGCTTATCGTTGATGGCGAGGGAGATGGTCATCCGCAAACCATTTTGGTAGACAATATGAGCGTAAACAACTTTAAGCTGGATGCGCAAGGATTTAGCAAAAAACCAGCTGACGTTGACCCTTCGGATTGGGCTTACGACTACATCGAAAAATTGTATTCAGCCGGCATCACGAATGGCTGTGACAATTTTAACTACTGTCCAAATGACTGTGTGACTAGAGCACAAATGGCGGCTTTTCTTGCGCGAACATTTGATTTGTAGAGCAACATTCAATGGCAAGCAAGAATCTGTGAGATCGACGCATCTCGTGATTCCCGATTTGGTGGAAATCACGAGAGAAATCAAGTGGTTCAAGAATGGAAGGGTAGTATGCACGGCATGGTGCATTAGCAGACCTACACTGCTTCTTTTTGCTCCTGTTCGTCGCCCTTCTTTTCGTCTCCGCGTGGAGGCAACCCCTGCATCTGGTAGCCATGCTGCTCATTCATAATATTTGCTACCATCTTGTACAGAGTCTTGAGGGGGATGTCTGCGGGGCAGGCTTCCTCACATAATCCGCAGTACGTGCAATAGCCCACCATATGAATGGCCCGTGTGAGGAGAAAATCAGGATTGGCAGGCGGCGGTCCAATCGTGGATTTGGGTACAAATATCTCTTCTTCCAGTGTGCATTCCTTGCAGAAACATACGGGGCAGATGTTCCGACAACCGTAACATTTCATGCATCGCTCGGAGATCTCTTTGAGAAATCCCATATCACGAATGAGATTGCGAGGTGTTGCGGTAACGACTTTGCCGCTTTCCGGTACGGCAGGCTTGGAACCGGCAACCATCTGTTCCGGATAAGGCTTCAAGCATCCATGCTCTTCAGCCAATTCCTCCGTGCAAGGAATGCCGACCAAGATCACACGCCGATCGCTCAATTGACTGGCCTGCAACAATTTCTGGTACTGTCTTTCCTCACATCCACGGACAAGAACGGCATAAGTGGCCGAGGGCTCCTGGGAGAACAGCCACGTAAGTACCTTCACGACAGGATAACGTGCTTCTCCTGATTTATCGAGATCCCCCAGGGACAGGTCTTGCAGTTCGTCGGTACTCTTGAACAGGTAGGGTTCTACATGGTCTCCATGCTGACGCAGCCCTAGAAATCCTGAAATCTTCCCTTCCTCAAACAATTTTCCGACGTATTCAATAATTTGATCTTTCATTTATAACCCTTGTCGATATAATTGATGTGTTTTGAGAGTCTCGCCAATCTTATGTCTGTGGAGCATTCATTATGATCACCGAAGAAGGCATTGTTCAGCAAGTTCAAACCACCAAAGCTTTTATTCTTATAAACAGATCATCCGCCTGTGCGGGCTGCCATGCACAGTCTGCCTGCAATCCCTCAGAGCACAAGGAGATGATCGTGGAAGCCATCAACGATCTGCATGCGCGAGTTGGAGACCGGGTTCAAATCAGCGTTCCGTCAGGCTCCCTGCTGAAAGCAACATTTATCGTCTACTTCGTACCAGTCCTGGCTCTAGTTCTAGGCGCGATTGCAGGCAGTAAACTTGCTCCTTCCATGCAGATGGACGCAACCCTTACATCTATCCTGTGCGGCGTTTTATCCATGGCTACAGTATTCGGTATGGTGAAAATATTCGATAAGAGTGCAAACTCCAAATCACAATACTGGCCCAGGATTACGCGGATTTTGCCTCCTCTGGAACCTCAGTGCGCCGGTAGCAGATAAGTCCACACCTGAGACAGCGTTTAGCCTCCTGGAGTGCCTGTTCTTCACTAAAACCCAACTCAATTTCCGCAGATGCATCGGCCAAGCGGTCTTCAGCTGAAATCTCGGGCATCTTCTGGCGAGGATCTGCTGCAATTGGCTCCAATTCCTCTACGCCGATGACATACGTATTTTTACGAATCATGTTGGGTGGGGGCTCAACGGCTTCACCAAGCAAAGCTTTGTTAACCGAGATCGCTGCCCGGCGGCCAGAACCGATCGCCTCAACAACCGCCTTGTAGTCACTGGTCACTTCGCCCGGTCGAAAAATCCCAATATCTTCTTGTGCAAATGGGCCCGCATAGGGAGCAGCCGTCTCCCATTCGAGGGGCTGTCGGTCCTCCGCGGCTTCTGCCGTCCCAGGTTCTTGCTCGGTCCTGCGAGGAACGTAAATAAGCTCCGGAAAGCGGCCGGCACCAACAATGAGATTATCGACATTGACGACTTCTACGGTTCCTTCCTTTATCGCGGCAGTGCCCTTCTCATGATCAAAAGTCTCCAGGCTTGCAATTTCTACTGCCTGCAACTGCGGGCCTTGCCCGATCATTTTGACCAATGCACTGTTAAAGTGGAACTGGATTCCCAGCTGTTCCCCCGCCTTGATTTCCTCATCAGTAAAGGGTGCCTCAGCACGCGTACCGCGGAAGAGAACATGTACCTGTTCCGATCCGGACTGCAGGCATATGTTTGCAGCATCTATCGAGGTATTTCCACCCCCAAGGATCATGACACTCTTCCCTACGGACGGTTTCTTGCCATACATCCAATTTAGGGTAAAGTGAGCCAATAGCTGCACTCCAGGAAGCACTTCCAACGGTTCAGCCCGAAGGCCGCTTGACAGTTGGGCATCCCAACCGCCGGTCGCTACAAAAGCAGCCGCATATCCTTCATCGAGCAAGGCGTCTACAGTGAAATCTTTACCAAGTTTTTGCTCAGTTACAGCTTTGACTCCCATGTCGAGGATGCTCTGAATTTCCCAATCCAACACGTCCTTGGGCAGACGGGCATCAGGGATTACGGTTCGCAACAGGCCGCCAAGGTGGGGCATTGCTTCGTAAATGGTCGGCTCATAGCCGAGACGGGCCAAAAAGTTGGCAGCGGTAAGTCCTTCAGCTCCGCCGCCGATAACGGCAACTTTCACTTCTGTGGCTGGTGCTTTGGCCAGTTCGATTCTCTGCCCGCTCTTCATTTCGTAATCGGCAACAAATCGCTTGAGTGGATTGATGGCCACCGGTTCGTCTTCCAGGCCGCGTCGGCACTGGAATTCACATGGGTGCAGACAAATTCTGCCGCAAACCAAAGGCAATGGATTCTTTTCTTTAATGACTCTTACAGCTTCCAGGTAATTGCCATGTGAGATTTCATAGATATAAGCAGGAATATCGATTCCGGCAGGACAGGTTCGCTGACACGGCGCCGTACATTGCTCAGTGGTGTATTCTTCTTGCATGCGGTGCGAATTGGAAGTCAGAGTAATAATGCCTTTCGGGCAAATTCGCTCGCAAGTGCCGCATCCGGTACAAAGCTTTGCACTAACTACCGGCAATCCATCCTGACCCATCGATAGAGCCCCGAAAGGACAAGCTTTGACACAGGTTCCGAGTCCCAAGCATCCTATCGGACACATTTTGGAACCGCCTCCCAGCAACATGGCTGCGCGACAATCCATCATTCCATCATAGTTATATTTAAGGTCGGCGATCTCGACCCCGTAGTAGCACCCCGGTCGTGCGATTTCCGGTTCCGTCTCCTTGAATTCGACTCCCATGATGGAGGCCACTTGGATGTGGACATCAGGACCACCACCCACACAGATGTTAGGAGGAGCTTGTCCGGTCGCAATGGCTGCAGCAGCTCCACTGCATCCGGGAAAGCCACAACCACCGCAATTCGCTCCGGGCAGCGCTTCTTCTACCGCGGTTATCTGCGGATCTACGTAAACGTAGAAAACTTTCGATGCCACCGCAAGGCCAACCCCTGCAACCAATCCAATTCCTCCAATGGCGAGAATAGCCGGAAGCATATACTTTCTCCTTGAGACCGTAAAATTTTTCGGCGCTGGAACCGAAATCGCGCCTGATGGTACTAAACCTTATAATTTGAAACAATTAGAAACAAATGGAGACTAAAAGTCAATGAACCATACCCACAAAGCCTAGAAAGCCCAGCGCGATCAAACCAGCTGTCATCAGGCCGAGAGAAGTCCCGCGAAAATGTACAGGAATGGCTGCGACGGCAAGCCGCTCGCGAATGCCGGTTAACAGAATAAGAGCCAACCCGTAACCGACCGACGAGGCGAAGGAAAACAGGAGCATGTCGACAAAGCCATATTCGCCCTGGATGACCAGCACGGCAACACCAAGAACAGCACAGTTAGTGGTGATCAGAGGGAGGAAAATACCGAGAGATCTATACAAGGCGGGGACCGATTTCTGCAAGAACATCTCGACTAATTGGACGAGCGCTGCGATGACAAGAATGAACGCGATCGTCTGCAAATATTCGAGACCGAATGGGTTGAGAATATAGTATTGCACCGCCCAGGTAATAGAACTCGCCATAACGATCACGAAGACTACCGCCATAGCCATACCGGTAGCAGTATCCATCCGGTTCGACACACCCAGAAACGGGCAGTTGCCAAGATAACGGACCAACAAGATGTTGTTGACGAATACCGCGCTCACAATCAGTAATAAGTAATCCGACATATCTCCCTCGTGTGCGTTTTATTGTAGGCTTGCTTTATTTTTTTGCACTAATCAAGTTCATCACACCTAAAATGACGCCCAAACAAATGAAAGCTCCGGGGGCCTTGAGCAAAATTGAGAAAGGTTGAAATGCTTCTCCCATGATGGCGTGGCCGAAAAAGGTGCCATTGCCGAAAATTTCGCGAACACCGCCAAGAAAAGTCAGTGAAAGGGTAAATCCCAAACCCATGCCCAGACCATCTGCAGCGGATGGAACAATGGTATTTTTAGAAGCAAATGCCTCGGCCCGTCCAAGGATAATGCAGTTGACCACGATCAACGGAATAAATATTCCCAAGATCTTATAAAGCGGATAAAAATAGGCCTGCATCACCAATTCCACGATGACCACGAACGATGCAATAACTACGATGAACGCTGCAATGCGTACTTTGCCCGGTATAGCTTTGCGCAGCAAGGACACGATCACGTTGGAGCAGACCAGTACAAAGGTTGTGGCCAGGCCCATTCCCAATCCATTTTTTGCCGCGGTTGTCACCGCCAAAGTCGGGCACAGCCCCAATACCAAACGAAAAGGTGGTATTTCTTGCCAGAGACCCCTGGTAAAAACTTTCGCCACACTCATGTGCTAAGAAACCTCCTTTTTTATTTGCGGAAAGACTTCCAAAGCGTTTCTTACCGCTGCAACCACGCCTTTGCTCGAGATCGTGGCACCGCTGACGGCATTGATCTTTCCTCCCTGCGCGGTAACATTGAGCTCTCCCGAGAGGGTAAGACCTGAGAATTGCTTGGTGAAAACAGGTTCCACCACTCTTGCTCCCAAGCCAGGTGTTTCAGTATGCGTCATGATGCTGATTCCCGTGAGCTTCCCGTCTAGATTAATTCCTATCATGACGTCTATTGGTCCGTGATAACCGGTCGCATCCGAGGCATAGGCAATAGCCACCAATTTCCCATTGTCTTTAGCCGGGAAAATTGTCTTTTCGATAGGCTCCCCCTTGTCGTTCTTTCCAAGGGTTATCGTGATGCGATCCTTGATCGGGTCATTCGTGTAGTTTGGAAGAACCGCTTTAATTGATGGCTCCCTCACATACTTAAGTAATTGATACTCTCGAGGAGCCTTCGTTGCCTCATTGACATAAGAGAGAACAAAGCCGGAGGCAGCACAGATCACCGTTAAGACAACCACCATTTTGACTAAATCACGCAACTTCTTTCACCCTCCCTACAACCTTCGGACGAATCCGTTCAAATAATGGAGTTAACGTGTTCATTAATAGAATGGCAAACGGAACCGCTTGAATGAATGTGCCCCACAGTCTGAAGATCATGGTTAGTACACCGCAACCTATGCCGTAGCAGATCATACCGGGAACGGTTACAGGGGACGTCCCTTTTTCTGGAGCAAGGAAAAAAGCTCCCAAGAAAATCCAGCCAATTAGAATTTGCACGGTAGGATTTGCGTACACCTCAGGATCAATAAGCCAGAATATAAGTCCGAACAACCATGCCGAAGCGATAAAAAGTACCGGTATATACCAGTCAATAATTCGTCTAAAGATGAGATAGATACCGCCGATAAGCGCGGCAAGGACGGAAGTCGTGCCGATTGCGCCGGGAATATTACCGTAAAACAGATCCCTCCAGGGCACGCCAGAAATAGCAAAGATGCCATCTAGTTTCAGGGTATCCAGAGGCGGGTATTCCAGGTAGCCGCCAGGGTCCAGCCACCAGCGTGGTTCCGGCATTGGATAGGTACCCATCATCGCTTGGTAGGAGACAAAAATGAAAGTCCAGCCAACCAGGACCGAATTGAAGGGGTGTTGGCCAAGCCCCCCGTAAAATTGTTTGCCCACCAGGATCGCAACGACCGCTCCAAGGACGGCCATCCACCAGGGAATTTCCGAGGAAACCACCAGTCCGAGTAATATTCCGGTCACGGCCGCACTGCAGTCTGCTATTTTTACCGGTCTGCCAATGGCCTTTTGCCAGATCCCCTCAGTGACGACTGCAGTTACGGTGCAGATTGCTACAATCTTGAGGGCAGCCCAGCCGAAGAAAAACCAACCGGCAAAAACCAACGGGATAAGAGCAATGATTGTTTCTAACATCATTTGTTGAGTTGAATACCCCGCATGGGCATGCGGGGACATGGAAACATATAAATCAGGGCGTTTCATGATGCCTCCCTCATGGCTAACAACTCTTGCTTACCGAACCTCAGCAACTGGACCATGGGACGTTTAGCAGGGCACACGTAAGCACACACGCCACATTCGATGCAGTGAAACAGGAAGTTTCTTTCAGCATCGTCGAACTTGCCGTATTCACAATATTTACCAAGCTCGTTGGGAAGAAGCTGCATGGGGCAGTGGCGTACACAATAACCGCAGTTGAAACAAGGTTCGTCGCTTGAACGATTCACTTCACCGGCAGTCTGAAACGTAACGGCGTCAAACTGTTGAGTGATCGGTATTTGAAAACTAAATTGGGCATGCCCCAGAAAAATACCCCCAATGATCACTTTGGCTGGATTAGCAGGCAATTGCGGAAGATTCTTGATGAGATCTTCCAAAAGAAGGCCTCGGCAAACCTGCACGAATTGACGCAAACCGACAGAAGGCGCATCTACTTGAATAGCCAACTCGGTGGAAGGGATTCCCGCTTGAATTGACTTGGCTACTTGCACCAACGCGTTCACATCCAAAACGGCTGCACCGATCATGCGAGTGTCGTTTGCCGGTTGGGGAACTTCCCTTTTTGTGACGAACTGGGTGATAAGGGGCTCCAGGCCGAGTGGATATTTGTTCGGACATGTAATCAGCTCGCAGCCGAGGGCGGAAAGTTTTCCTTGGAAATCGCCGGAAAGATTCTGCCCTTGAGCAATCACCAATACAGACCTTGGTGCAGAAGATAGTTTTTGAAGAAAAGGGATACCGGCCAGAATCTCTTCTTCATGTCGAGTCAATGTTGCACTTCGCAGGTAGACTCCAGGCTGCCGGTCCATGCAGTTTACGATCAACGTTTCAATGGGTTTGGTGAGTGGATCCGGCGGCGAGGGCAGGGCACTCTCTATCAAGCCCGGAGCAGCCATCCGCAGAGCCAAAGGCCAAGGGTGAGGATCAACCTCGCAAATTCCAGCACTCGAAACTTGTTGGAAGATTATTTCAGGGTCTTCGGAGTCTGTCGCTTGCGATGATGGGGTTGACTCTTCTTCACTCGCACCAACCTCAATGATTATTGACAATACCTCTTTTCCCAAATGACTGGGCCATGCTTTGATCTCTTTAACGGTTCCCGAGACCGAAGCACGAACCTGCGGAATAAGCAGATTATCGCTTTTGGCAATGCATTGTCCGACTTCAACCGCATCACCCTTGCGCACCAAAGGAGACGCTTCTCCCCAGGGCGAGACCAATGGCAACACGACCCGTACAGGCAAAGGGAGATTTATTTGAGGACTGGCTGAAGTCTGAAATGAGGTGGAGGGATGCTTAATGCTTAGTAGTTTCATACTTTACCTGATCGTCAATGAGGGTTCACAAATGGAGACTGCCAGGTGTTGAGATGCTTACAACAAAAAAACCTCTGACAATTTCTCAGAAGAGGCGTCAAGAAGTCAATGTGAAAATCAGTACAATATCTACAAAAAAAAATTACTTCAAATATAATTGTTATGTTACATTTAATTGATATCGCCAATCACGCTACCACAGCTTGAAATTGGAAAATCCACGGGGTGAAGTGCGGCTTTTATAGAAAGAACCTTTACATTTGTCAAGAAAATTGTTGACCATGAGCGGCTTTGAAATGGTTGTGGTCCGACGCAAGCAGCAATTGGATTGCGGCGTGGTTGATTTGTGCGCGTTCTTTCTTTCACTTGATTTGCGTCTATCACTATGCTAAGCAATGTTCCATCATACAGTGTATTTACCGAGGATTAACAGATCCAGGGCTCCCCGGGGGCGGAGCAACCAGCAAAATGCCAAGGAGTGTTTATGGATTATCGATCCGTATTGACCACATGCACCTATTGTGGGTGCGGCTGCAACCTCTACCTGCAAATTATGAACGACAAGATTACCCATACGCTGCCCTCAAAAACCAGCCCGGTTAACGAAGGCAAGTTGTGCGTGAAGGGTTGGTACATTCATGAATTTGTACAACATCCCAAACGCCTCACAAAGCCCTTGATCAGGCAGGGAGACTCTTTACAGGAAACTTCCTGGGAGTCTGCGCTGGATTACGCTGCAAACCGGCTTAAAACGATCAAAGAAAAACATGGCCCCGACAGCATTGCGTTTCTAGCTTCAGCCAAATGCACCAACGAAGATAACTACGTGATGCAAAAGTTTGCCAGAGCGGCGATAGGGACAAACAATGTAGACCACTGCGCTCGTCTCTGACACTCCTCCACTGTGGCAGGTCTTGCCGCATCTTTCGGAAGTGGAGCAATGACCAATTCGGTCAAAGAATTGGAGGACGCAGACTGTATTTTCATTATAGGTTCCAACACAACTGTTGCACACCCGCTGATCGCCATGAGGATCTATCGGGCAAGAGCCAAGGGAGCGAAGATCGTTGTGGCCGATCCTCGCGAGACACAGATTGCCAAACTTGCAGATATCTATGTGCGACAAAACCTGGGAACCGATGTCGCACTTATCAACGGTATGATGCATGTCATCTATAAGAACGGATGGCATAATCAGACTTTCATCGAAGAGCGGACTGAAAATTTCGATGCTTTTAGAGAAATCATCGAAAAATGCACTCCGGAGTGGGCCTCTGAAATTACTGGCATCGCAGCCGACGACATTGTCAAAATGGCCGAACTGTATGCCAAGGCCGAAGCCGGCTCGATCGTCTATTGCATGGGCATTACTCAACATACTACTGGTGTTGACAATGTGAAGAGTCTGGCCAACCTGTCGATGCTGTGCGGCCACATCGGTCGTCATGCCACGGGCGTCAACCCTCTGCGCGGTCAGAACAACGTTCAAGGCGCATGCGACATGGGCGGTTTGCCTAATGTGTACCCCGGATATCAAGCGGTCACGGTCCCGGAGGTTCAAAAGAAATTCGAAGAGGCTTGGGACGCCAAGCTATCCTCGTCCGTAGGCTTGACCATCATGGACATGATGAAAGCTATCGAAGAAGGGAAGGTAAGGGGTTTGGTCATCATGGGAGAGAATCCGATGGTGAGCGATCCTGATGTGAACCACGTCAAGCACGCTCTTGAAGCAGCGGAATTTTTGATGGTGCTTGATATTTTCCCGACTCCAACGACAGAGCTGGCACATCTTGTGCTCCCGGCGGCGTCCTTTGCTGAAAAAGACGGTACTTTCAGTAATTCGGAAAGAAGAGTACAGATGGTCCGCAAGGCTATAGATCCCGTTGGAGATGCCAAAGTCGATTGGGAAATCCTGCAGGAAATCTCAAACCGGATGGGATATCCCATGAACTTTCGATCGGCCGAGGAGATATTTAACGAAATTGCGAAGTTGACGCCTTCATACGGCGGAATGACCTATGATCGTCTGCAAGGGGAGGGGCTCTGCTGGCCGTGTCCCACTCAGGATCATCCAGGTACGATGTTTTTGCATCAGGGCAAATTTGCCCGAGGGATGGGGCTGTTCAGTGCCATAGAATACCGGCCCCCGGCGGAACAACCCGATGAAGAGTTTCCTTACTGGCTTACCACGGGACGTGCCTACGTTCACTATCACACGGGTACGATGACCCGTAGATCTCCACATTTGCACAACGAGATGCCGGAGTCCATTATGGAACTTCATCCCGAAGATGCCGAAAAATTGCAGGTTATCGACGGCGACTTGGTCGAAATCCAGAGTCGGCGTGGAAGCATCAAGTCGCGGGTGCAGTTGACCGATAGAATTGGTAAGGGTGTAGTTTTCATTCCATTCCACTTTGTCGAGAGTGCTGCTAATGTTCTCACAAACGCGGCATTAGATCCTATTGCCAAGATTCCGGAGTACAAGGTGTGTGCCGTTAGCGTCCGGAAAGCAGCCTGACGGGTTGAGCTTGGGTAGGTGGTGTTAATAGACAGCAGGCTTCTGGACTTCCCGGTTCAGATTCCTGCTGTTTTGATTTTCGGGGCGGTTTAGTCTTGGAGCGGCGAAACTTAAGGGATCTCCTCAAAAATCTGATCCTTATCGGCCCTTTTTGGCGATTGCATCTCGGGCAAGCTGATCCGCTCTTTCGTTTTCAGGATGACCCGCATGCCCCTTTATCCAGTGCCATGCGATGGAGTGTTTTTGCGATGCCACGTCAAGAGCTTCCCATAAATCTTTGTTTTTCACGGATGACTTGCTGCTGGTCTTCCATCCATTTTTCTTCCATTTGTGTATCCAGCTGGTGATCCCGTCTTTAAGATAGCGGGAGTCGGTGTAGATATCGAGCTGACAGGATTCCTTCAATGCTCTCAGTCCTTCAACCACGGCGGTGAGCTCCATACGGTTATTGGTGGTGGCAGGTGAGTAACCGGACAGTTCCTTTTCCACGGTTTTATAACGCAGGATGGTTCCCCATCCACCCGGACCGGGATTTCCGGAGCAGGCACCATCGGTAAACATTTCGACTTTTTTCATTGTAATCAATCAGGAAAAGGGCGACAGTCTTTTGCGAATGTATCTCTCGATTGCCGTCGAGTTACACTTTGTAAGTACCTCGGACAAGCTTTCCAAGGGAATTTCAGCTCGAGCCATGGCTTTATGTCCGCCCGCTGAGCAGTCCAGATTTTTGAATGCTCTCTTTATGGCTTTACCGGCATCCTTTCGATAACCGTCATTGCGGATGATGACGATAAGGTTCTGTTCATGGATGCCCGAAATGATGCTCCAGGAGATATCATGAACCTTGAGAAAGAATTCGGCAATGAGCACCAGAATGTCTGGTGTGGGGACTTCATCGATATGAGCAAAGATACGCTCCTTAACAACATGCTTTCTTTCGATGGCTTTCTGAAAGAATTTGAGGTCGCGCAGCGATAAATCTGATATTTCTACTTTAATTAATATGTTGTGATTGGCCAAACTGTACAGGTACCGAAATGCTTCGATGTCTTTATCTATCGTGTGGCGTTCAAAGTTGCGAGTATCGGTTTTTATCCCATATAGCAGCGCCGTAGCTATGGATTGAGAAGGCTTGATCTGGGCAGCTTTCAAGTATTCGGTCAGCATTGTTGCGGTCGCACCGTAGTCGGGACGAATGTCTACGAATGGTGCTTCCGCAGATGGGGTTAGGGGATGATGATCGATGATGACCGAGTAGTCGAACTGAGAGAAGACTTCATTATGGTTGGGCTGACCGTCAACAATCACGTACTTGGTCGTAATGCTCTTGAATTCCTCGATGTTATTCTTGTCAAGCACTGTCAAAGGGACCCTTAGCAATCTTATCAAGGTGAGATTATTAAGCCTTTTAATCGGGCGAATGAGCCCGATGGTCGTCGATTGCACTTTATGCCAGAGCAATCGCTTGACACCGAGGGCGGCACTGATGGAATCTGGATCCGGATCGATGGTAATCAAGACCTGATCTTTGGAAGTAAACTGCGAATAGAGGTTCTTGAGGGCCTCCTTGGGAGAACGCCTTTTGATTGTACCTTTTGCTGTGAGGGGCGACTCTTTCTTCTTCATAATTTTGAGTTGAGATGGATCGAGCAGGGATTTTAGTAACAAAAAAAGGGTGGCTGGAACCACCCCTTATTGTCAGTGGAGCGGGAAACGGGATTTGAACCCGCGACTTCAACCTTGGCAAGGTTGCACTCTACCGCTGAGTTATTCCCGCTCAGTTGCGAAATGATATGTAGTCAAAAACGCCTTGCTAGTCAAGCAAAAAGTTTCGCCTTTCAGAAATTAACGTCTGATAATATGTATTATGTAAACTACAATGGAGTAGAGTCCAATTATGACTCGGGAGGCAATTTCATGATGAACCTCGACGTCAAAGAATCAGTAAAGAACAAATATCATACCGGCATTTTTTATCACCCAAGTTTCAGTCGCCGGAGCTACCTGACGCAGGGTTCCCGCCTGGAGCATTTCCCTCATGCTTTAAACCATTATCTTGATGATTTCCACTATCATCTGTATGAATCTCCGGCTGTAGACGAGGAACTGATCCTCAAAGTCCATACTGCAGAGTTGCTGCGTCAGGTCAAGCTGGACCCGTTGTGTTCAACCGGCTGGCATTCGGTTGGAGGTGTGGTACTTGGGGCTGAAAAAGTGATTCAAAGAGAGATTCGTAACGCTTTTGCATTTATTGGTGCCGGTGGACACCACTCGGGCCGAAACTTTTTTGGTGGTTATTGCTGTTTTAACGATGTAGTGATCGCGATTCATGTACTGCGTGAACGCTACGGGATAAAAAGATTTGCGATTTTGGACACAGACGCCCACCACGGAGATGGGACGCGCGATTTGCTCGGAAACGATGCGGATGTTCTACATGTATGCTTATGCTCTTCCGGCTACGAATCCGCTGATGGCACCAAAGTCGATGTGCCTGTCCCCAGCCGATTTCGATGGTTTTCAACTGCTCCCGTTTCAGATGAGGATGACATCGATGCCCTTTACGCCATGACGGCAGCTGAAGCCTTCCAGCCTCGTGTGCAAGCTTTCAGGCCGGAAATGCTTTTTTGGTATTTTGGTTTTGATACACACCAGGGGGATTATGGTGACTTGGGGTTGAGCGTCAACGCCTACACGGCAATCGGTCGAATGATGCGAAGTCTTGCTGATGAAGTTTGCTTCGGTCGGCTTGAGGTCGTTTTGGGCGGTGGATCCAGAAGCGACATCGCTCGCATGGTAATTCCGCCGATCATTAATGTTTTGGGGCCTTTCCAGGCCAGTTAAATTATTGCTTCAACCCCGTCGATTAATCTTGTAATTTGCTTCAAGATATTTTATTAGTATAAACGATATCTTAAGACTAATTCCGAGGTTTAAATATGGCTCGATACTTGCCAAAAACTCTTGCGAAAACAATTTCTTACATTGCTTATCACGCCCCTGCGGAATATGGACTTTTCTGGGATCCCAACGGAACTATGCCGTGGAAAGAGTTCTATTGGGCTTTACAGGAAGATCCAAACCTGCGTTTCGTGCGGCAGAGCCATGTCCAGGAACTGAATTATTTGCAGATAGCACTTCCTTTTACCATTGAGGATAATCTTTTGCGTTTGCAAAGTCAGTTTCCTGTTCCGCCCTACCCTGTCGCAGAGGATGTTCCGAATAGACTTTTCTACGCATGTAGTCGAAGGCATTTTTCATTTGCGTCGAAACATGGACTGTTTTCAACGGGCCGTCCCTTTTTGGCGGCCTGTGCGGACAAAGATCTGGCCTTAAGGACTGGCAGCCGACGCAATCCCCAGCCTTTTCTTGTTGAAATTTTTGCTGGACCGGCCAAAAATGATGGCATCGTTTTTCGCAGTGCGGGCTCAGAACTCTACCTGTTTGAGTCTATTCCAACCGAATACCTGCAATTTCCTCCTGTCCGCGAGGAGGAGTCGCTCAGGTTGGCCGGCAAAAAGAAACAAAAGCTCTTGCCCAAAACGCCACGCGATCCTTCGCCAGGTTCGTTTGTAGTCAGCATCGATCATTTTCAGCAGACATTAGGAGAAAAGGTAGGTAGAGCGGGAACCCAAACAAGTAAAAGGGACAAAAAAGGACCTGAGTGGAAACGCGAAGCGCGGAAAGGCAAGGACCGCTGGAAAAGAAGTGTATGAGTCGCTTTTAAGAGATGCAAGCCGGCAGTGCTGGAGAGCTTAGCCGGGGGCCCCTCCGAAGTAGGCAGCTTGCACTTCGGGATTAGACATCAAACTGCCGGAATCATCTTCCAGAACGATATTGCCAACTTCCATGACGTATCCCCGGTTAGCCAACTTGAGGGCCGCTCGGGCGTTTTGCTCCACTAGCACCATGGTCACTCCAGAGTCGTTGATTTCTCTCAGGGTTTGAAAGATCATTTTCACCAAAAGCGGAGCGAGACCGAGACTTGGTTCATCTAAAAGCAAAATTTTGGGTTGGCTCATCAAGGCGCGGCCGATTGCCAGCATCTGCTGCTCCCCGCCGCTAAGAGTTCCAGAAAGCTGATTGCGTCTTTCAGCGAGAACGGGAAGCAATTCATAAATCCATTCCCTGGTTTTTTTTATCTGTGCCGAATCTCTGCATGTATATGCGCCGAGTCCCAAATTTTCCTGAACAGTGAGAGTGCCAAACATGCGCCGGCCTTCCGGGACTTGGGCGATCCCCTGCTGTACAACTCTGTGTGCAGGAAGCTTATGCAAGGGATTTTTGTCAAAATAGATGGCCCCGCCCGAGGCTTTCACCAAGCCGCTGATAGCTAACAGTGTCGTTGACTTGCCAGCGCCATTTGCTCCCAAAATAGTAACTATCTCCCCTTCCCGCACCTTCAGATTAATCCCATGGAGAACCTCGATGTTACCGTACTTGACCTTAAGATCGACAATCTCTAGAAGCATCTATTCCTCATCCTCAGTGCCCAGATAAGCTTCGATAACCCGAGGATCTTGTTTGATTTCCTCTGGAGATCCTTCGGCGATCTTTGAGCCATATTCCAGAACAACTATGTTTTCACAAACACGCATTACCAGGCTCATGTCGTGTTCTATCAGCAATATGGTGATGCCATTTGCTCGCATCTTCTGTATGAGAGAAACTAATGAAGAAGTCTCCTGTTCATTCATGCCGCCCGCCGGTTCGTCTAGGATCAACAATCTTGGTTCGGTGGCAAGGGCCCTTGCAATCTCCAACAAACGCTGATTTCCGTAGGAGAGATTTTTGGCGAGTTGTTTGACTTGTTCTCGCAGTCCTACAAATTCGAGGTACTGGAGCACCCGGGCAAGCGCGGAACGTTCCTCTCTGCGCTGTCCGGGGGTATGGAAGAGCGAGGAGAGTACCCCCGATTTCATGCGGCAATGACGACCGGATAATACGTTTTCGAGCACCGATAGATTTTGGAACAAGCGAATGGTCTGAAAGGTTCGGGCGATTCCTAATGTGATAGTACGATGCGTAGGCAGTCGAGAAATAGGCTGTTGATCAAACAGGATTTCTCCCTGGTCTGCCCTGTAAATACCCGTGATCAAATTGAAAACTGTAGTTTTTCCAGCACCGTTCGGTCCAATTAAACCAACGATCTGGCCTGCCTCAACGTCAAAAGAAACGTTATTGACAGCGGTCAGACCTCCAAAACTCTTGGTCAAACGCTTTATGGAAAGGAGACTCATGAACTCCCCTCCCCTGCACCCACTTTAGTGAGGTCGTAAGTGCGAGGCCGACTTGGAAGGAGGCCCTGGGTACGAAAAATCATCATGACGACCATAGCTGCACCAAAGATCAACATCCGTGCGTTGGCGAATTCGCGAAAAATTTCTGGTAATCCTATGATCAGAAATGCGCCCAGCAAAACACCGGGGATGCTGCCGGAGCCTCCTAAAATGACGATTGTAAACATCAACACGGATTCCCAAAAACTGTACGACTCGGGTGAAATAATCGTCATTTTTGCAGCGTAGATGTTGCCGACCATGCCTGCCCACGCCGCCCCCACTACAAAGCAGGCCAGTTTATAGTGTGCGATATTTATTCCGCTTCCTTCAGCCGCCACTTCGTCTTCGCGAAGGTAATTAAGGGCGCGACCGAAACGGGAATATTCCAGTAAATGAAACAAGAAGATGGTTATGCCGGCGAAAATCCAAATGAGATAAAAGAACTGATAGGGAGATCGGATCGTTAAGCCAAACAGTGTTGGTCGATCGATGCCGAAAATGCCGTTTGCCCCGCCAGTGATTCCGAATACGTTGTTAATCAGAGCGATGCGGACGATTTCTCCCACCCCTATGGTGACGATGCATAAATAATCGCCGCGTAGGTGTATGATGGGGCGTGCAACAATCAATGCGAATAAGCCTGCTGTAAAGGCACAAAGAGGCAAAAGCCATAATACCGGGATGCCGAAGCTTGTGTTCATGATCGCTGCGGTATAAGCACCTATTGCATAAAATGCTGCATGGCCGAGGTTAAAGAGTCCGGCGTGGCCAACGATAATGTTCAAGCTCAATGCCAAAATAGCATAAATACCGATGCTGTTCAGAACGTCGACCCAGTAGGCATTGAGAAAGGCGGGGACTATTGCCAGGACAATTGCGACAGCGATGTAAATTGCGTTTCTGCGCTCAATCATACCTTCTCTGCAACCCGTTCACCCAAAAGGCCTGTCGGCCGAAAGATGAGTATTAGGATCAGCACACAAAACGCGATGGCGTCTTTCCATGCGATGGAAATATATGCGGCTCCCATAGCTTCGATAACTCCGAGAAGTATACCCCCGACCATGGCCCCCGGTATATTTCCAATACCTCCCAAAATTGCCGCCGTGAAAGCTTTTAACCCATATACCCAGCCCATGGTAAAATTGATCTGACCATAGTAGAGACCGACCATCAATCCGGCCAGGCCTCCCATGGCTGGACCGAGCAAAAAAACCATAAGAATGACGCGGTTTACGTCGATTCCCATTAAGCGTGCCGCCCCCTGATCAATGGCGGCCGCCCGAATTGCAGTGCCAACCTTGGTTTTTTGTATAAAAAAGTAAAGGGCGCCCATCATCACAATTGAGGCCAGCAAAATTAGAATGCGAATCAGAGGGACATAGAGGCCAAAAATATTAATGGCCGTTTTTGGCAAAATATTTTGTGGATAGACCTGAAAGCGTGCACCGTATATCAACATCACTGTGTTTTGAAAAAAGATTGAAGCTCCCAGGGCCGAGACGACCGCAGACAGCCTTGGAGACTCTCGCAAGGGACGATAAGCCAGTCTGTCGAGCAGCGCACCTATCACTGCCACCAACCCCATGACCATGATGGCCAACACAGACACGCCCAGGAAAGGGCCTATATGTTCCGTAAGGGCCATCGACGTCAGAAGAGTCAAACCCAGGTATGCGCCGATGGTGAATAGATCACCATGAGCGAAGTTAATCAATTTAAGCACACCATACACCATGGTGTAACCCAGGGCTATCAAGGCATAAATGGCCCCGACTGCCAGCCCATTGGTCAGTTGTTGGAAGAATAGTTCCATTAATCGATATTCGCTGAAAAGAGGGTAAAAAAAAGATCAGCACATGAGATTTCCCACGTGCTGATCAGGAAAGGATCATTAGGGCATCAGTATGAACTGCCCTTGTTCATTTACTTTATAGACTCGGTAGACCTCGCCTACGCGGTCGCCCTTATCATTGAAGGAGATCTTGCCGGTCAGTCCGGGAAAATCTTTGATGTCATTGTGGAGATAGTTTGCCACCTTATCCGGGTCTGTGGATTTCGTTTCCGCAATGGCGTGAGTCAGAACGCGGAACCCATCCCCAGCAAGGACTGCGTAAATGGAACTGGGAGGATTGCCGTACTTCTTCGTAAAAGCCTCCAGAAATTGTTTGGCTTCTTCAGATGGCAGGTCTTTTGGCAGTGGAGCGCTCAGAAAGTAGAAGCCGGCAGCGGCATCCTTCCCGGCAATTTTAACCAGATCAGGATTATTTGTGGCATCGCCCCCAATAAAGGGTACATCCCAATTCATTTCTTTCTTTTGGCGGAGAATCAGTCCCGCTTCCGGATAGTAACCGGTGAAGAAAACCACATCGGGGTTGAAGGCCTTCATTTTGGTTAAAATGGCGGTGTAGTCTCTTTCACCTGGTACTATGGCTTCAAAGAAAACGATCTCAACGTCTTTGTTGGCGTCGAGAATGCCTCTTGCTTCATCGGCGAGACCCTTTGCATAGGTGGTATTGTCGTGCACAATGGCAACTCGCTTAAATTTCATTTTCTCGATGGTCTGTGCGCCGACTTTTGCCTGTTCATCGTCTCTGGGGCAGGTTCTGAAGAAATATTTCAAACCTTTCTCGGTCAGACGGATAGCAGTTGAACCGTTGGCAATCTGAATGATCTTGGCCTCATCGTAAATATTTTGAGTGGCTTCTGTGACGGAGGAGCCGTACGTGCCTATCACACCAACAATACCTTGCGTACCTAAGCGCTGAGCTGCCAGAGCAGCTGTCCTGGGATCGCCTCCATCGTCTTCGCTCACAACAACGACTTGCTGGCCAAGCAGACCACCTTTGGCATTTAGATCTTCAGCCAAAAGATCCAAAACCTGTTTCATTTCCTGCCCTTCACTAGCCCACGAACCGGTCATCGGTCCCATGAGACCAACTTTTACAGGCTCAGCCGCATATGCGGCACCAAACATTAGAGCCACTGCTAGAGCAACAAAAAACAGCTTCTTCATACGACCCTCCTTCATCAAAAAAGAGATAACAGTAAAACAGCCAATTTGCCTCTAAAGTATACCACTTAAATGCTTTGAAGTGTGCGGAAAATATCAGAGAACAGATTCTCTGTCAACTTGGGTGTAAACCCGACTGCTGCGAGGAGATGGTTCGGATTCCCTCGCGTCTGAAATAGATTTAGTCCCGGCAACTGGCTGACAAAGCCTCATGTATGCTCTGCAAAAGGTCATCCACACTTGAAGGCAGGGAACTTTTTAAACTGCACTCCTCCTCGGCTGCAAATCGATAAAAAGCAAGATGCCGCCTCGTCTTATTCCCTGCACATGGCGAAGTTAGGTGGCAAAACCGTTCCCCACACCCTGCAGCAAGTTGTCCGAATTTGGAGCCATTCGCTGTCGTCTATCACAAATGGAGTGGCAAGTCTTCCTCTTCTCCAAGTTTTTTTAAAATCCGATATTCACCCTCTTCATGAAGTGTGTATTTTTCGTTTCCGAGCTCAAATTCGTTCTGATACGCGTAAGGAAGATTATAGTCTTCCGCTGCCGACATCGTCTCGAGAAGGAAAGAAAGGACGTGACCGTATCTTTCCAGTGAGCGTAAAAGGTCTTTGGATTCGATGCGAATTTCCTTTACGCTAAAAAGGTCCCTGAGGCCTTCCGTTTCAAAAGAATTTCTTTTTTTATCCCATACCAGATGGATCATTTCATAGGGCTTTTGGTTGTTTTGGATCTGCAGAAGTATGATCCTATCTTCGGATTCAGAATTTTTACTCATGAATACTCCTCAAGGTTTCCTGCCGCGTTTTCTGCTCGACTGGTCTTCGCCTAAACAAGAGATCCGGAAACAACATTCTGTTTGATCGCACAAGCCACCAACCGCGGTGCCGTAACAGTCAAAATAACCTTCTTTTCTTTGAATTTCTCGGATTAAATCAATCTTTGTCTTGCCGAATGAGTTAATTCCCAACTCTCTAGCCTTAGCGCGAACTTCCTGCATTTTCATCGAAAGTACCCCCTTATGCTTTGCACATTGGAATTTTGCCTGCAATAAATCCTTGTTTTTCTAGCGTAAGCTTACACCACTTGACCACTGGTCCAATTTTATTTTCAGGATAGGACCGTTTTTTCCGTCCGTTACCTGGTAAGGAATCGTTCCAGTGATATTTTGCAGGGAAAGGACTATCTGCCCTTGCTGAAATGCTATAATTCGACCCGACTTAACCCGCACTTCGGGCCAGGGAAAGTCTTTCCAAAAAAATCCTTTTTTTGCAGGAGCACTACTTCCGATACCCTCAACAGATTTTCCGTTTGGCGTAATTTCTCTCGGAATGTGCCATCGCCCAAGAGAATCTTTTTCCAGATACAGGACCGGTTTATCCAGAAAAAGTACCGTTGGAATAAAATAAGGCCATTTCCAAGATAATTGATAATCAAGTTCCGCCGCGTCGCATCGAAGAAAATCCTTTTGATCCGACTTCACCCCAATGGATGCCACATGCATTTGGGACGACAACGGCGACCACTCATATGACCCTATTTTTATAGTCACCGCAGCGATGTTTTCAACTCTCTTTAAAAAACCGTCTATCATTTTTTTTTGGGTCCACGGAAGATTCAGTATGAGCAGTGCAGTTAAAGGAATAAGCAATAGGCACAGGACGCCCCACCAGACCAACAAATAACGCGTGCGGTGACTTTTCTCTCTATTTTCATTCTTCCCAGGGAACAACTGCAGGTCTCCAGTGGCAGCTTTTCATCTTTACTACCATTTAGCGCATTGCTTGAGAATAAGCAAACCAAATCGGGCAGCCATGACCGGATTATGCTGCATATAAGCTCTGGACGCTTTGCAGGCTCACTTTAGTTGCCAGATTTCGATGCACGGGTGGATGATTCTGTGCTAGGATGATTATCAGTAACCTTTAGTTTGTAGTGTTGTTTGATATTGGAATCTTTTATTCGTTGGATAAGGAGGAGTAGATGAGAAACAAAGGTTTTTTAGTTGCTTTAATTTTGGTCTTTGTTCTTTCCGGCTGTGCCGGAATGAATAAGACTCAAAAAGGAGCTGCTATTGGAACTGGAGTTGGTGCTGCCACGGGTGCCGCTCTAGGAGCGGCAATCGGTGGCAGTACAGCTTCCACGTTAATAGGAGCTGGAGCCGGAGCGCTTGCTGGAGGGATCGCCGGTGGCTTGATCGGAAACTATATGGATAAGCAGGAACAAGAACTTCGCCAGGCTTTTGCAAATGTCGAAGGAGCTGCTATTCAGAGAGAACAGGATGTTTTGGCGGTTTCATTCAGGTCGGATGTTTTGTTCGACACCAACTCAGCGGTGCTGAATCCGGGAGGTTATTCCGAAATCGATCGCGTAGCCAGCGTGTTGCAGCGCTATCCTCAGACCCGCATAAGAGTAGAAGGCTTTACCGATAGCACCGGCTCTGAAAGCTATAACTTGCAGCTTTCCGAAGCGCGTGCTAATGCGGTCAAGAATGCTTTACTGGCCAGGGGTGTTGATCCTGCAAGAATACAGGCGATTGGCTTTGGAGAGGCCCAACCGATAGCATCAAATAACACCGAAGCTGGTCGTCAGCTCAACAGGCGCGTCAATATTGTAATTGTACCCGTACAAGCTTAGCGGCGCTGCTTGAGGGAACTCACAAAGAGCCGGGATTCCGTCCCGGCTCTTTCTTCTTATGAGCTATGAAGTCATAAAGCCGATCACGCTTTCAGCCGGGCAGAAGCCTTTTGTTGGTTCAATTCATGGACTTGAACCAACATGCATCTCGGTAGCCCGCGATGAGCCCTTTTTAGCGGAATTGGACCACACATAGAGAGCAATGGCTGCAGCTGCTCCGGCATTAAGCGATTCGATGGAAGGATCGATTGGGATTGAGACTGCGACTTCCTTTAGGGTTTGTGGTATGCCGGATCCCTCCAAGCCTGGCAATAAACCGAACGCGGCTGGAAAGTCAAATTTCGAGATATCTCTGCCGTTCATTGACAGGGGCACCACGGGCAAGTGCGCCGGCACATCGCTCAGCGCCGGCCCTTGCAGCAGTTTGGCGCGCACAACAGCACCCCCGGAAGCCCTCAAGGCTTTGGGATGATAAGGATGGGCGCTTTCGGCAAGCAAAATGACCTGAGCCGCACCAAAAGCAACCGCGGATCGAATTAGAGCACCGACATTTTCCGGGTCTTGAAAAGGTACCAGCACCGTACAGCCTTCAGGGAAGCCCGACTGCGGCTCCCATCTTTCCATCGGCCGTACTTTGATCAACAAAAGCGGTGAATGTGTCCCAAAACTATCTATCAGTTGAAAAAGCTTCGGTGCAAGTTGATACCAAATCAGATGATCCGGAGTTTCGGCCGGCGGCGGAAATTTGTCACCATTGCTGATCCAGGCTATGCAAAGTTCAGGAAAGTCTCGCAGTATTTCCTCCACTTGCTTTGAACCGGACAATAAAGCCTGGTGCTGCTTCTTGATGCCACGGGCCGACAACAGCTTCTTCAAGCCCTTAAAGAGTTCGTTTTGTTCACTGTCGATCTGTCTTGTTGCGAGTCGTTTCATGGACTCTTCCCTTATACTGCGAGGAGGTGCATCAATTCGCTGAAAAACTACCAAACGGCGTTCGTGCGGAGTACCTGGAATCCGATATGAGATATTTTGCAGCAATCGATAGCTATCCTTAAATTGTCTCAATGCTGTCTCGATTTCCCTATCGCACTGCGGTCCCTTCATAAATATCGCCAGGCCCTCCGAAACCAAACAACCATGAATCCGATCGAGGGTGTGTTCTATGCTTCCTACTGCTCTGCTTATCGCCCCCGCCATGGGTTGTTCGAAAGAACGACTGATGCTCCTTCCGATCACATGCAGGTCGTCGAGTGCAAGTCTTTCACAAACTGTCTCCAGGAAAGCGACTCTGTTTTGACGACTTTCGGCCAGGTAGATTTCGAGGTGTGGATAAGCAATTTTCAACGGGATTCCCGGCATTCCCGGTCCGGTTCCAATGTCCAACAAAGGTGATGGAAGTTCAATCAGCTGGCCCGGGATTATGGAATCGGCGTAGAGTTTGAAGACCATATTGGTAAAATTGCGAACACGAGTCAGGTTCAATTCCGGGTTGTACGATCGAATGAGTTGGTGGTAGGACCAGATCTGCTGAAGCTGAGCGGTTGTGAGAACTATACCGCAACTCTCCAGCAAATTTGCCATCTGCTGAAGGTTGGCATTGTTCGAGTTGGATGGTCTGCCGAGATTGTTGTTTTTAGCTTGCACTGATTCAAGGCTCTCTTTAGGATCGATTAATGAGTAATATTGAAGCTTTCTTTTTTACGCCCGAATGGCCCGTTTTGTATTTAGACAATCATCTCCTCGCCTTATATAAACCAGCGGGTTTGCTAGTTCAAGGAGACGAATCAGGGGAAATTTCACTGCTCGAACTTGGTAAATCATGGCTTAAAGAACGATACGACAAACCCGGTCGAGCCTTTTTGGGGTTGGTGCATCGACTTGATAGGCCGGTTGCGGGGGTAGTTCTTTTTTGTCGCACCTCGAAGGCGGCAGGTAGGATAAGCGAGCAGTTTCGATTGGGAACCATAGTCAAGAAGTATCTCGCTATTGTGGAAGGTCGGCTATCGGAATATCAAGGGCGTTTGACCAATTTTATCGAAAAAAATGCTAAAAATAGTAAGATCGTATCGCTACCGGGCAAGAAAAGTAAGAGAGCGACACTTTCGTATCGGGTGCTCGATACGATTGGATCCGTCAGTCTCCTGGAAGTCTACCTTGAAACGGGTAGGAAACACCAAATTAGACTGCAGCTTTCAAATTTAGGACATCCCGTGCTTGGAGATAAAAGATACGGATCTTCTGCAACCTTTGCTCAGAGACAAATTGCTCTTTTCGCGAAGGAGCTGACTATCAGGCATCCAATCCGAAAAGTGGAAGTTACCATCGAGGCCCCCCTGCCGAAAGGTTGGCCGTGGACTGCATCGCATGTAATCGAGCCGGCACCTCCCTGGAGCTGGGATGAACTTCATCGGCTGCTCAGCAATTGCCCGGCCCTTGTTCATTTGGCCGGTTTGTGAAAGAATTGTCCCTGGTTTTTCGCTCTTGCATCTGTGCGGGAAAGGTAGTTGAGGGTTCAGTGTGAACGCTCTCAGGGAGAAATAATGATAACGCATTGAATATGAAGGAGAAAATCTTATGGGAGAGTTGATGAAAGCCATCAAAGATAGGCGCAGCATTCGCAAGTACGAAGATAAGATGGTTCCCGACGACCTTTTGAATCAGGTTCTTGAAGCAGTGCAATGGGCACCATCTTGGGCCAACACTCAATGTTGGGAAATCATAGTGGTTAAGGAGCAGGCAACAAAACAGAAATTGCAGGAAACGATGGGCAAGGGAAACCCAGCGACCAAGGCGATCGTCGATGCGCCTGTGATATTGGCTGTTTGTGGCAAGCTCAAAAATTCAGGGTATTACAAAGAGCAGGTGACGACAAAGTTTGGCGACTGGTTCATGTTTGATTTGGGACTCGCCACCCAGAACCTTTGCCTGGCTGCCCACGATCTGGGTTTGGGGACCGTTATTGTCGGGCTTTTCGATCACGACAAGGCGGCTCAAGTACTCGGGCTACCCGAAGGATATGAACTCGTCTCACTCATTCCTCTTGGTTACCCTGCAAAAATTTCTTCAGCACCCAAGAGAAGAGAAATAGGCGATTTTTCACACCCCGAAAAATTCTAATCTCATAGAAGGCCGGCGGAAAGTGGAAGCACTATCCGCCGTTCCTTGAAAAGCCGCTCATATAGAATGCCTCTCGTGTAATTCTGCGGCATTACCCCCTTTGAACTCCTCCAATACAACCACTAATGATGCCGCCCGCTTGAGCGTGGATCAGCGTGAAACTCAATTGATTCAAGCTGGTTCAAGTCTCGGCCTTCGACCAAACGTACCTTGGGACAACTCCGTTACCATAAAACAGACCGGCAATGGCTCTAACTTTGCCAACTTGAGCCCCTTGTCGAATTGCCCAACCGTTATTAGGTTCTACTATAGTGTTGAGAATTTTTTGCTGAACGCCTACTTAGTTTACTGTTTGCCAATCAGGTAGCCCATGAGAACTTAGCCAAGAAGCCCAGCAATGCTTGCTATAGAATGGCACTAAATTTGCTTAAAATGAGTGGAAAGGGAGCGCATTCCCAAAGCTATCAGGAAGGGGGGGACTGAGATGAGGTTCTTAAGACTAATTTTGGGAATCATTTTTAGCTTGGCGGGCATCGTACAATTTGCCAACACTCCCCTGCTGGGACTGGGAATAGCTTTATTGGGGGGAGCAATGGTGCTGGATGCGTCCTTTGAGCAAAAGATATCTGGCAAAAAATAGCGAATCGAAAAGATTGATGCGCCTGGCATCATTGCTAATGCCAGGCGATAGGAGTCGCGTCTATAAGTTTTCCAACACCTTATTGAACTCATTTTCCAAATCATTCATGGCAGTGATTATTCCGGCCACCATTTTTTCCCAGTTTTCATCGGTCGCGGCCATCATTTTGTCCAGCTTTTCTTTGGCTGCTTCTTCTTTGCTCTTGAATGCGGTCACCTGCTTTTCAAATTTGGACTTCGCGTCTTCACCCATTTTGTCGGCTTTCGACTGCAATATTTCTATGCGTCGATCCAACAATTCGAGCTTGGCTTCAGCGCCCTTCAGATGAGCCACCTTTTGCTCTTGAAAATATTTTTGCAAAGTGTCCAAAGCCTTTTGTGTCTGTTCCACGACCTCTTTGCTGCTCACCGCCTTGTTCTCGGTCTTTGGAGCACAAGCTGCCAGAAAAGCCGCTAAAACGATCACAACCACCCAACCCAATCGCCTCATAATCAAATCTCCTTCCTCCTTAGCTGCAACATTTTTTTCTTCTCGCACAAAAACTCTCATCCATGCGCCGGCCGTTCGTACCAGCATTCTTGCGCCGCAATGACGATTCGGACTTTCACCGGCATTGCGTCGCTTAGACTATCGTCCATCCAGCAACGCTTCAATCCGATTTGTAACATCTCGGTCGCGGCTGAAAGCCGCTCCTACCGACAGAGGTTTCCGGATGAGAACTAGACTAGGTATAAACAGGGCGCATTCATAACCGGCCACATTGTTTTAGATACATCAAAACAGGATTTGGTACAACATTCATCTGCTTGATTCATGGAGAATGCCGGAGTTCTTTGAGCCAAGATATCCCAGAGTATAGGAATTCGCGTTTTCGGAAGAAAAAAATCCTCCCCTCCAGCCACGACGATGTATTTAAAATGGAGGCCAAACATGGTCGGCGAGAGAAGAGGATATCCGTAGTAACCCGCAAAGACTTGATGCCAAGTTCATCAAATACAATGGAGATATTATCTACCTCAACAATTCGCGAGCGATGATGAGGCGCTGAATTTCACTGGTTCCCTCGTAGATGGTCGTTACCCTTGCGTCACGGTAGAAGCGCTCGACCGGAAAATCCTGCGTGTAGCCGTATCCACCGAGCATCTGGATAGCATCGTAACATGCTTTGTTGGCTGCTTCGGTGGCGTAAAGCTTGCCCATGGAAGCTTCTTTGGCATAGTTCTTTTTTTGGTCTTTGAGAAAAGCGGCCCGCAGCAAAAGAAGCTTTGCCGCGTCCAGCCGTGTATAGTTGTCGGCGATCATCCATTGGATTGCCTGCTGCTTGGCCAGCGGTGCATCGAATTGCACTCTTTCCTGCACATAGTTGGTTGCGAAATCCATGGCGGCCAGTCCGATTCCAAGCGCCATAGAACCGATACCAATGCGGCCTCCGGCCAACTCAGCCACGGCTATACGGTAGCCGTCGTTGAGTTTTCCCATAAGATTTTCCTTTGGAACGCGACAGTCCTCGAAAATGAGCTCGTTGGTTGAAGACCCATGCTGCCCCAACTTTTTCTCGTCTTTTCCCACCGTAAAACCGGGAAATGAAGGTTCCACCAGAAAAGCGCTTATCCCTTTGCCTTTCTTGGCTTCCTTATCGGTTACGGCCCAGACCACAAAAACACCGGCATATTCCGCACTGCTGATAAAGATCTTCTGACCGTTCAAAACCCAGCTATCTCCATCCAGCACTGCGCCGGCTCTCATGGATGCAGGGTCGGAACCGGCACTGGTTTCTGTCAGTCCGAAACTTCCAGCGTAGTATTCCCCGCTGCATAGCGGGGGAATATATTTTTGTTTAAGCTCATCACTACCAACCGACTGGATTACCTCGGCTACCATGTTGGTCACCGAAGTAGTTACAGTTGTCGAGGAACACGCCCGTCCCAGTTCGGTCATGGCCAAAGAAAAGGCAACGGCGCCGGCACCGGTTCCCCCGTACTCAGGATCTACGTTCAGTCCCATAAACCCGAGCTCGGCCAGTTTCTTCAAATTGCCCTTTAGAATTTCCCTGTTCTTCGTCTGATCCAATTCTGCCGCTACCGGTTCCAATTCGCGTTTGGCAAACTTAGCAGCTGTATCCTGAATAATACGTTGCTCTTCGGTCAGTTCAAAATTCATGATGCCCTTCCCTATTTATATTCGTAAAATCCGCGTCCTGTTTTACGTCCCAGCCAACCAGCTTCCACATATTTGCGCAGTAGAGGACAAGGTCGATACTTCGAGTCGGAGAATCCTTCAAAAAGCGTTTCCATGATGGCGAGGCACGTGTCCAGTCCAATCAGATCGGCTAAAGCGAGTGGACCCATTGGATGGTTCATGCCTAACTTCATGACGGTGTCGATGTCTTCACGAGTGCCGACCGCATGATACAGACAATACACGGCTTCGTTGATCATGGGCATAAGAATCCGGTTGGCAATAAAACCCGGGTAGTCACTGGATTCTGCAGGCGTTTTGCCAAACTTTACGGATAGGTCCCAGGTCAGTTTGAAGGTCTCATCGGAGGTAGTCAGTGCCCGGATCACTTCTACCAACTTCATGACCGGAACGGGATTCATGAAATGCATGCCGATAACCTTGTCCGGCCTCTGGGTCTGAGCTGCTATGCGGCCGATGGGAATGGATGAGGTGTTGCTGGCAAGAATTGCATCTTTGGGACAGATGCTGTCAAGGTTTTTGAAAATCTGAAATTTGATTGGTTCGTTTTCAGTTGCGGCCTCCACCACGAAATCAGCCGAAGCCATATCCGCCAGATCGACGCTGGTTTTAATGCGACCGAGGATTGCATCTTTTTCTTCAGGGCTCACTTTGCCCTTTTCTACCCCTTTAGTCAGCAAGTTTGTGATGTTTTGCAGTCCTTTTCGCACAAACTCATCTTTGATATCGTTCATGATGACCTGCAGACCGCTCATGGCAGCAACCTGAGCGATACCGTTGCCCATTTGTCCCGCCCCTACTACACCGAATGTTTTGACTTCCATCGCTCCAATCTCCTTTCACCTCGAAATCGTCATCGCTAGCGCTTGACCACCAGTGCGACCGCCTCTCCACCCCCCAAACATAAGGAAGTCAGTCCCGTCTTCTTGTCCTGGCGGATCATTTCGTGCAGCAAAGTAACCAACAACCGGCAGCCGCTCGCTCCGATGGGATGCCCAAGAGCCACACTGCCGCCGTTGACATTGACTTTCGCTGGATCGAGCTGTAATTCTTTCAACACTGAAACTGTTGATCCGCTGAAGGCCTCGTTGATTTCATATAGGTCTACCTCTCCAAGCCCTATGCCTTCCTTTTTCAGACATTTGGGAACTGCCCAAATGGGGGCCACCAGGACGTATTTCATATCGATACCGGCAGATGCTTGAGCGCCAACTGTAGCCAGGATTTTACAGCCCAACGCCTCGGCCTTATCACGTGCCATTACCACAACGGCTGCAGCGCCATCACTGATTATGGATGCATTGCCGGCGGTTGTGAGACCGTCCTTTTTGAATGCGGGCTTCATCTTCGACAGCGCCTCATAACTCGTTTCCCGAGGGCACTCATCTTTATTGAAGAGAATCGGATCACCCTTTCTCTGAGGTAGAGGGACCGGCATGATCTCATCCTGAAATTTGTTCACAGCCATGGCCGCCAATGTTCTTCGATAGGATTCCGCAGCGTAACGATCCTGATCTTCACGGGTGACGTTGTATTTTTCCGAGCAAAGCTCATTGGAAATCCCCATATGAAAGTCATTGACGATGTCCCACAGACCATCGTGCAGCATATGATCGTGCAGTACTCCGTCGCCCATGCGATATCCCGTGCGGGCCTTATCTAGATAGTGCGGGGCCATGCTCATGTTTTCCATTCCGCCTGCAACCACAACATCGGCGTCGCCAACCTGGATCGCTTGAGCCGCAAGCATCACTGCCTTCAAACCCGAGCCGCAAACCTTATTAACGGTTATGCACTCGACCTCCCAAGGCATACCAGCCTTTACTGCAGCCTGTTTGGCAGGATTTTGTCCGTAACTGCAGGGCAGCACCATACCCATGATTGCTTCATTCACTTCCTCTTTAGCGATTCCCGCACGCCGACAGGCTTCCTCTATCACCATACCGCCCAGAGTTGTAGCTCCTATACCGCTCAGAGATCCATTGAAGCTCCCCAACGGGGTGCGAACCGCACTAACAATAACCGCTTCTCTCATCGTCGCCTCCTATAACTTGAATTAATTGATCACGAGGATTTCCGCATGGATAACAGAATCTTTTAACAAAATGCTTTCTTTTTTTCAAAAAAAATGTGTTCTCATCAAACAAAATTCCAATTTAGCAAGCATCTCAGAATAACTTTTCTGAATCGATACGCAAGCCTCAAAACCTTTTATACGGTAATCAAAATCAGGTTCATCGCGGATTAACGGGAAACTGCAAAGAAATGAAACATGTCTTCATCGACAGTCTAGCGAGAAATCATTTGCCGTTGTCTTGAAGAATGGAGATTCCTTGTCCTTCGGTCTCGAAATGACAAAATCGGGTCTTCCCAATAATTCGCGATGAGTCAAAAAACATTGCTCTGCGACAGGAGTCTTGCGGCTTTTTTTGTAGGAAGGCCCCGGAGGAGAAATTTCTTGTGGCGGGATTTTTGACCCTGCAAAATTTCGATGCTCGATTTAGGCACATTGAAAAGCTTGGCCAGGAAGCTAATGCACTCCTTATTGGCTTTACCTTCAATCGGCGGGGCAGTCAGTCGAACTTTAAGCGATCCCTCGTGAACGCCTGCCAGTTCATTTTTGCTGGCTCGTGGCTGCACATAGACTCGAATAACTGTCCCTCCTTGATTTTCAATCAAAAACTGACTGGTGTCGTCGCCCATGTTTTTCTTTCCTGATGACAAAACACAACCTTCTATCATAATACTTGTTAGGGATGAAAATCCGCCTACCGCCCCTTTCCCTTGAGTAGGATGAAGAACTCGGGGTTTACGGACGGACGCCAACTACCCGAAAATGGGCCCAAGCCATTTAAAATCTTGATTCCTAACACCACGCAATTGCATCTACCTTTTTCTGCGAGATTTCCCTGGTAGTCCCTTAAACACAAATAATAACATCATTCCGCCGACAAACCCACCTACATGCGCCCACCAGGCAATACCCTGGTACTGCTCGCTGTGTGAAATGAGCGAGAATGCGCCGCTATAAAATTGAAGCAGAAACCAGAAACCGAGGAATAAATAAGCCGGAACTTCCATCAGGGTAAAGAAAAAGAAGATCGGAATCAAGGTGAGTATCCTGGCATGTGGATAGAGCAGAAAATAAGCGCCCATCACTCCGCCAATGGCCCCGCTGGCGCCGATTGTCGGAACGTTTGAAAGAGGATTTGTTATGACTTGGATGACAGCCGCGATCAGTCCGCAAAGAAGATAAAACAACAAATATTGAACGTGGCCCAATTCGCCTTCTATATTATCCCCAAAAATATACAGCACCCACATGTTGCCGATTAAATGCAGCCATCCTCCGTGTAGGAACATAGAGGAAAAAAAAGGCGGAATTTGCTCCACCAGAGCGTAGTGTCTGGCAATTTCAGCACGGGTGACCCTGGCTGGAATCAGACCGTATTCAAACAGAAATCCCTCGAGATGTCTGCCGAGTTGGAGCTCATATAGAAATATGAAAGCACAGCAAACAATTATACTATAGTTTACCCACGGAGTCCGGCGAGATGGGTTTGCGTCTCGGATGGGGATCATAGATGAAGACCTTGATGCAGGTTAGGAACGAAACCTTCAACCCTTCAAATTCGCACTGAATATATTTTAGTCAGCCATCCTATACATCTATAAGGAACCCACAGTCAATTTCTTACAGGAACCTAAATTTGGCGATTCCGTCGGATGGCTGGCCGCTCATGCCGCAAAGCACGCTATCGAGAGTGACTGCATCGTCAACAACCGGTTCCACACAGCCATTCCCGCATGTTTCTGACGGGAATTCAGCCCAGCGCCATTCCCTGGATTCCCGTAAAAAAATTGCGGGAGTGACCGCATGTGGTGCACTAAAAGGAGCTGTCTGCCCCCTTCCCTTTCCTTTGAAGCATGGTAAAATGGAAGTTTAAAGCTTCGAGCATCTTGTTTTTACGCCCGGACAGGCAATTTCGACAAATCATAGAAGGCAGAACAATTCGCGGTATGATAAAGAATATTCGAAATTTCAGCATAATTGCGCACATTGACCACGGCAAGTCGACCTTGGCGGATCGGATGATTCAGCAATCCGGATTGATCACCGAAAGAGAGTTCCGTGACCAAATCCTCGACAACATGGACATAGAAAGGGAACGCGGAATCACCATCAAGAGCAACGCCATCACTCTGCCCTACACGGCCAAAGACGGCAGGGCGTATGAGCTCAACTTGATCGATACGCCGGGCCATGTTGATTTTTCCTATGAAGTTTCTCGAGCGCTCGCATCCTGCGAGGGCGTGCTTCTTATTATCGACGCGGCTCAAGGTGTGGAAGCCCAAACTCTGGCTAATCTCTACGCGGCCATGGAACACGACCTGGTCATTATTCCGGTCATCAACAAAATTGACCTTCCTTCCGCCAATATTGAAGGATGCAAGGAACAAATCGAGTCCGAACTGGGACTCGACGCGGAAAAAGCCATCCTCTGCTCTGCCAAGCAAGGTATAGGCATAGACGATGTTCTTGAAGCCATTGTGGAGCAGATCCCGCCACCCCGCGGCAGCTCTGACAAGCCCCTCGCCGCTCTCATATTCGATGCGCGTTATGATCCATTCCGCGGCACGATCATAAGCTGTCGTGTCTTCGAAGGTTGTTTGCGGCCGGGTGATATGATTCGCTTCATGTCCAATGGCGCAGTTTATAAAGTGGAAGAAGTTGGGGTCTTTCTGTTAAACAGAGTGCCCCAAAAAGAACTTACGGCAGGATCTGTCGGCTACGTAATTTCAGGAGTCAAAACAGTCAGCGATACCAGCATCGGCGACACAATTACGCACCATCATAAGCCTGCTGCAGCGCCGCTCCCAGGCTTCAAAGAAGTTAAGCCGATGGTCTTTTCTTCCATCTATCCTATTTCCTCGGATGAATTTCAGTCCCTCACAGACGCCCTCGAGAAGTATAAACTCAATGATGCGTCGCTGATCTATCAGAAAGATTCATCAGCCGCTCTCGGGCAAGGTTTTCGCTGCGGTTTTTTGGGGTTGCTGCACCTGGAGATAGTGCAGGAAAGACTGGAGCGGGAATTCGACCAGTCGATCATCATGACGGTGCCGAGCGTCCAGTATCGTTTCACTCTGAATGACGGCCAGATCGTTACCATTGAAAATCCCCAATATTACCCCGATCCCACCAAGATCCAGAAAGGCGAAGAACCCTTCATTAAAGCCAGCATATTCATCCCCGAGCGCTATATGGGGGCAGTCATGAAGCTCTGCATGGAAAGGCGAGGAGTCAATCCGCGTTTTCAGAACTCGGTCGCCGGGCGCATTGAAGTTGTTTTCGAAATGCCCCTTGCCGAAGTGGTCTTTGACTTCTACGACAAACTTAAAACTGTCACTCAGGGCTATGGTTCTCTCGACTACGATCTTATCGGATATCGTGAAAGCGACCTGGTAAAGCTTGATATTCTGGTCAACGGTGAAAAAGTGGATGCCCTGTCCCTCATCGTTCATAGTGAGCGAGCTCGTGATTGGGGTGTCCAGGTCTGCGACCGACTCAAAGACGAGATTCCCCGGCATCAGTTCAAGATCGCCATCCAGGGCGCTATTGGGGGAAAAATCATATCGCGCTCAACCATCTCGGCTTTTCGAAAAGATGTCACCGCCAAGTGCTACGGCGGCGACATCACCCGCAAACGCAAGCTGCTTGAAAAGCAGAAGAAAGGTAAAGCGAGAATGAAAATGGTTGGCTCGGTCATGATCCCTCAGAGCGCTTTTGTAGCCGTCCTCAAAGCTGAGCCCGATTAAGACATGCAGCAGAGCAACCTAACAGAAAGCCCCGGCCTTTATGTGCATGTCCCGTTCTGTAAAACCAAGTGCCCCTATTGCGATTTTTATTCCGTAACCTCGCGCTCTGCTGTCAACGAATGGCTTTCAGCAGTGCAAAAAGAGGCGCTTTTATATGCGAAGCAGTTTGCCGATTTCAATACCCTCTATTTGGGAGGAGGCACTCCAACATCATTATCAGACTTGGAACTGACGCTTTTAATTGAAAGCCTGCGCAAGCATTTTTCTTTTTCCCGCGATACTGAAGTTACTCTGGAAGCCAATCCCGATGATATTACACATCAAAGGCTCGCCTATTTTCACGACTTGGGAATCAATCGTATCAGTTTGGGTCTTCAGTCTCTCCATGACAACGAGCTTAAATATCTCGGCCGGAGAAACAACGCCAAACAGAATCAAAGAGCCCTGCAGTATGTTCGATCCATTCCATCTCTGAACCTTGCCGTTGATTTGATCTATGCTTTTCAAGGACAGACCCGAACGAGTTGGCTAAAGACCTTGGAGACTGTTCTTGAATTCCATCCGGAGCATCTTTCCTGCTATCAATTAACCTTGGAAGAGAACACCCCTTTCGGCCGGATGGAGCGAGAAGGGCAAATCCGCCCCTTGTCTGAAGATGAACAAAGTGATTTTTTCCTGACGACCTCGGAATTTTTGGAAGCAAGCGGATATATTCACTACGAAATCTCAAACTTTGCCAGAAGCCCTGAACACTTGTCTCGACACAACACTAAGTACTGGCGACACATACCTTATCTGGGCCTCGGACCCGGCGCGCATTCTTTTCAAGCAGGAATTCGATGGTGGAACCTAAAGTCGGTGGAACTCTACTGCCAAGCCCTTGCGGGTGGCCAAACGCCAATGGCTGGAAGTGAAAGTCTTTCGCAAGAACAGCTCACGTTGGAGTCGCTTTATTTGGGATTGAGAACAAAAGACGGAATCAGTGCCAGGATTCTCGATGGCTCACATCAAGTGAAACATACCCTGGGGCAACTGCAGGCCGCCGGACTTGTGGAGCTAACTAACGGCAAAGTCATGCCAACACTAAAGGGATTCCTGGTGGCAGACAGCCTGCCGTTGATGCTGCTGGATTTAGATTAGCAGGTCCATCCGGAAACCAGCTTTTAATGAAGGTAACACAGCCTTTTCAGGCGACCCTTTAGCAGGGTTAAAGCCCTGCGCTACAGGAACTTGGGGGGTCGCGCCGGACACTGCCACTATTTTCTGCTTTCGGCAATCAATTCCGCGGTGTGCTTGACTTTTATCTTGCTTCCAAGCTTCTCCAGGCCTCCCCGCATTTGCATGATGCAGCCCGGACAATCGGTAGCTAAAATAGAGGCACCGGTGTTTGCAATATTTTGCAGTTTCTTTTCCAGGATCTCTCTCGATATTTCAGGGAACTTCATGGAATAGCTGCCGCCGAAACCGCAGCAAACACGTTCTTCATTGAGAGGTATAAACTCGTACCCCGCCTTCTGAATCAGTTTATGCGGTTCATCTTTTACGTTCATGCCGCGAGCTAAATGGCAAGGCACATGATAGGTTACCTTCTCCCCATTTCCGGCATACTGTTCGGCAGCTACGTTCAGAACATTTTCCATAAAAGAACTGAAATCAATGACTCGATCGGAAAACTGCTGCACTTTCACTGCACCCGGGCCTTTGCCTACAAGACGGGGATAAGTGTATTTGAGGTGGGAAGCGCACGACGCACACATGGTGAGAATATAATCGAATTTGGCAGGGTCTAAGGCGTTGACGTTCTGTCTGGCCGCTTCTCGTGCAGACGCGAACTCGCCCATCATCTGGACTGGTAGTCCGCAGCAGAGCTGGTCCATGGGATAGTCCAACTCTACACCGCGGCCCTTGATGGCATTGATTGCAGCGATGATCTGTTCGGGATAGACAAAGTCCTGCACGCAGCCCGAGAACAGGGCCACTCGAAAACGTGGGTTGTCGACATGCAATTTGTCTTTGATATCGCTCCACTGATCCCGAAATGGCTTGCCGGCTAGAGCGGGAAGAGCACGAAACCCGTGATCCTTCGACAGAAAATGAGGCAAATGACGGATATATCCCGCTTCATCGGCCATCGGTTTTTGCGCGAATTTGGCCGCCCGCAGCATACCGTGGAATAATTTGCGGTTCTTGAGGACCCTTGCAACCGTGGTGTCGAGGGCCGCGTGGCCCTCTTCATCCTGAATCTCAGCATAAACTTCCTTAATGATCCGTGGAAGGTCTATGCCGGCAGCACATATATCCTTGCAGCACTGACAGTTCAAACAGTTCTGCAGCAGATTTCTGGCCTTGTCCTTGCCATGGAAAAAATAGGTCAAAATCAGACCAATGGCACCGATATAGATATGGCCGTATTCGTGGCCGCCGACCATACGGTAGATGGGGCACACATTGGCGCATGCACCGCACCGCACACAGCGCAGCACCTCATGGAAGCTTGGGTCTTTCGCCAGAGTGCGCCGCCCATTGTCCAAAAAAATGATGTGGATAATCTTCTTCTGGTCGGGTGCACTTTGACATTCATTTGCGCCGGTTATCCAGGTTACATAGGAAGTGATGATTTGTCCCGTGGCATTCCTGGGCAGAACTCTTAAGATCTTGAGGGCGTCATTCAGGGTGGCGGTCAGTTTTTCAAGTCCGATCAGGGCCACGTGAACCCGCGGAAGAGTAGTCACCAGACGGGCGTTCCCCTCATTGGTGATGATCCCAATGGTGCCGCTCTCGGCAATGGCAAAGTTAGCTCCGGATATGCCCATATCAGCTTCTACATACTTCTGTCTGAGTTCACGTCGGGCTACTTTGACCAGTTTCTCAATGTCTGCGTCCTGGGGCTTGTTCGTAACCTTGGTAAAAAGGTCCGCAACCTGGCTGCGCGAAAGGTGAATGGCGGGCATCACCATATGGCTCGGTCCTTCGCGACGCAACTGAATGATCCATTCGCCAAGGTCGGTCTCTGTTACTTCCAATCCGTATTTTTCCAAATGATGATTGAGGAGGGTCTCCTCGGCAGTCATGGATTTTGATTTGACAATTTTCCGGCAATTGTTTTCTTTGGCGATTCGGGCGATGAGTTCATTGGCTTGGTGGGCTGTGAGCGCCAGGTGAACATGCACCCCGGCAGCTTCCGCATTTTGCGTGAACTCCTCCAGCAATTCTTCCAAATGCGCAATGCCGTAATCCTTGATGCGGGCTACTTCGTCGATGAGAGATTTGGAATCCATGCCATGGAAGGCGTTTTCCCGTCCCTGCGGATAGGCGACGGCAAAATTATCCAGAGCCTGACGCTGGAAATCATTGGCCAAGGCCTCCCGCACGTGCTCTCTGTATTCCCTCAGGTCTTTGGCTTCCTGCATTACTCCTTGTCCTCCCATAATATTACGTGTAATTCCAGAGGCCCGTGTACACCCAGGGCGAGGACCCGTTCAATGTCGGCCGTGCGGCTGGCGCCGGTGATAAAAGCGAGGTAATTAGGTGCCGATCGCATCATCTCCTTCATGTCCTTCTCAAAATCGAAGGAATTCGGCCGAATAGATGATTTTCGTACGACCGCCACGTGTATTTCACTGAGCATTGTGGCCAACCGCACATCTTCGCTGCTGGAATCCAACACAATGCTCCCCGTCTCCGCTATGCCCCCAGTTGCAATGGTAAAGCCAATATCTATCCCGGCAACTTGCTTTCGAAGTCCGGATTTGATCAAGTCTATGCCGCTTTTCTCAGCGATTTGTTCGAACTGATCGAATAGTTGGTCGGACAAACCCGGTGCGGCAATGATCTTTCCTGACACCTTGAGATCACACAAATCTTCTGCCTTTTCCGAGAGCATTTCTTCACAGCCCGAGACGAGAAGCTGGCAGGCTTCTTTGTTCACACAAAGGTCGACCGTATACTCGAATGCCCGTTTGAGGCTGTCGACCTCTAAAATTTTTGCCGATACCCCCTCAGCTCTTTGTTTGAAGATGTCTATCATCTCATGCATGGCGGCCATAGCATTCGTATCCTGTTTTCTGAGTATGAACGAGCAATTCCGGGAATGATCTTATTTTAGAGATTACCTCGCTTTTACTCTCCACATCAAGGGCAATAATCCAGCTGCTTTTAAGTTTTTGGTTTGGGTGCGACAAACATTACCGGTGCGTTCGAAGTATTGATCCAGACAAAGGTCTCAAGAAAAAAGATTCGACTCGGGCCGGAGAAACAAGTAGACTTGAATTATAATAAAAGAAGGCGCCTGTTTGTTTAACTCAAACTTAATCCTGGATAAGGGCTCTCATGGAAGGCACAAAAATAGTTAAAGCAGTCAAGAAATCAGAATTCTTCAAGGACCTGAACAACAATCACATAGACTCCATCGTTGCGCTTTGTACACCCACGAGTTTTGAAACCGGAGAGTGCGTTTTCCATCAAGGCGAAAATGGAGAACACCTTTACATCATTGCCGACGGACGGGTTGCGCTCGAAAGATCGATAGACTTGGGCAACCGAAAAGGGAAAATCACCATAGATGTATTGGGCAAAGGCCGTGTGCTGGGTTGTTGGTCAACTATTCTTGGTGAACCTCACATTTTGATGTCTACAGCTGTTTGCCAAAAGCCATCCAAGATCCTTGCTTTCAAAGGTCCCGATCTGAGAAGCCTGATGTTGAGCGACAAAGAGTTGGGTTTCAACTTGATGGAAAGATTCTGCATACTGTTGCGGGAAAGAATCAAGGCCGCTTACGGTGCTATGGAAAAGTTATAGCAGCGCAACCAACCCATTCGGGGCATGTTTATGCGTATGACAAGCCGCATTTTGTTGGCCTTGGGGATTGTCGTCCTCGATACAGTGCTGTTTTTTCTTCCCATGGGAGCTTTGTTCCTGGCTTACATTCTGATTTTTAATCCAGCCTGGTTTAGAGAATTCCTGATGAGACTCGGTAACGACAAACTCTCCTCGCACCCATCCAAGTGAGCTGACGGGCAATTTGTTATGTCAATCCGCTCGCCAGCTCGTTCCCGCGCTTCAATCCTCCTGATATTGCCGGGTACTTTTGGAGCAGTCTATCCAGCCAAACCAGTGGGTGGAGCCATGAACTCCGGTCCGACCGGGTCTTTGACGCATTCAGCCAGAATCGAATCCACTGCCGACAAAACTGCAAGATCCATGGACCAGCCCATGATCTCATCTATCGGGTCCATTTGTGATGGCTTACGACCGCCCCAAATGGCTATGGGCACGCCTTTTTCGAATACCCAGCGAACCGAAAACGCCAAGATGCTTTTTTTGAAACGCTTTTTAGCCAGTTTCTCCAGTTTGCCCACAGCTTTCAAGTACTGGCTCAGTCTTGGTTCCTTGAACTTAGGGTCGACCTTTCTCAAATCGTCCCCTTCAAAACTTCGTTCCTTACTCATTTTCCCGGAAAGCAACCCTCGACACAGCGCTCCGTAGGTCATCAACGCGATATTATTGCGCTCACAGTAGGGCTTAATGTCGAATTCTATGGTCCGTTCGAAAATATTGTAAGGAGGCTGGCAAACATGTATTGGACATTCCGAACGAAACGCTTCCATCTGGTCCTGAGTAAAATTGCTTACCCCCACCGCCTTAATGGTCCCTTTATCGAGGAGTTCGCGCATTGCTTTGGCTGTCTCAGCAATGGGTCTGGTGCAATCGGGCCAATGTACGTAGTAAATGTCGATATAGTCGGTACGCAGGCGCTTGAGAGAGTCTTCGACTTCTTGCATGACTCGCTCCCTGGAGCCATTGCGGAAAACTCTTCCGTCTTTCCATTCAAGGGTGGCTTTCGTTGAAAGAAACAACTTTTCACGACTCCCGTATTCTTCAATCGCTTTCCCGACAATGTTTTCCGAGTCTCCAAAACCGTACACAGGCGCCGTATCAATTAAGTTTACACCCTTCTCCAAGGCTGCGTGAATAGTCTCTATTGACTGTTTTTCCTCGGTTCCCCCCCACATCCATCCGCCGATCGCCCAGGTGCCCAAACAAATGCGGGAAACGTGAAGATCAGTTCCCGGAATAGTTATATGCTCCATCGATTCTTTCTCCTTTCGTCTCAATCCACAATTTCGAATGATCCTCGTGTGAAAAGCCTATGCGGTCATTTCTCGATACCAGGTAAATGAAAAACCATTTCCTAGAACCTAACAATGGTGCAACCCTTAGGCAACCGCCATATTATCTTCACACCTTTGGTTCTTGACACACCGACGGAAATTGCCTGAAATGGGCAAAGGTAAAGACAGACTAGAAAAGCAAAAATAGCGGACGGCTCAACCAGGCGGCACTCACTGCTCGGTGGTGACGGAGGTCTCGATCTTGAGACGGTATTTCTCAATTTTGGACAGGAGAGTAGGCCGCGAAATGCCCAGCAGTTTCGCAGTGCGGCTGCGATTGCCTGCAGTTATCATCAGAGCTTCATTGATGAGGGCACTGGCAAATCGATCCATCAATGAATCGAACAGATTTCCTTCGGTTCCGCCGGCCAATGCCCTCCTAATCCATTGCCGCACGGCTTCATCGGAACCTTCCCCGGCACTCCTGGTTTCCCCTTTCTTTCCGTAGATTGCCTGAGAAATATCGTCCTGACAAATGGGGCAACCGCGACTGAAGATCAAGGCTTTTTGGATGGTGTTTGCGAGCTCGCGAACATTTCCGGGCCAATGGTAGCTGGTGAGAATGTTTTTGGCAATATCCGTCATACCGGGGTTGTCGATATCCATCTCTTGCGCAAAGCGAGCCAGAAAGTACTCAGCAAGAAGTGGTATATCTGCAAGGCGATCACGTAATGGCGGCAGCCACAAAGTCACCACTTTCAAGCGGTAATAGAGGTCTTCTCGGAAGCGGCCATCTGCAAGGGCGGATTCCAAATCTCGATTGGTCGCTGCAATAATCCTGACATCCACCGGGATTGGCTCGCGCCCGCCGAGACGTTCGATGCTTTTTTCCTGGAGAAGGCGAAGGATCTTTGCCTGGATGCTGAACGGCATGTCTCCAATCTCATCAAGCAGAACGGTACCGCCATTGGCCTGTTCGATTTTCCCTACACGCCGACTGATAGCTCCGGTAAATGCCCCTTTCTCGTAGCCGAACAACTCACTTTCCAACAGGGTCTCGGGAATAGCCACGCAATTGATTACCAGGAAAGGTTTTTCCGCCCGCAGACTGTGTTGATAAATTGCACGTGCCGCTAATTCCTTGCCCGTTCCCGACTCGCCGCGGATCAGCACAGTTGCATCGGTAGGAGCCACCCTTCCGATTGCCTTATAGACTTCCTGCATCGCCTTACTGCGCCCGATAATGGCGTCGGTGGTCGCCTTATGAGGTACGACATTCATCTCGACCACCGAACGCATAAAGCGACCCGCTTCAAGCGCCTGCTCGATGAGTGACAGGATGTCGGGAATGTCGAAAGGCTTTAGCACGTAGTCGAAGGCCCCCATTTTGGTCGCCTCAATTGCGGTTTCGGTAGTGCCAAAGGCCGTCATGATGATGACCGGAAGCTTGGGTTCGATCTTGCGCATGGCGGCAAACGTTTCGAGACCGTTCTTCCCCGGCAGCCTCACATCCATGATGACAAGGTCTGGGACATCCTTTTCAACACTGGCAAGACCGGTTTCTCCGCTGGGGGCGGTTCTTACGGTGTGCCCCTCGCCACTGAGAAGTTTTTCAAAACTTTGCCTCAACTGAGGATCGTCATCAACGATTAAAATTGTGCTCACAATGATACCCACTGTATTTTCTCTATTTATTCTATCTAGGCTAACCTAGTGATTGATTCTGCTTCCTTTCGCCCTTTGCCGTCATCCCGGCGAAGTACCGCAGGAACGGTATGTTCGACTTAGGATCCAGTGCTCGGGGACTTCTGGATTCAGGTTCCCCGCTTAATCCGGCCACGGCGCAGCTGCGGAGGCAAGCTTTGCCGGGGTGAAGGTAGCTGATATAGCTGTGACTTATGCAAATGAGCACCAACATCCGGAAGCTAAAAGACGCATCGCCTTGTCTTAAGGTTATCAATCGAACGGAAGAGTTATGATAAAAGTGGTGCCCTGCCCTTCCTGCGATTCAACATCCAGTTTGCCGCGGTGCTCTCCCACAATCCGATTGACAATGCTCAATCCCAATCCGGTGCCCTCTTCCTTAGTGCTGAAGAAAGGCTCGAATATTTTGTCTTTTACCGATTCCGGGATTCCGGGACCATCGTCGGTAACCTTTATAGTGAGAACTCGTCCCATCTCTTCGGTCACACGCTCCCTTTCTTCGATCACAATAGAGCCGCCATCATTCATCACCTCGCACGCGTTTACCAGCAAGTTGACAAACACTTCTTTCAACTGTTCCGGGTCGGCCGAAATCTCCGGAAGTCTTCTCGATCTTCCGAGTTCGACTTCTACTCCATACGATTCGAGCCTGTGCCTGAGCAGTTGGAGAGCCATGTCAACCGCATCCGAAGGGCTTACAGTCTGCATTTTTAGCTTTGGTGGACGCGAAAATTCCAGGAAATTCCGAACAATGGTATCAATGTGACGGATTTCCTCAGAAATGACTTCGAAGTCCTCCTTTTGGCTCATGCTGAGGCTCAATGTGCGCTCCAGAGAAAAAAGGCGCATCTTGACCGAAGTCAAAGGGTTGCGAATACTGTGGGCAACGCCTGCCGCCAACTTTCCGACCTGCGCCAACCTTTCCGACTGAAGGAGGTGCTCGTGACTCCATTTAAGTTGAGTCTGAGTCTGGTCGACGTCTTGGATCAGATCGTGCACGCGCAGACTGAGCGCCTCTATTTCATCTGAATCCAGATACTTATCGCTGGCCGGATCGGTTGCCATCGCCAGGTGCCGGATCGGTTGCAGCACCTGCTTCATCAGAATGTAGGCCAGTATCAGTCCCATCAATAATGCGCCCGGCATGGCCACAAGCGCCAGTGTGTTGATGACAGCCATCTGTGATTTCAGCTGAGCGCGGGCCTGACTGATTCTCCTCTCATGCGCCTCTTTATAAAGGTCGGTTAGATCTCTAATGGCGAAGAACTGCGGACGGATTTCTTGATGGAGAGAATAACCGGCTTCCCGCTTACCGGCTTTATAGAGGCTGACCACTTGATCCCGCATGTAGCTGTAGCGAATATATTTCGACTCGATCTGATTCAAGATATCTCGCTGAGTCTGAGTGTACGAGGTGTCTCTTGCCTTCTTCAAAAGCTCTTCAAATGCAACCCGATGCGCGTCCAGTTGATTCAGCCATTCGGTATTTCCATCCAGAAAATAGTACGTGAGCAGACCTTTTTGCATGACCAGCGCTGTTTCCAATTCCTGGGCGTTATCCAATGCAGCGACGTCTTTGTCCACTACTGAGCTGGTCAGCACTCCTATGCGATATGTCAAAAGCATGGTCACCGACCCGCCGACCAAAGTGATCAATACCAGCGCCGTCAGAATAATCAATATCTTGGCGCGCAAACTGATGTGCCTCCATTTCATCAGCTATATCCGATCCCCAAATCTCTGCATAAGATTCTCAAATATGAAAATAATCACAAAAACACTTTATAATTCAACAGCTTTGAATTCACAAGACTCTTTGCACGAAGGGAGTGGAAAGACTCGTTTTTCCGGCTCTAGTGCATGGCGGCAAAAGCCCCTGCCGATTTGTAACCGATCCCGGATA